>Ga0326597_10003297_pt1 | contig 23421 bp, 20 predicted proteins | sample RVTome_12_FD_203789 | JGI IMG/M metagenome (GOLD analysis project Ga0326597, IMG submission 203789) | Soil microbial communities from uranium-contaminated site in the Upper Colorado River Basin, Wyoming, United States - RVT100D185 | ecosystem: Environmental > Terrestrial > Soil > Contaminated >... | reverse complement strand
ATTCTGTGCCGCAACCATGAAAAATGGCGTTCCGTTACCTGATGTAAAGCAGCGCCAGCGCCGCGAGTGGCATGCTCGAGGTCAGCGCATCGACCCGGTCGAGCACGCCACCGTGCCCCGGCAGCAGGTTGCCGCTATCTTTCGCGCCCGCCTGGCGCTTGATCCACGATTCGAACAGGTCGCCTTCGATGCTCACCACGGTGATCACCACAAACAGCAGGAAGCCCACCGGCCGCAGGAACGGCGCCTCGCCAGGCCCCAATATGATCCGCAGCAGCACATAATACAACGCTACCGCAGCGCCGGCGCCGATTACCCCCTCCCACGTCTTGCCCGGGCTCACCTCGGGCGCGAGCTTGCGCCGGCCAAAACGCCGGCCAACAAAATACGCGGCAACGTCGGCGACCCATACGATTCCCATCAGCATCAGGAGCTCGTCAGCCGTCTGCTGCAGCTGCACTAGCGCAAGCCAGGCTGGCACCAGCATCACCCATCCCGTAATCCCAAGCGCGGCCGGGCTCCGAACACGCCACTTGCCGCCAAGCCAGGCGGGAACGACCAGTAGCCAGAATGCGGCCGCGATCCAGTAGATCGCGTATTCCACCCACATTGCCGCGCCCGTCGCCGGACGCACCGCCAGCAACAGTCCGAGACACGAAGCGACAACCGTCCCCGCAAAAATCCAGCGCGCTGCGCGGCCGAAACCGGCCAGCGCACACCATTCCCAGGCTGCGATGAGCAATATCGCGAGCAAGAGCGCGGCCCAGCCGCGGTTTGGCAGATAGACCAGCGCCGCGACGAACAGGGGCAGCAGCACGACTGCGGTGACTACGCGTTTGATCAGCATGATGCGCGGCCCGGGGCGCACGCGGGCGCGGCGGCGCTACCCCGTGAGCCGCCGCGCGTCCTCGCCCCCGGATCCGGGAAGCTGCTCGCTGGTGCGTCCGAAGCGGCGCTCGCGCTGCTGGTAGGAGGCGATTGCACGATCCAGCTGCGCCGTATCGAAATCAGGCCACAACGTCCGGGTAAAATAGAGTTCGGTGTAGGCAATCTGCCACAGCAGGAAGTTACTGATGCGCTCCTCGCCTCCGGTGCGGATGAAGAGGTCGGGCTCGGGCGCGTCGCTTAACGCGAGATACGGCGCGAGGTCCGCTTCGGTTACCTTCCCGGCAACCTCCGGACGGTCGCGCTGGAGCCGATTCAGCGCCTGCAGAATGTCCCAGCGGCCGCCGTAGTTGGCCGCCACGGTGAGGGTGAGCCCCTTGTTGTCCCGCGTAAGCGCCTGCGCGTTCTCGATGAGCTGCACGAGCCTGGGCTCGAATCGGCCAAAGTCCCCGATCGCTCTGAAGCGGATACCATTGGCGTGGAGTTTATCGATCTCCTGCTCAAGCGCCATGATAAACAGGCGCATCAGGAACGACACCTCCTCCGGGGGACGACGCCAGTTCTCGCTGCTGAACGCGAACAGCGTCAGATATTCGATCCCGCGCTCGGCGCAGGCACGCACCACGCCACGAACCGCTTCCACACCGCGCCTGTGACCGGCGATGCGTGGCAGAAAGCGCCGCTTCGCCCACCGGCCATTGCCATCCATGATGATGGCGACGTGTCGCGGGATCCGGCGAGCGCCAGGAATCGTCGTTGTTGAGCTCTCGAACACGAGTCTATACCACCATCAGTTCAGCTTCTTTCGTCTCCAGCATCTTGTCGATCTCGGCGATGTGCCGATCGGTGAGCTTCTGGATATCGTCCTGCGCGCGGCGCTCGTCGTCTTCCGCCACTTTCTTCTGCTTGAGCAGGTCCTTGAGATGCGTGTTGGCGTCGCGCCGCACGTTACGCACCGCAACCCGCGCGCTCTCGCCCTCATGGCGCACGACCTTGATTAGCTCCTTGCGCCGCTCCTCGGTGAGCACGGGCATCGGCACGCGCACCGTCTCGCCCGTGGTCGCCGGATTGAGTCCCAGGTCGGAGTCGCGGATCGCCTTTTCGATCGCGGCTGCCAACTTCTTCTCCCATGGCGTGACGCCGATGGTCCGGGCATCGACCAGCGTGACGTTGGCCACCTGCGCGATTGGCGTCGGCGTACCGTAATAATCGACCTGGATGTGGTCGAGCAGCCCGGTGTGCGCACGCCCGGTGCGAATCTTGCCCAGATCCAGCTTTAGCGTCTCGAGCGTCTTCTTCATTTTCTGCTCCGCTGTCTTCTTTATATCGGCAATCAAGGACACCTCCCGCGCTCCGTTCAGATGTGAACCATCGTTCCTTCATCCTCGCCCATCACCACGCGCTTGAACGCCCTGGGCTTGAATATCCTGAAAACGTTGATCGGCAGCTTCTGATCGCGGCACAGCGTGAGTGCGGTCGCATCCATTACTTTCAGGTTCTTGATGATCGCCTCATCGAATGTCAGCCGCTGGTAGCGCATCGCATCGGGATGGGTCTTGGGGTCGTCGGTATAGACGCCGTCGACCTTGGTCGCCTTGAGCACCAGGTCCACGTTCATTTCCATGCCGCGCAACGCGGCCGCCGTATCGGTGGTAAAAAACGGGTTTCCGGTGCCGCCCGCAAAAATCACCACCTTGCCCTCCTCGAGGTAACGCATCGCCTTGCCGCGGATGTACGGCTCGACCACCTGCTCGATATTGAGCGCTGATTGCACGCGGCTCACCAGTTTGACCTGGCGCATCGCGTCCTGGAGCGCCAGCGCGTTCATCACCGTGGCAAGCATGCCCATGTAGTCCGCGGTCGCGCGGTCCATGTGCGAGGCCGCCGGCGCAACGCCACGGAAGATGTTGCCGCCGCCGATCACCACCGCTACCTCGACGCCGAGATTCACTACCTCAGCCACCTCGTCTACAATGCGCTCGATCGTCTCCCGGTTGATCCCGTAGCTGTCTTCGCCCATCAGCGCCTCGCCGCTGAGCTTGAGCAGCACGCGCTTGTAGGCCGGGGTCTCGGGCATTTTGTGGTTGTGGCCGGGTAGCGTATACGTTGGCGGCTGCGCTCGCGTGGTACCTCAGGCGGGCTGCCGGGCCTGGCTGACCTGCGCCATCACTTCCGCCGCAAAATCATCTTTCTTCTTTTCGATGCCCTCGCCCACCACGTACAACGTAAAGCCTGCGACCGAGGCGCCTTTCGACTTGAGCAGTTGCTCGACCGTCTGCTTATCGTCCTTGACGAACGCCTGCCCGAGCAGCGTCACCTCCTTCAGGAATTTCTGCACCGAGCCTTCGACCATCTTTTGCACGATGTTTGCCGGCTTGCCGGACTCCGCGGCCTTCGCGGCAGCGATGTTGCGCTCCTTTTGCAACAGCTCCTGTGACACCTCCTCGCGCGCCAGCGCAACCGGTTTGCTCGCCGCGATATGCATAGCCAGGTCTCTTGCCAGCACCTCATCACCCCCGACCACATCGACGATGACGCCGATGCGCGCACCACCGTGGATGTACGCGGCGAGCCGGCCTTTCGCCACCATGCGCCGGAAACGACGGATCGTCATATTCTCGCCGATCCTCCCCACCAGCGCCTTGCGCTTCTCCTCGACCGTCATGCCGTCGAACTCCAGCGCCGAGAGCGCCGCTACGTCGGCAGGCTCACGCTTTGCAACGAGTTCCGAAAGCGCCACCGCGAACGCGAGAAAATCGTCATTCTTCGCCACGAAGTCGGTCTCGCAGTTGACTTCGATTATGGAGCCCAGCTTGCCATCGCCCGAGATGTGGACGGCGACGATGCCCTCGGCGGTGACCCGGGCAGCCGCCTTGCTCGCCTTGTTGCCAAGCTTCACCCGCAGGATCTCCTCGGCTTTCGCCATGTCGCCGGCAGCCTCGGTGAGCGCCTTCTTGCATTCCATCATTGGCGCGTCCGTCCTCTCGCGCAATTCTCGTACCATGCCCGCGGTAATTTCCGCCATCTTACACTCCGATACTTAAAAAAAAGGGGCGAATCGCCCCTGTTGCCGTTGGAACGCGCATTACGCACCCGATTCCTCGACCTCTTCCACCTCAACGAACTCGTCCGCACCCTTGATGATCTCCTTGACGCTGTCGGCGCGGCCCTCGAGGATCGCGTCGGCAATGCCGCGTGCGTAGAGCCGGATTGCGCGGCTCGAATCGTCGTTGCCCGGTATAACGTAATCGATGCCCTCAGGGTTGTGGTTGGTATCGACCACTCCGATCACCGGAATGCCGAGCTTCTTGGCTTCCGCAACCGCACCCTTCTGATAGCCGACATCAATCACGAACATCGCGTCCGGCAGGCCGTTCATGTCCTTGATGCCGCCCAAGCTGCGCTCGAGCTTCTCCAGCTCGCGCTGGTGACGAAGGACTTCCTTCTTGGCGAGTTTTTCCATCGTGCCGTCCTGGATCATCGAGTCGATGTCCTTCAGGCGCTTGATCGACTGCTTGACTGTCTTGTAGTTGGTGAGCATCCCGCCCAGCCAGCGGTAATCGACGTACGGGGACCCCCCGCGCTGCGCTTCCTCCTTGATGATCTCGCGCGCTTGGCGTTTGGTGCCGACAAACAGCACCGTGCCTTTGTTCGCGCACAGCTTGTGCACGAACTTCAGCGCCTCCTGGTACATCGCCAGGGTTGTTTCCAGGTTGACGATATGAATCTTGTTGCGGTGCCCGAAGATGTAAGGAGCCATCTTGGGATTCCAGTAGCGGGTTTGATGTCCGAAATGGACGCCCGCCTCCAGCATTTCACGCATGGTGGCCGACATTGCTGCTGTTCTCCTGTAAGGGTTAATCCGCCATCCGCGCCGACAACCCGGGATCTCCCGGGCACCCTCACGCGCGGATGTGTGAATTCGCTCCCGCCGCAACAGTTGCGGAGGTAACCTAACTTTCTATTCTATCACGCTAAATACCATGGCCTCAAGAAACAGCCCCGGACCGCGAGCAATCGCCGCCCGGCCATGCTAAACACGCCCCATCTGGACTAGAATCTCCATTCTTGTCCGTAGAAAAACCAAGAACTTGGAGTCATTCCGGGCGCCATGCCCGTCATCGTTATGGCTGTTGCCATCAAGTCCCCTGAAGAAATCGAATACATGCGCGTCGCGGGTCGTCTCGCCGCCGAGGTGCTCGATTATATTACCCCATATGTCCGAGCCGGGGTCAGCACCGGGCAGCTCGACCAATTGTGCCACCGCTACATGATCGACCAGCAGAAGACCACCCCGGCCCCCCTCGATTACGCGCCGCCCGGCTACCGACCGTTTCCCAAGTCGATCTGCACCTCGATCAACCATGTCGTGTGCCATGGCGTGCCCGGCGAGAAAAAACTCAAGGCCGGCGACATCATCAACATCGACATCACCGTCATCAAGGACAACTTCCATGGCGATACAAGTCGGATGTTCTATATCGGCGTTCCGTCGATCCAGGCGAAGCGCCTGTGTGAGATCACCTACGAATGCATGTGGCACGGGATCTCGGCGGTACGACCCGGGGGCTATCTCGGCGACATCGGGCAGGCGATACAGAAACATGCACAGAGCCACGGCTTCAGCGTAGTGCGCGAGTTCTGCGGCCACGGCATCGGACGCAAATTCCACGAGGAACCCCAAGTCCTGCACTACGGACAGGCCGGCACCGGCCTCAAGTTGCAACCGGGCATGATCTTCACGGTCGAACCCATGATCAACGCCGGCCGCTCAGACATCCGGCAGCTCGCGGATGGATGGACGATTGTCACCAAGGACCACAGCTTGTCGGCGCAGTGGGAACATACCGTGCTCGTCACCGAATCCAGCTACGAAGTGCTAACCCTGTCGCCCGGCGCGCCCGCGAAGCCCGCGTTCGCCTGACCTCCATGCCCGTGACCGCCCAGATCGCCGCGGACGGCGCTTCCAGGCAGCAGTCCGCCGATTGGAAGAGCAGCCTGATCGGCGAGCGCGAGGCGCTCAGGCGGTCATTCCTCGCGCGCCCGGTCGCGGGCGAGCTACTCCGACAACACAGCGCCGCAATCGACCGGCACCTGCGGCAGGTGTGGTCCGCGTTCGGGCTCCCGCGCGGGCTTGCCCTGCTCGCGGTCGGCGGGTACGGCCGCAGCCAGCAGTTCCCGCACTCCGACATCGATCTGCTGATTCTCCTCCCGGCACCAGCCGGGCCGGATCTGCAGGCCCGGCTGTCGAGTCTGGTTGGCGTGCTGTGGGACATCGGCATGGAGGTCGGACACAGCGTGCGCACGGTCAAGGAATGTGTCGATCTTGCTTCCGACGACATTACCGTCCAGACCTCGCTGCTGGAGGCGCGCCTGCTGGTGGGCGACCGGGAACTCTGCAAGAAGTTTGCGAAGCGCATGCGCGAGGCGCTCGACCCAGTCACATTCCTGCAGGCAAAGCATCTCGAGCAGCAGCAGCGCCACGCCCGCTACCAGGCAACCAACCTCGAGCCGCACATTAAGGAAAGCGCAGGCGGGTTGCGCGACCTGCAAAACATTTTGTGGATTGCCCGCGCCGGCGGCGTCGCCAAGACTTGGCGTGAGCTGGCCTCGCGCGGCATGATCACCCCCGCGGAAGCGCGCGAAATACAGCGTCACGAGGCGTTCCTGCAAACCTTGCGCATCCGCCAGCACTATATCGCCGGCCGGCGCGAGGACCGGCTGCTCTTCGACTATCAATCGGCGCTGGCGCGGGAAATGAAGCTTCACGACCGGCCGAACCGGCTGGCCAGCGAGCAGCTGATGCAAAGCTACTACCGCACGGCGAAAGCGGTCTCGCAGCTCAACACGATCCTGCTGCAGAACCTGAGCGCATGCATCGGTCCCGCTCCCGACCGGGCGTACCATTCGATCAATCCCCGCTTCGGAAGCCGCGGCGGGCTCCTCGAGGCGCGGGCCGAGCAGCTGTTCGAGCGCGAACCAAGCGCGCTGCTCGAGAGCTTTCTGCTGCTCCAGCAGCATCACGAGCTGAAAGGCATGACCGCGGCAACGCTGAGAGCGCTGTGGCGCGGCCGCCGCCGCATCGATCCCGTGTTCCGGCGTGATCCGGCAAACCGCGAGCTGTTCATGCAGATACTGCGCAGCCCGTCACGCCTGGTGCGGGAACTGCGGCGCATGAACCAGTACGGGATTCTCGGGCGCTACGTGCCCGCGTTCGGCCGCATCGTCGGGCAGATGCAGCACGACCTCTACCACGTATACACCGTGGACGAGCACATCCTCAAGGTGGTCCGCAACGTGCGCCGCTTCGCGGTACCCGAGCTCGCTCACGAGTTTCCGCTCTGCAGTCGTCTGATGAGCAACTTCCCGCGCCCGGAGGTGCTCTATCTCGCGGGCCTGTTCCATGACATCGCCAAGGGCCGTGGCGGCGACCACTCCAAACTCGGCGAGGTCGACGCGCGGCGTTTCTGCAAGGCGCACAAGCTTCCGCGCGAGGACGTGGACCTCGCCGCCTGGCTGGTCGAGCACCATCTGGTGATGTCGATGACGGCGCAGAAGCAGGATCTCACGGATCCGGCGGTGGTCAGCGTCTTTGCCGAGCGGGTCGGGGACGAGCGGCATCTCACAGCGCTATATCTCCTGACGGTGGCCGACATCCGCGGCACCAGCCCGAAAGTGTGGAACGCATGGAAAGCCAAGCTGCTCGAGGACCTGTTTCACGCGACGCGCCGGCTGCTCGCCGGCGATCACGTCAGCCTCGAGAGCAGCTTGCAGGCGCGCCAGGATGAAGCGTGTGCGCGGTTGCGCCTGTACGCCGTGCCGGAAAACGCTCACGAGGCGCTATGGGCTCGGCTCGACACCGCATATTTTTTGCGCCACGATCCCCAGGAGATTGCATGGCACACACGGCTGCTCTACTACCGGGTCGCCCCGGATACGCCGCTGGTGAAGGCGCGGCTGTCGCCCGCCGGCGAAGGCCTGCAGGTCATGGTCTACATCGCCGACCAGAAGGAGCTGTTCGCGCGCATCTGCAGCTTCTTCGAGCACATCAGCTATGACATTCACGAGGCGAAGATCTTCACCACGCGCCACGGCTATGCGCTCGACAGCTTCCAGATCCAGGATCCGGAAAACAAACGCCCGCAGTACCGGGATCTCATCAGCTTCGTCGAGTACGAGCTCGCGCAGACGCTGCGCAAGAAGGCGCCGCTGCCGCCGCTCACCAAGGGCCGGCTAAGCCGCCAGTTGCGGCATTTCCCGATCACGCCGGAAGTGAACATCCAGCCCGACGAGCGGGGCGAGTACAAGGTGCTGAGCGTGATCGCCGGTGACCGGCCCGGGCTCCTGTCACGAATCGCGCGCGTGCTGACCGACTATGATGTGAACCTGCACACGGCGCGCATCAACACCCTGGGCGCGCGCGCCGAAGATACGTTCCTGATCACCGGCGCCGCGTTGAACGATGCCAAGACCATCTTGCGGCTGGAGAGCGACCTGGTCGAGCAGCTGCGCACTTGAGCGCTGCGGGTAGATCTTGCTGCAACGCGTCATTCATTACCGTAAGCAATGTTTTTCTGCCCCGACCCGCAGGCTGAGCACTGGAGAAGCGTACTGGCGCCGGACGCCAAAGGCCGGCGGCGCGCCAGGGTGCTGCGTGGGCAGGGCTGGAGCCCTCTGACGCCGGCGGAGTAGCGGGGACCGGGTTGCCCTGTCCTCCGCCTGTGCACCAATTCTTGTTTACTCATCGATTAGTTGTAGAAGACCCCGGCCGGCTCTGGCCAGGCTGATCGCAATCCCGTGCACTCCGGGTTTCCCGGCGCGCCTGATCGCATGCGATCAGGCATCCCGGAGGTCCTCGCCGGGAAACAGCTCGACCGTGAACCCGAAGTTGCGCAAATCGCGGATGCGCATGGGATAGAGGATGCCCGCAAGATGATCGCACTCGTGCTGCACCACGCGTGCGTGAAACTCGCCGACGGAGCGGTCGATCGGCTTGCCGCAAGGATCGAACCCCCGGTAGCGGAGCCTGCGGTAGCGCGGCACCAGCCCGCGCATTCCCGGTACGCTCAAGCAGCCTTCCCAGCCCTCCTCGATCTCATCACCGAGTGCCTCCAGCACCGGATTGACGAGGACGGTGAACGGCACGGCCTCCGCATCCGGATAGCGCGGATTGCCCCCGACTCCGAATATCACCACCCGCAATCCGATGCCGATCTGCGGCGCAGCGAGCCCCGCGCCGTCGAGCGCGCGCATCGTGTCCTCCATGTCGGTACGAAGCGAGTACAGCTCCGGCGTGTCGAACCGATCGACCGGCCGGGCCGGCTCGAGCAGGCGCGGATCGCCCATCCGCAACACCGGTCTAATCGCCATCACGCGCCGCCAGGTGCGCCAGGATGCTGCGTACGCGCGCCATGGCGGTGTCAGAAATCTTCTGTATGTCTGCCAGCTTGACACCGGCGGCGCTGCTTCCGCGCCCGGCCGCGTGGTTCACTACCACCGCGATCGCCGCGTAACACAGCTCGATTTCGCGCGCCAGCGCGGCCTCGGGCATGCCGGTCATGCCGACCATGTCAGCGCCGTCGCGCTCAAGGCGGTTGATCTCCGCAGCGGTCTCCAGGCGCGGCCCCTGCGTTGCTGCGTAGGTTCCGCCCACCACGACGCGCTCGCCCGTGTCGGCAGCCGCGCGGATGAGTTTTTGGCGCAGCGCCTCGCAATAAGGGTGCGTGAAGTCGATGTGCGTGACACTGCGGTCGGTGCTGGTGAAGAACGTGAACCTCCGCCCGTAAGTGTAATCCATGATCTGGTCTGGCACGGCGAGCGTGCCCGGGCCAAGGTCGGCACGGATGCCCCCCACCGAGGCAACCGAGACGAGATCGGTTGCGCCAATCTCGCGTAACGCCCAGAGGTTGGCGCAGTAATTCACCTCGTGCGGCGGAATGGTATTGCCGTAGCCGTGCCGGGCCAGGAAGACCACCTCGCGTGCCTCGATGCGCCCGAACGTCAGTGCGCCGGAAAGCTCGCCGTAGGGCGTGCGCACTACGCGCCGCTCAACGACCTCGAGGTTCGCGAGCTGGGTCAGGCCGCTGCCGCCGATGATTGCTAGCATGGGGCTCCGGGCTTGGGCCGTGCACACAACACGACGGATTTACCGCGATCATCGTGTTTCATTACGCTAGGTGCTCTTGAGGGCATAAATTTCTGGCAGGTTGCGCCAGGCGCCGGAAATGTCCATGCCGCAGCCGAAAACATAACGGTTCGGGAGCGCCACGCCGACGAAGTCGGCGCTGGCCGGCTTGGCGCGCCCGATATTCTTGTCGGCAAGCACCGCAGCAAGCACGCGCCGTGCCCCCGCCCCGGTCAGCCATTCGCGTATCGCGGCGAGCGTGCGGCCCTCATCGAGAATGTCGTCGACAACCAGCACCGCACGCCCATCGACCGCCGTTGCGGGACTGACTTTCCAGCTGATCTTGCCGCCGCGGGTGGCGGCACCATAACGCGTGACTTCGAGATAATCGAATTCGAGCGGGAAGCGCAACCGCGGCAGGAGCTGGCCCGCAAAGAAGACACTGCCGCGCATCACTGCGAGAACGACGGGATACTCATCCCGCAGTGCGGCGGTGATTTCCCGTGCAACGCGCTCGATCGCCTCGGACACGACAACGGCGGAGCAGAGCTGCTCCGCCGTTTCGAGTATCTGCCAGGCCTTTTCCGCGTCGATGCTCACTTAGAGTGCCGAACATGATGAAGCGCGTGATGCGCCGTCTTTCGCGTCATCCGCAATTTTGGCTCGCGACGCACATGTGCTTCATTATGTGAGGCAATCTCAATAAGTCAATGTGACGACATCGTCATCCATTGCCTGCTGGATCACGTAGGCGCCGCCAACGGTCTCCTCGATCTCGGGGATGAGATCGTTGCCCCACAGTTCCAGCGCGGGCGTGCATACCTTGAAATGCACGCCCGCTTCGTGCGCGTCCTTGATGAAGTCATATACGCTCTTCGGCGAGCCTTCCTTGACATAGAGCTTCTCCGCCACGCCTTTCTGGGCGAGCTCCCCGGCGCGCCCGGTGAGTATTACCTCGACCTCATAGTCCATCGCGGCGGCGACGGTCGCCTGGAAAAAAGGCGCACCAAGCTCGGGACCGTCCCGCGGGTCGGTATTCACCATCACTATCAACAGCTTGTTCCGCACGGCCACCCTCCTGGCGTGAGATTGGCGTATATTAGCGCATAGTAATACACCAACGCGGCCTGCTACTTAGGCGACCTGCGGGCCAGAGAGCGCAAATGCCTGCGAAATTCCGCACCGACCTCTCGGTGCTTCAGGGCAAAGGCAAAATTCGCCTTGAGGTAGCCGATCTTGCTTCCACAATCGTAGCGCACTCCCCTGAACTCGTGGGCGAAAACGTACTCGTCGGTCAGCAGGCGGGCGATGCCGTCGGTCAGTTGGATCTCTCCTCCCGCGCCACGGCCGATGCGGCCCAGATGACGGAAGATGCGGGGGGTGAGCAGGTAGCGGCCGACGACGCCCAGCGTCGACGGCGCCTTGGACGGCGCTGGTTTCTCGACCAGGCCCTTGATGCGGTGCGGCGGCCGCGACTCGGAATGCAAAATCACGATGCCGTACTGCCGCGTCTCGCGCCGCGCGACGTTCTGCACCGCGATCACCGAGCACTGGTGGCGGTCGAACACGTCCGCCATCTGCTTCAGCACCGGCGGGTCGCCGTCGATCAGGTCGTCGGCCAGCACCACTGCGAACGGCTCGTTGCCCACCACCGGTGCCGCGCACAGGATGGCGTGGCCTAGGCCGAGCGCTGCGGGCTGCCGCAGGTAGACGCAGGAAACCCGCGCCGGCACGATGCGCCGCACCGTCTGCAGCAATCCGCGCTTGCCGCTCGCTTCGAGCTCGGCCTCGAGCTCGTAGGCTTTGTCGAAATGGTCCTCGATCGCGCGCTTCTGCCGCCCGGTGACGAAGATCATCTCGGTCATGCCCGCCGCCACCGCCTCCTCCACCGCGTATTGGATCAGAGGCTTGTCGACGATCGGCATCATCTCCTTTGGGCTCGCCTTGGTGGCCGGCAAGAAGCGCGTTCCGAGACCGGCGACGGGAAATACCGCTTTGGTGATTTTCATGTTGGCCTAATGGTTCAGTAATCTTAGCAGTTGCGCCTCGTCCAGCACGGTGATGCCGAGCTTTCTTGCCCTGTCGTACTTGCTTCCGGGATCCGCGCCGGCCACGACGTAATCGGTCTTCTTCGACACGCTGCCGGCGACATGTCCCCCCTGGGCCTCGATGCGCGCCTTTGTTTCCTCGCGCCTCATATTCGGCAGCGTCCCGGTCAGTACGACAGTCTTCCCCACCAGCCCCGCGCTGGCGCGCGGCGCGAGCGCCTCCGCGCGCGCCTTGACGCCAGCCCTTAAGAGCGCGTCGACCACGTCGCGGTTGTGGCGCTCGGCGAAAAACTGCACGATGCTCCGCGCCACCACCGGGCCCACATCCGGCACGCGCTCGAACGCCTCGGCGTTGGCGCCCGCGATCGCCCCGATGTTGCCGAAGTGGCGCGCGAGATCGCGCGCGGTGCTCTCGCCGACGTTGCGAATGCCGAGGGCATAGATAAAACGCCCAAGGGTAGTCTCCTTGCTCTTCTCGATGGCCGCAACGAGATTCGCCGCTGATTTCTCGGCCATGCGCTCGAGATGGCTCACCTGTTCCGCGTCGAGACGATAGAGGTCGGCGGGCGTCTCGACCATGCCGGCCTCGACCAGTTGCTCGACCAGCTTCTCGCCCAGGCCCGCGATGTCCATCGCGCGGCGCGAGGCGAAGTGCAGCAGCGCCTGCCTGCGTTGCGCCGGGCAGTACAGGCCCGCCGTGCACCGCGCGATGGCCTCCTCTTCCAGGCGCTGCACCGCGGATTGGCAAACGGGGCACCGCTTCGGCATCTCGAACCGGCGCACCTGCTCCGTGCGCTTCTCGTTCACCACGCGCACAACTTCCGGGATCACGTCCCCGGCGCGCCGCACCACCACCGTGTCTCCGATGTGAATATCCTTGCGCTCGATCTCGTCCTCATTGTGCAGCGTCGCGTTGGTGACCGTGACGCCACCCACGGTCACCGGCCTGAGCCGCGCCACCGGCGTGAGCGCACCGGTGCGGCCGACCTGCACATCGATCGCGACGATCTCGCTCGTCGCCTCCTCCGCCGGAAACTTGTGCGCCACCGCAAAACGCGGCGCCCGCGCAACGTAGCCCAGCCGCTCCTGTGCAAGAAGATCGTTTACTTTGTATACCACACCGTCGATGTCGTACGCCAGGCGCAGGCGCTTGTCGGCGAGCGCGCGGTAATAACCGATGAGCTCATTGATCCCGCGCACCACGCTGCGCTCGCGCGCCACCGGAAACCGCTGGCCGGCAAGATAATCCAGTATCTCGCTGTGCTTGCGCAAGCGCGGCGTGCCCTCGGCTTCGCCCAACCCGTAAGCAAAAAAGGTGAGCTGTCGTGACGCCGTAATGCGCGAATCGAGCTGGCGCAGCGAGCCGGCGGCCGCATTGCGCGGATTCGCGAAGGTTTTCTCGCCTCGCTCCTGCTGCGCGCGGTTTAGACGCTCGAAATCCCGCCGCAGCATAAGCACCTCGCCCCGCACTTCGACGCGGTCCGGAACCCGCTGCCCGCGCAGGCCGAGCGGCACCGCGCGAATGGTACGCAGGTTGCCGGTCACGTCTTCGCCGCTGTAACCGTCACCGCGCGTTGCGCCGGTCACGAGGCGACCTTTCTCGTAGGTGAGGCTCACCGCGAGCCCGTCAAACTTGGGCTCCGCCGCATACTCGACTTGGTCCGTACCGAGCCCCTCCCGCACCCTGCGGTCGAAGGCGCCGACTTCCTCCTCGTTGAACGCATTGTTGAGCGACAACATGGGAATGCGGTGCTTGACTTCGGCGAACTGAGCGAGCGGGGCGGCTCCGACGCGCCGTGTCGGCGAGTCCGGGTCTGCCAGGTCCGGGTAGCGTACCTCGAGGTCCTGCAGCTCACGCATGAGCGCGTCGTACTCGGCGTCCGGAATGATCGGCTCATCGAGCGCGTAGTACTGGTAGTTGTGCAGCTCGAGTTCTTCGCGCAGCGCGCGCGCGCGCGCAGCGGCCTTGCGGGGGGCCGTCGTCATGTGAACAGGCGCAGGGCCCGCTCGCTGCCGGCGCTCACGCCGCGGGACTGCATCGTCTCCTGGATCGCCGCCAGTTGCCGCGTGATCTTCGTCATGCCCGCGTCGTTGAGCGGCACGCGGTTGTCGTCGACCATGCGCCCGCCCAGCGCCAGCGCGAGGCCCTTTCCAACCTCGAACATGCGCTGGAGCACGGCAACGCCGTCCGCGACGCGCGGCACGTCGAGCAGCAGCGTCACACCGTGGGTGTGGAGGCCCTTGATCTGCTCCGGCAGGAACGGCGCCGGATCGTGGTTGTCGAGCGTGAACAGCGTCTCGCGCTCGTCGTTGCGATACTGGAACACGCCGCCCGGCTCCAGCTTGAAGCCGGCCGCTTCGGCGTGCGCCCGGATCCTCGTGCCGTTGAAGGATTCGCCCTCTTTTGCAACAATGTTGATGCCGATCGCGACGTCGACCTCGGCGCAAAACGCGTCGAGCTCGCGCGCGGCCGCCAGCGCCGCCCCGGTGTCCGGGCAGGTCGCGCGCGCGTCCGCCCGTTCCGCGGCGATCCTCACCGCATCGCAAAAGGCCGCCAGCTGCGCAGCATTCACCGGGCCGCCGCGGTTGGCCATTTGCAGTGCGAGACAAAGGCGGGCGAAGGTACTCCCGGCATTGCGCTCGAGCGCTTCCCACACACCCGTCGACTGGTTGAAACCGGCGCCACGGCAGGGCTTGCCGCAAGCCGCAATCTTGCCGAGCAGCTCGTCGACCACGGCCGAGGCAATCGGAGCGTCAGCATCGATCGCCGCGACAAAATCGATGATCTCGTCAAAGCCGGGCGCCGGCGCAGCGAGTTCTGGCGATTTCCCGACCGTAGCGCGCGCCGCTGCCTCGGCCCCGGCCACCCCGGCATCCCGCATTTGCGGTTCGACCCTTGCCCCGCCCGGCGCGGCCGCCGTCAGCAGAACGTCGTCGCGCTCGCCGTCGAACGCCTGCTCCAGCTTGCGCCGAAGCTGGCGCTCCTGGAACCAATTGAACAGATAGACACCGCCGATTACCACCGCCCCGATAATCAGCAGGCTGATCTGCAGGTCGCTCATCACAGCCTTTCCGGACTCCGGTTACGCCGCTTCCTCGCTCAACTTCATCGCTTCTTCGATATCGACCGCCACCACGCGCGATACCCCGGGCTCCTGCATCGTGATGCCCAGCAGCTGGCTGGCGATCTCCATCGTGATCTTGTTGTGGCTGATGAACAGGAACTGCGAATTCTCGGACATCTTCCGCACCAGGTCGCAGAAGCGCTCGGTATTGTGGTCGTCGAGGGGCGCGTCGACCTCGTCGAGCAGGCAGAACGGCGCGGGATTCAGCTGGAACATCGAGAAAATCAGCGACAGTGCCGTGAGCGCCTTCTCCCCGCCCGAGAGCAGGTGGATCGTCGTGTTCTTCTTGCCCGGCGGCTGTGCGATCACCTGGACCCCGCTGTCGAGGATTTCCTCGCCCGTGAGCACGAGATGCGCGTGCCCGCCGCCGAACAGCGCCGGAAACATGCGCCCGAACTGCGTGTTGACCTCGTCGAAGGTGCTTTGCAGGCGCTCGCGCGTCTCGCGGTCGATGCGCCGGATCGCATTCTCGAGGGTAGCCATCGCTTCGGTCAGGTCACGCGACTGCGCATCGAGGTAGTCCTTTCGCTCCTGCGACGTTCGCAGCTCTTCGAGCGCGGCGAGATTGACCGCACCGAGCGCCTTGATTTCTTCGTTCAGGCGATTGATCGCCGTCTGCAGCGCGCCGGAGCGCGTGCCTTTCTCGAGCAGCGCGGCGAGCGCCTCCTCCCGCGCGCCTGTCTCCGCCAGCTGCTGCGCGAACTGCTCCTCCGCGATCCGCGCCTCCTGCTCCTTCAGACGCATCTCGTTGATACGTTCGCGCAGGGGACCGAGCTTCTGCTCGCAGGCGAACCGCTCCTGCTCGGTCTGCTTGAGGCTTGCCTCGACGCTGGCCAGGGCGTCGCGCGCGTGCGCGAGTGCACGCTCGCGCTCGCTGCGAACCGCAAGTGCCTGCTGCAACTGGGCTTGCCACGGCGCCTCGTCGCAGCCGGCGAGTTCCCGCTGCTGTGCATCCACCCCCGCCGCGAGCTCGGCAATGCGCTGCCTGAGAGTTCCGATATCCTGATCTATCTCATTGATCTTATTGTCAGATGTTCTGAGGCTAAAAGCCGCCTCCTGGTGCTCGCGCTGCACCTTCTGCAACGCCTCGCGCTGCAGTTTGAGCACCGACTCGGCGCGCCGGTACAGATCGGCTGCCAGTTCGAGCTGTTCCCGTTCCGCGGCAGCTTCCTGCTGCAGGCGGGCGAGCCTCGCCTCCGCTGATTCCCGCTGCTCGGTCTCGGCCGCGCTCTGCCCCGCGACCTCCCGCAGCTCCGCTGCAATCTGCTCGCCGCGTTGCATCAGGCGCTGGGCCTGCTCGGAGAGCTTCAGTGCCTCCATCTGGACCTGGTGATGCCGTTGCTGGGTGTCGCTCACCGTGCGGCGCAGCTCCGCGAGCTGCGTCTTGTGCTGCTCGATCTCCCGCTCGGCCGCAGACACCGCCTGCCTGAGGCTCTCGCACTGCGCCCTCTCGGTGCCGATGCGCGCGTCGAGTTCTCCAATCTCGCGCTGGCGCGACAGCACCCCGTGCAGGTCTGTATCCGGAGCGTGGAAGCTGACGCTTCGCCGCGTGAACACGTGGCCCTCGCGCGATACCAGCAGCCCCCCAGCCGGCAAAGCCTGCCGCAACGCCAATCCGGTGCCCGCGTCGGGCACGACGAAAACATCGTGCAGCCACTCGTCGAGGACTGCTTCCATGCGCACATCCCGGCACGCGACGTAGCGCCGCAAGGGCTCGGCGCCCGCGAACGACGTGTCCGCCGCCGCGCCGCCGTGCTCCGCGCTGAATACGGTCATCTTGCCCGGCGGCGGATCGCGCAGCCACTCCGCCGACTGGTCCAGCCGCTCGAGCGCAATGCTGTTCAAGCGCTCCCGCAGAACGGCCTCGAGCGCGTCTTCCCAGCCTGCTTCGATCTCGATGCCCTGCCACAGGCGGGGCGCGCGGTCGAGCGCGCGCTCGGCGAGCCAGCTTTCCATCCCGGCGCCACGCGCCAGCCGGTCCTGCAACTGGGTGAGCGCTTGAAGACGCGCTTCCAGCGCGGTCAGCCTCTGCATCCCCGCATCGAGCGCGTCGGTGCGCTCGCGCCGCGCCTGCTCGAGCCGCGGCATCCGCTGCTCGTTCTCGACGAGCGTTGCCCGCTGGCCGCCGAGCTCGGCATCCAGCGCCTGCATCTTCTGCTGCAACTGCTCGAGCGCCGCAACGTCAGGGGCCGGCAGCGCCTGCCGCTCTTCGAGCAGCCGCCCCCGCCACGATGCCAGCTGCTCCAGCACCCGCCAGGCATGTTCGATCTTGGTCTGCTCGACCTGCAGCGCCTGCTCGGCCTGCGCCAGGCTGCGCTGCGACTCCTCGCGCCGCGCCAGCGTGGCGCGGAACGCCTCCTCCGCTACCGGCAGCTTGCCGCTTTCGTCGGCGACCAGCCCCTCGCACCGGGCGGCCCGCTCGCCTGCACGCCCGTGCTCCTGGCGCCACTGCTTGAGATTCTCCTCCGCCGCGGCAAGGTCGGCATGGCTGTGCTCGTGCTGCGAGCGCAGGTTGGCGAGCTGGTGCTCGACGCGTCGGCGGCTCTCCCGCAGGTGCGCGATCTGCTGCTCGAGCCGTGCCGCGTCGGCATTGGCCTCGTACAAGGCGCCTTGCGCGGCATGCATCTCGTCGCCCGCGCGGTAGTGCTGTTCGCGCAGCTCCTCGAGGCGCTTCTCCGACTCGCGCAGCTTCGCGGTTTCCGCTTCCAGCTCGGTCCCCATGCGTTCGATTTCACGCCCGTGGCGCGCGCGCGTAGCGCCGGCTTCCTGTTTGCGGGTGAACCACAACAGGTGCTGGACCGTGGTGAGCTCGGCCTGCAGTTCATGGTAGCGCTTCGCGACCTCGGCCTGCGTGCGCAGGTGCTCGAGCTGCTGGTCGAGTTCGCGGCGAATGTCTTCGACGCGCGTCAGATTCTCGCGCGTGTCGCGCAGCCGCAGCTCGGTCTCGCGCCGCCGCTCCCGGTACTTCGAGACGCCCGCCGCCTCCTCCAAAAAGATGCGCAGCTCCTCCGGCTTCGCTTCGATCACGCGCGAGATCATGCCCTGCTCGATGATGGCGTAGGCGCGGCTGCCCAAACCCGTGCCGAGGAAGATATCGGCGACGTCGCGGCGCCGCACGTGGATGTTGTTGATGTAGTACGAGGACGCGCCGTCGCGCTCGATCACGCGCTTGATCGAGATCTCGGCGTAGTTTGACCACTGCCCGGCGGCCTTGCCCAGGCTGTTGTCGAACATGAGCTCGACGCTTGCGCGATTGACGGGCTTGCGCTCGCCCGAGCCGTTAAACAGCACGTCTTGCATGGTCTCGCCGCGCAAGTGCTTGGCCGAGGTCTCGCCCAGGACCCAGCGCACGGCGTCGATCACGTTGGACTTGCCGCAGCCGTTGGGGCCGACGATGCCGACCAGCTGTCCTGGAACAGGGATGTGTGTGGGATCTACGAAAGACTTGAAACCGGCGAGACTGATCTTAGCGAGGCGCAATTTTTCCGTTGTCCGAAAGGTTATAATTCGCCGTTGAAATTCCGTGCGCCATTCTAACTAATTTTCGCCCGCCACGAAAATGCCGACCCGCCCCAGCCGACGGCTCGCGACCATTGCCAATCCCAGCCCGCGGCGCGACTACCGGATTCACATGGAAATACCGGAGTTTACCTGCCTGTGTCCGAAGACCGGGCAGCCCGACTTCGCGACCCTGGTGCTCGATTACGTACCGGACCGTTTGTGCGTCGAGTTGAAGAGCCTGAAGCTCTACATCTGGTCGTTTCGCAACCAGGGCGCGTTTCACGAAGCAGTTACCAATCGCATCCTCGATGATCTCGTGAAAACGACGCAGCCGCGCTTCATGCGGCTCACGGCGCGCTTCCGCGTGCGCGGGGGCATCTTCACCACGGTCGTCGCCGAGCACGCCAAGCGTGGGTGGAAGGCGAAAGCGTTCGCGCCGGATCTCGAAGCCCTGGCGAAGGAAACGAGCACGCGTTAGGCGTTTGTTGGGCTTGGCCCCGACCAAATCCTAGCGCAAAACCGGCGCCAGAAATAATGCAGGAGAGGACGGCGGATATGCGAATTCCCCCCTGCGTTGCTTCACATTCGAACGTTGCAGGCGGGTTTCCGTCCGAATCGTCGGCCGGTTTTGCTTTTGGCAGCCGGTCGAGTGGCCAAGTCCGACAGGCTGCGAGGCCGCTTCCGCCACTGCATCAAGCCCTGAACATCACTATAATCTCGGCTCTTGCCGGACATGCGGGCGGCCTCTGCCGCGCCCGGCGGCTGGCGACAACACCGTGAACCCCAACCTCGACCGACTGCAGACCTACCCTTTCCAGAAGCTCACCGCGCTGCTCGCCGGCGTTACGGCGAATCCCGCGCGCAAGCCGATCAGCCTGCACATCGGCGAACCCAAGCATCCGACCCCGGAGTTCATCAAGCGCACGCTAATCGATAACCTCGACGGGCTCGCAACCTACCCGACGACGCTCGGCGGCGAATCGTTGCGGGTGGTGATCGCCGAGTGGCTGCGGCGCCGTCACGGACTGAGCGCGATCGACCCCCAGAGCGAGATCATCCCGGTCAATGGCAGCCGCGAAGCGCTGTTTGCCTTCGCGCAATCGGTGATCGACCCGACGCGACCGGATCCAGTTGTCATCTGCCCCAACCCGTTCTATCAAATCTATGAAGGCGCTGCCCTCCTCGCGCGGGCCACGCCGCACTACTTGAACAATCTGCCGGAAAACGGCTTTGGCTTCGATTTCGACGAGCTGCCGGACCCGGTATGGGCTCGCACCCAGCTGATCTACGTTTGCTCGCCCGGCAACCCCACTGGTGCGGTGATGCCGCTCGCCGCGTGGGAAAGACTGTTCGCGCTCTCCGACCGGCACGGATTCGTCATTGCCGCCGACGAGTGCTATTCCGAAATTTATTCCGACGAGTGCCATCCGCCCCTCGGGGCGCTCGCGGCAGCGCAGCAGGCGGGGCGCAACGGCTATCCGAACCTGGTGATGTTCTCTAGCCTGTCCAAGCGCTCGAACGTGCCGGGCATGCGCTCCGGCTTCGTCGCCGGCGACGCGCGGGTCCTGAAAAAGTTTCTGCTCTACCGTACCTACCATGGCTGCGCGATGAGCCCGCCGGCCCACATGGCGAGTATCGCCGCGTGGCGGGACGAGGCGCACGTCGTCGAAAACCGCCGCCTCTATCGCGAGAAATTCGACGCAGTCCTCGATATTCTCGGCCCGGCGATGAACGTCGAGCGCCCCGATGCAGCGTTCTATCTGTGGGCGCGCACGCCGCTTCCCGATCCCGAGTTCACGCGCCGGCTCTACCAGGAGCAGGCGGTTTCGGTGCTGCCCGGCAGCTTCCTTGCCCGCGAAGCGCAGGGCGTCAATCCCGGCAGGGACCGCGTGCGCATCGCACTGGTCGCCCCGACGACAGAATGCGTCGAGGCCGCCCGGCGCATCCGGGATTTCCTGAGCCAAATCTGAACCGAGGAACCCATCATGCAAGGACTCCAGACCCGGATCGAGGCTGCGTGGGACAACCGCGCCTCGCTAACTCCCGCGAGCGCCGATGCAGCGATCCGGCGGGCGGTTGCCGACACCATCGGCCAACTCGACGATGGGCGCCTGCGCGTGGCGGAGCAGATAGGCGGCGCCTGGGTGGTGCACCAGTGGGTGAAGAAAGCGGTGCTGCTCTCCTTCCGCCTGCAGGAAAACGCCGTGATGAAAGACGGCTACACCCAGTACTACGACAAGGTGCCCGCCAAGTTCGCGGATTACGGCGCGGAGGCGTTCCAGCGCGGCGGATTCCGCGTCGTACCCCCGGCAGCGGCGCGCAAGGGCTCGTTCATCGCGAAAAACGTGGTGCTCATGCCCTCGTTCGTCAACATCGGCGCCTACATCGACGAGGGGACCATGGTCGACACTTGGGCCACCGTCGGGTCCTGCGCCCAGATCGGCAGGAACGTTCACCTGTCCGGCGGCGTGGGCATCGGTGGAGTGCTGGAGCCGTTGCAGGCAAATCCCACGATCATCGAGGACAACTGCTTCATCGGCGCGCGTTCCGAGATCGTCGAAGGCGTGATCGTCGGCGAGGGCTCGGTCGTCTCGATGGGAGTGTTCATCGGGCAAAGCACCAAGATCTACCACCGACGGTCCGGCGAGATTCTCTACGGCCGCGTGCCGCCCGGCTCGGTCGTGGTGTCGGGCTCGCTGCCCGCCGCCGATGGGAGGTACAATCTCTACTGTGCGGTGATCGTGAAGCAAGTCGACGCCAAGACCCGCGCGAAAACCAGCATCAACGAGCTGCTGCGCAGCGATTGAGGCGGCTCGCTCCAAACACCGCACACCCCCGCGCGCGCCGTCGGTTGCGCCCCGTGCGGGGAATCGTTGTCGTCAGCGTGCCGCCCCAATGGCGCTTTCCAACCGGCACAGGAGTTGGCACAATAGGCCGGTGCCGGGAACGCCCTCCGCAACGCCTGGCGCGATCAAAATACCGGCGCGATCCCGCGCAGCGCGGACGCTTGAGGATAGTCGCATGGGCTTGCTCGACAATCTCAAGTCGCTGATCAAGAGGTGACCGGCATGTTCGTGACCCCGCTATTCAAGCTCATGGCCGACAAGCAGGCTTCTGATTTATTCTTCACCGCTGGAGCGCCGATCCAGATCAAGATCAACGGCGCGGTAATGCCGATCAACAGCCAGGTGCTCGACCCGGACCAGACCAGGAAGATCTGCTACGAGCTCATGACCGAGGCGCAGGTCGGGGAATTCGAGGCTACCCACGAGATGAATTTCGCCCGGAGCGGCGGCGAGCTCGGCAATTACCGCATCAACATTTTCCGCCAGAAGAACGCAGTGGCGATGGTGATCCGCTTCGTGAAGCCCGATGTGCCTGCGTTCGAGACGCTTGGGCTGCCGCCGGTGCTGAAGGAAGTGATCATGGAGAAGCTCGGCCTGATCCTGGTGGTGGGATCCACCGGCTCCGGCAAGTCGACAACCATGGCTTCGATGATCGACTTTCGCAACATCAACCGGACCGGGCACATCCTGACGATCGAAGATCCCATCGAGTTCATGTTCAGGCACAAGAAGTCGATCGTCAACCAGCGCGAGGTGCGCATCGACACGATGTCGTACGAGAATGCGCTGATCAGCGCGATGCGCGAGGCACCGGACCTCTTGATGATCGGCGAGATCCGGGACCGTCCGACGCTCCAGAGCGCGCTGCTTTTCGCGCAGACAGGCCATCTTTGTCTGTCGACACTGCACGCCAACAACAGCTACAACGCGCTCAACCGGATCATCAACTTCTTCCCGCGCGACGTGCGCGAGAGCCTGCTCGCCGACGTCTCGATCGCGTTGCGCGCGGTGGTGTCCCAGCGCCTGGTGCGCACCAAGGACGGAAAGCGCGTGCCGGCGGTCGAGATCCTGCTCAACACCAAGCACATCGCCGATCTGATCAAGAACGGCGCGATCGGCGAGATCAAGGATGCGATGGAGCAGAGTCTTGCGCCGGGGTCGCAGACCTTCGAGCAGGCGCTGGTTGATCTCTACACCTCGGGCCGGGTCGCGCTCGATGAGGCGCTCGCCAACTCCGACTCGCCGACCAACCTGCACTGGCTGATCAACAACACCGGCAAGATTCCGGGAGCGCCGCCGACGGATGCGGCAGCCGCGCCCGGAACCAGGACCGCGCGGAAGCCGGAGGACTTGTCGAGCATCAAGATCAACCTCGACGCGCTGGGCTGAGAGCCCCGTGACAAAACGCCGCCTCGCCACCGTTGGCGATCTGGTGAGGCACGGCACGCGGCGGTTCCGCGCAGCGCACGTTGCCTTCGGCCAGGGGACGACCAACGCCTTCGACGAGGCGGTCTACCTCACGCTGCACGCGCTCGGGCAGCCGCCGGAGCCGGTCTTCGACCGGCACCTGACCGAACCGCAGATCCGCTCGGTTCGCTCCTTGTTCGAGCGGCGGATCCGCGAACGCATTCCCGCTGCCTACCTCACCGGCGAGGCCTGGCTCGGCGATCACCGCTTCCGCGTCGATCGCCGCGCGATCGTTCCGCGCTCGTTCATCGCCGAGCTGCTGCGCGACGATATTGCGCCGTGGGTCCGCAATCCCTCTGCCGTCCGCGCCGCGCTCGATCTTTGCACGGGATCCGGGTGCCTCGCCGTGCTGCTCGCGCTGAGCTTCCCGCGAGCCGTAGTCGACGCCTCGGACGTATCGGGCGCTGCTTTGAAGATCGCGCGCG
>Ga0326597_10003296_pt1 | contig 23423 bp, 21 predicted proteins | sample RVTome_12_FD_203789 | JGI IMG/M metagenome (GOLD analysis project Ga0326597, IMG submission 203789) | Soil microbial communities from uranium-contaminated site in the Upper Colorado River Basin, Wyoming, United States - RVT100D185 | ecosystem: Environmental > Terrestrial > Soil > Contaminated >... | reverse complement strand
TTGTGGAGCGAGCCAGCCCGCCTCGAGGATCGAGACGACCGGCGCAGGGGGGTCCGTGATGTCCAACCGGCACTCGCAGGAATCGGACAATCGGTTGGAGATGCAGTGCGCGACCCAGTGGTTGGGCCTCGCTCTCGGGGTGCTCACGCTCGCAGGACTCTTTTCGCTCGTGGTCGTCATCGGGCGGATGCCCCCCTTCGATCGCCTCGTCACCGATCCGTTGTTCTTCAAACGCGGCCTCGTCGTTCACGTCAACCTCGCTCTCGTCGCGTGGTTCTACTCGTTCGTGGCCGCGTTGTTGTTTTTTCTGCCCGGCCGGTTGGCACCGAACCGAGTCGCCCGACACGCCGTGCACATCAGCGCACTCGGTGTCGCGATGATGTTGCTCGCGGCGGGCATGCCCGGAAGCCAACCCGTTCTCTCCAACTACATTCCGATGATCGATCACTGGCTGTTCGGTGTCGGACAGATCCTCTTCGCGGCGGGCGTCCTGACGAGCTTCATCAGCCGACGACTTCTCACGGGGCGCACTGCGCGCCCTGGGTTTTTCGACCTCCCGGGCGCCGCGCAGATGGGTCTGCGGAGCACTGCGGTCGTGCTGGTGCTGGCCGCACTCACCTTTGCGATCACCGCTCTGCGCATCACGCCAGAGCTTTCCACCGAGGCCTACTACGAGTTGCTCTTCTGGGGCGGCGGGCACGTCCTGCAGCTCTGCTGCAGCATCGCGATGATCTCGGTCTGGCTGGTCCTGCTCGAATCGGCGCTGCGCCGCTCTCCGATGAGCGAGAGAACCGCCGCGATTCTCTTCGGCGCGATGGTGGTGCCGTGGTTCGCGTCCCCGATCCTCGCGATGCTCGGGACCTGGAGTCCGGGCTATCGCGAAGGCTTCACCTTCCTGATGCGCTGGGCGATCTTTCCCGTGCTCGGCCTGTTCCTGTTCGCCTGTCTGCGACTGCTGCTCGCGGAGTGGCGCGCGGGGCACATCCATGTCGCCTCGATCTCGGACCCACGAATTTCAGGCTTTCTCGTGAGCGCGCTGCTGACGCTGCTCGGATTCGGACTGGGCGCGGGGATACGCGGCTCCAACACGATGGTCCCCGCTCATTACCACGCCTCGATCGGCGGCATCACCGCAGCCTTCATGACGGTCACCTACTTGATGCTGCTCGCGTTTGGATTTTCGATTTCGACGCGCCGGCTTCGGCGCACGGCAGCCTGGCAGCCCGTCATCTATGGAGTCGGGCAGATGATCTTTGCGAGCGGCTTTGCGCTCGCGGGCGTCTACGGGATGTCTCGGAAGGCCTACGGCGCCGAGCAGGCCGGCCGCGGGCTCGGCGAGAGCATCGGCCTCGGCGTGATGGGCATCGGCGGCTTGATCGCGGTCGCTGGCGGACTTCTCTTCCTCGGGATCGTTGCCACGATCTGGCGACAGGGATCCGAGGAGCGGATTCGAACACTTAAACCGGTCACCGAAGCCTGAAGGAGGTACGGATGAGCCCGAAAGAGCCCGACGAAAAACGGCCGCTGCAGAAGCTGATGGATAATCCCTGGCTCCTGCTGACGCTTGGAATCCTGATCCCCACCCTTTCCTACACGGTATGGGGTTGGATCGAATTGTGGCTGCTTCCCGCAGCCACGCTTCCTTGAGCCGAGTGGAGGAACCATGAGTATCTACAGCCCGCCCGAAGGATGGCTCCAGGCTCCGAAAGGACCCGAACGCATCTGGATCGGCCTCGCGCTCACCTGGTGCATCGTGATGTCGCTCGCGATGCCGTACTGGCACTTCTACGGCAAACAGAACTCTTCGGGCGAGTCCTACAGGGTTTCCGCCGTCGACTTTGGTGCCCGCGTCCGACAGTTCGCCGAAGCCAACAAGGTCGGCGAGGAAGCCGGCATCCCGATCGTCGAGATCCCGCCGGGCGGCGATGGCTACCTGCTCGCGCGGATGTGGAGCTTCTACCCGGTCCTCAAGATGAAGAAGGGGCAGACCTACCGCCTGCACATTTCATCGATGGATCTCCAACACGGCTTCTCGCTTCAGCCGCTGAACATGAATTTCCAGGTGCTACCGGGCTATGACCACGTGCTGACCATCACGCCGACCAGCACGGGTGTCTTCCCGATCATCTGCAACGAATTCTGCGGAATCGGACATCACATGATGACCGGCCGCATCATCGTCGAATAGGAGACTTCCATGGCCAGCGCAGTCGAAAGCCTTCCCATCTTGGGAAACCACCCGACCGACCAGGTCCGAGCCTGCGACACGACGTCACTGCCGGTCTGCCTGACGGCCCAGAAGTTCATCAAGCTGCACGCGGTTGCAGCGGTCGTATTCCTGTTGATTGGCGGAATCGCGGCACTCGCCCTCGGGCTCACCCGATGGCCCGCCGTGCATCTGCTCGACGCCAAGTGGTATTACCGCCTGCTCACGCTGCACGGCCTCAACATGTTGATCTTCTGGATCCTCAACTTCGAGATTGCCGTGCTCTACTTTGCGGGATCCGTGCTCTTGAACTCCCGGCTCGCTTCGAAGAGCGCCGCCTGGATTGGTCTGCTGCTGATGGTCGTTGGAGCGATCACGGTTGATGCGGCGATCTTCGGGGGCAAGAGCGATGTGCTGATGACTTCCTACGTTCCGCTCAAGGCGAGTCCCTGGTTCTACCTGGGGATCATCCTCGTGGCCGTCGGTGCGCTGGTGGGCGTCATCAACTACTTCGCGACGATCTACATCGCGAAGCGAGATCGCACCTACACGGGTTCTGTACCGCTGGTGGTCTTCGGCGCCACCGCTGCGGCGATCATCGCGGTCGTCACGCTGCTTCACGGCGCGGTCGTGATGATTCCGACCCTGCTCTGGTCGATGGGCGTGATCCCCAGTGTCGATCCGGCGTGGTATCGGATCACCTGGTGGGGGCTCGGCCATATGTCCCAACAGGTCAACGTCTGCGCGATGGTGTCGATCTGGTACCTGCTCGGAACCCTGACGGTGGGGTCCAAACCGCTGAACCAGGCGGTTTGTCGCGGCGCCTTCGTGCTCTACATCCTCTTCATCAACCTCGCGTCCGCCCACCACCTGTTGGTGGATCCCGGAGTGGGCTCCGGCTGGAAGATCTGGAATACCTCCTACGCGATGTATCTCGCGGTGCTCGCGTCGATGATCCACGGCTTTACGGTGCCGGCCTCGGTCGAAGTCGCGATGCGCAAGAAGGGCTTCAATCGGGGACTCTTCGGCTGGCTCGCGAACGCGCCCTGGCGCAATCCCGGATTCGCGGGCTTCTTTCTCTCGCTCGTGATCTTCGGCTTCGGCGGCGGCATCACCGGCGTCACGCTGGGAACGCAGCAGATCAACATCATGGCCCACAACACGCTGCGCATCCCGGGCCACTTCCACGTGACGGTGGTCGGTGGCACGACGTTGGCCTTCATGGCGATCACCTATTACATCGTTCCACTGATCTTCCAGAAGGACTTCTACGCGAAGGCGCTGTGCCGGCTCCAACCCTATCTATTTGGCGGCGGGATCACCTTGATGGCGCTCGGCATGTCGTTTGCGGGTTCCTATGGCGTGCCGCGCCGGCACTGGGACATCGAGTTCACGGGTGGCCAGTTCGCGACGGGATTCGACGCGGGCGCGCACGTGATGCTCGGCATCATGGGGATCGGCGCGGTGATCGCGTTCCTCGGCCTGCTGCTCTACTGCTTGCTGGTCGTCGCGGCCGTATTCTTCGGGCGCCCAATCCACGGCAAGGCGATGGAGGCCTGGAACGAAGAGCCGCGAGGACAGATGGACTCCGCAGAGGTGGACGATCACAGGACGCCGGGTACTCTGGTACTCGTGATCGTCTTCCTGACGACGTTTGCGGTCTACTACTTCGCGAATTGGATGTGGCTGAGCGATCTCTGGGAGGTTCGCTAGGCGGCCTCGCGGTCGGGCGGCCAGGATGAGAGATGACGACTTCCCTCAAACGATTCGAGGTTTTTCGAAACCTCCTGACGGGAGCGGCTTTCCCAGCGTTTGCGCTGTCCCTGCTCGCCTGCTGGGAAGTCTTCTTGATCGCGATGCTGCTGGCCCCCTCGAGCGCCAGTGGCCTGGGTGCATTCGCGGAGGATTTCCGGATCTGGTGCTTCGGCTACGACCCGGCAACGGGGCGCACCGAAGTGGCCTACGTGATGTCGATGATCGTTCCGCAGTTCATGATCGCTGGATTCATCGCGTACTTCTGGTGGGAGCCGCTGCGTGAACTCTCGAAGCAGCCGCGGCGCATCGCCCGCTATCTCGGAGCCGCAGCGCTCCTGGTAGCGGGCGCAGCCGCCGGCTTTGCGCTCTCCGCCGATCCGACCCCGAAAGGGGAACTCCCGTTTCCCGCCGAAGAATTGCGCACCGCCTATGCGGCGCCGCAATTCGCGCTGATCAATCAGCTTCGGGAAACGGTCGGACCCGCGCAATTCGAGGGCAACGTCGTCATTCTCACGGCCGTCTACGCATCGTGCCCTCACACCTGCCCGTTGATCTTGAGCCAGGCCAAGGCGGCGATTGCGGAGCTATCCGCGGAGGAACGCGAAGATCTGCGGGTGATCGCGGTTACGATGGATCCGGAGAGCGATTCTCCCGAGGTGCTCCACAAGCTCGCAGAGAATCACGGCATGCAATCGCCGCTCTATCATCTCGTGACCGGCGATCCCAAAGACGTGGAACCCCTGCTCGATCGCATGGAGATCGCACGCCAGCGCGACCCTGAAACCGGCATCATCAACCACGCGAACCTCTTTTTGCTGATCGATCGCGAAGGGCGCGTCGCGTATCGACTCGGACTGGGCGAGCGCCAACAGCGTTGGCTGTCATCCGCCCTCAGGGTTCTGCTCCGCGAACAAGCGGCATCGGGCTAAGCAGATGGCACCGCCGGATACGACGCGCACGCCACTGAGCGTAGAAATGACCGCAGGCTGCGCAAGCGCGCGGCCATCGTCAGTGCGGAGTGTCGAGGGCGCGCCAACCAATTTCGACCAGCCGCCGAGCGAGCCGCCGCTACCCAAGGGAATCCTGCGTCAACTCGACAAGGGCTTCATCTATCTCGATCGGCTGCTCGCTTGCTGCGTTCCCAACTCGCTGAATCCGATGCTTCACACCGGCGCCATCGCGGTGACGGCGCTGTTCATCGCGACGCTGACGGGCATCGTGCTTCTGGTCTGGTACAAGCCCAGCGTCCACCTGGCCTACGAATCGCTCGAAGCGATGGCGCGATCTCCGTATGGATCGGGCCTCGTGCGCTCGCTGCATCGATACAGCTCCGATGCGGCGGTTTTCTTCGCTCTGATCCACGCATTTCGCGTTTTCTTCGAGCGGCGCTTCGACGGCGCGCGCTGGCTCGCGTGGGTGACCGGCGCAATCATGATGGGACTGCTCTGGTTCATCGGCTGGACGGGGTATTGGTTGGTCTGGGATCTGCGCGCCCAGTCCGTCGCGGTCGGCAGCGCCAAGATGCTGGACGTGCTTCCCGTATTCACCGACCCACTCAGTCGCTCCTTCGTCACCGACGAGGGCGTCAATTCCCTGCTCTTCTTCGTGGTCTTCTTCATCCACATGATCATTCCGCTCGCGCTGATGGTCGCCATGTGGCTGCACATCACCCGCCTGGCGCGGGCCCGCTACCTGACCAGCAAGGGGATGACGATCTGGGTGACGGCGCTGCTGCTCTTGCTCTGCATCGCGTATCCGGCGACGAATGAAGCGCCCGCCCAGATGACGGCGATTCCCGCAGGCGTCACGATGGATTGGTGGTACCTGTTCCCGATGCCGCTCATCGATCGGCTGAGTGCGGAGGCGCTCTGGGGCCTGCTGATCGTCGGAAGCGCGGGCACGCTCTCGATCCCCTGGTTGTTGGCGGAGAAACGCAAGCAGCCCGCCTCGGTGGTCGCCTCGCGCTGCAACGAATGCAAGAAGTGTTATGTGGATTGTCCGTACGAGGCGATCGAAATGATCGAACGCACGGATGGAAACGACCGCTACCTCACCCAGGCTTCAGTGATCGAATCCAAGTGTGTCGCGTGTGGCATTTGCGCGGGCTCGTGTGACACGGTGGGAATCGGTCTCGACTGGTTCTCGAGCATCGAGCAGCGAAGACTCGTCGGATCGTGGATGAAACAGGCCGAGAGCGCGGGTGAAACCGTGCACCTCGCTTTCGTCTGTGCGGAATCCGCGGGGGCGAAGCTCGAGATCGATCCTGTCACCGGTCTGTGTTCCGAACTCCCCGGTTACCGCGCGCTGCGCGTTCCGTGCGCGGGTTGGGTCCAGCCGCTGATGATCGAACGCGCAATCCGACAGGGAGCCAGCGGCGTATTGGTCGTAACCTGCCCGCCCGATAAGTGCGCGTACCGCGAGGGCGCCGAGTGGGAGCGCCAGCGGATCGAGGGCGTGCGTGAACCCGCGCTACGGGTCGACAAGCTCGAGCCCGGACAGGTGCGGCTCGTGGCGCTCGACCGCACGCGCAAGGCGGACCTGATTCGCGCCGCAGCGCGCTTTCGCACGGGGGAGGAGCCGCTCCAGACTTCCTGCGTCTCGCGCGCAGTCCACGCGGTATCGGCAACGGTCGTGCTGATCGCCTGTGCGGGACTGCTCGGCCTGGGGAGCGATGCCGGTTACACGGCGCCCGACCTCGATGGTTCCGAGTTCGTCGTGAGCTTGAAGCACCCGGGTCTGGCCAGCGAGCACTGCCGCGATCTCACGCAGGAAGAGCTCGCCTCGATACCCGTCCATATGCGCAAGGAGCACGTCTGCGAGCGGAAGCGCCCGCCCGTTCGACTTCGGGTGACGATCGACGGCACCACTGCACTCGAGATCAGCGTTGCGCCGTCGGGTATCTGGGAGGATGGCAACAGTGTGACCGTCGAGCGGATCCCGGTCGAGCCCGGCGAGCACCGCGTGAGCGTGGCGATCGGCGAGACGGCAGATCCGAACGAGTGGAGTTTCGCCGACGAGAACGCGATCACCTTCACCGATGTAGCCCGCCGGGTCGTCGTCTTCGACCGCGTCGCGGGATTCAGCTGGCACTGAGGAGTCCGAATGAGCGCCGATTCTCCGGTTCACATCGCACTCGGTGACGTCCGCAGCCGCCTCGGCTGGCTCGCGCGCGCGCAGCACTTCGTCGCGCTCACGCGACCGCGGGTCTTGACGCTGGTTCTGTTCACGGCGCCGCCCGCGATGGCGATGGGTCACGAGCGCTGGCCGAGCGCAGCGGTGATCCTCGGTGTCATCCTTGGCGCAGCGCTGATCGGCGCGGGCTGCGGCGCCCTCAACGCGAGTTGGGAGCGCGATCGCGACCGTCGGATGACGCGAACCGAGAATCGGCCGCTGCCGGCCGGGCGCCTCACGCTGCGCGAGGCCGCGACCTTCGGCTTCGCGATTTCGGCGCTCGGCGTAGCGGTTCTATTCGCGACGGGCGGTTGGCTGCCCGCCGCGATCGGCGTGTTGACCCTCGGCCATTACCTGTTGATCTACACCATCTGGCTCAAGCCGCGCACGCCGCAAAACATCGTGATTGGCGGGGCGGCCGGGGCGGCGAGCCCCTTGATTGCAGACGCGGCGGTCGATGGCCGGCTCGGCCTTTGGGGCCTGGTTCTGTTCCTGATCGTGTTCGTCTGGACGCCGCCGCACTTCTGGGCGATCGCCTTGTACCGCAAGCGGGAGTACGCGGCCGCGGGTTTCCCGATGCTGCCAAACGCGCTGGGGGACCGCGCAACCCGCAGGCACATGCTCGCGTATGCGATTGGCCTGATTCCGGTCGCCCTGATCCCGTGGTTGGGCGGCGAGCTGAGTTCCGTTTACGCGTTGACGGCGGTGGTGGCAGGGGGCGGTTTCATCGCGAGCATTGCGCGCTCGATGCGCGCTGAATCCCGCCAGCAGGATCGTCGCGTGTTTCGGATTTCGATCTTCTTTCTGTTCGCGATCTTCGCGGAGATGCTCGTCGAGTTGACGCTCCGCTAGTTCCCAGCCTCGCCCCAGTAGGCCGCCGGTTCCGCAGTCTGGCCCTCGGTTCGGGGCCGTGCCCTAATTCGATTTCGGCGGCGGCGGGAGCGTCGCCGCCCGGCTCGGGGGGTTCGGTCACGTGCTCCAGCAGTGAGCCGTCTGCCGCATAGCGATAGCTGTCTTTGCGGATGACATCGCCGCGTTCGTATTCGAGGCAGAGGATCACGCGTTCGTTTTGGTCGTAGAGAACTTCGTAGAAACGGTAGAGCTGGAAGACCTCTTCGTAGTTTCGCTCGGCGCCGATGTCCCGAACCGGGCCGCTTTCGACCAGTTCGTCCGAGTAGTAGGAGACACCGGCTCGTATCGATTCGGGGCGAGCCGAGGCGGGTGAGGGCAGCGCCCAAGGGGCTAAAACCAGGCCGATGAACAGGGCCGTCCGCATGCTCGCGAGGGCCGAAATCAGCCGAGCTGCATTCGAGCTTCCCGCAACCATGACCCTGAGATTGCGATGCCCGGATTCCAGGCGCCAGCCGCCACACCGCCGCGAAGTTTCCCCCGCGGGGGATTTCGAGCCGCTCCATCACGCCCGCCGAGCTCTCGGGGCGCGTAACGCGGTTTCACTTCAGTTTGGTTCAAATAATTCGATAAAAAGATCTAGAGATCTTTTTATCGAAAAGCTAGCATCGCAACGTTGATGGAGTTCGAAGGCGTCCCCTCAACAGCCGCGGGCGCGGCTCGATTCGACCCCGATCCGGGGGTTCGGCAGAGGTGGGACGGTCGCTAATCGGATCGGCCGGGTTGCGAAAGTCGCGATCTGTTACCCGGGCGGACCGATCGAGGAGGAAAGGAAATGAGGCGTGTTCGCGCTTCGCTGCATCGATGTTCGCAACGATCCGTCTGGCACGGCGGATCTCCGGAAATTGGCTGGCTCGTCCTGATCGGTTTGATGTTTGCGCTAGCCGGCGCCGCATCGGCCACGACGCCTCCCACCCTGAGCGACGACGAGATGGCGAAGGCCGAGTTCATCTACTTCGACCGCTGCTCGGGCTGCCACGGGGCGCTTCGCAAGGGAGCGACCGGACCGAACATTTCTGACGAAGTCATGCTCAAGAAGTCGCTCGGCGAACTCGAGACAACCATCTTCGAAGGCACCGATGCGGGAATGCCCGGCTGGGGGCGAACCGGCGAACTCACTGCCGCAGAGTCGGCGCTGATGGCCAAGTTCGTGCAGCTTCCCGCCCCGACACCGCCCGAGATGGGGCTCAAGGACATGAAGGCAACCCACAAGCTCTACGTGCCGGTCGCCGATCGCCCGAGCAAGCCCGAGCACAAGCGAAACATCGACAATTACTTCGGAACCATTCTCCGCGATGTCGGCAAAGGCGCGATCATCGACGGCGACACGAAGGAACTCGTCAACGTCGTCGAAACCGGCCACGCCGTCCACATCTTCCGGGCCTCTGCGACTGGCCGCTACTTCTACACGATCGGGCGCGACGGCAAGGTCAACCTGATCGATCTCTACGAGGAGAAACCGAAGGTCGTCGCCGAAACCCGCGTGTGCCTGGACGCGCGCTCGGTCGATGTCTCGAAATACAAGGGGCCCAAGGGCGACTTCGTCGACAAATACGCGGTGGTGGGGTGTTACTGGCCGCCGCAGATGGTGGTGCTCGATGGACAGACCCTGGAACCGCTCAAGGTCATTTCGACGCGATCTTCGACCTACGACACCAATGAGTATCACCCGGAGCCCCGGGTCGCGACGATCGTCGCCTCCCACCACGCGCCCGAGTGGGTCGTCGCGATCAAGGAAACGGGCATGGTGTGGCTGGTGGATTACTCCGACCTGGACAACCTGAGCATGACCCAGATCGCGGCCGAACGGTTCCTGCACGACGGAGGTTTCGACGCGACGGGGCGCTATCTGCTGATCGCCGCCAACATGCGCGACCAGATGGTCGTCGTCGACACCAAGGAGCGGAAGTTCGTCACCAAATTCGAGACGGGCACCAAGCCGCATCCCGGCCGCGGAGCCAACTGGGTCGACCCGGAGTATGGACCGGTCAGCGCTACCACCCACCTGGGTGAGGGCATGATCGTCGTCTACGGATCGGATCCCGCAGGCCACCCGGAGCACGCCTGGAAGGTGGTGCGCGAAGAAGAAACCGGAGGGCCCGGTTTGTTCTTGAAGACCCATCCCAAGAGCGGGCACGTCTGGACCGACGCCACGCTCTCGAAGGAGGAGGGCGCGAATCAACAGATCTGTGTGTTCGATAAAGCCGACTTCTCCGAGGCCGCTCATTGCTGGAAAGCCGCCGATCACGGAAAGATCGTGCACTTCGAGTACAACAAGGCGGGCGACGAAGTTTGGACTTCCGTCTGGGACAAAGAAGGCGAGCTGATCATCTACGACGACAAGACGCTGAAGGAAAAGGCCCGGATCAAGGGCGACTGGCTGGTGACGCCGACTGGCAAGTGGAATGTCTACAACACGGTCCACGACGTCTATTAGTCGAGCCGAGAGCGCGAAGTCGTCCGACACGAGGCCGGGCGACTTCGCGACCCGTTCTTCAGTTTACGGGTAGTAGGAGGTTCCATGGTTTCCAAGAGTGCTTCTGACCGCAGGCGGATCGACGCGCATTTCGGCCTCTGCGCGATGGGCTTCGCGCTCCTCGTGCTCGCATTTCTGATGCCGAAATCGGCAGCCGCAAATGGAGAGCACGAATTCGTCGGTTTCATGAAGTGCAAGACCTGCCACAAGCAGGAAGAGATCGGCAATCAATTTGGCATCTGGCGCGACTCCAAACACGCGAAAGCGTTTGGGACGCTCGCGACCGACAAGGCGAAGAAGTGGGCTGCCGAGGCCGGCGTGATCGATCCGCAAACCGATGACCGCTGCGTCAAATGTCATTCGACGGCCCACGGTGTTTCGGATCAGATGGTCTCGAAGAACTTCGATCGGAAAGCCGGCGTGCAATGCGAGGCCTGCCACGGTGCGGGCAAGGACTACCGCAGGAAGAAGGTCATGGTCGACCGCGACAAAGCGATCGCGCAAGGTCTGATCCCGCAGACCGCGGCCGTCTGCACCACCTGCCACAACGACGAAAGCCCCGCGTGGGACCCACAGCGCTACACGCTGGCCGACGGAAGCAAGCTGGGATTCGACTACGACCAGGCCGTCAAGACGATCGCCCACCCGGTGCCGGAGGGTTACGACCCCAAGGCCCATGGAGAGGCGGAGTGAGATGGCCGGTGACGATCACGACATCAATGGCGATCGCCACCCCCCGATTCAGCTCACGATCTGGGCAGTAATCGCGCTTGCGGTCGTCGTCATCGCCGGGCTCTTCACCGTTCGACTCGAGCACCAGCCCGAGACGACGCGCAATTATCCGCCCCGCCCGCTGATCCCGGATGGTGAGGCGCGGCTGCTCCCCGCTCCCGAGGTCGCTGACGACTATTTGCCCTGCAATGACTGCCACGACGATGTGGCTCGCGAAACCGGGCCGGTTCCGCGCGAACTCGAATTCGAACACGAGGACACGAAGCTCGCGCACGGAAACCTCTGGTGCCTGCATTGCCACGACGCCGTGAATCCGAACAACCTGCGCCTGGCGGACGCATCCCTGATCCCGTTCGAGGATTCCTGGAAGCTCTGCACCCAATGTCACGGCAAGAAGCTTCCAGAGTGGCGCGCGGGCGTTCACGGAAAGGTGACCGGAAATTGGAGGGGAGATCGCGAGTACGTGACCTGCGTCTTCTGCCACGAGCCCCATTCGCCGCCTACCCCGCGCATCGTAGGGGAGCCGAGACCCAGGCGCCCCGACGAAATCGCACTGCGGGCAGATCCCCCAGGAGAGGAGTGAAGTGGGTTTTTTCAGCCGGAACAAGCAGAGTCGGGCGCCGAAAGAACGCGCGCAGAAGGGCAGCTCGCGGCGCGAGTTCCTCAAGACGGCTGCGACCGTCGGCGCGGGGGCCGCGGTCGGCGCACCCGCCGTTGCAAGCGCGATGGAATTCGACTTCGAAACCTTCATGCAAAAGAACTTTCGCGAGCTCTCGGACGAGGAGCTGCAGGCGGTCCTGGACAGACTCGAGCGCAAGTACTCGAAGAAGTACGGCAAGGACGTAGAGGTCTCCGCCATTGGCCCGATGGACGGCGTGCTCTACGGCTACGGATTGGACATCTCGCGCTGCATCGGCTGCCGGCGCTGCGTCTACGCGTGTGTGGAGGAGAACAACCAATCCCGGGATCCGGAAATCCAGTGGATCCGGGTGCTCGAATTCGAGCGCTCTGCGGCGCTGCGCGAAATCAAGCTCGAGGACGGCAACCCGTATTACGAGCACGAGGAGGTTCCCGCAGAGGGAAAGTTCTACATCCCGATATCCTGCCAACACTGCGAGGATTCACCGTGTTCCACGGTCTGTCCGACCGGTGCAACATGGCGAGAGCCCGACGGAATCGTCGTGATCGACTACGACTGGTGCATCGGGTGCCGCTACTGCATGGCGTCGTGCCCCTACGGAGCGCGCCACTTCAACTGGGGAGAGCCCAATCTTCCAGCCGAAGATGTCAACGCGGACATGCACATCCTTGGCAACAAACCGCGCACGCGAGGCGTGGTCGAGAAGTGCACGTTCTGCATCCAGCGGGTTCGCAATGGCCGCTTGCCGGCTTGCCACGAGGCCTGCCCGGTCGGCGCGCGCAAGTTCGGAAACATGCTCGATCCGAATAGCGAAATCCGATACCTCCTCGACAACAAGCGAACCTTCGTGTTGAAGGCCGAACTCGAGACCCACCCGAAATTCTTCTATTTCTGGGGCACGGAGGGGCGGAGTTGAAGCATCGGCAAGATCAAATCCGGGTAGCGGCGAATCCACGTGACCGCGAGCCGATGGACAACCTGAAGGTCTTCGCCCACTTCACGAAGGGGAGCTTTCTCGCCGTCGTCCGGGGTAGCAAAGGCTACTACGTCTGGTTGTTGGCACTGGGAGTGCTGATTGCACTCGGGGCGGCCGCCTATCAACATCAACTCAGCCACGGACTGATCACCTCGAACATGCGCGATCAGGTCTCCTGGGGGTTCTACATCGGAAACTTCGCATTTCTGGTGGGCGTGGCGGCGGCAGCCGTCGTTCTGGTCGTTCCCGCCTACGTGTACAATTGGGGGCCGATCCGCGACGTGGTTCTGATCGGCGAGTTGCTCTCGGTTGCGGCAATCATCATGTGCATGCTTTTCGTCACGGTGGATCTCGGTCGACCCGAGTTCGTCTGGCACCTGATGCCGATCGTCGGAACGCCGAACTTTCCCCACTCGCTGCTGACCTGGGACATCCTCGTCCTGAATCTCTATTTTCTGCTCAACTGGTTCGTCGTCACCTACATCCTATTCACGGCTTTCAAGGGTCGGAAATACAACCCGCGGATCGTGTTGCCGATCATCTTCCTCTCGATTCCGTTTGCGATCGGAATCCATACCGTGACGGCTTTTCTCTTCATGGGCCTCAAGTCCCGCGCCTTCTGGCACACGGCATTGTTGGCCCCACGGTTCATCGCGGGTGCGTTCTGCTCGGGGCCCGCGCTGATTTTCCTGATCTTCCGGGTTCTCCGGAGATTCGGCCGTATGCAGATCTCGGATGCGGCGCTCTTCAAGATCGGCGAATTGCTCGCCTACGCGATGGCGCTGAACCTCTTCTTCGTCGCGACCGAAGTCTTCACCGAGTTTTACGGCCAGACCAGCCATACCGTCCACGCCCGCTTCCAATGGTTCGGACTTCACGGGGATTCGAGCATCGCCATCTATACCTGGGCGGCACTCGCCTGCAATGTGTTGGCCTTGATCATCTTCATGGTGCCGAAGTTCAGGCTCAGCCTGCAGATACTGACCCTGGGCTGTGTGTTTTCGTTCTGCGGGATCTTCATCGAGAAGGGAATGGGACTGCTGCTTCCGGGGTTCACACCCGACGCGCTCGGCGAGGTCTACGGCTACGCACCCAGCATGAACGAAGTGCTGATCGGAATCGGCATCTGGGCCATCGGTGCGTTGCTGTTCACGTGGATGGCGCGGGTCGCAATCGCCATCACAGCCGGCGACCTGCGATTGACGCGAGCGTGAGCGAGCCAGCCCGGCCGCTAAGGAGTGCTCGCCTTGGCGAAGCGGCGAACGAACGCGACCATGTGCCAGATCTTGTCCTCGGTCCAGGCGTGATCGGATTCTGGGCCGAACGCGGGCATCGCACAGCGCTCCCCACCGCCCATCAGGATCTGGTAGAAGAGCTGCCCATCCGTGCGACTCGCCATGTGCTTGACGTCCGTGAAGTCCGCAGGCCGCACGAGCCCATCGGAAGCAGTCGCATCGACGCCGGTTCCCGTTCCGTCGATCCCGTGGCAACGCGCGCACTTCCCCTTGAATTGCCGCTCGTAGTAGCGCACGTCGGATTCTTCCAGCGCCACCGGATTCTTCGTGGCCTTCAGGCCTTCGGGAACGTCGTCGCGAGCCGACACGGAAGTGCACGCCAGCCCGGCGAGCCAGATCGTCAGGGCACAAAGTGCGAAGCGCTGAGCGAGGCTGTTCTTCGGCATTTCGACTCCTCCAGGATCCACCCGGCACTCAGTAGAGGTCGCGGGTCTTGTTGGCAGCATTGTATTTCCCAACGGGCATCGCGTAGGGGATTTTCTGAAGCTCGACGAGCGTCGTCGAATCGTACACCACGACGGCTCCGTCCTGATGCCAGATGCTCACGAGAGCCTTGGCGCCATCGGCGGTAAACTCGACGTGCATCGCCTTCTTGCCCTTCTCCGGTATCAGCGCGCGATCGACGAGTTCGAGCGTGCGCTTGTCGACCAACTGGATCGACTCGGTGTTGGAGTCGATCCACAGGTAGGGTGTACCCGGATGCGTGCGCGTAAAGTAACCCGAACCGACGAGCGGAAGCTGCGCGACGACTTCGAATTGATCCATATCGATGATCGAGAGCCGTGGCACGGACATGTGATTGAAGGCCGCGTGAAGCGCGCCGTTTCGGCTGAAGAAACTCGCAGAAAACAGATGGGGCAGGCCTTCGGCCCCGAGTGTGGCGAGGATCTCGTTTCGCTCGAAGTCGTAGAGGACGAGTTGACTGCCTTTGCGCGAGCTCGCGACGAGTCGAGAGGTTCCCGGGACGAAGATGAAATCCTCGAAGGGCTCCGGAAGCTCGACGGGCCGGAGTGTCAGCTCGGGGTAGCTGATGAAATAGAGCTGCGGCAGGTCGCGCAGCGTGACCATGAAGGCCTGGCGACGAGGAACCTGATAGACGGCGCTGGGCTGACCGGGAAGTGGAAGACTCGCGAGCGGTCGCAGGCGGCTATCGAGAACCACGCAGCCCTGGGGCAGCTGGTTTGCGGCGGCGACGTATCGCCCATCGTCCGAGACCGCGATGTTCCGGGTGTTGACGCCGACCTTCACGCGCGTGCGAAGCGCACCGCGGTCGAGGTCGTAGTCGGCGAGCGTCCCATCGCGGGTTGCGACCAGCGCCTGATGCAGCCCTTGATCGAATTTGATGCCACCGTGGATGCGACCGACCGCAAAGCGATCGAGTTCTCGCATGCTGCTGCCGTCGAGGACCGAAACGCTTCCCGTGCCGCGCTCGACGACGAGGATCAGGTCCTCTCGTTTCACCGCAGCGGAAACCGCGCTGGGCTTCGGCTCCTCTTCGACGCGGCTCGCCTCGATATCCGCGAGCGACCAGCGAATTTCGTCTTCGGGTTGGCGGAACCATTCGACGAGCCCGCGCGCTTCGGCGCTGCTGAGCTGGTCCGAGAACGCGGGCATCTGCGTGGCGGGCAGGCCCTCGAGGATCGCATCGACGAGCGCGTCGTCGGGCTTGTGGGCGAGCGTCGTCTGGATCAGGGGGGGCGCGTAACCACCGTAACGCCGCGCGCCGTGGCACGAGGCGCATTTCAGCGCGTAGGTCGCCGCCGGATCGATTTCGACCGCAGCCAGCTCCTCGACCGCCGGCGCGGGGGCCGGAAACAGCGCGAATGCGAGGATTCCGGCAATCCATCGATCCAGCTGCACGCTCGGTCTCCTTGGTTGCTCCAGCGACTTTCTTGCATCGCGCTCGCGGGGTCAATAGGCGGAGCGGCGAGGTTCGGGTCCAAATCGGTAAGCTTCGACGTGAAGTCGACCAACTGAATTCAGGGAATATCCGATGCTTCCGGTAACCGATCTCATCGAAATCGCGCTCGGCCGCGCCGAGATCGGCGATCTGAGCGCGCGCGCGCCGCGGCGCTTCGAAGCGGTGACCCGAAACACCCCCGTGGTGATCTGGAACATCTGCATGCACTGCAACATGCATTGCCCACACTGCTACGCGGCGGCTGTCGCCCAGCCGTCCCCGAGCGATCTGACCCACCGGGAAGGCATCGATCTGCTCGACCAGCTCGCAGATGCGGGCGTTCGGGTGGTGATCTTCAGCGGCGGCGAGCCCCTGCTGCGGGCCGACGCCTTCGAGCTGATCGCGCACGCAACCCGACGCGGCATCAGCCCGCAGCTCTCGACCAACGGCGTCCTGATCGACGAGAACGTCGCGAAGCGCCTGGCCGATGTCGGAATCGCCTACGTGGGCGTCAGCATCGATGGCATCGAGAGTTTCAACGACGTCTACCGCGGCCTGAGCGGCGGCTTCGATGCGGCGCTCCGCGGCCTGCACAATGCCAAGGCAGCGGGCATGAAGACGGGGCTTCGCATGACGCTCTCGAAGCGCAACTTCGATCAGCTCGGATCGATGGTCGACGTGGCGCGCGACGCGCGCGTCAACCGCTTCTACGTTTCGCACCTCGTCTACTCGGGGCGCGGCTACAAGGTGGCGCACGAGGATCTCTCCCGGGAGCAGCAGCGCGGCACTTTGTCCTGGCTCTTCGAGAAAGCCGAGTCGCTGCTCGACCTCGATCCGCAGTTCAAGATCGTCACCGGATCGAACGACTCGGACGGCGTGTACCTGCTGCACTGGATTCGCGATCGCCACGGAGAGGCGGCGGGTGCAAGAGTCCGCAATCTCCTGCTGCAGCGAGGTGGAAACTCTGCCGGCGAGCGCATCCTCAACATCGACTCGCGCGGGCGCGTTCATCCGGACCAGTTCTGGCGCGCCGCGGTATTGGGCGACATCCGGAAGGAGCGCTTCGCAAAGATTCTCGAACACCCCCTGCGCGACCAGTTGAGTCGCCGGCTCGAATATCTCACGGGCCGTTGTGGTACTTGCGCCGAGCGGGAGCTCTGCCGCGGCTCTCACCGCGAGCGCGCGCTCGCATTTCATCGCGACCCCTGGGCGTCGGACCCCGCCTGTGTGATGGAAGACGCCGAGATCGCCGCGCCGAAACCGGCAGGCCTGGAGGCCGCCGTATGCTGAAGTCGCTGCCGCGAGCCGCGCTTGCGATGATCATTTTCGGCGTCAGCGCGCTCGCGGCGTCTGCCGAATCCGGCGGCATCGGGTCTCGCGTCTTCGTCGTGGAACGCGCGTCCGAGAGCCTCGCGGTCTACGATTTTGTCGCGCGCAAACTGCTGCCAACCCGGATCACGGGGCTCGGGGATCTACGCCACGCCACGATGATCTTCTCGCCCGATCTGCGTTACGGCTATCTCGCCACCCGCAATGGCCAGGTCAGCCGGATCGACCTCGCCAGGCTCGAACGCACGGGCGTCGTCTTCACGTCCGAAAACTCCATCGACAACGCGATCAGCCAGGACGGCCGCGTCATCGCGACCGCAGAATACGTTCCCGGCGGCCTCACGCTGCTCGACGCCGAGAGCATGGAGATCTTGAAGAAACACCCCGCGAGCTTCGAAATCGACGGCGAGCGGGTAGCGTCGCGCGTGACGGGCGTCGTGGATGCACCGGGCAACCGATTCGTATGTGTGCTGATCGAAGCCTCGGAAATCTGGCTGATCGACGCCTCGAAGCCCGATTTCCCGATCGAACACCGGATCAAGACTCGCCAGGGGAATCCCTACGATGCGATGATCACCCCAGATGGGCGCTATTACGTGGTCGGGCACATGGAAAGCGATCGCGTTTCGGTCCTCGATCTCACGCGGCCCGAAGCCGGAATCCGAGAAGTATCGCTGCGCGATCCGAAGCGGAGTTACGACAAGGCGATGCCGGTCAAGTTGCCGCACCTGGCCTCCTGGACGGTCGCGGGAAAATGGATCTTCGTCCCACTCGTCGGAGAAGATCGCCTCGCAGTGCTCGACCGCGCGACTTGGGAATTTGCGCGATCGATTCCGCTGCGCGGTCACCCCGTCTACGCGGTGCGCTCTCCGACGGAGCGGGAAGTCTGGGTGAGTTTTTCGGGAGAAGGCGATGACGCGTACGTGCAGGTGATCGACGTCGATCAGCTCGCCGTCACCGACACGCTGCGCCTGGGCCGACGCATCTACCACATGGACTTCACTCCGCGCGGATCTCACGTGCTCGTGAGCGCCAACGCGGACAACAAGCTGTTTCTCGTCAACGCCTCGACCCGTGAGATCGAGGATGCGGTGGATGTTGCTTCGCCCTCCGGAATCTTCGGCGCCTGGCGGGCGTTTCGGATCGGGCTTTGAGAACCGCTTGCGCGCAAATCGAATGAGGTGATCGCGGGATGTCGCTGTCGACAGAAGATCGAAATGCACTGATCCGCGCCATTCAGTCCGAGGTTCCGCTCGAAGCGTGCCCATTCGAGTCCATTGCGCGCGATCTCGATTCGACCGAGGCAGCGGTGATCGAGGCATTGTGTGAACTCCAACGCGAAAAGATCCTGCGCGAGATCTCCGCCGTGCTCGAGGGAAATCTGCTCGGCCATCAGAGCGCGCTCGCAACGGGATCGATTCCGGAGAATCGAATCGATACCGTCGCGGAGATCGTCAATGCCCACCCCACCGTGAGCCACAACTATCTCCGAAATCACCTCTACAACCTCTGGTTCACGATTGCCGTGCCGCCGGACATGCCTCTCGAGCGAACGCTGGAGCTGCTCGCAAAGGAGGCGGGCGTCGATGGCTTTCACGCACTCTGCAGGACGCATGTCTTCAAGATCGGCGTGAACTTCGACCCAGACAGTCTGAAGAATCGAACCGGGGTGACGAAGAGTGCGACCGCGCAGGAGATCGAAGTCGGACCGCGGGATGCGCAGTTCTTCCGCGCGCTACAGGCGCCGCTTCCGTTGATCGAGAGGCCCTTCGACGAACTCGCGCGCAGTGTGGACGCGAGTGGAGACGAGCTGATCGAATTCGCAAGGCGCCACCTCGGTGGAGCGATTCGCCGCTACGTGGGAACGCTGCGCCACCGCAGACTCGGCGTGAAGGAAAACGGGATGGTGGTCTGGCGGGTATCGGCTGATGAGGTGCAGGCTGCCGGCGAGCAGCTTGCGCAGGCCCCCGAAGTCAGCCACTGCTATGCGCGCAACCCCATTCCGAATTTTCCCTACACGCTCTACAGCATGGTCCACGGACCGAGTCGCGAGAGTTGCCACGAAATCGCCAGCGCGCTGTCGCGACAGACGGGCCTCGGCGATTACGCGGTGTTGTTCAGCGAGCGCGAGTTCAAGAAGCAGCGGCTCCGATACTTCTTGCCGGAGTTGGACCGCTGGTGGCGTGAGCGGGCCTGAGGGGCCAGTCGCTGGATAACCCCGCTGCCGACCCGAGCGAGAGCCCCTACGAAACTCTCCAGAGTTAAAAACTCAACAATTTCAATATCTTAAAGATAGTCAAGATAAATGGATCCAAATATCTCTTAATGGTAGACTAGGGGCTCTCGCCTGGGTGCCGAGCGCCACCGAGCCCCAGGCCGCGAGATGGACGGCGCCGAATCCTCCAACGGCGCCGCGAGGAGAACGATGCTCCTTTCTCAAACGGCCGAGTACGCGCTGCGCGCGATGGCTTGGTTGGCCACGGTGCCGGAGGGCCATCCGGTTCGCGCGGTGGATCTCTCGGGCGCGACGGGAATTCCAACCCACTACCTCTCGAAAGTCTTGCGCCGCCTGGTTCTCGCCGATCTGCTGGAATCCCAGAAGGGGCAAGGGGGCGGTTTCTCGCTTTCCCGCCCACCGAGCCAGATCGCGTTCATCGAAATCCTCTCGGCGATCGACGCCTATCCGACCCAGGGCCGCTGCGCGTTCGGTTGGGGGCAGTGCGACGCCACGGATCCGTGCCCACTCCACAACTCGTGGAGCCATCTCAACGAACGGATCCGAGACTGGGCGTCCAACACCAGCCTGGAAGAAATTGCGAACTTCACACCCGCAGGCCCGCGTTCCAGCGAGAATTTGAGCAAACCCTGAGGAGGTGCGCGTGAGAACGGGGCCGGTCATCGCTTCGCGATTCGCTCTCTTGCTCGCAACGCTCGTCGCGCTGGCCGCGGAAATTGTCGCTGGCACCGCGCGGGCAGACGCAAAGCCCGATTCATCGGCCTTCGAAGACCCATCGCGAAAAATTGAATCGCGGATCGAGAGCCTGATCCGGCGCTGGCTTGGGATTCTCGAAGATCCAGGCGCCGTAGCAAAGGCCTTGAGCGATCTGCCGATCGAAGCGCCTTTCGAGTTGTTTCTGGAGGGTGAGGTGCTTCACGACCGGGATTCGTTGCTCGCCTGGGTATCGAAGTTTCGCGCCGCCCATCCGAAAATCGAGCACCGCCTGGTTTCGATTCGCATCCAGGCAGGAGGACGAGACCTCCATCGCGTCCGCTTCGAGTTCGATCGACACACATTCGATGATGCCGAACTTCCACACGTGGCTCGCCGTGAACACACCTGGATCGTTCGGAGCGACGCGAACGCAGCACCGGTGATCCTCAAAATCGAAGAGCGACCATTGCTCTTCTTCACGGGAACTGGACCTCAAATCGTCTGTTACTGACCGGAGACTCGTCGTGCGATCGATTGTTCGAGTATCCCCAGCCCCGAATTCGACTCGGCTCATTGCTCGGAGAGGATCGCTCGTCGTTCTGGTCGGACTCCTCGTTGCGATGAGCGTTCGGGCCAGTGGCGAGAATCCGCTTCCGGTTCACGATGGCGTGGGCGGGGAGTTTTCCGCTTCGAGCAGCCTCGGCCGCGAAGTGAGTCTGTCCGAATATCGCGACAAAGTGGTGCTGCTGTTCTTCGGTTATACGAGCTGCCAGGACGTCTGCCCGGCAACGCTCGCGCACCTCCAATCCCTCGTTCGCGGACTCGGAGACGCGTCTGGCGATGTGCAGGTGCTGTTGGTGACGGTGGACCCCGAAAACGACAGCGCCGATCACCTCAGGCAGTACCTCGCCCGCTTCGACGCGCGGTTCGTGGGATTGACCGGAACGCGCGAGACGATCGATCGCATCGCGAGCCTGTTCATGGTGAAACACGAGCGGAGTCACGGTGTGGAGGTGAGCAACGAATACAACCGCGGCAAGACCTTCACCGATCACTCGTACCTCTACTCGCACTCGCAGCAGATCTATCTCCTCGACAAATTGGGCCGGACGCGGGCACTGTTCTTCACGGGGTCGCCGCTGGAAGAAATGCAACAGGCCGTAATCGCTTTGCTGAACGAATAGAAGGATGTCGCCAGTGACCCCGGGGTCGCCTGGTTCACGATGGTTTCCGTGTAGGCGCACGGTTCCGTCATTTGATCAAACGCAACGGATTTCAAAGGAAGGGGCAATGAAGAAGATACTGTACGCGGTTCTGGTAGCGACGATCGCGCTGGGTGCGATTTCCGCGCAGGCCGACAAACCGTCGAAGGCTGACGGACTCAAGCGCGTCAAGCAGGCAATGGTCAAGCCGCCGCTGCTACCGAAGCACACGCAGGCGGCAAACGGCGACCCCAAGATCGTCGAAGTCGAACTCGTGGTTCGCGAGCGGCAGATGACCGTCGATCCGCTCGGGACGACCGTCCAGGCATTGACGTTCATGGGTAACGTTCCGGGCCCGATCATCGTCGTCCACGAGGGTGACTACGTGGAACTCACGGTCGTCAACCCGAGGGGAGAGGTCCGGGATGTGGGCAGTGTCGAAGGTTGGGAGGGAGTGTCGACGAACGTCATGAGTCACAACATCGACCTGCACGCCGTGACGGGCGCGTTGGGTGGAGGGGGCATGACACTGGTGGCGCCGGGCGAGCAGGCGACGATCCGCTTCAAGGCGACGAAGGCGGGCGTGTTCGTCTACCACTGCGCGCCGGGCGGGCCAATGATCCCCTACCACGTCGTTCAAGGCATGAACGGCGCGATCATGGTGTTACCGAGAGATGGATTGAAGGACGGCAAGGGCAACCCACTCCGATACGATCGCGCCTACTACATCGGCGAACAGGACTTCTATATCCCGAAGGGTGCGGACGGCAATTACAAGAAGTTTACTTCGCCGGCCGCCGCGATGCCCGAAACCCTGGAAGTGATGAAGACCAACGAACCCACCCACGTGGTGTTCAACGGTGCCGTCGGAGCGCTCACGGGCGAGAACGCGCTCACCGCGAAGGTCGGAGAGAGCGTCTTGTTCATCCACTCGCAGGCCAACCGCGACACCCGGCCGCATCTGATCGGCGGCCATGGCGATTACGTCTGGCAGGCGGGCTCGTTCGACGACGCACCGCAAACGAACCTGGAAACCTGGTTCATCGCGGGCGGCTCCGCGGGCGCGGCGCTCTACACCTTCCGGCAGCCGGGGCTCTACGTCTACCTGAACCACAATCTGATCGATGCGGTTCTCAAGGGCGCGGCCGCACACGTGAAGGTCGAAGGTGAGTGGGACAACGATCTGCTCGAGCAGGTCCGGAAGCCGGGCCCGATCCCGTAACGACTGCGCGGATTGAATGCGGGGCCGGATTTTTCGGTTGGTTGCTCGGGGCGATGTCGGGGGGCGATCGGGCTCGAACCCCATGTCGCCCGATCGCCCCCCGACATCGCCCCGAGTTGCGCGCCCATCCGCTGGCGACCCGTAGTTCGGTGGGTTGCTTTTCACGCGCGGATATCCGGAATGACGCATCCGACTGTTGGCGTGCTTCGATTCGGTGATTTTTTTGACGCGCTCGCAGCCGATCGTGTTGGGGAGGGGGTGGTAGGGGTTGCGGGCGACATGGGGTTCGAGCCCGCAGCCCTTAGCTCCCCGTCCCCAAGCAGAGCGCCACGCACGCATCCCGGTGGCGTGCCTCGGTTCGATGGCTTTGTTTGACGCGCTCGCAGCCGATCGTGTTGGGGAGGGGGTGGTAGGGGATGCGGGCGACATGGGGTTCGAGCCCGCAGCCCTTAGCTCCCCCTTCCCGAGCAGGGCGCTACGCACCTCGAGGGGATTGCGTCATGGATCGAGAAATGGCGAGCGAACAGGAGGGGGAGAGAGCTCGCCGCGCGATTTGCCGAAGCCGAGAGCTTCGCGCTAGCCGAGACCGAGCCGCACGCGGACGCGTTCGGCGATGAGGGCTTCGATCTGGTCGGGCGCTCCGGCGCCGGGTACCCGTTCCAGGTAGCTGCAGTCGAG
>Ga0326597_10003294_pt1 | contig 23431 bp, 28 predicted proteins | sample RVTome_12_FD_203789 | JGI IMG/M metagenome (GOLD analysis project Ga0326597, IMG submission 203789) | Soil microbial communities from uranium-contaminated site in the Upper Colorado River Basin, Wyoming, United States - RVT100D185 | ecosystem: Environmental > Terrestrial > Soil > Contaminated >... | reverse complement strand
ATTCAGTAATGGAACTTCAAAGTGCCGGAAGTCTCGAATGTTTTCTTGTCACCAAAAGTCAGATTGTGGGGGGTCTTCGCTTGAGAACACGACGAGGAACAGGAGTGTCAAAACGAGGCTCGGGAACCAGCAGAAGCTGCTTGAGGCTGGGTCGCGCCGCTTGTTGCAGACGACGCCACTCCTCAATTGGGACCAGCACGGCGGCCTCGACGCCACGGCGGGTGAGAATCTGCGGACCTTCTTTCAAGCTCGCTTCGAGAAACTCGCTGAAACGGGCCTTCGCATCCTGTACTGGCCAGGAAGACATGTTGTATCCCCTGACTATTTTGTAGCATTAGCCAGACCCCAATCGCGCTGGCCGGCCCAACGTTTACCGAAGCGGACGCCGTAGTATAGATTGAAGCTGTGACAGCGCTGGAGGCGTATTCGATGTGACTCTGCCCGTCGCCATACGAACGGAGGAGGAATACCATCGCCTGCTCGGCGCGGCCGCAGCCCTCATGGACAAACCAGACGATGAGCTTTCCGAGGAGGAGGGCCGCCTCCTGGAACTGCTCAGCATCCTGATCGAGGAATACGAAAACCGGGCGCACCCGCTTCCGAAGGCCAAACCGCACAAGATGCTGGCATATCTGCTCAAAGAGAAGAACATGAAGCCGAGCGACCTCTGGACCGTGCTGCCCAAGAGCCGTGTATCGGAAATCCTCAACGGCAAACGCAGCATTAGCAAGGCCCAAGCCAGGCAGCTCGCCGAACTCCTTCGCGTGCCTGTCGATCTGTTCGTGTAGGCAGCCGGCAAGGGGCGCGGCGGCGCCCTCAGTAGGGTAATGTAACCCCCGCCGCGCAGGGCCTCGACGTTTTACCGAAGCGGACGCCGTAGTATAGATTGAAGCTGTGACTGCGCTGGAGGCGTACGAGTTGACAACCCGAGGAGGTGCGACCGACTTTGTGCGGCTCATCGGCGCCTGCGAATCGTTCGGGCCCTATTGCTTGATCGGCGGTCTGGCCGTCAACTGTTACGTCGAGCCGGTGTACACGCTGGATGCGGACATTGTGGTGATCGCCAGCAGTCTTCCCCAACTCACCAGTCATCTTCTGGAGCAAGGCTTCAAAATTGAGGAGCATCCGCACTCGGTGAATGCGTTGGCGCCGGGAAGTGAACTCCGGATTCAGTTCACCACGGACGAAAGATACCAGGCATTCCTGGCTCGCTCCGTGGAGGCCGAGGTTCTGGGACTCCAGGTGAAAGTCGCCAGCCTCGAGGACGTCACCCAGGGCAAGCTCTGGGCCCACGGCGATCCAAGGCGGCGTCTGAGCAAACGCAAGAAGGATGAACTGGACTTGATCCGGCTCGCGGAGACGTATCCCAGGCTGAAATCGATGTACCCGGCCGAGCTACAAGAACTGATCGACCGCGGATGATCACGGGCCGAAGCTAGCCCCACGCCCGTTACAAGGCTGCCAGCATCCCGGCCAACTCACGAAGTCCAATCGCTTCCAGGCCGGCGCTCACCCGATACCTTTCGCGGCCGGAGTTCACTACGAAACGCCGGCCCGGCTGGAGGTCTTCACAGGCAACGAAGAAACCCTTCTCGGGACGCGCCGAAAGGCCATACTTGATATCAATGGCCCAGAGCCCGTGTTTGGGTATCTCCAGAATCAGGTCGATCTCGGCGCCCGCCGCCGTGCGATAGAACAGTGGGGCGGTGCGCTGGGGCGCCGCCGCAACCAGGTTCTCAATCACAAAACCTTCCCAACTGGCGCCTGACACTGGATGGCCGAGCAGTTCCTCATGGTCGCCGATGTTGAGAAGCGCGTGAACCACGCCGCTGTCGCGCACAAACACTTTCGGCGACCGGACCAGACGCTTGCCCACGTTGGCCTGGAACGGCTGTAACCGCCGCACGAGCATCAGATCGACCAGCAGGTCGAGGTAACGGGCGACGGTCTTCCCGTCGACGGCAAGCCCGCGGGCAAGCTGCGCCGCATTGAACAAACCTCCCTGGACGTGAGCCAGCATTGTCCAGAAACGGCGAAGCGTGGTGGCCGGGATGCGCGGACCCAGTTGTGGAATGTCCCGCTCCAGATACGTTCGAATGAAGTCCTGGCGCCAGGTCAGGCTGCGCGATTCGTCGTCGGCGAGGAAACTTTCCGGCAACCCGCCCCGGACCCACAGCCGGTTATGCTGATCGGCCGGTATTTCCAGCACGTCGAACGGCGACAGCTCAATGTAAGCGATCCGCCCGGCCAGCGTCTCTGATTGCCGCAGCAGATCGGACGATGCGGAACCCAGAAGCAGGAACCGCCCGGACTTTTTCCCGCGCCGGCGGCCCTGATCGATCAGGCCTCGCAATGCGGAGAACAACTCCGGCAGCCGCTGCACTTCATCCAGAATGACCAGTTCGTCCTCATGGCCGGAGAGGTAGAACGTCGCATCGGTGAGTTTTTCCCGATCTGGCGGTGCTTCAAGATCCAGATAGACGCTCTTCCTCTCCGTCGCAATCGCGTGCGCCAGCGTGGTCTTACCGACCTGACGGGGACCGAGCAGAGCTACCGCGGGAAGATGACTCAGACGGTCCTGCACCAGAGCTTCAATGCGACGGGGTATCATCCTTGCAATTATGGCATCGCAGTCCAGATTTGCAAGGATGATTGGAGGCGCAGGTACGTCCAAGCCTGTAGCGCGGCGGATGCGCTCGGGGGGAGGCCACGCGCCCGGAAGCCTTCCTGCTCGAAATGCCGATCGTTGGTCAACACTTCAGTCAGGCCTTCGCGGCGCATCGTCGTCATCGAAATGCAGGCCGTCAGACTGTAGTTTCTTGTCGGCACGGTCGGTATAGAGTTCAAGGCCGGTCAAAAAAGAGCTTCGGCTTTGGGGGATGACCCGGGCAACCGGGTTCGCCAGAATGTCCTGCACACTGCCGGCGACTGCCAGCCGCTTGCGCTCTGAAGCCGTGGAAAAGAAGTTTAGAAACTCCGTCAGGACTTCATCGGTGGTAACAATTGGGGAAAGGGCCCGTGCGGCCGTAATGGCGAGCGCGCGTTGATGGGCGTCGTCATGAATATCGGCAAGAGCAATCCAGTAGAACGTATCGGCAAAGAGAGCCGTCATTGCTCTCTCTTAGGCGTTCCGTAGATGTAGTGGTCATGCTGGCTAGCGCCATCCGCGGGCAAAATGGCTTCCTCCTCCGCCGAAACGTCACGCATGCGCCGCAGAACGATATCGGCGGCGGCCTGCAAAGGCGCTTTAGTAGCAGACGCGTTCTCGGCAAGTTGTAGAAGCCACTGCTCAAGGGTCAGTCCGCGCAGGCGGGCCTTTGCGAGCAGCGCGGCTTCCTTTTCCGGCGGAAGTTCAATCGTTACGGTCATCGGCGGACGGTCCTTCCCTTTTCTCTTTTCAGCGTACAAGGGATATAAACAGTTTATCTACTCTTTGGAGGATGCGATGATGTCTACATGAGGACGACGGTCACACTGGAGGCCGATGTCGAAGCTCTCATCCGAAAGGCCATGAAGGAGCGCGGCATCTCCTTCAAGGAAGCCCTCAATTCAGCCGTGAAAGCGGGATTAGCGAAGCAGGGAAAGCGTGATTTTGTGCAGAAAACCTTCTCTCTCGGTCACGAACAGAACTTCCGCTGGGACAAGGCGCTACAAGCTGCGGCGGCGATTGAAGATGAAGAGTTGGGCCGAAAACTCTTCCAGTAAACGGTGTTGCTGAACCTCAGGAGTTCTCGCGGACAAACTGAAATACCGTCCGCCGTGTCTCGGGAATTTCGGCCAGTGCTCGAACCCGCTCGACGCTCACTTCGTATCGAACCCGGGGACTTCCGGGCTGTACGGGGACTTCCCTGCCCCGCTCGCGCATCACATCGGCCAGTTTCACCACGCCGGCGCCGCAGAGATTGTAGGTGCCTTCCGTCCCCGCTTGAGCCAGATCGAGTACGATCCGCGCGCAGTCGCCGGTATGCAGGAACTGCAATTCGCTCTCCGGATCCAGCCACAGTGGGCCGCCGTGGAGAATGTCGAAAATGGCGTTCTTCTTCAGCCCCGGCCCCACAAAACCACCCAGGCGGAAGATGACGTGCTTCCCTGCCCCATGCCGCACGCACTGTTCGGCCAGGTACTTGTGGAATCCGTACGGGCTCTGCGCCGCGGGGTCCAGCGGCTGCTCTTCGCGTGTCGTCTCCGGCGAGGAGCAATCCGGATAGACGTCGCAGGAGGAGAGATGCACGTAGCAGTCGAAGGAAAAATCCTCGAGCGAGGCCCTCACGCTGCGCACCGAGGCGTCGAACTCGGCCAGGGGTTCCTTTGCCGCCAGGGGCTTGCGTGAATTGCCGTTGGCATTGACGAGCAGCGCGCAGCGGCGGCCCACGTAGGAGGCATAGGAAGCCCGGTCGATCACTGCGTGCTCAAGACCCAGCGCCTCGCACCGCCGCACGATCGCCGAGCCGACGAATCCCCTGCCCCCGATGACGAAGATCATAGTCTTAGCCCGTCGCCGGCGGTCTTGTAATTGGCTATGAACCAGTCAATTGTGCGCTTCAGGCCGTCCCGCAGCGGCGTGGGACAGGCGAGCCCTAGCGACTTCATCCGATTGACATCGAAGATCTTATCGATTTGCCCGTCCGGTTTCGAGGTGTCCCAGACGAGCCTCCCCTGATAGCCGCTCAGTTCCGCCACGGTCTCGGCCAGTTCCCGGATCGGCGTCCTCACGCCAGACGACAGGTTCACAGGCTCGCTCGAATCGTAGTGATCGAGGAACCAGGGGAACAGAGCCGCCACATCACCCGCATAGACGAAATCCCGCGTCGGCCGGCCGCTGCCCCAGCAGACTACCTCTGGCGCCCCGTTCAACCGGGCTTCGTAGAACCGCCGGATCAGTGCCGGAATGACATGCGATTCCTTCACGCGGAAGTTGTCGTACTCGCCGTAGAGGTTGCCCGGAATGACCACCACGGAATTCAGACCAAACTCGGCCCGGTAGGCCTCCGACGCCACCAGGCTCATCTTCTTCGCGGTCGAGTAGGCGGCCGATTCCTTCTGCGGATAGCCTTCCCACATCTGGTCTTCCCCGATCGGCGACACCGCCTTGGCCGGGTAGCTGCATCCTCCCATCGGATACAGCAGCTTTTTCACCCCATAGCGCGAGGCGCCCTCGAAAGCCAATGCCGTCAATAGGATATTGCGATGAAAGAACGACGCCGGCCACTCACGGTTGGCGCCGATGCCGCCCACATAAGCCGCCAGGTGGATGAGCACTTCCGGTTGGTGCTGCTCAAACATTCGCCGCACCGCGGCTGGATCGGTGAGATCGTAGTCGCGGCTCGAGAGGACTGTCACGGCTTCGGCGCCGTAATGGCTTTGAAGCACCGGTATGAGATGGCGGCCAAGGAACCCCCCGGCGCCAGTAACAACGATTTTCTGAAAGGGCATGGATTTGAATCAGAAGTCCGTACGGTAATTGTGACAGAACGAGGCGAAATCCATCAGGTCGGGCACATGGCTCTCGAGCTCAGCCCGAACTCTCCCTACTGCCACCTCCCGTAGCGTTTGCGGTGCAAGGCCCGGATACTGGGTGCGGAATTCTTCCCGGCGGGCCTCGACGGCCGCCTCGAAGTCTCTATCTGTCAGATGTTTGGCAATATAGCGGTCGACGGTCAGGATGCGGTAGTCGTCGTAGGCGAGCTCCAGTTCCAACTGCCGTACCGCCTGATCCTGGTCGGCCCGCTCGGATTCCTCGCGCAGTTTCCGCCGCCGGCTGCTCTCAAACGAGTCCGGTGGCACGATCCGGTTGCGCAGGATCGACACGTAAAATCCAGGCGGATTCCGAAAGCCACCGTCCGATTGGGCGATCACCTGGTCGCCCCATTCGAGTTGGTCGAGCAGTTGATCGGCCGCATGCGGGTCGCCGGCCGGAATCGCCTCCAGAAGTTTCTCCGCTTGAGGGCGGGCAATGCCCCTGGTCATAAGCGCATTTAAAAGCTCGCTGTCGAATTGCGGAGGTTGGGGTACTATTGGGGGCGGAGTGGCTGCCACGGAGGGCTCTACGAGTTCCGTAGGCTCATTAAACCGGTCCTCCTCAACGGTGGGCTGTTGGCGCCCGGTAAAATTCTGGTATTCACTCTCGGCTTTCGGCCCCGGCTCGTAGCACAGCAACCAGTCCGGCTTCCCTTCCCTGTCGGTGGTCGTCTCGTATCGAGCCGACTTCAGGTATCCCGAGTCCAGATGCGGTTTTTGCACTTTGTACATCTGCACCCGGAAATGCTCATAGTCGTAATAGCGCTGCTGAGCGGAAAACAGGCAATATTCGCTGTAAGCGATGCGGGCTAAGGGACGCCCGTAGCGTAAAGCTGCATAAATCCGGTAACTCAGGATCTCGTAAAAGCGCTGTGCGGCTGGTCGCAGTTCCCGCAAATAGTCGTAGTTTAGCGGGCGCAACGGGGCGTGATTGACCACATCGCGGTACGGGTCGTTCAGCACGATGTAGACGGCATCGGCCTTGCGGCCATCCGGCAGGACTTCTCCCGTAAACACGACGCCATAGCGGGTAAAGCCGGCTTCAAGCCGCTTTTCACTGCCATCGGCCGCTTTGTAACTCAAGTTCGCATTGATGAAGGCGGTGGCGTTCTGGAGCAGCGCCGTTTTGAGGTCGTTGGTGTTCTTCCCGTTCGATGAGATACCCAGTTCCTGGCAGATCTGCTTCAGACTCCCCAGCCGGATCAGCGCCGGCAGCGGCCGCCGCTTCTCATCGAGCCGCCGGTTGACGATCAAAGTATCCACCTTGTACGCCAGTTGCCTCGGCTGGCCATAACGGTCCGAGTGCGACACCTCCCACTTCAGCCGCATCTCCCCGCCGTCGCCCCGGCGCACGATGCTGATATCGACCCGGCCCCTCTTGGCCAAGTTATGTATCGGCAACCGCGATAGTACCGTCTCGGTGCGGATGATGGTGAATGGCGCCAGATCGTCTGGCAGACCGTCGTCAGGGGCTCGAAACAGACTACTATCCACGTTGCTTCCCATTATCAATGGAAACTGCCTGGGATGGGGTATGTGGTTTGGGGTGAGGGGAGGTTGGGTTTGAACAACAACAAGGTTTTGCAGTTGTTGTTGTGTATATAAGTCTATATAGTCTAGGGTGCGCAAAGTACTATATATATCAATCAGTTACGCGGCATTTCCGTACCTCAAAGTGCCCGATTCCGTACCTCAAAGTGCCCGATTCCGTACCTCAAAGTGCCCGATTCCGTACCCCAAAGTACCCATCCGTACCTCAAAGTACCCGATTCCGTACCCCAAAGTACCTGGCTTTTCCACAGGGCCGCAAGAGGCTTAGCGGGGCGTTTTCAATTGTTAGGGCCAGAATAGCCTTAAGGCCAGCCTGGACTGAAGGCCATAAGGGCCAGAATGCCACGCCGCCGCCGCTACCTGTCACCCAATTTCCGTACCTCAAAGTGCGCTGCCTCTCTGCCGGCCTTCCGGGGCTGTACCTCAAAGTACGTTCTGGCCCTTATGGTCTGTATATCCTTAAGGCCATTAGGGCCATTCAGGCCATAAGGGCCAGAATCAAAAATGTCTTGCATTTATCGAGACAGTTTAGCTATTCTGGCCCTTACGGACCCTATGGCCTTCAGGCCATTAGGGCCAGAACGAAGGAGGCCCTTTGACCCCTCGGACTACGCAGGTTATCGCCATCGGCAACCAAAAAGGTGGCGTCGGCAAGACCACCAACTCGATCCACCTCGCCGCCGCGCTCGGGGAGATGGGACACAAATGCCTGATCTGGGATCTCGACATGAATCATGGCGCGACGCTCCATCTCGGAGTCCCGCCGGAAGCCTTCGACGGCACGTTTATGGTTCTGGCCGAGGAGCGCCGCGCGGAGGAGGTCATCATTGGACAGGACGAACCCGATGTCGAGCTGCCGAAGAATGTCGACCTGATCCCTTCGTCCCGGGACCTGGAGAAACTGGAAGCCGTGCTGGCGGCGAAGGACCGTTTCTACGACTCCCGCCGCATCCTAGTGAACCCCATCCAGCGTTTGCGGGGCCACTACGATTACATCTTTCTGGACACAGCGCCGAACGCCACCGCTCCGACGATCGCGTCCTATGTGGCCGCCGACTGGTTCATTATCTCCGTGATCCCGGAGAGTTTCGCCCTGAATGGGATGCGCGAGTGCCTCAAGGACATCCGCCGCGCCCGCCAGCCGGAACTCAACCCGAACCTGTCCTTGCTCGGCATCATTGTCTCCGGTCTCGACCAGCGGATTACGCTGGCCCGGCAGTATACGGCCGAGATTCACTCCATGTTTAAGGTGGATGGCAGCCCCTCACGTATGTTCGATACAACCATCAGCCGGGCGGCCGTAGTCCCGAGAGCGCAGAAAATCGGCAAAACGCTGTTTCAAACCGATCCGGGCCATCGTGTCGCCAAGCAATTCATGCGATTAGCGGCCGAGGTCGAGGACCGGGTCCAGTCGCTGCGCGGCGAACCGGCGCAGGCAGCGCCTGGCGCACAGGGGGTCACCCATGGCTAAGCGCCGCGATCCCGGGCACAAGGAGTACAACCCACTTGATGACGCGCGGGGACGCCTGCCGATTGAACTCGAGCTGGTCCGCGACGTGATCGGCGACCCGCCGGCCTCACCCCCAACGGCTCCGGCCCAATCCGCTGCCGCGGCGCCTAAGCGGGTGATTCTGGACACGCTACCCGACCCGCCCGAGGCTCGTCCCAAGCGGATCCCACAACTGGAGCGCCTCACCAAGTACAACAAGTTCCTGACCACGCCGACCGAAAAGCTCGAGCTGGAGCGGCTGGCCGCGCGCATTTCCGGCGCGCTAGGGGTCAGCGTCCGTCCCAGCCACCTCATACGCGCCTGCCTGATCTACCTTTTGTATGCGGAAAATGAGATCGTCGGCCATGCCGAGCGGCAGGATTCGATCAAGCGGCCCTCCAACACCGAATCGGTCGCGCTCGCCGAATTCGACCAGATGATCGCCGGCATCCTGTCGCAGGCATTCCGCCAGGCTGGGCCGATCGGCCATCCTCGGCAGTAAAGGGGCGGGGCAGGGAAGTGGTCGATCACGAACAACTGCGCGAGGCCCGCGACCTCGCAGCCGCGGGCCGTTATGCCGACTTGCTGCGCCTGCTCGACGGCGTCAACGGCTCCGGCGAAGCGCTGTACTTGCGGGCCTATGCCATGCACCGTTCGGGTCATGACGCAGCCAAGGCGTTGGCTCTCTATCGAGAGGCTTTAGGGGCGGGCTTCGATGCGTTCTGGGTCCACCTCAACCGGGGGCTGCTCGAAGCGGAAACCGGCTCCTATGAACGCGCTCTTGACGCTTTGGAGGCCGCCAAGTCGTCCCGTCCCGAGCGTCCCGAGCCCGACGCCCCGATTGCCCAGATCCGCCGGTTCTTTTCGACCGCCACCGAGCGCGAGAAGCAGTCTCCCTACCGCCCCCCCATCGGTGCTCCAGATCAGACCCTGGAGTGGCTCGAGTGTGAGTCGATCCCACAGTCGATGCAGTTCATGATCGACTGCCTGCCGGTAATCCGCGACCTCACGCGGGGCTGGCCGGAGGAGACGCCCATGGATGTACTCGACGCGGGAACCGCCTCCGGAGCGGGCGCCAACCTGTTGGCCACTCTGCACCGGCGGCCCTGGCAGGCGCCCCGCATGCGGGTCGAGGCTCTCGACATCCAGCGCCATTACAAACCCTACGCAGCCGCTCTTTTCCCGGACATCCGCTACACCGTCGCCGACCTGTTCCAGCTTCCCGCCGGCCGTTCCTGGGATCTGATCCTCTGCAGCCATACAATCGAGCACTTCGACGATCCGGTCCCGTTCATCGGCGAAATCCAGCGCCGAGCCCGCCACTGGGCGCTGTTCTACGCTCCCTTCGAAGAGCAGAACCGCCTCGACGGACATTGCATCTCGATCGGCCAGGCCTTCATCGACCGCTTTGACCCGATCGTGAGCCGGGTTCAAACCAGCCCCGTCTGGCTCCACCCGGTTGATAAAGATCCGAAGACGGTACTCTTTGTTCTCGAAGGGAAAGCCGGAACTCCGCTGGATCGCGGGGTGCGGAAACTGAAGAAGGCCCTCGTCCGCAAGCGACGGTAGCCCAACCAATCGCTTAAGCCGCTGGCCGGGGCTCGGCAGGGAGATTGCCGCGCTTCGGGATCTGCCGTATCGCCTTGCCGATCCGCTGGCGCGCCAGATCAAGCTCATAGGCGCTTTGCAGGGTAAACCACTTGTTCCCCAGCCGGAATCCGATCTACAATAGACGTATAGACGTGTGAGTGTTTATCAACTTGAGCGTATAGGTGGTTAAAAATGGAAGAACAAGCCGTCCGCTGGAGCATCAAGGTTTCGAAGGACACCGATCTGACCCTGCGCACCTTCCTGGGCGCGCGGGGCATGAAAAAGGGCGATCTCTCGAAATTCATCGAGGAGGCCGTCCGCCGGCGCGTGCTTCAGTGCACCATTCAGGACATCCGGGCGCGCAACGCCGATGCCGACCCGGATGAAATCCAGCGCATCGTCGACGAAACCGTCCGCGAGGTCCGCGCGGAACGCCGCGCCAAAGAAAAGGCCGAAAAAGTTTGATCGGGTGGCCTGATGCGCGTGGTCCTCGATACCAACATCATCGTGTCCGCGCTAATCGCGCCCTCCGGCCAGCCCGCCGCGATTATCGACGCCTGGCTGGACGGAAAATTTACGCTCCTGACCTGCGCGGCGCATGTCGGCGAGCTGCGCTCCACGCTGCAAAAGCCGCGTTTTGGCCGAACTCGTCAAACCACACAAGGCCGGCCGCCTGGTCAACCAGGTCAAGAAGCTCGCCGAGGATATCGCGCCGCTGCCCCGCGTGGAACGCTCTCCAGATCCCACCGACGATTTTCTGCTGGCCTTGTCCGAAGCCGGCAGGGCCGATTACCTCGTGACGGGCGACAAGAGCGGCCTCTTGGCCCTCGACCGTCACAAAGCCACGCGGATCGTTTCAGCGAGCGATTTCGGCGCGCTGTTCGCATGAATTCCCTCGGAGGTCTCTGTTCTCTGTCAATGACCAATGAAAATCATCCTCTCCCCAACCGCCGAGCTGCAGCCAGCCGCGCTGTTCACGCCGACGCCGAAGGCGGCAAAGCGCGTCCTGGAATTCTTCACCGCCAGAAGCGGCGCCAGGTTTGCGACACCGATTTGCATGCCGTACCGGCCGACCATCTCCATGATGTTCTGGGGCAGTAGCCGGTCGCTGGCGAGCAGATCCCGGTTTCGGTTTGGGGCCGGGTGGGTACCGGGTCCGACTTTCTGCCAGTTTTTCCCCAAATGTGCTTAGTGCCTCGATAGCGGTGCTGGCGGCGTGTTGTGGCGATGTGCGGCTGTGCGGCATCCTTGTCGCGCGTGCGCACTCGGCTCCTTCCGTGCTCGATTCATGACTCCCATGGATTCACCACGGCGAGATCGACAATCGGGGAATCGGGTGCGTTGCGTGACACGATTGTAAGATCGTGCCGGAGGGCGGTTTGCCGCGAGGAGAGCATCAATGACCGACAGAGATCGCCCTCTCAACTGCGCTTGAGCGCGAAGCAGCCCCCACCGATCCGCGATCGATTGATCGACCGGCAGGATTCTGCCTTCAAACCATTCGTGCAGGTCGCGCTCGAGCCATCGCTCCAGTTAAATAGTCACGGCGCTTACTGGGCGGCAGAAGCTCGATGCTAAATCGAATCTCGCCAAAGCTGAGAACGCTGGCGTAGAGAGATCCCGTGTCGGCTGTTTCCAGCCACTGTCGCACTCGACGATCTGGCTCGCCCTTTCGATTGAACTCAGAAAGTACGTTCGTATCGAGGAGAAACCCGCTCATAGTTCAATGGAGCGCCCATAATCTCTATGGCGTTCCAAGTTCAACTCCGCCCCGGCTAGGGGTCGTCCGCCATCTGGCCGCGCCAGTAGCCGCGAGACGGTGGCGGGATGGACCTTGAACAGCCGCGCGGCGTCGGCGGCTGTCTTGTCACCCCTGGAAACCATGTTTCGAATCTCGGCCTGTTGTGGAGCCGAGAGTTTCGGGCGGCGTCCACCGATGCGCCCCTCCTGGCGGGCCGCATCCAGCCCGGCCTTGGTGCGCTCCCGCAGCATAGCGCGTTCGAATTCGGCGAAGGCCCCGACCATCTGCATCATCATCCGCCCTGCCGGCGTGGTCGTGTCGATCGCTTCGGTCAGGCTGCGGAATCCCGCTCCGGCCTCGCCGAGCCGCTCCATGATCGTGAGCACGTCGCGGAGGGAACGGGACAGCCGGTCGAGCTTCCAGACCACGAGCACATCCCCCTTGCGGAGTTGGTCGAGAAGCCGGTGGAGTTCGGGCCGGTCCCAGCGGCCGCCGGAAGCTTTCTCCCGAAAGATGCGCTCGCACCCGGCGGCCGTGAGCGCCGCCACCTGCGTGGCGGTGTCCTGGTCATTTGTGGAGACGCGAGCGTAGCCAATCAGCATTGCACAAAGGTATCGCCATTGCAGATTGTAATGCAATACCTTTTTGCAACGCAAGAACTCCTGGAAATGCGACGGTTGCCGCTCAGTTGCAAAATCGCTCGTTTGAGCAAGGGAAGCCTTGACCGACCTGGCGGAGGTCTTCCGAATGATCGAGGAGGAACACCGCGAGAGCGGACGACCGATGCCTTGCGACACGACCGAAATCGTGCATGCCTGGCGCCCCGGGCTAACGAATTGCGACGGGTGGCCAGCAAGCTCGGCTTCCGGCGCCTTTTTCGTGACAGTTGCTTTATTCGCTGGCCCGGACCTCTGCAGGACGGTTTCGGAGAATGCCAGGCAACTGCGCTTCAATATCTGGGCTGATCAGTCCAACGGCGTCGAGGTCCTCACCTTCGCGGGTCTTGACGGGCGGGGAGGCCGGGACGGCTTCCGTATATTCCGGGCGGACTTTCTCGTTCAGAGGACCGCGCGGAGCGGGTTCGGGGCTGCGCTGCGTCAGTGAGCATGTCGACTCCGGCGGCTTGCCGATAGACCCAGCCTGCCTTTCGGGCGGCCTCAATCACGGCGGGGAGGTGCTGGCGATCAATCGCCGCGTCAATATCCGAGGTGAGACGGGCGCGGAGGGGATCTCGTTCAAACACGTGGATGAAGACCGCCATGCCGCCCACGATACGATAGGGCACTCCCGCGGCAGTCAGCAGTGAGTGGAGTAGCTGGATACGGTCGAGCAGTTGTTCCACCTGAGTGTCGTAGGCTGCAGCCGTCAGCATGGGCTTGCTTTCATTCTGGCATGCCCGGGAGTGGGAATGCGGATCGCTCTCGAAGCCGCCCACACCCACGGCGGCCAGTGCTCCAGCAACAGAGGGCTATGCGTCCGCACATGTCGCTGCCTACGCCCGTGGTGTTATGCATTGCATATACAATGGAGTTGCGTGTTCGATTGGGATCAGCACAACCTGAAGAAGATCAAAGCCCATCGGGTCACCGCCGTCGAAGTAGAGCAGGCCTTGTCGATCAATCCGATCTTGATCTACGAGCAGGATGCTGACGGGGAAGCTCGTTACGTCTACTACGGAGAAACCGCTAACCTTCGCCTGTTAGCGGTCGTTTTGACGGAGCGTAACGGGAGAATTCGCGTGATCACGGCCTACGAGTTGGACGCCGGTCAGAAGCGCGATTACCTCGCGCGTCGCGCACAAGGAGAGTGACAAATGGAAAAACGCAAAGTGAAGAAATCCGGCATCCCAAAGTTTGCGAACGAACAGGATGAAGCAAAGTGGTGGGCGAGCACCGAGGGCCGCGCCTTCCTCAAGCAGCAATCGGTGGCCGGGACTACCGACCGGCGCGGCGGCTCCCCGCTGGTGGCGGAGTTGGCCCGTGCCAACAGCGTGCAGATAGCCTTGCGCTTGCCCGCACTGGATCTTGCCAAGGCGCGGGAGATCGCCAAGCGGAAGGGGATCGGTTACCAAACCCTCCTGAAGATGCTGGTACATGAGGGCTTGCAGCGCGTGGAAAGCCAACGGTGAAGGCCGCAGTCGGCCACCCGATCCTTAACGCGTGGAATCAACGTTTGGAGGTTGCTTGCCGCCTTGGGAGAACGGGACCCTTTTGCCCCTATCGGCGGATAGCCGCTTTACGCAGTGAGGTGCGGTTCGTAGCGCCTGACTTCTGAGGAACACGCGCAAAACGGAGCGCGGCGCGATCGGTTCCTGACCGTTTGGTGGTGCGCACCGCGCCCTTTGCGCTTTTATGGAGCTTTCGTGTCGCCGGGCTTGCGCCAGGTCGTAGGCCGTCTGTAGACGAAGCCAGTGGTCAGCGTTCGACCATCCGGCCTTTTCCAGGCGGATCGCCATTTCCGGTGATAGGCCAGCCTGGCCGTTGAGAACGCGCGACAAGGTGTGGCGTGCCACGCCGAGGACTTTCGCGGCCTCGGTTACGGTAAGTCCCAAAGGATCGAGACAAGCGTCCTTGATGGAGTGGCCGGGGTGCGGCGGGTTTTTCATCGGCATAGTCTCATAAATCTCATAAAGCCGAGGACTCATGCCTCGCCGATCACCGGGCTCTCCCGAGTCGCTTCCAGGACCGCTTTTGGTCACCTCGACGCCAAGCCGCCTACCACACAGTCTGAACGTTCGAGGCGCGGATGCGGCCGTCCCGGCTGATGACCGGCACGTCGAAATATAGCGACGTTGCCGCCACGATGCGGTCGGGCAGGTCGGGAATATCATCGCGCGGCACCCGGCGCATGGCTTCCACCACGCCGGCGTTTAAAGCTTCCTCGATGACGTACTCCGGGTCGTTCAGCGCAGTCCTCAGATCGTCATAGGCGGAAGCCGGCAGCCGGTTCTTTTCCACAAGGTAGACGACTTCAGCCAGACTGATCGGCGAGAGCACAATGTCGTGGCCGGCCGCTGCGGCCTCGTCGATGAAAATCTGGGCGGTCGTCGATAGGCGGGGGTTTTTCAGCAGATACCAAAGGGCTGCATGCGTATCGGCAACAGCGGCGATCACGGAGTGTCCTCGGCAAAGCCGCGGAACATCTCCCTGCGGTTCTCGTCGATCTCTTCCTCGCTTGGGCCAGGTCCGTACTTGGCGAGCAGGCCATAGGCTGATTTTTTAGGCTTAAAGCGCTGCTGGCCGGCCGGTACTTCCATCGCGGCCAGCTTCTTGAACCAGGCCTCAAGCGTAAGGCCCTGAGCGTTTGCCTTGACAGTCAGCGCGGCCGCCTGGTCGTCGGGAAGCTCGATCTTCACGGTGGTCATAACCTGACTACCCTATCCTTTTCAGCCTAACGGATTATGAGGTGGCGCAGCAAAGACGGCCAGCACGAGTCATCGGACCGGCCTTGGACAACCGGCGAAACGATGCCCTCTCGCTCGACGAGATGGAAAGAATCACGATTTGATTCTTCGACTACCCTTCGGGCAGGAAGAAGAACCGCAGCAGCCAGGTCACCAGGCTGAGAATGATCGACCCGAAGAACGCAGGGAGGAATCCGACAATCCGGAATCCGGGTACCAGCGCCGCGGCCACTTTCAGCACGATCGCATTCACTACAAGCAGAAATAGCCCCAGCGTGATGATGGTTAGCGGAAACGTGATGATCTTCAGGAACAGCCCGAGCGTGGCGCTCACCAGCCCGATAACGACAGCCGCAATCAGTGCCGCCCCGAAACCGCTCACTGAGACTCCCGGAACAATGTAGGCGACGACGAGCACGCCCAGCGCGCTCACCAGCCAATTGACGAGCATGTGTATCATCGGCAGTTAGATGAATACCACGCCGAAGACGCAACAGACAAGCCTGATTTTACTGGCCGGAGGGAAGGGAACCCGGCTGCAGGCGGTCGTTTCGGACGTGCCGAAGCCTCTTGCGCCAGTCGGCGGACGGCCGTTCCTGGAATGGCAGCTCCGCTACTGGGCACGGTACGGGGCCACCGATGTCATTCTGTCGGCGGGACATCTGGCGGAGGTGGTGGATCGGTTTGCCGCCGGCCGCGATGGCGTCCGCGTGGTTCGGGAGCCGGAGCCGATGGGGACGGGCGGAGCGATCCGCTACTGTGCCCGCCAGGTCCGCTTGAGCGATCCGTTCCTGGTAGCCAACGCCGATTCGCTCGTGATCGCCGACCTTGCCGGCTTCCTCGATTGTCCGGAACCTATTGATGGAAAGCTACTTGCGATTGAGGTGGAAGACGCCTCGCGATTTGGAACGGTGGAAGTCGACCCGGCGGGCCTGCTGCGTGGATTCCGTGAAAAGCGGCCGGGCCGGGGATGGATCAATGGAGGTGTTTACCTGTTCCGCCGGAGTCTACTGGACCGGTTTCCGGACCGGACGCCGCTGAGCATCGAAACCGAGGTGTTTCCCCACCTGCTGGAGTCCGGGGCCAAGCTGCAAGTTGTAGAACAACAAGCTGATTTCCTGGATATAGGAACGCCGGAGAGCTTTGCGCGGGGAGAGGCCTTCGTGGCACGCCATTTCAGTCGTCATTAATTAATGTTAAGCAGGGCCTCCCGCAGTTGGCCGGCCCGTACATTCCAGGTTTCCCCTCGGGCCCGCTCGATCCGTCGCCGCCGAAGGTCCGGATGATCCCGTTCCGCCACGGCGACTTCCATTTGCCGCGCGAGTCCCTCGCTGTCATCGGCGAGATAGACCAGGTCGCCGAAATCCTCCATCTCGGGCAGCCGCGTGCTGACCACGGGTAGGCCGTGGCTGAAGTACTCGTACACCTTGATTGGGTTTGTCCCCAATGTCAGCTTGTTGCGCAGGAAAGGGATCAGGGCGATGTCGAATTCGGCCAGGTGACGGTGCAGATCGGCATGGGGGACTTCGCCGCGGAACTCGACATGGGGAAACCGGGCCAGCGAGCGGATCGATTCCTGCTCGATCCGGCCTACCAACACGAATCGCCAGTCCGGATGACGGGAGGCCGCTTGCTCGATTGCCTCAATGTCGAACCAGAAGTCGAGCGCCCCCACATAGCCGGCGACCGGCGGCCCGGAGCGGGCGGGATGTTGCGGCGCCTGGGCGAGCCAAGTCTCATCGACGGCGTTGCGCAGCAGCAGCGACCGGTCGCGCAGGGCAGGGAACTGAGCGAGATGGCTCTCGAGCAGCGTACGGGAGGAGAAGACGGCCAGATCGCTGTGCTCGATCAGCCCGGGTTCGGCGTCGACCAACTCACGGGCGATCCGCCGGAAACCGCCGAGGACGTCGTGGCAGTCGTAGACCACGGGAAATCCGCGAAGGCGCCTCAGATGTTCCGCCACTTCGCCCCAGAGGGGGAAGCTGATAATCTGAGCCAGCCCCGCGGAAGAGTCGAACAGAGGGTTCAAAGCCGATGCGAGGCGCTCCGATTCGCCGGCCGTCAGCATCCGGTGATGAAAGACCGGTTCGCGCGGCAACCGGACATGCACTTCGACAATGCCAGGCTGCAGCAGCCGCAGACGGCGTGATTCACCGAACGGCCACGGTTGGGGAAACTCGCGGCCAAGGTGCGGATTGACGTAGAAGCAGCGATGACCGGCGGCGGCGAGGATGCGGGCCAGATGCTGTGTCCGCTGGATTCGTGTATGCCAGTCGGTCATCGGCAGAAACAGGAGATCGGGCAGAGCGCCGGGAGGAGGGATCGACGCCGGGTCCAGGTGGGAGAAGCGCCAGCAATCGGCGAAGTAATCCGGCCGGGCCCCGGGCGTCCGCCGGAAATGGAACCATTTCAAGTAGTAGGGCCGGAGTAGCTCTTTGAGGACGGAGTCGTGCGCGGGGCTCACTGGCCGCCGGAGGCCTTTCGGCCCGTCTCAACCGGAGCCGTTCCGTCGCCATTGGGCAGCGTCTTTTCGCTCCGGAACTTCTCGCCGTGATAGAAGATCACCTTATAGCCCTTGCTCTCGTCGGGCATCTTCTCAATCTTCCAGTCCGAGAGATATCCGCAGGCTTTTAGTTCGTTGAGGGACGGCGCGAGCTTCTCCTGAATCTTCGAGAGGTGCTTATAGCGGCTGATGTTGAGGATCTGGCAGAGTTCGTCGTGGCTCTTTTCGAAATAGCCCTGCTCGCGGCTTGTGTAGAGCCAGATCTGGAGCAGCGGGACGATCGTCTTGGCGATGTGATTCTTGAGCTGGCGGTAGGTTTCCAGATCGACAGGCAACAGGTAGTTGTTGTTGATGTTCTCCAGTTGCCACTCCGAGAGCCACACGTAGTTCTTTTCGGCGACCCGGCCGTCGGGCATCTCCGTTCCCAACGAGACCGAACGCTCGAAAACGTGAAAGGTGTCGGTGGCCCACATCCGTTTGCCGGCGAAGTAGACCGTTCCCTCCGAGCTGATACCGGTCAGGGTCATCCGCTTCAGCCATTCGCTGATGTCTTCGTAGTTCTTGCCGGCGGTGACGCGTTTGCCCAGGATGCGGAGCAGTTCGGCCGAGGTGAAACCGATCGGGTTTTTCACCTCTCCCTGGCGCTTGCGAATGTCGGAGACAATCTTCTGGAGGGCGAAATACTTGTCCTGGTCGGCCGTAATCGGCAGGCCATACTCAGCCGATGGAAGGATAGTAGCGCGGGCCTCCACCTTCTTGTCGTCGATGGTGCGCTCAAACGAGATCGTCTTCTTCTTGACATCCTTGATTCGCTTGCTGGAGGGAGTGAAGAAGCCGAGCGAAGCGAGGTTCTTCTCGATCTTGATGAAGATGGGGGCAGAAAAAGCTTGCGGTTTGTCGGTGGCCTCGGGGGACCGGCTGGCGGCCTCGCCGGCGACCTTCTGTAATGCCGGCTCGGGGGGCGGGACGGTTTTCTCCAGTTTCGGCGTCTCCTCCCGCTGCTGTTCCGGCAGCCGTAGGTTCGGCTGGACCAGGGTAGGCCGCTCCTTGGTGGCGATTCTCCCTGGCGTAGACTCTCTCAGTTTTGCCATCGTTCCCACCATGGTTCTATCTCACTTCCGGTTAGCTGCGCAACCGAAAACCACGGAATGGCGAGATTCGCGGGTTGTGCCGGGCAAAGCGCGTATCTGATTGGCCTATCGATAGGTTCGAACGATGGATCGCCCCCGTTGTGCGCAACGGGGGCGCGTTCTTCCCTCAGAGTACAAACCTACGCGGGGCATTGTTTTCCCTTGAGGTACAACCTCTCAGCAGAGAGTTTCAGCCAACGTTTCAGGGGCTGAAGCGGGGTAATCAAATGTTTCAGAGGCTGAAGCACTCCGTTGCTAAAGGCCCGCCGGAGACCGTTTCCCTTGAAGTACAATGGTATTCCACTGAAACCAAATGCCTTCCCTTGAGGTACAATCTTCCCTTCAGGTACAACCGAAGAGTATAAAAATTCGTGCACGAGCCGCCAAAAGGTGTTAGTATTGTTTTCCGAGAGATGACTTTGGCCAGCAGGGTCGGTACCAGACCTGCTCTACCGAAGCGTGTGATGTGTTGACTTTTGAATGTAGAGTAGCTATAAATAACTAAACGCTAACGCTGGAAGTCGTCTGTGTTCTCATCATCCGCGTTTGTTCCACCGATTTACTGAAGTTTATGGAGGCTAAATTGAAGAGACGTCTTTGCTGGTCGATGTTGTTTTCTTCCGCGCTGATCGTGTCGGCGGCTGTAGCGTTGTCCCCCGCCGCTGACGCGGCGAGTATTGCAAGCTCAGGGGGGGCGGGGGCTCCTGGTGTTCGGCTCCCCAGCACCAATACGGAACTCGCGCCGCGGATTCCGAAAAGCGGAAAACAGTTCGATGGCTTCTCAAGCACCGATTACTTCGGTGTTTCGCGTGACTTTACGAACCCAGCCAACCCGGACATCGCTGTCGGGCCTGATGACATTCTGATTGTGGCTGGAAACCGAAGGATCGCGCGGGTCCCTAACCCTAACTCGTTCGACAACCAGTTGAACCTGCCGTTCAATCCGGCGAATCGGCCGGACGTGAACTTCGCCGCATTGAAAGCTGGTTCCCAAACCTCCGAGATCGACCTGGACACCTGGATCGGTCAGGATCTCCTCGACGACATGTGCCCGGGGCAGTTCAACCCGCGCACCTGCCTGATTCAGAATCCCGTAGTCCGGTATGACCAGATGCAGGGCCGGTTCCTGGTTGCGGGTTCGGTCATCGATACCGGCGTTCGTGGCAACGATATCGTTGTCTCGCAGCCGCGGCGAGCCACTTGGTTTCTGCTGGTCTCCCGTTTCGCCACCTTCAACAATCCGGCTCCTGGCGCCGGCCAGTCCAATACCTTGGTATTCACCCCGCCGATCCAGAGCGCCACGGGTGGTGTTGAGGGGAGCAACTGGTTCATCTACTTCGGCAACGATAGTAACGGCTTCCTGGATCTCAACCGGTACAGCACCCATCCGGCTGCCAATCCGGTTACCGCCCCGGGCGCCTACTCGGCGGACTTCGAAGTCAGTGATTGTAATGTAGCTACAGTACCGGCAGCGGCTATCCCAATGGGTACACCGCCGGTGGCCGGGCCGGTTTGCCTGTTCCCGACGGACGTGCGAATCGGACTCGACAATGATAGCGTCATCCTCGTCTCGCCAGTGGTGGACGTGAATCGGACGTTAGCCAATTCCAACACGGTTCTGGGGACCACGGGGCCGTTCGCCGGCAACCGCGTCCGTGTGTTGTCCAAGCGAAATGGCGTCTACGCGTTCGCAGCACTGACCAACGGCGACACGATCGCCCCTCCCGCCTTCGTGGCGCCCGCTGTGGGGATACTGCCCCCACCCGCTCCAGTAGCCACGCAGTGGGATCTTTTCCGCGACACGGATACGACTTATCCCGCGCCCTCTCGCAGGTATACGATCGGCCTGGAATTCGTCGGGAACGGCGCCGCCGATAATGTTCCGGATGTTCACTACTATGTGGAGCCGGTGCATCTGCGTGGGCGCACGCTGGCGTCCTATTCCAACTATCCGTTTGCCGGCCAGACGGTGCTCATCGGTAGTCGAGGGCCTTCACTGGGCGACTCCTTTACCCTATATGTACAGCAGATCGGGTACCGGTCGGACTATGTTCCACTGTTGACGGGTACTGCAGCGCAAACGAGCCTGGTGCCGGATTTTGTTGGGGCTCCGCTCTCGGTTCCGCAGAATCTTGCCTGCTCGACGACGCCATGTGCGGCGGCGCCTCCAGCGCCTCAGACGGACTTCAACCTGTATGTCGGTGACGCCCGGCCTCAGAAGGCGATCTTCCGGGAAGGCCACCTCTACGATGCCCGTGTCGGGGTTGACCAGCCTTTCGGGAATAACCTGTCCAGCGGTGGACAAATTCGGAGCACGGTGTTCTATGACGTGATTCAGACGCGTCCGGGCGCCCCGATCCCCACCTTCGCACGGGCGAATTTCACCCTCGTGAGCATTGTGGTTGCCGCCAATGTGGCTACAGTTACCACAAACATACCGCATGGTCTTGCCAGCAACCGGCTGGTGACGGTCAGCGGCGCCACGGTTGACACGGATCTTAACGGTACGTACAGCATCACCGTTACGTCGCCCACCACGTTCACCTTCCCGACGACAAGTGTGTCTGCCGCTACTTACAACGAAACCACGCTGGTGATCGTGGCGCAGCCATTCATCCCGGCCGGCAATCAGGGCCCGGCGACCACGTTCGTGCCCAGCAATGTCCTGTACAGCAAATGGCAGAACGGCCACTTCTACTCACCGATGTTCGATGTGCCCGCCAATGTGTTGCAGTCGGGCGCAGTATCGCCGATCAACCTGTTACCCTATTTCGACAAATTGTTCGTCGGAACCACGTCGCCGCGGTTTGGCGCGCCGAGTCCATCCGTCGAAGGGAACGTCTGGCCCAGCCTGTTCGATGTTCGCCAGGGTCAGGACCGGTTCGAACAGTACGTTGCGTTCCGCAATCCCCACACCGGTCAATATGCCGATCCGAATTTTGTTCAGAATAATGGCGGCCTTCCGCCACATCTGACCAACGTGATGACCATTCGCGGCGGCGCAGCCACCGACCCGAACTTTGGTGGTCTGTGGGTCTATGGCGCATTCGCAGGGTTCCGGTTGGCGGGCAACATCGGCGAATGGGGCACCAATGCCGCTTACTACGACATGAGCTTCCAGTCGCCGGATCCTTACGGGACGGGTACCATAGCGTACGCCGACGTGCCTGCAAATCACGTCTTCTTTACGTACATCCAAACCGCTAAGAACCTGGGGCTCGACCAGTTCCTGAACAACCCCCCGGCAACGCAGAGCGCGCCGCACGGCGGGAATAACACCCCACCGGACTTTGGCCCCGACATGACGGTCAAGAGAAGAGAGATGGCTGGTTTCATCATCAATGCACAGATGGATCCGGCGGCTATCGATCACTATCTCGCGAACACCGCCGGCGGGCTGAACACCTCCAGCTTTGCCGACGTTCCAGTTGACGGTACCGCACAGCAGAAGGCTATCGAAGTCATGTTCCGGCGCGGCTATACCCGCGGCTGCGGCCTGACTAACGATGGGACGCTGAAGTTCTGCCCGGATGACGATACCACTCGCGGCCAGATGGCTGTCTTCGTGATCCGCGCGAAGATGTCCAATGTGTTCCCGACTCTCTTTTCCGGCTGCCCCGTTCCGAGCAGTGGCGTGCCGACTTGCTCGACAGGTGGAGACAACTTCGGCCTGTTCCTGCAAACGACGCCGTACTTCCCGGGCGACACGCCGGCCACGCACCCCTTCTTCACCTACATTCAGAAGCTGCGTGAGTTGCGTATCACGAACGGACTCACTCCAACCACATACGGTACCAGCGTAGATTTCACCAACGAGACGAAACTGACTCGAGGACAAATGGCGACGTTCATTGTCCGGGCCTTTTTCTTCTAGTGGCACGCTGAAACACTCACTGAACCGCGCCGGCATCATCCCCAAAGGGTGGTGCCGGCGTTTCTCTGTTTAGCTCCTTTCCTACCTGTTTACCAATGACCCGTGTGACTGTGACTCTTTGTTTCTTCCTCCTGGCTCTCGGCGCCACCGCTCAAACGCCGTCCGACCCGTTCGCCGGGCGTTGGGTGCTTGACCTGGACAGGTGGGCGTTCGACCTTGACAGCCAGCCCAAGCATCAGACACTTCGGGTGGAGATGACGCCGAACTCGGCAAGCATCCTGATCGAAGGCATGGATTCGCGCAACAAGGCGATCCACATCGAACGCGAGCTACAGTTTGACGGCGGGCAGCGTCCCTCGACCGAAGGCGGCAATGCGTGGGACTCGGTGGCGGACCGGCGCATCGACTCGCATACCATCGAATCGGTGTACCGGAACAAAGGAAAGATTGTCAGAACAGTCCGCTACACCGTGGCTAAGGACGGTAAGACGTTGACAGTGGCGACCAGCGGGACCAACCCGAAGGGCGTTCCTTTCAACTTCGCCGATGTGTATCAACGCCCCAAACCGGGACGCCTAGGAAGGCTTCAGCCGTCAGCGCTCAGCGTTCAGCTTCCGAGTGGGCCTCGGTCCA
>Ga0326597_10003293_pt1 | contig 23434 bp, 19 predicted proteins | sample RVTome_12_FD_203789 | JGI IMG/M metagenome (GOLD analysis project Ga0326597, IMG submission 203789) | Soil microbial communities from uranium-contaminated site in the Upper Colorado River Basin, Wyoming, United States - RVT100D185 | ecosystem: Environmental > Terrestrial > Soil > Contaminated >... | reverse complement strand
TCAGCTCGTAGGCGGTCCGCTCCTGGCGGCCGACGTAGGCGTTGAACATCTGCGAGAGGATCCGCTCGGGTGGCTCGTCGCCCCGGATCGGCGGCGGCGACACCGGCCGGGCCCGGCGGAAGTGACGGCGCTCAACGCGGCCGTTGTCAGACCTCGGGTCGTTCATCCGGCTCCTTGACGAAGTAACCGAGCATCTTGTAGGCGATGCGGGCGGCCAGCAGTTCGCTGTGATGATTGACGCCGTCCGGAGCCAGCTCGACCACGTCGCAGCCGAGCACCCGGTGCTCCTCCGAGACGGCCCGCAAGAGCGCCAGCAATTGATAGTAGTCCATTCCCCCCGGCTCGGGCGTGCCCGTGGACGGACAGATCTGGGGATCGAGGCCGTCCAGATCGATGGTCACGTAGACCGGCGACTTCAGCGCCGCGACGGCCTTTGGAATGAACGCCCGCGAGGTCCCGATCTCACGGGCCCGGAACACGTCGATGTTCGAATGCCGGGCGTATTCCCATTCGTCCCGATCGAAGGCTCGCGCGCCGCAGCAGACGATCTTGTGGCCCAGCTCGGAGATCCTTCGCATCACCGAGGCGTGGCTGAAGCGGGCGCCCTCGTACTCGTCGCGCAGGTCGAGGTGGGCATCGATCTGCAGGACCGAGAACTCCGGTTCGACCTCGCGCAGCGCCTGGATCACGCCCAGCGTCACGGTGTGTTCGCCGCCCAGGCCCAGAATGAACTTGCCGCGCTCGAGCAGCGGCGCGGCGATCTCGCGAATCCGGGCCACCTCGCTTTCGGGCGAGTCCTTGGCGGGCGGCACCGGATCGAGGGTGCAGATGCCCATCCGATAGGTCTCGCGGTCCAGTTCCTCGTCCCACAGCTCGACCTGATTCGAGGCCTCGATGATCGCCGCCGGTCCCTTGCTGGCACCCTTGCCGTAGGAGCAGGTGGCCTCGTACGGCATCGGCAGCACCACCGCGCGGGCGCGGTCGAAGTCGGCGAACTCGGGCTCGAGCCCCAGGAAGTTGTGCGGATGGTGGGTGTGGATCATGGTGCCCGGAAGATTAGCCTGTTTGCGCTCATAAGAGTAGGCTCAGTGATCACGCTATCGCCAGAGAGCCCACTTTCATGTCTCCCGACGTGCTCGCCCGTTTCCAACAACCGACCGCCCTCGAGTGGGCCGACTGGCGCTGGCATGTGCGCCACGGGATTCGCTCCCGCGACGCGCTGCTCGAGGCGCTCGGTTCGCGCCAGGCGCTGCCGGCGGGCGACCTGGACCCGAGCGCGCGCTTTCCCGCCGGAGTGACGCCCTATTATCTGTCGCTCGTCGATCCGAGCGATCGGGACGATCCGATCCTGAAGCAGATCCTGCCGGTGGGGGAGGAACTGGAGCGCCGCGGCCAGGAGCGCGAGGATCCGTTCGAGGAGGATCGCTTCTCGCCGGTGCCGGGGGTGGTGCATCGCTATCCCGACCGGGCGCTGATCATCCCGACCAATTACTGCGCCACGCTCTGCCGGCATTGCTTTCGCAAGCGCTCCTGGGCGGAGGGTTTCTTCCGGCTGGACGACCGGGCGCTCTCGCGCGCGGTGGAATACGTGCGCTCCCGGCCCGAGGTGCGCGACGTCATCGTGACCGGCGGCGACCCGCTGCACCTGCGCCTGGACTCGCTGGTGCGCCTGCTCGAGGGTCTGCGTTCGGTTCCTCACCTCGAGGTCCTCCGGATCGCCAGCCGGACCCCGGTGACCTTGCCCCAGCGCATCGACGAGGAGGCCGCGTCGGCCCTGGCCCGGGTGCGGCCGCTTTGGTTCCTGACCCATTTCAATCACGCCCGGGAACTCACTCCGGAGGCCGCCGTCGCGCTGCGGCGCCTGATCGATCGGGGGCTCACCGTCCAGAACCAGGCGGTCCTGCTGCGGGGGGTCAACGATTCCACCGAGGCGCAGCTCCTTTTGTCCCGGGGCTTGCTGAAGCTGGGGGTCAGGCCTTACTACCTGCACTGCGCCGACCCGGTCGCCGGCGCCGGGCATTTCCGGCTGCCGGTGGAGCGCGCTCTCGAGATCGTGCGCGGCCTGTACGGCAAAATCTCCGGGCTCGGCATTCCCCGGCTGGTGGTCGATCTGCCCGGCGGCAAGGGCAAGGTGCCCCTGGCTCCCGACTTCCAGACCGGCAGAGATGGCGATCGGATCTGGTTTCTGAGTCCGATCGACGGCGGTCCGGTGGCCTACGTCAATCCTTCATGACGGGGCATGACGGGGCATGACGGGTTGTCTTGCGCGCGGGGGGTGTTAAACTACCTGGCTTGTGCTCGAGCACATTGCCCGATCGTCTAGTTGGTAGGACGGCGGACTCTGGATCCGTAGGCCTAGGTTCAAGTCCTAGTCGGGCAACCAATCACCAGAGGCCCGCGATCCGATCGTTCGGATCGCGGGCCTCTTCGTTGCCGAGAGGCGACTCACCAGGCGGGCCGTGGGGAGGGTCGAAAGGAACGCAGCAGGTACCTCAGCCGGTCGACGGCCCGGTAGTGCTGGGCCTTGACGGTCCCGAGCGGCAGCCGCAGCATGCCGGCGATCTTGCCGAATTCGAAGCCCTCGAATTCCCGCAGCTTGAAGGTCCGCCTGAGATCCTCGGGGAGCTTGGCGAGCGCCCGCAACAGTGCCCGGGTGAATTCCCGCCGCAGGACGATGCGCTCTGGAGGTTCGCCGCCCTCGAGCCACTCCTCCTGCCGGTCATCTCCGAACGACGCGGCATACATGGAGAAGGCCGGCAGGCGCTTGCGTCGAAGCTGGTCGTAGCAGTGGTGGCGGACCACGGCATACAGCCAGGTGGAGAACTTCACGTCGCGGGACGGATCGAACGAACCGATCCGGGCGAACACCTTCAGGAAGATGTCCTGAACGTGATCCTCCACGTCATAAGGGGTGCCATACGGCGCGTGAGACGGCCATTTCATTCGAAGATGTCGAGCGACCAGGCTCCGGATCGGGCGGGAGAAACGGTCGATGATGACCTGCTGAGCAGCCGTGTCGCCCTTCTGGGCCCGCCGAACTTCATCCATCGAGATGGAGTGCTGCATGATGTGCTCCTTCGAGTACGCCTGTCGGCGAAGAATACCGGGAGCCAGGAGCGCACGGCCCGTGCCGAAGCCGGGACGCTCGGCGGCGCATGCTCGCAAGTCGTGCTTCGAAATCGGATTGAGACGCCCGGGCGCCGCCCGGCCCGGGCTCTGCGCGGAAGCCGTGTTAGAGCGGACTGACGCCTGCTGTTAGCGGAGCATCACAGTCAGGCGCCGGCGGTCGCGGACCCTCAGGGCCCGCGCAGGAATGACTCCCTGTTTTGGCCGGCCTCCCTTGCGAAAGGGGGTCCCCGGCTGTGTTGCTCCTCCTTGGAGTATCTCGAATACACGGTCGTCGTCGCGCCTTGCCAGGAACGACGATTGCTCGCCCAAAACAGGGAGTCATTCCTGCGCGGGACCCTTAGCGCAGCTTCTCCCAGTACTCCTCGGGCATGTCGTGGGCGATCTTCAGGGCTCCGTTGGCGCCGGCGTAGACCGGTTCCTCCACGGAGTGGACCACCCCTTCGCCGAGGCGCTCCTGCATGACTCGCGCGATCTCGTCTCCGAGTCCATCGATCTGGCTGCCGCCGCCGCCCAGCATCACGTTTCGCTTCAGGCGCGATTGGAACTCCGGATCGAAGGTGGAGATCAGCGTCGAGAGCCCCTCCACGATCGGGGCGACCAGCGTCCGGCAGGCCGCGCGGATCTCGTCGGTGATGTCGCACTCGGTCGGCTTGCCGTTGATCGGGATCATCGCCTTGATCGGCTCGATCGTGTCCCGCACCGACGCCCAGCGCTCCTTCCATTCCCGGACCATGTTGATCGTCAACTGAGCGCCCGGGACCCTCTTCTGGATCAGTCCCTTCAGTGTTTCGTCCACCAGGTCGCCGGCCTGCTTGATCGTGATCTGGTCGTCGTCGTCCGGCATCGTGCCGTGCATGCGGCAAAGGTCGGTGGTTCCGGCGCCGATGTCGATCACCAGCACGTCCGCGAAGCGGTCCAGGCCGTAGGCGACCGCGAACGGCTCGGAGCAGATCATGACCGAATCGAGCACCTCGCGGGCGGCGTCGATGATCGCCTTGCGATTGTGGATCGAGGCCTGGGCGGGGCAGCCGACCACGCCGTAGAGCAGTTCGTCACGGCGAGGCTTCGAGAGGCGCACGGCGTGCTGCAGCAGGTCCCTGGCCGCCTTGAGATTCATCTTCGCCGCGTCGGAGTGCCCGTCGCTCGGATCCTCCGAGTACTTGATCACTCCGTGGGCCAGCGGGCGGTAGAAATCCAGCGAGAGGCGTTGATCGAAGGCCTCCTGGCCGTAGAGCACGCTGCGCTTCAGGTGCTTCCTGGCCACGATGTCCTTGGGATAGCCGATCACGCTGGCGACCGTCTCGCGCACGCCGTTGCTGCAGGCGATCGAGGTCCGGGACGTGCCCAGATCCATCCCGATGTACAGCACTCCGTGATCCTTTTCGGTGACTTTCGGCTCGGTGGCTGCTGACGCCACCGCCGACTCTTCCGCTGTCGTCTTGTTGACCTCCATCCGGTGTCTCCTGTGATCCTTTCGTTCGTCTCGTTCGTCACGCGTCGCGCGTCTGGGATTCCTGAATGACCTCTCTGAGTTCCAGGTTCAGCCGGAAGATCTCGTCCAGGAGGCCGCGCTTCTCCACTGCGTTCACCTGGCTGCCGTCCAGCCCCTGCACCTCGCGGTAGATCGACTCCACGCCGTCCTCTTCCTCCTCGGCGCTCTGCAGCCGCTCGACCAACCGCTCGCTCTCGCTCAGCATGCCCTTGAGCTTGCCGATCCGCCGCTCGAGGAGGTCGATGCGGTGGAGCTGTTCTTCCCGGGCGGTGCTGAGCATCGCGCGGCGCTCCTCGTCGAGCAGTCGTCGCGCCAGGGCGCTCACCGAGCCGGCCAGGTCATCGCCTTCTTCGCCGGCTCCGTCCCCCCGCAGCAGCCGCTTCAGTTCCTGCTCCAGGCGAGCGGTGTATTGATCCAGGCCGCGACGGTCCATGCCGACGTTGTCGGCCGAGATGGTGTGCCTGCGCTCCTGGGCCAGCGCGCCCGTGGATTCATAGAGCTCCCGGTGCAGCGCGTCGAGGTTGGCGGCCAGCTCCTGCCGTTCGATCTCCAGTGTCCGCGCGGTGTGCTGCAGCTGGTCGCGCTCCTCGCGGATGGTGTCGCGCTGTTCCACAAGGCGGGCGAACGCCTCGCGGGCCTCGGCGTTGACCGAAGCCAGCACGGCCGGCGAGAGTTCCACGCCCCGGCGCGAGAGCGCTTCCTTCACCGCCCGGTCGATCAACTGCTCGATGCGCTGCCAGTCCAGGACCGTGACTGATCGGACGCCCTGCTTGCGGAGCCTCGAAATCGGCACGACGTCCGAGTTCTCCCGGAAGAGGCGGAATAGATTGGTGGCCAGACCGAGCAACATCGCACCGCTCGTTGAAGGTCGTTTTGGGATGCGTCACAAATTACAGCCCGGATCATACCTACTGCTCCGATCCGGTCGATAGCCGTCCTGTTTCACGGCCGTCCTGTCCCGGTTGGATCAGGATGGGCCTTCAGCGACCTTTCGGTCGATAAAGTAGGACGTTCCCGAAGGCTCCGACGCTAATATCCTCAGGAAAGGCAGTTTCTGATTGGTTTCCGAGTTGGGCGACCCACCGGGCTTCTCATCGGTTCAGGAGCGGAGCGGCATGACAGGTGACGAGGGGAGTGGAACTCGTCCTCCCAAGGGCGGGCGGAGCACCGAACCTGTGATCGTCATCACCGACTCCTCGATTGACGATCACGTGGTCATGTACCACGAGCCCAAGTCGTTGCAGGCGGAACAGTACCGGGCTTTCCGGACGAATCTGCTGGCCATGCATCAGGGGCGCGGCTCCCGCGCCCTGGCGATCACCTCGGCCATGAAGGGCGAGGGCAAGTCGCTGTCCGCCGTGAATATCGCGATCTGCGTGGCTGAGGCGCCCGGCACCCGGGTGTGCCTGGTCGACACCGACTTCCGGGCGCCGCGCATCGCCGGACTGCTGGGCGTCGGGCCCGGACCGGGCTTGTCCGACCTGCTGCTCGACGAACTCGGGCTGAACGCGGTCCTGGCCGAAACCAAGATCCGCGACCTGGCGGTGATCCGCGCCGGCCGGGAGCCCAGAAACCCGTCGGAACTGCTCGGTTCGGACCGGATCCGTGATCTGCTGGCCACGCTCAAGACCGACTTCACGCACATCATCTGCGACACGCCGCCGGTCAATCCCTACACCGACGCGGCCGTGCTGGGCGCCTACATGGACGGAGTGCTGCTGGTCATACGGCTCGGCAAGACCCAGCGGGAGCAGGCCGAACGCGCCAAGCACGTGCTCGAGCGGGCCGGCGTCAATCTGCTGGGGACCTTTCTGACCGACGTGATGCCGAGCGACAAGGACGAGCAGGACTACTACCGCGACCTGGTGGAGTGAACGAGCGCCTGCCGCACGAGCGGGCAGCCGGCTTGGGACTGCGCCTCGGTCTGGAGGTAGCCGATCTCCTGCATCTGCCGGAGCAACTCCTCCGACATCTCGGCCGCCTCGCCCTTGTGCCCGGCCCGCCGGCACAGGAAGCGGCAGAGTTCCGCCCTCAGCACTTCGGCCAGGATCGGACGCTCGCGCTCGAGGGGTCTCTGTTCCCCGGGATCATCGTCCAGCTGGAAGAGCCGCGTCCGGCGGGTGCGCAGATCCTCCTGATAAGCGAAACCGCCGGCCCGGACGCCGAAGGCCGGCGCCGCGCCTGAAGAGCGCAGGAAGATCGGCCGCTCCGGTTCGAGCGCTCCCAGGAGCGCGGGTGTCCGGTCGATCCCTTCCGGCCGCATCGATCCCGGATCGATCGACAGCAGCGACAGCAGGGTCGGCGCGACATCGACCAACGAACCCGGCCCCGGAACGCGCAGCGGAGCGAGCCCCACGTCGCCGGGGAGCAGCAGGATCCAGGGGACTTCGACCTGCTCCGCGTGAACGGTGTCGCCGTGCTCCAGCGAGTGGTGCTCCCCGAGCGCCTCTCCGTGATCGCTCAGCACCGTCACCACCGTGCCATCCAGCAGGGAGTGTTCCTTCAATACGGCCAGGAGTTCCCGAACCGCCCGGTCGGCGTAGCTCAGGTTGGCGCGGTACCGTCCGGCCAGCGCCGCGAAATCCTCCGCCGACAGGTCCGGCCCGGTGTGGAACTTGTAGGCATCGATCGAGGCCCGCGAACCGTCCGCCGGCCCTTGATAGGTCTCGTCCACGAGACCTTCGAGGTACTCGGGAGGCGGCCTGTAGGGGGCGTGCGGCTGAAACACGTGCAGCGAGAGCAGGAAGGGCTCCTTGAGCCAGCCGCGGGCCAGGTGCTCCGCGAGCCGCGGCGCGAGGACCTCGGCCGCGACGCCCTCGTTCCAGAAGCCCTGCGCCGGTTCGTACAGCGCATCGAAGTGGTCGAACCCCCGGGCGAACCCGAATTGGGCGCCCGCGTTGGGATTGGTCGTCAGGGCCACGGTGTGGTAGCCGGCTTGCTGGAAGCGCTCCGCCATCGTGGTCGTTTCGCCGGACAGGCGCAGCGTGCCGGCCTCGGTGCCGATGGCCACCACGCCGTGGGTGTCCGGATACTGTCCGGTCAAGAGCGAGCCCACTCCGGCCAGCGTGTAGGAGGCCGGGCTGGTCATGTCCTCGAAGACGATTCCCTTTGCCGCGATCAGATCGACGTGGGGGGCGGCCCCGGCGGTGGCCCCGTAGGCGTCGAAGTGTGCGGCCGCCGCCGCATCGAGCGTGATCAGCACCAGGTTCCGGCCCTTCAGCCGCTCGCGCAGCGGATGGACCTTTGAACTCACGTCCGGCCCGGGAGCCCCGGGGAGTTGCCGGCCTTCGATGACCGGATCGGCCAGCACCACCCGGGCCGCCTCCACACCGGGAGCCGCGGGCAGGACGTCGACCTGCAGGCTGACCGGTTCGCCCTTGAACACCGAGAGTTCCCGCTCGAGTTCGATCTCCTCCGCCGCCTCCGTGCCCTCGAGCTCCGCGCGGAGCAGGAGCAGGCGCTCCCCGGTGTCGCACAACAGGCGCACCGCCACGGACACCGCACCTTTCGGGCGATCCTCGGGATGGATCCGCAACCTCGTTCGCAGCCTCGAATCGCCGGTCGGCAGGCGCAGCGCGAAGGCGATCCGGGTGCCCTGCGGCACGACGAGCGAGGGGGCCGGCTGGAAGGCGACCGCGATCTCCGGCACCGGGTCTCCCGGATCCACCGGCTCTCCCGGACGTCCGATCCGCAGGGAACGGAACACCGCGCTGTACGGATAGACCACCTGCTCCGAGGCGTAGTTCCAGGGCCGACTGCGGGCCAGCGAGAACTCGAGCCGGTTCGAGCCCGAGACGAGCTGCGCTTCCGGAAGCAGGAAGGCGAACTCCTCCACCCGATCGCCGCGGGCTGGTTCGAGGACGGCCAGCGGTTCTTGCGCGCCGTTCAGGCGCACCTCAATCTGCTGGGGGCCATCGTCGAGCCCGGCCGCCTCGAGGACCGCCTGGCGCGATGTTCGATCGAAGCTGAAGAACCGCACCGAGGCTTTTCGTCCGACCGCCACGGCGCACGCTTCGCCGCTCTCGTTGACGAGGCTCTTGAACCCGTGAGCCTCCATGCGCAGCTTCGGGTCGGCCTCCTCGTAGTGGGGCCGGGCCGAAGGCAGGCCGAAGCGGATCAGCCGCGTCTCGGTATCCACCTTCGCGCGCCGGGCCTCATCCACCAGTCGAATGACCACGGATTCGCCGGCCAGTTTCGAGAGATCGCCGGAGCTGATCGAGAACAGGCGCAGGGACCACCAGGCGCCGACCGCTCCCAGCGCGATCAACGGCAGTCCGAGGAGCAGCCGCCGCCTTCGGGCATCAACGGTCATTCGTGGATGAATCGCCGGCCGTCCCGGGTCTGCCAGAAGCCGGAGAAGGAGTCCAGGATGAGCCGGTCGCCGCTCTGCCACAACGCGCCGCTGGCCGCCCGGTGCCCACCCGGCTGCAGCAGCAGCATGCAGTCGTCGCCGCTCATTTCGCGGGCCAGCTCCATCAGGTCCTTCACCGGGATCAGCCGGTACCCCTCGAGCCCGTGATCCTCGAGGAACGTCTGGGCCTGATCCGGATCGTGGAAGATCGGGCAGAACGGCCGGCCCGCGGTGCCGAGATCCTCGCCGAGTTCGATCACCGCCGGCCGGTCGGGCGCGTCGCCCTTCGCGAGAGTCTGGTAGCGGGTCCGTTCACCGTGCCCCAGGAACGGCAGGTCGCCGAGGCGCTCCAGCATGTACTCGTCGAACAGATCCTGGTCGTCTCCCGGAGTCAGCTCCTGCTCGCCGTCGTACGTCCCCCAGAGCCCGTCCGGCCCCAGGAGCGAATACTCCAGATCGCCCCGGTCCTCGTTCAGGGCCACGCGCAGATAGCCCGGGACGCCGTTCTCGTCGGCGCAGAAGTAGATCGGATCGCGCCCGTCGAGCAGCGCGCCGGCCAGCCCCTCGGTGGCGCGGGCCGCCAGGAAATCGGTCAGATCGCCGACCGCCTCGATCCGTGCCGGGCCCTCCTCCCGCAGTTCTGAGAGCGTCTGTTCGGCGGCCTCCTCGGAGCTGAAGACCAGGACCGTGAGGCCGGCCGGCTGCGAGCCGGACAGCGTGTAGAGCGGCAGGCCGTCCCGCGAGAGGAAGTAGTAGCGCTTGGTGTTCTCGGTCTGCTTGCCGACCCGGAATTCCTCCAGGTAGCGCTCGACGATCTCCCGGAACACCGGGCCCAACGACTCATGTCCGGGCTCCATGCGCACGCGCCCCTTCGACCAGTTCGCCACCGCCACGCAGTCGCCGATGTCGGTCAGGACCCGGACCGCTCCGGCGCCCTGTTCCTCCTCTTGTTCGGCACGCTTCAGGATCGTGATCACGCGCGACGAGGAAACCTGCCCGCGATCCACGAGGAAATACTCGTGGCCTTCGTGGAGGATTCGGATTCGTCTGTTTCGCAAGCTCACCTCCGACGCCTTCGATGCATGGTGCTGGGTCATCTGCCAAAAGTATAACGCAGATCTCAGCGATCGCCACGGACTGTCGGGCGGAGACGTTCCGGCGCGCCACTGAACAGCGCGGCGGCGACGACGGCGGCCAGCGCCGCGGCCAGCAGGTTGATCCAGATGTCGAGCGGATCGAAATAGCGCACCGGCGAAAGCGTCTGCAACCATTCGTCGAGCCAACCCGCCAGTCCGGTGGGCAGCAAGGCCAGCAAGTACGCCGGCCAACCGGGCCGGTCGACGACCACGGCGCAGAGCGCCAGTAGATACAGCAGGCCGTATTCCACGAAATGAAAGCGCTCGGCGGGCGAATCGCGCAGGAGCACCATGGCGGCCGCCAGCGCCGCCAGGGCCGCCAGGCTGCGGGCGTACGCGAGCGGGCTCCTGAGCCTCAACGAGAACACGACCAGGTAGCACAGAACGGCCAGCGAGAGGCCGAACAGGAGTTGGACGGTGCTCCACAGATATCCCCGCGCCTGGAGATAGAGCGATGTCTCATAGGCCAGATCGAGGGTCGACATGATGAGTGCCGCGCCCAGGAGGAACAGCATCCAGGCGGTCAGCCGCGACTTCACCGGTCCTGCTCGAGCGCCTGCCGGATCTCCCGGCGAATCTCTTCCCGCCGAACCAGAAACACGATCAGGTGGACCGGCAGCATCAGCAGCTCGAGGACGGCGCGCAGGAGCAGGTAGAGGATCGAACCCGCGGCCTTCACTTGGCCGCCGTCAGGGCGCAGCGGAACCCGAGATTCGCCTTGCGCGTGGAGACTCCCGGAGAGATCCAGCGAAACGTCGCGGCCACTCCCTCCGCGTTGGTGTTGTAGCTTCCGCCCCGAATCACCACCTGCACCAGACTCGAACTGAGCGGAGCTTCGATCGTCTCGCCGTCATCGGTGGAGGCGGTCCACTCCTCCACGTTGCCGGCCATGTCGAAACAGCCCGTCGAGGAGACCCCCGACTTGAACGAGCCGACCGGCGCCGTGTCGCCGAGCGCCGCGTCGCGGTCATTCGCGCGCCCCGGTTCGTACTCCTTGCCCCAGGGATAGCGCCGGCCTTCCGGACCCCGGGCGGCCGCCTCCCACTCGTCCTCGGTGGGCAGGCGTTTGCCGGACCAGTCGGCAAAGGCCCGGGCGTCGTTGAATGACACGCCCACCACCGGGTGGTTTTCGCGTCCCGCGGGAATCTCGTAGGATCCGTCCTCATGGCGGTCCCAGAAGCGCGGCGCCCGCTCGAGTTGGTCGGCAAGATCGAGGGTCTTCCAGAACACCCAGTAGTCGGCGTTGGTCACCTCGTAGCGGTCGATGTAGAACGAGCGGATCGAGACCCGCTTGCCGCGCTTGCCCACGCCTCTGCGCTCCCAGCCCTGATGCGGGCCGATCTGGTAGCTGCCGCCGCGGACTTCCACCATGCCGGGCGGCAAGCGCTGGCCGCCGGCGTCATAGCGCTGTGGAGAGCGCGCGCGTTCGAGCCGCTGCCCGACTTCGATGTAGGTGGAGTGGGCCAGGGCGTATTCGCGCGCCGCCGCCACGTGCTGGAAGAGTTCGTCGTTCCAGACCGCGGCGAACTCCCGCTCTCCGGAGCACAATTCCTTCAGCGCTTCCTGGAGCCGCTGTTCCAGTCCGTTCAGGTCGTCGTCCAGCAGGATCGGCAGCAGCGGATCGGCCAGCACCGCGGTCAGCGGTTCCAGCAGGAGCGGATCGAGATCGGTGCCGCTCAATGCGTCGGCGAGCGCTTCGCGGGCGATCATCTGCTGGGCGGCCTGGCCGGGAGCGCGGCCGGTCCGGCCGGTGCGGAGCCGTTCCTGGATGGCCGGCGCATCGAGCCGGATGACGGCGGCGATGGATTGCGCCGTCTCGGCCGGAGCGGCGCCGATGCGCGTGCAGGCCGCCTCCAGTTCGAGGTAGGTTCGCTCCAGTTTTTGCTCCGCCGCGCGGAGGTCCGCCGTCACTTTTTCGAACAGCGTCTCCAGCGCGGTTGGATCCTCGCCGGCGAGGGGCGCGAGCAGGAGCGGGAAACAGAGGATGATGGAGTTCATGGATCGGATTCTAGCGAGTCGATGCCGCGCGAGGGGAGTGGTTTGCGCGAAGGCGCGCCGGACCGCGGCCCCGCGGCAAGGGTCCTTTCGGCCGGGGCGCGTTGAATGGACCGGGCTGCCCGCTTTGATGGTTTGGACCGGCTCTGTTTCACTACACTGCGGCGGAACGTGATTGCATCAAGAGGATGGAGTGAGCCGCGTGGGGCATTCCCTGGAAACGAGCGTGGGCGAGCTGAAGGGGATCGGTCCGGCGCGCGCGGAGGCGCTGGCGCAGCGTTCGATCCGGAGCCTGCGCGATCTGCTGTTCCATTTCCCGCGGCGCTACCTCACCCGACTCCCGCCGCAGGCGATCGGCTCGCTGCAGGCCGGGGCACGGGCGGCGATCGAGGGCCGGGTCTCGTCCGTGCGCGCTCGCCGCCAGGGCCGCCGGGCGGTGGTGCGGGTGCGGGTCGGGGACGCTTCGGGCAGCATCGAGGTGCTGTTCTTCAACCAGTATCATCTGCGACACAACTTCCAGCGGGGCGAACTCTGGTTCTTTCAAGGTCGGGTCGGCCAGCGCGGCGAGCAACTCAGCCTGCTGGCCGCCTTCCATGAACGGGCCGCCCCCGCCCGCGAGGCCGGGCCGGCGCCGGTGCGCATTCCGGTCTACGACCTGCCGGAGGGGTTTCCTCCGAGGCTGCACCGGCGGCTGCTGGCGGCGCTGCTCGACGGGCCGCATTTCGAGATTACCGACTGGCGCCGGTCCTGCGGGCTGCCCGCGGACGGGCTCGAGCCGCTGGGTCAGGTCGTGCGGGCCGCGCACCGGCCCGGCTCGGAGGCCGAGCTCTCCCGCGTGAAACGGCGGCTCGCGTACGAAGAGTTCTTCCGCATCCTGCTCCCGCTCGAACGGGCGCGGGCGGCGTTGCGGCGGCGCACGAAGCCGCGGCCGACGCGGCTCTCTCCGGCCGACCGCGGCCGCTTCGAGGCTTCGCTCCCCTTCGCCTTGACGCGCGCCCAGACGGCGGCGCTGGATCGGATCCTGGCCGAGCTGGCCGAGCCCGCGCCGATGCACCGCCTGCTGCACGGCGACGTCGGCTCGGGCAAGACCGTGGTGGCGCTGCTCGCGCTCGCGGCTTGCGTCCGGGCGGGACACCAGGCGGCGCTGCTCGCGCCGACCGAAGTGCTCGTGCGCCAGCACCAGCAGAGCGCTGAACCGCTCCTGCACGCCCTGGGAGTCGAGCTGGCCGTCCTGACCGGCAGCACGCGCGCTGGGCCGCGGCGCGAGGTGCTCGAGCGGCTCGCGCTCGGGCGACCCTGCGTGGTGATCGGCACCCACGCGCTGTTGACCGCCTCGGTGCGGATCCCGAACCTGGCGCTGGCGGTGATCGATGAACAGCACCGCTTCGGCGTCTCCCAGCGCGCGCGCCTGCGCGAAAAGGCGGGCGACGTCGACCTGCTGGTCATGACCGCCACGCCGATTCCGCGCTCGCTGGCGATGACGCTCTACGGCGACCTGGATCTCAGCCTGCTGGACGAACTGCCGCCCGGACGCCGGCCGGTTCGCACCGAGCGCGTCGCGAGCGAGGAGCTCCCCGCGCTGTTCGATCGAATCCAGGCGGCGGCGCTCGAGGGCGAGCGGATCTTCATCGTCTGCCCGCTGGTTCAGGAGAGCCGCGACAGCGACCTGGCGGCGGCGGTCGAACTGGCTCGTTCGCTGGAGCGGCGCTTCGGCGGGCGGCCGCTCGTGGCGCTCGCGCACGGGCGGCGGAAGGCGGAAGAGAACCGGGAGGCCTTGGAGGACTTCCGCGCCGGCCGCCGGCCGGTGCTGGTCGCGACGGTGGTCATCGAGGTGGGCGTGGACGTGCCCGAGGCGACCCTGATGGTGGTGCTCGACGCGGAGCGCTTCGGCCTCGCGGCGCTGCATCAACTGCGCGGGCGGGTCGGCCGCGGCAGCGCGATCTCCCGCTGCGTCCTGGTCGGCAACGGCCGGACGGCGAACGCGGCTGCGCGCCTCGACGTGCTGGTCCAGGAATCGAGCGGCTTCGAAATCGCCGAGCGCGACCTGGAGCTGCGCGGCGCGGGCGAACTCTACGGCGCGCGCCAGCACGGCCTGCTCGACTTCGCCCACGCCGACCTGATCCGCGACCTCGACCTGCTCGCCCGCGCCCGGGATGACGCGCGCAGGGTGGTCGCGTCCGGGCGCTCCGCCGGGCTCGAGGCGTGCCTGCCGCTACCCGCGGGCCGCGAGCCGATCGACGGAGCGGTGGCCGGGCCGGGGTAGTTGGAAGGATGGGATCGTTTGAAGAAGGAGTGGACGGGCTGCCGGGGCCTGTCTTGAGCGACTCCTGGCCGCCTGATCGATCCTCCCAGATTGGGCCAGATTGGGCCAGATTGGGCCAGATTGGGGACGGACTCCGCCCTCCCTCAAACTCCTTCCGTTGACCACTCGCTTCGCTCGTGGTCGTGCTCTTGCCCTTCCGCGCCCATCCGAGCTGGAAGCCCGTGCGTCTGGGGCGGGTCGGCATGGATCATCAGCGCTGCCCGATCCTCCTGCTCACAGGGTAGGCGGGCCGATGACAAACGTTGCACTCTCCAGTGGGTCAGAAGAACCGGTGTTTTTCGATTGGGCGGGTCGCGAACGGGCCGGCGCTTCCTTCGAACATTTGACGCGGCGGGGATCGACCCCGCCCTGCCTGTTCCCCCTGTTCTCCTGTTCTTGAGGGAGGTGTTCGATGTCCAGGAAACTCATCCTCGGAATCCTCGGCGTGGCGGCGATTGCCTGGCTGTTGTCCGGCGACGACGAGGCGTCTCTTCCAACCGGCCTGATGCCGGGCAGTCCACAGCCGTTGTTGACGGGGCCCCCGGCTCTGCCGATCGGCATGCAACCCTTCGTGTACCCTGCGCCGGTCCTGCCGCCCAACTTCGTGCCCGGGTACCGCAATCCTGCCATCGGCGTCATTATTGGCGGCGATCGTAAGACTCCCGTCATCAGCACGGGCGACGGCAATGTTTGGAGCCCTGGAGACTTCGGCGGCTGAACCGGGACATGATGTCCACGTGCCGCCCCGCTTCTCTCGCTCGGGGTCACAAGCGCAGAATCGGGCGGGTTTCGGAGCGCCGGGCCCCATAACGGCGTGCCCCGATCTTCGAGCGTCGCAATCAGGCGCCGGGCCACCGCCTGGACGTCGTCGCCGAAGGTCATTCCGCGTTCCGGAAGCCGGCGAGCATGTTCCGGTCCGAGAGGTCGTGCTCGCGCCTCCTGACCGCCCAGCGGCGCCGGATCTCCTCGGGCGAGAGGTTGTCCCCCCAGAGCCGGTCGGCCAGCCGCATGAGTTCGAGCCAGATGCGCCACCGCTCCGCGGGCGTCATGCGCCAGTAGTCTTCGAGCTGGCGCTCATTCATTGAGCTCATTCTACCGAACCGCGGATCAGCCCGGCAACGACCCGCACGAAGCCGATCTCTCCAGGGGGATGGGCCACGGTGGAGGCTCCGCGTTGCTTCCCGGGATCGTGTGGATACCATGCAGGAACCGGGCGGCCCGCACCAGCACGCTCGCGACCCCGTGGAACGCCTCGACCCGCCGGTTTGAAACACGTGGTTCGAGTCCGCGAACTCCCGGCTCGAACCACTCGTTGCAGATCGTCCAGATGAATCGGAAGCCATGATCCAGCGCACGCTGCTCCTGTTCTCGTTGTTGGCGCTCTACCCGGCGGCCTTTGCCCTCGGGCAGGACCCGCTCAGCCCGCGGCCGCGCAAGGACCCGACCCGCAAGGGGAAGCTCGAATTCGAACTTCCGGCGGCGCCCGAGAAGGCGCGTCCCTCCGCTCCGACCACGCCCGAGGAGCTGGTCCGGGCCCTGCTCGACGATCTGGCCGTCTATCCGGCGGGGGCCTCGGCCCGGGCGATCGATCAACTGGTCCTCTCCGGACCCTCCGTGAAGGAGCCGCTGCGCAAGGTGCTCGACGGAATCCAGTTTCCGCCCCGCATGGCGGCCGCCGTGGCGCTCTCGCGTCTCGGGGATGACCAGGCGTTGGACGGCATCGAGCGGCTGTTTCTGGATCCGCGTGCGAAACAGTGGGCTGGTCAACTGCTCGGCCTGGTCGGCGGCCTGGACCAAGGCCGCGCGGAGCGGCTGGCGGCGCTGCATGCGGGCCGGCAGGACCCCGCCCTGCGGGTGGCCTCGTTCCGGTATCTCGGCCAGCATCTGCGGCCCGAGCAGGCCGAGGCGCTCCGGCCGCTCCTCGAGAGCGAGCGGGCACCCGTAAGGCGTCAGGCCTTCACGCTGCTGAGTTCGCTGAAAGGGCTGGATCTGGACCAGGACTGCCTGGAGCTGCTGGGCGACGAAGACGCGCTCCTGGCCGCGGCGGTCAGCGACTTCCTGGCCAGACGGAACACGGAGGCCACGGTCCAGCGGCTGCTGGCGTGGAGCCAGCAGGACCCGCCGGACCGGCAGAGCCTGTGGGCGCTCCTGACCGTGGCCGAACTCGAGGAGCGGCATTCGCTGTCGCTCTTGAAACCGGAGATGATCCCGGCGCTGGCCAAACGCTTGAGATCGTCCGATCCGATGATGCGGGTGGCGTCCGCCATTGCGCTCGCGCAGATCGGCTTTCGCACCGACGGCGAGAAGGTCGAGACCCTGCTGGCCGAGCAGGTGCTGCCCACCTTGATGGAGACCTTCCTCCAGAACACCTACTTCAAGGACTACCTGGCGCTCTTCTCGCTGGCCTCGGTGCGGGTGAAGCGGATCACCGGCGTGGACTTGGGAGATGACCTCACCAAATGGAGAGCGGCCTGGAAGGGCGAGGGCGCGACGCCGTTGATCCGGAGGGACCTGCCGCCCGAGCGGCTGCCGGAGCTGGCCGGCAACCTGATCGTACGGCTGGAGACCAGGGGGTTTCTCAGGGAGGGTCAAGAGACCTCGATCACGCTGGCCGGGGACCGCCTGCTGACCGGCTCCGCCATGAGCCAATCGGCACTCGCCGGCGCGCTGTTCGTCGATGAAGCCAGCTTGCGCGCGCTCTGCGAGACGCTCCTGGCCTTGGACGTGCTGACCCGCGGCCGGCTGCGGATCGACGATTCGGACGCCGGCGCGGTCTTCCGCAGGTTGCGGTTGATCTGGCAGAACCGCGAACGCTCGGTCGTGCTCGGGGCCGAGGCGGATGAAGCCTTCGATCTGGCCCAGGCGGCGATCCAACGCCTGGCCGATGCGGCCTACTGGCAGCGCATGTACGTCGGCGACCCGCGGAACTTCCCCGAGTTCTATCGCCAGCAGGCGCCGCACTTCGCTCCCGAGCAGACCGAGGCGGAGCACCGGCGGAGCCTGCTCCGGGCGGTGCAGATCGGCCTGCCCCTGCAGGCTCCCAAGGAGCGGCTCGAGGCGCTGCTGGTGCTCTGGCGCTCCGGGCTGGACAGGGAACTGATCGGTCCGGAGGAGTTTCGCCTGCTGCTGCATGGCCTGCGCGACGAACAGCTTCCGGAAGGTTCGGGCTCCGTGCTGACCCGCATCCTGATCGATGTGGCCGATCCGGCGTTGTTCTCTTCATTCGCCGAATTCGTGGTCACCCGGTACGGCGAAACCGGCGAGCCCCTGCTTTTGCGCGCGATCGCCGGACTGGATCTGGTCGAGAGCGCGCTGCTCGACCCTCGGCCGCTGGTCCGGATGGCCGCGCTGAGGGTGGGTTCGGAGAGCGGGGGGCCGTCGCTCGAGGCGATCCAGAACAGCCTGTCCGATCCGGAGGCCCGGGTGCGCCGGGCGGCGATCCTGGCGCTCGGCCGATCCGGGCAGGCGGAGTGCCTGCCGATGCTGATCGAGATGGCACAGGAGGACCGCGAATCGATCCGGCGCATCGCGCTCGAGGCGCTGGGCTTCGATCGGTCGCCGGAGACCCAGGCCCTGCTCTCGGAGGCGGTCGAGGTCGGCGAGCCGTCCGACGTCCTGGCGGCCTACCGGGCGCTGGCCAGAATCGGAAACTCCGCGTCGGTCGAGATCCTCGGCCGATCGGCGGTGCGTTTCGGCATGCGCACCCAGACCGGCCTGAGCGCGCTGGACATGTTGGCTTCGATCGGCACCGCCGAGGCAAGGGCCCGGCTGATCGAGCTGCTGGCGTCGGAGGATCCGCTGATTCGCGAGGAGGCCGCCTACCGGCTGGCCGACCTGGGCGAGATGCGCGCGGTCCCCGAATTGCTGGCGGTGCTGGAAATCCCCGACCGGGCGGCGCGCAGCCGCGACGCGCTCTCGCTGCTGTTCGGATGTGAAGGCGGAGACCGCGGTGAGACCTTCGTTCAGCGGTTCCGCGACGAACCGGACCTCGGTCCGGATGACTGGTTCCGCCGGGCGCTCGACGTGTCTTCGGTCTCCTCGGACGCCGACCTGGTCGAGGGCGTGCCGCTGCCGGTCCTGCTGCGGTCGCTTCGGGATCAGCGCTGGTTCGTGCGCCATCAGGCGATCGCCCGGCTGGAGCGCGAGTTCGACGCGCACTTCGGGACGCCGTACCGCTTCGAAACCCTGGCCGACGCGGCGCGCATCGCCGAGCGCTGGGAACGCTACTTCGCCGTCCCGGCCGAGGCGAGGTGAACCCCAGGATGTCGGACGTCGCCGAGCTGAACCGACGGATCGAGGCCGAAGCCGAACTCTTCGACCAGATCGTGCAGGAAGTCGGCCGGGTGATCGTGGGCCAGCAGGAACTGGTCCAGCGCCTGTTGATCGGACTGCTCTCCGGCGGACACCTGCTGCTCGAGGGCGTTCCCGGCCTGGCCAAGTCGCTGGCCGTCGAGACGCTCGCGCGGACGCTCGATGTCTCCTTCCGGCGCATTCAGTTCACGCCCGACATGCTGCCCGCGGACATCGTCGGCACGCCCGTGTTCCAGCCGGCCACGGGCCGCTTCGAGGTCAAGCGCGGGCCGATCTTCGCCCAGCTGATCCTGGCCGACGAGGTCAACCGGGCGCCCGCCAAGGTCCACTCCGCGCTGCTCCAGGCGATGCAGGAGCAGCAGGTGTCGATCGGCGACGAGACCTTCGCGCTGCCGCAGCCGTTCCTGGTCCTGGCGACCCAGAACCCGATCGAGCACGAGGGCACCTACCCGCTGCCGGAGGCCGAGCTCGACCGCTTCCTGTTGAAGGTCGTGCTCGATTACCCGTCGCTCGAGGAAGAGGTGCGCATCGTCGAGCGCATGGCCCGCACCGGTGGACTGCCGGAAGTCCGGGCGGTGGCCGACGGCGGCCGCATCCTGGCCGCGCGCAAGCTGGTCGACGACGTCTACGTGGACGAGCGGCTGGTGATGTATGCGCTGGCGCTGATCCGGGCCACCCGCGATCCGGCCGCGGTCGGCTTGACCGATCTGGTCGAGGCGATCCGCTACGGCGCCTCGCCGCGGGCATCGATCGCGCTGGTGCTGGCGGCCAGGACGCACGCGCTGCTTCGCGGCCGGGGGTTCGCCACGCCCGCCGACGTCAAGGCCATGGCCGTGTCCGTGCTGCGCCACCGGATCCTGTTGACCTACGAGGCGCAGGCGGACGGCGTGCACCGCGCGGATCTGGTCCAGAGAATCCTGGACCGCGTGGAGGTCCCCTGAACCGCCCCTCCTCAGAACCCGTTGAATCACTGACATGCTACCCGATCGGAAGGAACTGCTCCGCAAGGCGCGCCGGATCGAGATCAAGAGCCGCAAGCTGGTCTCGATGGCCATGGCCGGCGAATACCAGAGCGTGTTCCGCGGCACGGGAGTCGAGTTCGATTCGGTGCGCGAGTACGTGTTCGGCGACGACGTGCGGTCGATCGATTGGAACGTGACCGCGCGCAGCGGCAAGCCGTACGTGAAGCGCTTCGTCGAATCGCGCGAGCGCTCGGTGATCCTGGCGCTCGACTGCTCGGCCTCGCTCGAGTTCGGATCGGACGGACGCACCAAGGCGGAACTGGCCGCTGAGTTCTGCGCTGTGCTGGCGCTGGCCGCCCATCGCAACCGGGATCAGGTCGGGCTGCTGCTGTTTTCCGACCGGGTCGAGCTGTTCCTGCCGCCCGGCCGGGGAGCGGGCTGGCCCCACCGGCTGCTGCGCCAGCTCCTCGGGCACGAACCGATGGGACGCGGCACCGACCTGAACGCGGCCCTGCTCGAACTCGATCGACACCTGCGGCGGCCCAGCGTGATCTTCCTGGTCTCCGATTTTCTCGATCCGATTCCCACCGAACGTCTGGCCCGGCTGCGGCGCCGCCACGATCTGGTGGCGATCTGCGTCGGCGACCCCCGGGAAGAGCGGCTCCGGGGCTCCGGTCTGGTGCACTGCGAAGATCCGGAGAGCGGCGAGCGCTTCCTGCTGGATGCCGGCTCCGGATTCGAGCGCGCGCAGTTCGAGCGGGCCGCCCGCCTGCGACGCGAGGAGCGCGGCGGAGCCTTTCGCCGGGCCTCGGTGGAGCAGCTGGAGCTGCGCACCGACGGCGATCTCCTGCCGCCCTTGCTGCGCTTCTTCGAACGCCGGGAGCGGCGGGAACGATGATCGCGGAGTTGCTCTCCTGCGCGCTGCTGTTCGGGCCGGCGCCCGAAGCGGCGCTGGTCTTGCGAGCGGGCGGCGACCCCGTGCTGGTCGGCCGGCCGCTGCGGCTGACGATCGTGGGCGCGGATTCCGGACCCTTCGAGTTCCCCGAATACGGCGCCGAGCTGGACACCTTCTTGTTTCTCTCCGGCGGGCGAGCCGGCGACTCCGCCTGGTGCGAGGTGCTGCCGACCGTTTCCGGTCCCCAGGTCCTGCCGTCGTTCGGCGTGCGCACGCGGGACGCGAGCGGCGTGGCCGGCGTGCTTCCTACGATGGCGCTGGAACTCTCCGTGGGCAGCGCCCTGAAACCGGGCGAGCCGGCGCGGCTGATCGACGAACTCGAGCTGGAACGTTTCGATCAGAGCACCTGGGTCTGGCTCTGGCTCTTGCCGCCTTTGCTGTTCTTGTTCGGCTGGCTCGTCGCGCGGCGCCTCCGGCGCATCCGGCGCTCGCGAAGGGTCCGGGCTCGCGCGCGGGCGAGGCCGCCGCGGGTGATCGTCGATCCAAGGGCCCGCGCGCTTTCTGAGCTCGAGCGGCTGAGAGAGCGTGGGACGCCGGCCGGAACCGCCGCGCGCTCGCTCGTGGCCGAACTCGCCGACGTGCTGCGCCGCTTCCTGCGCGACAGCGTCGATGGCGCCTGGATGTTCAAGACGCTCGACGAGCTGGAAACGCAGCTCGCCGACCTGGAACGGGAGTCCAAAAACGGTTTGCCGGGAGAACTCCTGCGGGCCGCCGAGTGGGCGAAGTTCGCCGGCCGGGTTCCGGAGGGTTCGCAGGTCCGCCGCCTGCTGGACGAGAGCGTGGAGTGGGTGCGCGCGCGCTCGGGTCCCGCCGGGAGCGCCGTCCGGTGAGTTTCTCCGCCCCCTGGGTCCTGGTCCTGCTCGCTCCGCTCTGCTGGTTCGGCCTGAAGAGCTTCCGGGTGCCGCGGGTTTTGAGCCTGCCCTTTCCGGCGCGCGCCCTCGCGGTTCGCGTCCGGCCGTCCCGGCGCCGGCGCCTGCTGCCGCTTCGCCGCCTGCTGCGGCTCCTCGCGCTCGCCTCGCTGGTGTTCTGCCTGGCCGGGCCAAGGCGCGGCTCGGAAGAGGCGCTGGTGTCGGCCGAGGGGATCGACATCCAACTGGTGCTCGACACTTCGTCCTCGATGACGCGCACCGATCTGGCGGCGGGCCGCAGCCGGCTCGAGGTCGCCCGCGAGGTGATCGAGCGCTTCATCCGGGCGCGCGGCCAGGATCGGATCGGCTTGCTGACCTTCGCCCGGTACCCGCGGCTGATCTGTCCGCTGACTCTGGATCACGCGGCGCTGACCGACTTCCTGAAGCGCGTCCGGCCGGTGTCCGCCAACGCCGAGGAGAACACGACCGCCATCGGCGTGGCTCTCGCCAAGGCGGTGCTCCGGTTGAAGGACGAACGGCAGCGCTCGCGGGTGATCGTGCTGCTGACCGACGGCGAGGAGATGGAGCACGACATCGAGCCGTCCGAGGCGGCCGAACTGGCCCGGGCGCACGGCGTCCGGGTGTACGCCATCGCGGTGGCGACGCGCGCCGGCAAGTGGGCCCGCGAGATGAAGCAGCTCGGCGAGAGCACCGGCGGGCGCGGGTTCGTGGCCACCGACGCCCGCGCGCTGGCGGAGGTCTATGAACGCATCGACCGCCTCGAGCGCCAGGAGGTGTTCGAACGCCGCTTCACCGAATGGTCCGACCGGTATGCCGACTGGCTGCCCCTGACCGTGTTGTTGATGTTGGCGGAGTTCGTGTTCGAACTGCTCTACTTGCGGAGGATCCCGTGAGCTGGCTGCGGCCCGACTGGCTCTGGTTCCTGATTCCGGCGGCGGCCCTGCCGCTGATCGTCGAACTGTTCGCGCGCCGGCGCGTGCGGCGGGACTTCGCGCGATTCGCCGGCGAGCGGGCGCTGAAGAAAAGGCCGCCGCGGGTCGGCCGCTACCGGCTGCTCGGCCTGGCGTTCCTGCCGGTCGTGCTGGCGCTGGCCGGCCCGCGGTGGGGGCACCGCCTGGTCGAGTCGCCGCTGCACGGGATCGACCTGATGGTAGTGCTGGACGCGTCGCGTTCGATGAAGGTCCAGGATCTGGCGCCGGACCGGATCGGGCGGGCGCAGCGCGAACTGTTCGATCTCGCGGAGCGCTTCGACGCCGGCCGGCTGGGTCTGATCGTGTTCGGGGGCTCGGGAGAGCTGCTCTGCCCGTTGACCCATGACCGGGCCGGCTTCCTGACCTTCGCCCGCGACGTCGATCCACTGTTGACGGCGGAGGGGGGCACCAGCATCGGCGCCGGTCTGGACCGGGCGCTGGCCGCGCTCGATTCGAAGTCGCCGGTGGACAAGGTGATCCTGCTGCTGACGGACGGGGAGAACCTGAAGCAGGACGAACGGCTGAGCGCGGCCTCCTGGAAGGCCTACAGTCGCGGGGTGGTGATCCACACGGTGTTGATCGGCACCGCCTCGGGCGGTCCGGTGCCGGCCGATCCCGAGGACGGCGGCGGCTTCGTCCGGGACGAGCGGGGGCAGCCGGTAATTTCCAGGGCGGACGGCGACCTGCTGCGGCGGATCGCGGAACGCACCGGCGGGCTGTTCCTGTCGGCGGAGAGCGTGCCGTTTCCCGTGGCCCGCCTGGTCCGTGAGCGACTGTCCGATCTGAAGCTCTCCTCCACCGGACAGGCGCTGCGCCTGCAACCGGTCGACCGTTCCGGCTGGTTCCTGACCCTGGCATTCGTGCTGTTGCTTCTGCCGTTTCTGCGCGAAACGTGGCGGGCGCTCTCGGCCAGAGTCCGGATCCCGGTGCTGCCGCTGGTCTTCGTTGCACCGCTCCTTCT
>Ga0326597_10003290_pt1 | contig 23452 bp, 21 predicted proteins | sample RVTome_12_FD_203789 | JGI IMG/M metagenome (GOLD analysis project Ga0326597, IMG submission 203789) | Soil microbial communities from uranium-contaminated site in the Upper Colorado River Basin, Wyoming, United States - RVT100D185 | ecosystem: Environmental > Terrestrial > Soil > Contaminated >... | reverse complement strand
CGCGATGGCCACGCACATGCTCATGGCCTCGGCCGCCGCCGTGGCCTCGTCGAGCAGCGAGGCGTTGGCGAGCGGCAACGCGGTCAGGTCGGCCACCATGGTCTGGAAGTTCAGCAGCGCCTCCAGGCGCCCCTGCGAGATCTCCGGCTGGTAGGGCGTGTACTGCGTGTACCAGCCCGGGTTCTCCAGGACGTTCCGCTGGATCACCGGCGGCGTGATGCAGCCGTGGTAGCCCATCCCGATGTAGGAGCGGAACACCTGGTTGCGCGCGGCGATCACGCGCAGGTCCGCGAGCAGTTCGTGCTCGCCGCGGGCCGCCGGGAGGTCGAGCGCCCGGGGCAGCCGGATGTCGGCGGGGACCACGGCGTCAGTCAGGGCGTCGAGCGAGTCGAAGCCCACGTCGCGGAGCATCTCCGCGATCTCGTCGTCGCTCGGCCCGATGTGACGCGGCGGGAACCGGTCGAGGGGTTCTCTTTGCAGCCGGCTGGGGGCCCCCGTTCCCGGACGCACCGCCGCGTCAGGCCATTTCATCAAAGACTACTTCGCGCTTTCGACCAGGGCCTGATAGGCCTTGGCGTCCATCAGCGAGCCGGCCGCCTTCGGATCCTGGAGGCGCACCACGATCATCCAGGCCTGGCCGTGCGGGTCGGTGTTGATGGCCTCGGGGTTGCTCACCAGGGCGGAGTTGACCTCCACGACCTCGCCCGCCACGGGCGCGAACAGCTCCGAGACGGCCTTGACCGATTCCACCGTGCCGAATGTCTCTCCCGGCTTCAGCTTGCGGCCGACTTCCGGCAGCTCGAGGTAGACCACGTCCCCGAGCTGGTTCTGCGCGTAGTCGGTGATGCCGACGCGGCCACGGTCGCCCTCCACCTTCACCCACTCGTGCTCCTTCGTGTAGCGGCGGTCGTCGGGATACATGGTGTCTCCTCACTGCGCTCGCTTGTAGAACGGCGTGGGTACGACGCGCGCGGATACCGGGCGCCCGCGCACGTCGATCTCGAGGTCCGTGCCCACGGCCGCGTGCGCCGCGGGCAGGTAACACAGGCCGATGTTCTTCTGCAGGAATGGCGCATACGTCCCGGAGGTCACCGCCCCCACCGGTTCGTGGTTGACGGACACCGCGTAGCCGTGGCGCGCGATGCCGCGGCCCAGGACTTCGAAGCCGACGAGCTTCCGCGGCGGGCCGCCCCTCTTCTGCGCCTCGAGCACCGGCCGGCCGGGGAAATCGCCCTTGGCCGGGTCCAGGGACACGATCCAGCCCAGCCCGGCTTCGACGAGGGTGGTCGTCTCGTCCATGTCCATCCCGTAAAGACACATGCGCGCTTCCAGGCGCAACGTGTCGCGCGCCCCCAGGCCGGCGGGCAGGAGTCCCTGCGGACTCCCTACCTCGACCAGCCGCTTCCACGCCGCGGCGGCGTGGTCCGGGCGCACGAAGATCTCGAAACCGTCCTCCCCGGTGTACCCGGTGCGCGAGACGGTCGCGGGCTGCCCCTCGAGCTCGCCGTCGGCGAAGTGGTAGTACCGCAGCGAGGCCAGGTCCACGGTGGTGAGCGGCTGCAGGATCGCCTGCGCGCGCGGTCCCTGCAAGGAGACGAGCGCGTAATCGTCGCTGCGGTTCTTCAGCTCGTACTCTCCGCCGTCATGGGAGAGGAGCCACTTGTAGTCCTTCTCCACGTTGCTCGCGTTCACCACGACGAGGAACCGGTCGGCGGAGCGCCGGTACACGATGACGTCGTCGGCGGGCGCTCCGTTGGGCAGGGGCAGGGCGGAGTACTGGGCCTGGCCGTCGAGCAGCCGTGCCACGTCGTTGCTGGTCACGCGCTGGAGGAACGCGAGCGCCCCCGGCCCCTCGACCTCCAGCTCGCCCATGTGCGACACGTCGAACAGGCCGGCCGCCTTGCGCACGGCGAGGTGCTCGGTGATGAGCCCCGAATATTCGACAGGCATCTCCCAGCCGGCGAAAGGGACCATCTTGGCCCCCAACTCCCGGTGCACCGCGGAGAGCGGAGTACGGCGCAACGTTCCCGGGGCGGTCTCCACTCGGGTGATACCTCCTGCCATCGGCGAGGCCAACGTGAGCGGACATTATAATTTAGGTCGTGACCGGCTCGCGGGCATGACACGGATCGAGAGGCCGCCGTCCCGGCTGCTCCTGGTGGCGCTGGTGCTCGTGGCCGTCATCGGCTGCGACCGGGCGACCAAGAGCCTGGCCGTCGCCACCCTCGCCGACGGGGAGCGCCATTCCTACCTGGCCGACACGGTGCGGCTCCAGTATGTCGAGAACCACGGGGCGTTCCTGGGGCTGGGCCGCGACCTGGGCGAGCGGGCGCGCTTCTGGCTGCTCCTGGTGGGGACCGCCGTGCTCCTCGTGATGGCCGCCGCCCTCACGTTCCGCTCGCCGAGGAACAGCGCCGTGGAAGCGCTCGCCTGGGCGCTGCTCCTGGGGGGAGGCCTCTCGAACCTGGCGGACCGCGCGCTCCGCGAGGGCGCGGTCGTGGACTTCCTCAACGTCGGCCTGGGCCCGCTGCGCACCGGGATCTTCAACCTGGCCGACGTCGGCATCACGGCGGGCACGCTGCTCCTGATCGGGGGGGCGTGGCGGGGCCGCGATCGCCACTAGAGCGCTCCATCGCCGGCGGCGTCGCAGCCCAGCCGCACGAGCCCGGAAGGGCGCTCGCTGGTCGCGTTCGAGCGAGCGGAGGGGCGCGCGACACACCGCTTGTACTTCGCGCGGGTGACCCCCGGATGAGCTTCGCAGGGGCCCCGCGGACGCGGTCGTGGCCACCTTGGTGACGACATCGCGCGCCCCGGAGCGAGCCGAACGCGACCGAGCGCCCTACCGTCTGGTAAGGCTGTTGCGTCGCCCGTCGATGACCGCCAGCATGCGCTCGACCACGTCTTCCACCCCGAGAGCGCTGCTGTCGATCAGGACCGCGCCAGGGGCCCGCGTGAGTGGCGAGTCCGGCCGCGTCGAGTCGGCGTGGTCGCGGGCTCGGATCTCGCGCTCGACGGCGTCGAGGTCGGCGGCGGTGCCCGCGGCCGCCAGCTCCTCCCGGCGCCGCACGGCCCGGCGGCGCGAGTCGGCGTCGACGTAGAACTTCACGTCCGCGTCGGGGAACACCGCCGTTCCGATGTCACGCCCGTCGAGGACGACGCCGCCCTGACGGCCCAGCTCCTGCTGGCGCGCCACCATGTGCCGGCGCACCGAGGGGTGTGCGGACACGCGCGAGGCGGCCACGCTGACGTCGGGGGTGCGGATGGCCGCGGTCACATCCTCGCCGTCGAGCCGGACGCCCTGTCCGCCCGCGGCCAGCTCGATGGCCGTGCGATGCGCCAGCTGGCCGAGCGCTCGCTCGTCCTCGAGCGGCACGCCGTCGCGCAGGGCCTTGAGCGCGAGCGCACGGTACATGGCCCCGGTGTCCAGGAAGGTGTAGCCCAGGCGGGCGGCCACGATCCGCCCGGCCGTCGATTTGCCCGCGCCCGAGGGACCGTCGATCGCGACGACGAGGCCGCGGGGCCTTGGCGGGTGGCTCAAGCCGTCTCCGACAGGACCTCGTCGAGCGCGGCCACGAGCCGGGCGTTCTCGGCGCGCGCGCCGATCGAGATGCGCAGCGCCGTGGGCAGGCCGTAGGGCTCGAGCGGACGGACGATGACGCCGCGCCGGAGCAGGCCCCGGAACACCGGCGCGGCCGGACGGCCGACGTCCACGCACAGGAAGTTGGCCAGGCTGGGCAGCACGCGCAGGCCGCGCGCGGCCAGATCTCGGCCGAGGGTCTCCTTTTCCGTGCGGGTCAGCTCCAGCGTCCGCTCCACGTGGTCGCGGTCGGCCAGGGCCGCGAGCGCCGCGACCTGGCCCAGCGAGTTGGAGTTGAAGGGCTCGCGCACGAGGTCCACCGCCTCGATCACCTCCGGTGCCGCCGCGCCATACCCGATGCGGAGACCAGCCAGGCCGTAGACCTTCGAGAAGGTCCGGAGCACGACGACGGGCTCGCCCTGCCGTACGTACTCGAGGCCATCCGGGTAGTCCGCCCCCGGAGTCCCGGCCGCGTACTCGAAGTACGCCTGGTCGAGCACGAGCAACACCTCCGGCGGAAGCGCCGCGAGCAGGCGGTCGACCTCCGCCCGCCGGTTCCACGTACCCGTGGGATTGTTGGGCAGGGCCACGAACAGCAGGCGCGTGCGCTCATCCACCGCGGCCGCCATCGCCTCGAGGTCGTGGGTCCAGTTGCGCAGGGGCACCAACCGCGCGTGGCCGTTGCGCGCGAGCACCACCTGGCGGAAGCGCGCGAAGGCGCCCTCGGAGATCACCGCGTTGTCCTCGGGTCCGAGGAAGGCGCGGGCCACGAGGTCGATCAGGTCCGTCGAGCCGTTGCCGATCACGACCTGGCGCGGACCGACGCGGAGCTCTGCGGCCAGCGCCGCGCGCAGCGCACGGGCAGGGCCGTCGGGATAGCGGTGAAGCTTCGAGACCGCGCCGGTGAGGGCAGCGACGGCGCGGGGTGACGGCCCGAGCGGGTTCTCGTTCGAGGCGAGCTTGACCACGTCGGCCAGCCCGAGCTCCCGCTGCACCTCCTCGATCGGCCTGCCCGGCTCGTAGCGGTCCAGGCCGGCCAGGTGCGCGGGCCGGGGCAGCGCCTGCGGGCCGCTGGCCTTCACCGCCACGGCTCGCCCGCGCTCAACGGCGCGCTCCCACCCGCCCGGCGGGTGCGCCCGCGGGCCGGCGGCGGGCCGGCGCGGCCCCGGCGGGCGCGAACTTGCGCACTTCGCTGGGCGTCAGGTGCCGGAACTGGCCCGGTTCCAACCCGCGCGCGGTGAGCGGCCCGAGGGCTACGCGCTTGAGCTTCGACACGGGATGGCCCACCGCTTCGAGCAGGCGTCGCACCTCGTGGTGCTTGCCTTCGTGGAGGGTGATCTCCAGCCACGCGTTGTTGTCGCCCTCGAGGACGCGCGCGCGGTCCACGCCCAGCCGCTCGCCCTCGACGCGCACGCCCTTGCGGAGCCGATCGAGCGTCTCGGCGGCGGGCACGCCGCGGACCTTGGCGTGATACACCCGCGCGACCTCGAAGCGGGGGTGCGACACCCGCTGCGCGAACTCGCCGTCGTTGGTGAGCAGGATCAGTCCCTCCGTCGTCACGTCCAGGCGGCCCACGGGAAACAGGCCCGCCACCTCCGGCACGAGGTCCATCACGGTCCGGCGGCCTTCCGGGTCGTGGCGCGTGGTCACGATGCCCTTGGGCTTGTTCAGGAGGAGGTAGACGCGGTCCTGCGGCGGCCGCACGCGCACGCCGTCCACGCGGATGTCGTCGCGCGCGAGATCGGCCCTGGTGCCCATCTCACGGACGACCTCCCCGTTGACCGTGACGCGCCCATCCGCCATGACCTTCTCGGCGCCGCGGCGCGACGCGACGCCCGCGCGCGACAGGATCTTCTGGATGCGTTCTTCCACCACCGGATTGTAACGCGCGGGCACACGGGCGACGGGGTGGAAGGACGGTGGAGCCGATCCCTGCCCTTAGTGGTGCCGGACCGTGAAGCGCAGCAGGACGTTCGACCCGTCGCTGATCGCGATCTTGGCCTGGTCGTCGAGGACGATGTCCGTCAGCGTCACGTCGGTCTGCCCGTTGCCGGCGATCGTGCCCGAGGAGGGGTCGAGCACGTCTCCGTTCTCCGCGGCGCGGCGCCACACCAGCGTCGAATGGCTGGTGCGCGCCTTGATCCGGAAGCTGATGGAACGCACCGTGGAGAACCCGACCGGGCAGGCCGGCGTCACGGTGACACGGTTGAGGTCGATGCACTGGCCGACCGGAAGCGCAACGGGCTTGACGACGATCAACGGGCAGTTCGCGGCCGTGGAGGCCTGCTGCCCGCACGTCACGGGAACGGGAGTCGGCGTCGGAGAAGGCGTGGGAGAGGACGACGGGCTCGGGCCGGGGCTCGGTGTAGGGGTAGGGGTAACCGACGGACTGGGATGCGGGGTTGGTGAGCCACTGGGTGTTGGTGAGGGGCTAGGCCCCGGCTGAACGACCACCTGTAGGGTGGCCGCGGCGGACGAGGTCCCGGCCCGAGCCGTCAAGACGTACGTGGTACTCCAGGCGGGGCTGACCTGGCGCGACCCTTTGGGCGGGACCGTCCCGATGCCTTCGATCTGGACGCTCTCCGCCCCTTCGACATCCCAGCTCAGCGAGGCCGAGCCGCCCGCCGCGATTTCGGCGGGTGTGGCCGTGAAGCGCTGGATGGCGAGCCCCCCGGGCTGATTGAGGAAGTCGAGCGTCTCGCACCCGACTCCGATCAGCGCCACGGGAAGCACCCCGGGAAGCCAGCGCCAGCGCCGGCCGCCCATGCTTGTCGCCGCTGTTCCCATAAAGCTCCAACAGTATGGGAACTTAGATCGTCTATGTCAAGTATTACTTTAGATCTTCGGGAGAGCCTTCCGAACGGGTGGTATCGAGGCTAAGTTGCTGATCGGCAGGGTCTTGTTCGCCGAGGGGCACCTCAACGGGCCGCGGGGCCTCGATCGCGCGCTTCAGTCCCGCGACGTCCACTTCCTCGCCGAGCACCTCCGCGAACTCTTCCACCTTGGGCAACTCCCCGAGGTCCTTCAGCCCGAAGTGCAGCAGGAACTGCTTGGTCGTGCCGTAGAGCATGGGTCGGCCCACGACCTCCTTCCGGCCCACGATGCGGATGAGCCGTTTCTCGAGCAGCGTCTTCAGCACGCCACCCGATTTCACGCCCCGCAGCTCGATGATCTCCGGCAGCGTCACCGGCTGCTTGTAAGCGATCACCGCCAGCGTCTCGAGCGCCTGGATGGAGAGGCGCGTGGGCGCCTTGGGATCGAGCAGCTCGCGGACCCAGTCGTTGTACTCGGGCCGCGTGGTGATCTGCCATCCGCCGGCCACCTCCACGAGCTGCAGCCCCCGGCCGTCGCGCGCGTAGTCGGCACGGAGCTCCTGGAGCGCCGCCTGCCACCGCTCCCGTGACATGCCCGCCAGCACCTTGGCCACCTCGCGCGGCGTGATCGGCTGCGGCGAGGCGAAGATCAGGGCCTCGAGGATGGCCCGCACCTCTTCGGCGGGCAGTGACGGCGGCTCCCCCTCCGGTTCCGTATCCGCGCTGGGGAGCGTGAACGTGCGTTCCTTCTCGTCCCTCTCGTCCATGGACCCCTTATCCCGCCGGTGGCGGCGCCGCCGCCTCCGGCCCGACCGGCCGGAACACGCGTATCGCGGCGAAGAGGCCGCGTTGATAGACCTTGACCGTCTTGAGCCGGATCAGCTCCAGCAGGGCCAGGAACGTGACGATCATCTCCGCCTTGGTGCTCTGGCTCTCGAACAGCTCCAGGAAATCGATCGACTGGCCCTCGCGCAGCAGCGCCAGCACCTCGTCCATCCGCTGCTCGACGCCCTTGCCTTCGCCGCCCACCTCGTGCGCCAGCAGCGTCTTGCGCCGGTCGAGCAGCTCCTTGAACGCGCTGATGAGGTCGAACAGCCCCGCCTCGAGCATCTCCTCGCCCGCGTCGTCCAAAGCGGGGAGCGCGGTCTCCGGACGCGTCCAGGTGGCGGCGCGGATCTGGCCCTTCTGATAGAGCACGCCCGCCGCCGCCTTGTACCGTTCGAACTCGAGCAGGCGCTGCACCAGCGCCTCGCGCGGGTCTTCCTGCTCCTCGCCCGCCGCCTCGGTGGGGTCGACCGGCACCAGCATCTTCGACTTGATGTGGATCAGCGTGGCCGCCATCACCATGAAGTCACCCGCTACGTCGAGGTTCAGCTCGCGCATCAGGTCGAGGTATTCCATGTACTGCCGGGTGATGGGGGCGATCGGGATGTCGTGGATGTCGATGCGGTCGCGGCGAATCAGGTAGAGCAGGAGGTCGAGCGGCCCCTCGAACACGGGCAGCCGTATGCGCGGCGCGTCTGCGGGCAGTGTCGATTCGACACCCTCGGGCGCACTCACGAGCGCTCGTCCGCCGGGGTCGTCCTGGCGAGGATCGTCGCTCAAACCCGCTCCGGGGAGGGTATCGGGTACTGGATGCTCATCGCCGCCCGGACCTCTTCCATGGTGGCCCGCGCCGCCTCGCGCGCGCGGCGCGAGCCCTCGGCGAGGATGTCCCATACCGTGTCGGGCCGCGCCGCGTACTCGGGCCGGCGCGCGTGGATGGCTTCCAACCGGTGCAGCAGGTGGTCGATCAGGCGGCCCTTGCAGTCGAGGCAGCCGATGCCCGCGGTCCGGCAGCCTTCGGCCGACCACGCCCGGGTTTCGGGCGGCGAAAAGGCCTGGTGCAGGTCGAACACGGGGCAGATCTCGGGGGTCCCGGGGTCGGTGCGCCGCACGCGGGCGGGGTCGGTGACCATCGGTTTGATCTTGGCCCGCACGACCTCTGGCGGGTCCTTCAAGAAGACCGCGTTGGCGTAGGACTTGGACATCTTGCGGCCGTCCGTCCCCGGCACCCGGGGCGTGGCGGTGAGCAGCGTCTGCGGTTCGGGGAACACCAGCGCATAGAGATGGTTGAAGCGGCGCGCCACCTCGCGCGTCAGCTCGATGTGCGGGGCCTGGTCTTCCCCGACCGGCACCGCGTTCGCTTTGTAGATGAGGATGTCCGCGCTCTGGAGCAGCGGATAGCCGAGGAAGCCGTAGGTCGAGAGGTCGCGGTCGCCGAGCTGCTGCTGCTGCTCCTTGTAGCTCGGCACGCGCTCGAGCCAGCCCAGCGGCGTGATCATCGAGAGCAGCAAATGGAGCTCGGCGTGCTCGGGAACCTGGCTCTGGATGAACAGGGTGGACCGCTGTGGGTCGAGCCCGGCGGCCAGCCAGTCGGTGGCGACCTCCAGGATGTTCTCGCGGACGCCCTCCGGCTTCGCGTAGTCGGTGGTGAGCGCGTGCCAGTCCACGACGCAGAAATGGCAGTCGTACGTGTCCTGGAGACGCACCCAGTTGTCCAGGGCGCCGGTCAGGTGGCCGAGGTGCAGCGGCCCGGTGGGCCGCATGCCGGAGAGGATGCGGGGACGGGTCATGCGACGGCCAGTCGATACAGGAAGAGGAGTACCCACTCCGTGATGGGGCTCAGCACCCACCCGAGCACGCCGCTGACCAGCAGCAGCAGCAGGATCACGTAACCGTAGGGCCCCATGACCCGATCGTAGCGATCACCGAAGCGCGGCGACAGTCCAAAGGAGGCGACCTTCGAGCCGTCGAGGGGAGGGATCGGCACCAGGTTGAACAGGGCAAGAACCACGTTCATCTGGATGCCTGCCGCCACGATTCTGAAGAGCGGGTGATAGGGGTCGGCGAACGTCGCCGTGCGCACGACCAGCCAGAACGCACCCGTGAAGAGAAGGGCAAGGACGAAGTTCGACAGGGGCCCCGCCGCGGCCACGACAACGTGGCCCTGGCGGAGGCTGACGTGCCGGCTGAAGTTCCGCGGGTCGTACGGCGTCGGCTTGGCCCAGCCGAGGAAGGGAAGCCCCGTGAACATTTGCATCAGGGGAAAGAGCACGGTGCCGATCGGGTCGATGTGGGCCAGCGGATTCAAGGTGATCCGGCCCTCCCGCTGGGCGGTGTCGTCCCCCATCTTCAGGGCCGCCAGGGCGTGCGCCGATTCGTGGACCGAAAGGCTGAAGAGAAGCACAACGTACGTCGTCAGTCCCTGCGCGATGCGTTCAGGCGTGAAGTCGATGGGGGTCCTCCCGGTGAGGCGAGGATGGTAGCACGCGGACTGACGGCAGGTCAGTTCACCAGCAGTTGCGGGCCTCCGGCGGCGTGCCGCTCCGCCTTCACCCGTACCCAGCCGTGGCTCATCAGCGCGGACAGGGCGGTCTGGCAGCGGATGGCCACGTCGAGCGCGGGGTCCCCGATGTCGAAATCGACCCCGTAGAAGATTCCGGCGCGTCCGCGGAGCTGCTCGAGGTAGCGCTCGAGTTCCGCGGGTGGGGACCGTTCCGTGCGCCGCAGCGCCTCGAAGAATCCCATCGCCGAGGCGGCGTCGACCTCGCGACCGTCGAAGAACACGAAGCGCCTTGTGCGACCCATACAAGCCTCCGCGCGACTTACAGCAAGAACCGTTCACGGGGATCGTCCTGGTAAGTCGTTATGCACCCGTCCGTGCCACCCGGCAGATCGGCAATGCTGCCCGCGCGTGCCCGGTATTGCCTCCCGGGTCGCGAGCTGGGCCGAGGTTTGACAGGCGCGAGGCCGATCCCTAGAATTTCTTGATCGTTCCCCTTCCCCGCCGGAGTGGTGGAATGGCAGACACGCACGTTTGAGGGGCGTGTGGAGAAATCCATGCGGGTTCGAGTCCCGCCTCCGGCACCAATTCATCATGAATGCGGCGCGCTACTTATCATGCAATGCGGCGCGCTACGCTCCGCGCGCCACGTCATTCAGCGCACTGCGGCAGGATGAACCTGCCGCAGGCGGCTGAGGAGACGCTCCGCTTCGCGCGCCGGGACGCTCATTTGGGCAGCCTCTACTAGTCGTTCTCCGCAGTCGCCGTCATCCCCGTTACCGCCGCCACCGCGATGAGGCCCAGCGGAATCGCCACGTCGTGCCCCGACACGCCGGGCGTCAGGAAGAGTCCCAGCGTCACGCACAGGGCGGCGAGCGCCCATCGGTTCGCGCGCCATCGCGCGGATACGACGAGCGTCACGATCAGCGCCGTCACACGCAGGATGGCCAGGACGACACCGGCCGCACCGCCGGCCGTATCGCGATAGAGGAACAGGTTTCCCAGACCGAGACCCGGTTCGATCGCCACGCTGGGCAGCCAGGCGAGCAGTCCGATGGCCAGGCCGATCCACCGGCGCGGCTCGACGCCACCCGCCAGCACGACGGGCGCGCCCAGGAGCGCCGGCGGCACGATCAGGGAGGTCGTCCCGAGTATCACGCCGGACAGCCATCCGCTCCTGGCCGCGAGCAGCCCCGCCGTGAGGATCCCCGCGAGGCCGAGGATCGCCGGTGATCCGAACGCCACGCCCACGGCCACGCCCGGTGACAGGAGTGCCGCCGCCAGCGCGAGTGGCTGCAAAGCCGGGGGCACCAGCATCGACGACAGCGCGGCGCAACCCGCGAAGGCCAGCAGCAGCAGCACGCGTGGGTCCATGCGACCGGCGAGGTCCAGGACGCGGCGGAGGATCGGCGACGCGGGCGACGGGCGAGTCTGCGCATCGATCGCGGCCGGAGGGTCGCGACGGAAGCTCGCGCTCCACGCCTCCATCACCGGCGCGCGGGGGGACACCCCCGCCACCCAGGCGTCCTGCGCGCGGACGGCACCGGACGCGCGGCCGAGGCCCGTGACCGTGAGCGCGGGCAGCACGACGCCGGCGACCAGCCCGATCCCCACCAGCACGCGGCGTGCGCGATACCCTGCGCCGAGCACGCCCGCCCACAGGTACACGGTGGCCAGGCCCGCGAGCAGCGCGCTCACCAACAGCCCGACCGGGTCGAGCGTGAGCGTCGGTCCGGCCCGCGGCCGCAGGGCGGCCAGGAGGCCAGTGGCGCGGCGTGGAAGGCCGAACGTGACCGCCTGCTCCCACGTCGCGCGCAACAGCTCGTGCTCGACCACCTCGACCGCCAGCGCGAGCATGAGCAACGGCGCGACCACCACGTCGGCGGCCCGCCGCCCGTCCAACAGCAGACCGACCGGCGCGAGCACCGCCGCCAGCATGAGGTAGTTCGGATGGGCCACGCGCGACACGTAGAGCGTGGCCAGGAGCGCGGCGCTGCCGCACAGCAGCGCGAAGCCCGGGCCGCCCGCGCGCATCAGGGTCCGCAGGAGCCAGAGGCCGAGGGGCACGAGCAGCAGATAGAAGATGCCGAGCGGCACGTGGTCGCGCAGGCTCGCAACCCCGCCCGCGTAGATGATGAAGTTGGCCACGCCGAAGCCGGGCGTGCCGCCGAAGGGGTAGGTGTCGGCGCCGCCGAGGCCGGCGTTGTAGACGACGACGTCGGCCCAGAACGCGCGCGGGTCCAGCGCGGCCACGGGCACGACCGCCGCCGCGAAGACGATGGCGGCCGCCGCGAGCGGCTCGAGGAAGCGGCGACCGGCGAGCTCCGCCCACTGCGTCGCCCCCGAAAGCGCCACCAGCAGGAAGGGCGCGAACGGCCAGGCGAGTTGCTTGGTGGCGCAGGCCAGACCCAGCGCCGCGCCGGCGGCCACGACCCTGCCCCGCTGACCGAGGTGCACCGCGGCCAGCAGCAGCGCCGCGGGCAACAGGTCGTTAGCGCCGAAGATCTGTTGCCAGTAGACGAGCGGGCTGACGAGCACCGCGGCCGCGCCCGCGAGCCCGCGCGTGCCGCCACCCGCGACCCGGGCGGCCAGGAGCGCGGCCGCCGCCCAGGCGAGCAACGTCACCACCCGCGGGTCGAACCGGCCGAAGACACGACGGCTGACCACGTGGAAGGGCAGCATCACGACGTGGGTGCCGGGCAGGTAGGCGTGATGCCGGAGGATGGGATTGCCGCCGTGGGCCTCCCAGAAGTCGGAGACGCGCGCCTGCTTGCCGAGGATGCTGTCGGAATAGTCGGCGGCGTAAGGCGTCTGGCCCGCCAGGATCCTGTCGAGCGCGAGCGGCAGCTGGACCACACCGCCGTCCTGTCCGTACGGCCGCCCGGTGACGGCGCCCATGGCGATGAAGCCGAGGGTCGGCGCCACGACCAGCACGGCGGCGGCCGTGGCCAGGAGCGCCGCCCGGAACGGGACCGAGGCTCGGACGAGCGCCGCGATCAGGTAGAGGAGGGCGAAGGCGCACGCCGCGGCGCCGAGCACGAGCGCGATGGGGTCGCGATCGAAATCGGCCGGCGGACGCGGGAGGAGCAGCGCGAGCCAGCGCGGCACGGCGAGCAGCCGGTCGTCATGCAGGATCCGCCAGGCCAGGATGCGCGGGGGATCGTGCAGGACGAGGTCTCGCGCGACCAGCAGCAGGAGACCGGGAACGACCAGCCCATCCACGCCCGGCGCTGCGGGCCCCGGCACGGGCGCGCGAGCCGACGGTGGCGCTACTTCTCGCCGGGCGGCCGCGGCTCCACCCGCGCGCCGCACGCGCAGACGATGCTCCGGGTGGCCCACTGGATGTTGAGCAGGCGGCCGCACTTGCCGCAGCCGAGGTAAACGCCGGGACGCCGGGCGGGACTCGTCGGCCGAGAAGGCACGGGACCGACACGCTTGCTCACACGCACCCCCCTGGGGACCCGGCCGGACCGACAGAGCTTAGGCCGCATGCGGGCGGGGGTCAAGACGAACCTGGCAAGCCGTTACGGCGGCGTGGGTTCAGCCGTGTATAGGATATATCCTGGCTTGACACCGCTTCAAGGGCGAAGGTAGCCTTGTCGCACCCTCATCGTCGTTGCTTCCGACGTCGGCCACGGACGGCACCGGTGCCGCGGACGCACCCACCGGAGTGCCGCCCGTTGGCGCGAGCATGCAGGAGGATGGGACATGGGAACCCGCTCCGTCAGATCGCTCGGACTGTCGCTCGCGACGCTGGGACTCGCCGCCACCGCCTGGGCGCAGAGCACGACCGGCCGCATCTCCGGCACCGTGGCCGACTCGCAGGTTGTGTGCTGCCCGGAGTGACCGTCACCGTGGTCCAGGAGGGAACCGGCCTCACGCGTACGGCGACCACCGACCAGGAGGGTGCGTACGTGTTCATCAGCCTCCCCGTCGGAACCTACTCGGTGACGGCCGAGCTGGGCGGCTTCCAGAAAGGGGTGAGGACCGGCTACAGGCTCGTCGCCGACGGTCGTGTGACCGCCGACTTCGCGCTCCCGGTGGGCGAGATCAGCGAGACGGTCGAGGTGACGGTGCCGGGCGAGACGGTGAACACCGTGTCGGGCGAGATCGCGCGCGTGGTGGACCGCGAGCAGGTGCAGAACATGGCCCTGAACGGCCGCAACTACATGCAGCTCGCCACGCTGATCCCGGGGTCGCCGCTCCTCAACGACAACGCCCTCGACATCATGACGGGACTCGGCATCGGCACGTCCATCAACGGCAGCCGCGGCAACGCGAGCCTGCTCACGGTGGATGGCGGCTTCAACATGGACTCGGGCAGCAACAACAGCCAGATCAGCAACGTCGGCATCGACTTCATCGAAGAGGTATCGATCAAGACCTCGAACTTCTCGGCGGAGTACGGGCGCAACTCGGGGGCGAACATCAACGTGGTCACGCGCAGCGGCAACAACGACTTCCACGGCAGCCTCTACGAGTACCACCGCAACGAGGGCCTCGACGCCAACAACTACTTCAACAACGCGGGCAGGGTGGCGCGCTCGCCGCTGAAGTACAACGACTTCGGCTGGAGCCTCGGCGGTCCCATCCAGAAGAACAAGCTGTTCTTCTTCGCGGGCCAGGAGTGGAAGCTGATCCGCCGCCAGTCGACTCCGAACCTGCGGACGCTGCCCACGCGCGCCATGCGCGGCGGCGACTTCAGCGCGATCGCCACTCCGATCCGGGATCCGCTCACCGGCCTGCCCTTCCCCGGCAACCAGATCCCGGCCAACCGGATCACCCCGGACGGACGGGCCATCGCGAATCTCTATACGGCGATGGAAGGGGTGGCCAGCTCGTACGACGACCGGCCGGTCAGCAACAACTCGCTGTTCCAGGGTGACAACCCGTTCGACTGGCGCCAGGACATGCTCCGCCTGGACTACCAGGCCTCGGACAGCCATCGCCTCACGGTGCGGCTCCTCCGCGACAGCTACGACCTCATCGATCCGTTCGGGACGTTCATCGGCGGCGACCTGCCGACCATCCCGACCAACCGCGTGCGGCCCGGGCGGAACTACCAGGTCGGCCATACCTGGACGATCTCCTCGAACCTGGTGAACGAGCTCAAGGCCAACGCGTCCTGGAACGGCCAGCGCATCCCGCCCCGCGGCGGTACCTGGCAGCGCGACACCTACGGTTTCGTCTACCCGCAGCTGTTCTCGGGTGGCGGTCGGTTCGACGACAGCATCCCGGACACCACCATCACCAGCTACGCGAGCTTCAACGGCGCGGCCCGGTCGCTGATCTCGCCCACGACGGACATCCAGCTCAGCGACAACCTCACCTGGATCCGCGGCGCGCACACCTTGAAGTTCGGCGGGATGGTCGTCCGCAATCGGAAGGACCAGAACGGCCGCTCACTGTACGCGGGCCGGCTCGACTTCAACCCCACCGGCAACACGAACTCCACCGGAAACGCGTTCGCCGACGCGCTCCTGGGGAACTTCCGGACGTACTCCGAGTTCGCCTACGACCCCATGGGATTCTTCCGTTTCTGGCAGGCGGAAGGCTTCGTCTCCGACAACTGGCGCGTGTCGCGCAACCTGAGCATCGAGGCGGGCGTGCGGTACACGTGGCACCAGCCGATCTACACGCAATCGGACAACATGGCGAGCTTCGACCCCGCGCGCTACGACCCGGCCCGAGCCATGGTCGTGAACCGGAACGGCACCCTGGTTCCCGGCTCCGGCGACCGCTACAACGGCATGATCCGGGCCGGAGACGGCGTGCCGCAGGAAGAGCAGTTCCGGGTACCCAACGCCACGGACCCGGCCGTGCTGGCCGTGCCCGCGGGCGCGCCGCGGGGCTTCTACCCGAACCGCAACCTCTTCGCCCCGCGGCTGAGCTTCGCCTGGACGCCAACCAGCAGCAGCGAGATGGCGGTACGGGGCGGCTTCGGCCTCTTCTACGATCGGCCCGAAGGAAACCTGCTGTTCGGTGGCGGCGGCAACGGACCGGTCAACAGCCCGCCGTACGTGCTGAGCGCGCAGTACGAGAACGGCAACCTCGCCGCTCCGGGCGGCGGGCGGGTGCCCACGCTCGGTCCCCTCGGTGCGGTGGCCTCGATCGATTCCGATCTCGAGGTGCCTCGCGTGTGGAACTGGAGCGTGAGCGTGCAGCGTGAGCTGCCCCTCGGGCTCTTCGGCGAGATCGGGTACGTGGGCAGCCGGGGCCAGAACCTGCTCTGGCAGCCGGACATCAACCAGCCCTCCTACGCGGACGTCGGAGCCAATGCCGCCCTGCCCGCGGCCCAGCGCGCCAACACGAACTTCCTGCGCCCGTACAAAGGGTACTCGAGCATCTTGATGGTGCGCTCGGATGCCGAATCGAGCTATCACGCGATGCAGCTCTTCCTCAGCAAGCGGCGGGGCTCGTTGCGCTGGACGGCGGGCTACACGCTGAGCCGTTCCTACGACCATGCCAACGGCAACGGCGTGAATTCCTTCGATACCGACATCGAGGCCAACTGGGGACCCAGCGATTTCGACCGCACCCACGTCGTGGTGGGGACCTGGACGTGGCAGCTCCCGTTCTTCCGGCAGGATTCGGGGGTCGGCCGCGTGCTGGGCGGCTGGGAGATCAGCGGCATCGGGCGCTACCAGTCCGGCGCTCCCCTGACCGTCACGGCCAACACGTCGATCGGCACCCGGCGGGCCGACCTCGTGGGCGACCCCTACCTGCCCGAATCGGAGCGCACCCCGCTGCCCAGCGGCGCCGTGCCCTACCTGAACCCGGCCGCGTTCGCTCCCGCTCCCGAGGGACGCGCCGGGAACAGCATCCGGGGCGCCTTCACGGGGCCGAGCTTGACCGTGTTCGACGTCTCGCTGCGCAAGCAGTTCGCGGTCAAGGGCGACGTGGCGCTCCAGGTCCAGGCCGATCTCTTCAACGTGCTGAACCAGACCCAGCTCCGGTTCAGCGGGCAGAGCCTGAACCGCAGCGGCGGCGGGTTCGGCCAGCTCAACCAGGCCGCGCCGCCGCGGCAGATCCAGCTGGGGGTCAGGGTCACCTTCTAGCGGACGTCTCTAGCAGCTAGACAGTCCGCAGCCGCTCGTTGCGGAAGAGCAGGACCGCCGCCATCAGCGCCAGCGCCGTGGAGAACGCCCCGATCACGGGCGCCACGCCAAGGGTCCGGATGGCCAGGCCGGCCAGCAGGCTGCCGAGCGGCATCCCGCCGCGGAAGGCGAAGCCGTAGATGCTCAGGATGCGTCCGCGGAACGCATCCGGCGCGCTTTCCTGCACCAGCGAGTTGAGCGTCGAGAACGCGGTGACGAGGGCCCAGCCGGCCACGAACAACAGCGCCATGGCCACGGGTTGACGCGGCGAGACGACGGTGCCCCCGGAAGCGGCTCCATAGGCCATGAAGGCCAGGAGTAGCGCGCGGCCGCGCCCCGGAACGTGCCCCCGGTGCGCCGTGATCAACGCCCCCAGGATGGCGCCTCCACCGAAGCTCGACAGCAGCAGGCTGTAGCCGGCCGCCCCCGTGCCCAGCACGTCGCCGGCGATGACCGGCAGATACGTGATCAGCGGGAACCCCAGGAAGCTGCCGGCCGCGCCCAGAGCGGTGAGCAGAGCCAGGAGCGGGCTGGCGCGCATCTGGGTGAAGCCGCCCTTGAGGCTCCGCACCAGTGTCTCCTGGGCCACGGTCGTGGTCGAGGACGGGAAATCGATGCGGGCCAGCGCCACGATCACGGCCACGAACGAAACGACGTTGACGGCCAGGCAGGCGCTCGTCCCCCCGCGTGCGAGCAACAGGCCCGCGATCGCCGGTCCGATGAACCGCGAGAGGTTGAACTGCAGCGAGTTGAGGGCCACCGCCCTGGGTATCTCCGGCGGCGGCACCAGGCTGGTGATGACCGCCTGGTACGTCGGGGCTGATTGCGACTGCGCGAGGCCGGTCAGGAATGCCACGGCCAGGATGGCCGCGATGCCGAGATGGCCGAGCAGGTACAAGGCGAGCAGCGCGGCCGCAAACGCCATCTGCAGGGTATTCGATGCGAGCAGGATGCGGCGGCGGTCGAACCGGTCCGCCACGGCGCCCCCCAGGAGCATGAACGCGATGAGCGGCGCGTCCGCGGCGAAGGCGCGCAGGCCCAGGTAGAACGGATCGCCCATGCGCGTATGGATCAGCCAGGAGAGGGCGACGTCCTGCGTCCACGTGCCGATGCTGCTGAGGAAGGCGCCGGTCCACAGCAGCCGGTAGTTGCGGAAGCCGAACGCGGACAGGAAGCCGGGAAGCCGCACCTACTGCGAGAGCGCCTCCTCGAGCACGCGCCCATCCGGCCGCAGGTTCATGGCCGGCACGCCCAGCAGCCGCAGCACCGTGGGCGCGACGTCGGCCAGGGACGCCTTCCCCCCCACCCGGCCGCGCGCCACACCGGCGCCGAAGAAGAACAGCGGAATGCGCCGGTCCGCCGGCCGGGCGCTGCCATGCTGGCCCGGATTGGGAAAGTTCAGCGCCGCATCGTCGTCGAGGTCCACCATCAGGTCCGGAGAGCGCCCCGGGTACCAGTCGCGCAGCGAGCTGAGCGAGCGGTCACAGCCCGCGCCCGCATCCTCGCAATACACCGACTCGCACCAGGGCTCGCGCCGCAGCACGGCCACCGCCTCCTTGACCCGTATCTTGTCGCGCACGTACACGCCCATGGAGGTGCCGCCGGTATTGGTGACGTAGTGCTCGATCCCCGCGGCGGCGAGCATCTCCAGCCGATGCCCTCCGGCATCCGAGGCCGGCGCCACCACCCGCGACGTGCTCACCTGCGTGAAGCCGTGATCGGCCGAGATCACGACTGCCGTCCTCTCGCCCAGACCAAGGCCCTGGTAGGCCTCCAGCAGCTCGCCGACCAGCGCGTCCTGGTACTCGAGAGTGCGCAGGTAGTACGGGCTTTCCGGTCCGAACGAGTGCGCCGCGTAGTCGGCGGAGCCCAGGTTGATCACCACCAGGTTGGGGCGATGCGCGCGGATGACCGCCAGCGCCTGGTCCAGGAGCTGGCGCGAGAGCAGCTCCTTCAGCCAGGCCGCCGCCTCCTCGCCGCCGCCGACCGCGCCCTGGTATCGGGTGGCGTAGGCGGCCGCGTCGAGCGTCTTCTTGCCGTTGATGGTCCAGGTGGCGCCGCGGGCCCCCACCAGCTCGTAACCCTTCATGGCGGCGTAGAGAGACGTCAGTCCGGCCGCCGCTGCGTCCTCGAAGAACGTGGCCCGGGCCACCAGCGCCTGGGCGGCGATGGGGTCGTCGTCCCCCATGGCCACGGTCCGCCACTGCGCGTCCTTGATGTCGTTGCCGCCCACGATGCCGTGGCTGCCGGGGAAGGCGCCCGTGGGCAGGGTCACGAACGCGACCCGTGTCTGCGACGGATAAACCGTCTCCGCCTGCAGGAACTCCGTCCCCGCGGCGGCCAGGCCCTGCAGGACGGGCGCGCGGGCCCGGCGCAGCGCGTCGGGACGGGTGCCGTCCAGCATCACGATGAGCACGTGGCTCGCGGGACCCGGCGCCGCCGCCGCCGCCGTCCCTGCCGCCAGCAGGCAGGCCACGGCAACGCGGCCGCGGCGCAAGCCACGACGCCACAGAGACACCGGGGACACTCGCTCGTCGCTCAGCGCTTGGGGGCCGGCTTCTTGGCGGCCGCGCCGATGGCCGCCTTCTTGCGCGCCTTGCGCGCCTTCTCCTTGCGGTGCCGGCGCCGCCGCAGCTCCTTCATGCGCTCGATCATTCGCTCTCCTCAGATGGGCCGCCTTCCGGCCCGGTTGCCTTGCGCGCCTCCGCGATGCGGCGGCGGATGATCCTCAGGTACGCCTTCGGAGCCTTCTGCAGCAGGACGAGCAGCTCACCCATGGCCGCCTTCACGTTGCCCGCGGACCCCGCATCGCCATAGACGAGGTTCACCACGCGACCGCGCACCACGATCGGGAACAGGGCGGCGTTGGTCTGGGGCCGCTTGCCGAGGGCCTTCAGGATGCGCTGGTTCTCCGGCTGGGGTCCCAGGCGGCCGAGGAACACCGTCTTGTCGCGGGTGACCGTCTGGAAGACCGACGGCTGGTCCAGCGGGATGCGCAGCCCCTCCGCCAGGGCCTTGTCCACGCCTTCGCCCAGCGCGCTCCAGCCGATCACCCAGGGGTCCCGCACGATGAAGAAGATCACCCGGCGGAAGAACCGGTGGCAGAGCCCGAGCACGCCCTCCACCACTTCGTCGCGGGTGGTGGCGCCGTCGATGCGCGCGGCGGCCACCGCGGGGTCGATCGGCGTGGGCGGCATGCCCGGGGGCCGGTGGGTGTCGGTGTAGCGCCATCGCTCGTCGACACCATAGTAGTCGCGCAGGAGCTGGATCATCCGGAACTCCGGCACCACCGCCGTGCGCACGATGTAGCCCAGCGTGTACCCCACCTGAGCCACGGCGGTGTGGTCCCGAGGGTCCACCATGAGCAGGGTCAGGGTCTTGCTCCGCAACTTGTAGGGGAAGACCTTGTGGCGGGCGGCCAGGGCCTTCGGCACCAGGGCCACGGTGTCCGGCTGGACCTCGCGCAGGTCCACCACCAGCGAAGGGACGCCCACCGCGCGGGCGAGGGCCTCCTGCAGCCGCTCCTCGGTGATGTAGCCCAGCTCGTAGAGGTTCGTGCCGAGGCGACCGCCGTAGAGCACCTGGTGCTGGATCGCCTCCTGGAGCTGGCGCTCGGTGACGATCCCCCGGTCCCTCAGGATCCGCGCGAGTATGGGCAATCAGGGCCGGATGCTATCATCCCTCGCCTTCCCCGGAGGCTCATGGCCCTGCGGCTCAACAGCCTCAAGACGAGGACGGCGCTGGCCATCGCCTCGGTGATCGTGGCCACGCTCGTCCTCAACGCCGTCTACCTGATCCTCACGAAGCAGGCGGAGCTGCGCCAGCAGATCGAGCACGAGGCCCACACCTTCGCCCAGCTCACCAAGGGCCCGCTGGCCCGGGGGCGGGAGGACTACGACCCGAAGAACTTCCGGCTGATCGTCCTCGATCACATGCGCCTCAACACGGACGTCCGGCGCATCCAGATCGTGCAGGTGGACGGGACGATCACCTTCGACTCCGACCTCCGTTCCTTCATGGATGCGCCCACGCCCCCCAGGCAGTTACCCGACTTCGGGCGCCTGGACGATCCCGAGCTGATCGGGGCCGTCGGCAAGGACGAGACAACGGAGCTGCGGGGCCACACCGGGGCCGGCGACGAGGTGCTCAAGATCGTAGCGCCGCACTTCGAGGACTGGGGACGGCACAAGGTTTCCGTCGTCTACCACGTCTCATACGGCACGCTGGCCGACGAGCTCCGGCGGCTGCTGTACGCGATCGGCGCGCTGACCCTCTTCTCGATGCTCGTTTCCGCGGCGCTGGCCGTGGCCCTGGCCCGCCGGATCACCCGCCCGCTGGAGGAGCTGACCGCGGGCGCCCAGGGCATCGCGGAGGGCCGCTTCGACCAGCGGCTGAACATCCGCTCCCACGACGAGATCGAGATCCTGGCCGACAGCTTCAACCACATGACGGAGAGGCTGCAGGAGATCGTCCGGCAGCTCGAGGAATCGAACCGGAAGCTCGGCGCGGCCAACGACGACCTCAAGGAGCTGGACCGGATGAAGTCCGACCTCCTGGCCAACGTCAGCCACGAGCTGCGCACGCCCCTGACCGCGATCAAGGGCTACACGGACTACATGCTGGAGCGGAAGCTGGGACCGGTCTCGGAGAAGCAGGAGAAGGGCCTGGTGGTGATGCAGCGGAACCTCGACCGGCTCTCCCGCTCCATCTCCGCCCTCCTCGACTTCTCGCGCATGGACGTGGGACGCCTTCCCCTCAACATCCAGCCATTCGCCCTGGTCCCCCTGGTGGACCAGATCCTCACCACGTTCCGCTCCGAGCTGGAGAGGAAGCGGCTGACCTTCACCGCGGAGCTGGACCCGGACCTGCCCCCGGTGATCGCGGACCGCGAGAAGCTCTCCGCCGTGATCGAGAACCTGGTGGTCAACGCCATCAAGTTCACGCCGGAAGGTGGCCGCATCACCGTCTCCGCCCAGCGCGACCCCGCCGCCTCGCGCCCTTCCGTGGAGATCCGGGTGGTCGACACCGGCATCGGGATCCCGGCCGACCAGGTGGAGAAGGTCTTCACGCGCTTCCACCAGGTGGACACCTCGACCACCCGCCGTTTCGGCGGCGTCGGTCTCGGGCTGGCCATCGTCAAGAGCATCCTGGAAGCGCACGGCTCGTCCATCGCGGTGGACAGCGAGCCGACACGCGGCTCCGTCTTCCGCTTCAGCCTGCCCGTCCTGGAGAAGCAGGATGCGGCCGGACGCGACGAGCGCCGGGAAGACGCCGACGGGGCCCTCGTCCTCGTCCTCGGCGGCGAGGCGGCCACGGCCGACGCGATCCGCGATACGCTGAGGAGCGAGGGGTTCCGCACGGTGGTGGCCCAGGACGGGCGCCAGGCCCTGGAAGCGCTGGGACGCGAGCGTCCCGGTCTGGTCATCCTGGATCCTGGACGGCCGGACCCGGGCGGTCTGGATGGTGTCCCCCGCGCCTACCTGCGGCGGCCCCTCGACGTGCGCGCCCTGCTATCCGAGGTCCACCGCCACCTCGGCAGCCACGGCCGCGAGGCCCCGCGGCGAGCGAGCGTATGAAGAAGAAGATCCTGGTCGTGGACGACGAGGACGACATCCTGCAGTTCCTCGAGCTCGTGCTGCGCGAGAAGGGCTACGAGGTCGTGACGGCCGCGGGCGGGCAGGACGCGCTGACGCGCGCGCAGATCGAGAAGCCGGATCTCGTCCTGCTGGACATCATGATGCCGCAGATGGACGGCTGGGAAGTCCTCAAGCTTCTGAGGGTGGACGAAGAGACGGCCCACATCCCGGTCGCCATGCTCTCCGCGCGCACGGAGGCCAAGGACCGCGTGCAGGGGCTCCAGGAAGGCGCCGTCGACTACATCTGCAAGCCGTTTGCGCTCCAGGAGCTGTTGGAGAAGATCGGAACCATCTTCAGCCAGGTCGAGGAGCGGGGCGCCCAGCGGCCATGACGCGACCGCCGCCTCCGCAGGAGGCCGACTACTTCCGCCTGCGGGCGGAGTGGCTGCGCTTCAAGGGCCACGTCGTCGACGCCAACACCGGGCTGCCCACGCTCTCCGCGATACTCGATGACGTGCGGCGGCTCATGGAGGAGCGGGGCACCCTGGCCCTGGTCTACCTGGACCTCGGCGGGGAGGGCGAGGCGGAGGCCGTGCACGGGTGGCAGGCCTACGACGAGGTGGTGCGCGGTTTCGCGCGCGCCCTGCTCTCCCTCAAGGGTGGCGGCGTGCTCGGGCCTCGCGACATCGTGGCCGTCATGGGCGTCCGCAGCGACAAGTTCCTGGTGTTCATGCGGGCGGGGGACTCCGCGGATCCCGGCTCGCTCGAAGCGCGCGTCAAGCGCCTGCGCGAGAAGGTCGAGGAAGCGTTGCCGGGCGCGGTGCCCGAGGCGCTGCGCGCCCACCTGGCCTTCCACGAGGGCTTCGCTCTCATGTACCGCGACCCCATGCTCCGCGCCGAGAGGTCCATCCACCGGGCTCTGGACGAGGCCATGTTCATGAGCCTGCGCCACCGCACCCAGGACGAGGACCGGCGCGCCCAGGGGCTGGACCAGATGATCGGCGGCCGGGGCGTGGTCACGCTCTACCAGCCGATCCTGGACCTCAACACGCTCGAGGTGCTCG
>Ga0326597_10003289_pt1 | contig 23452 bp, 21 predicted proteins | sample RVTome_12_FD_203789 | JGI IMG/M metagenome (GOLD analysis project Ga0326597, IMG submission 203789) | Soil microbial communities from uranium-contaminated site in the Upper Colorado River Basin, Wyoming, United States - RVT100D185 | ecosystem: Environmental > Terrestrial > Soil > Contaminated >... | reverse complement strand
GTGCTCAAGGCCGATGTCCAGGGATCCGTCGAGGCGTTGACCGAGGCGTTGAGCCGCATGTCCAGCGATGAAGTCAAACTCCGGGTCATTCACGGCTCGGTGGGTGGTATCACCGAAAGCGATATTCTGCTGGCGGCGGCATCCAATGCCATCGTCATCGGGTTCAACGTCCGGCCAGAGTCCAAAGGCGCGGCCTTGGCCGCCAAAGAAGGGGTGGACGTTCGTCTCTACACGATCATTTATGAAGTCCTCGCCGACGTGCGGGCGGCCATGGAAGGCATGTTGGAGCCGACTTATCGCGAGCAAACGCATGGACGGGTCGACGTGCGTCAGACCTTCAACATTCAAGGCGTCGGCACGGTCGCCGGGTGTTACGTTACCGAAGGGAAGATTCAGCGCGGCAGCCTGATTCGGTTGCTGCGCGACCAAGTAGTGGTGTTCGAGGGCAAGCTCGCCAGCCTGAAACGTTTTAAAGACGACGCGCGCGAAGTGGCGGCCGGCTACGAATGCGGCCTCGGGCTCGAGGGATATCAGGATGTCAAACCCGGCGACGTCATCGAAGCCTACGAGCGCGTCGCGGTGATGCGACGGATCAGTCCGGCTCCGGCGGGCCGTGAAGCGACGCGCGCGAGCAGCGCATAGCCGGCGCGCAAAGACCGTTACGGAAATTTCGTCTCCTCCATGGTCGTGGGGGTTCTCAAGTTAAGCCTGGTGATTCCCGAGAATCACTCGCTCAAGGGCAAGCGCAGCGTCCTCAAGCGCATTGAGGCGCGGGTTTCGAACCAATTCAATATTTCGGTCACCGAATGCGGCGATCAGGATCTCTGGCAAAGCGCGATCCTGGGCTTCGGCGTGGTGGGCAGCAGCCAGCCGGTGGTGCAGGCGACGCTGCAAAAAGTAATAGATTTTGTCGATGATATGGGGCTTGCGCAGCTGGGAGATTCCCAGGTCGAGTTTTTTTACTGCTAACGTAGTGTCTTAGAAATTCAAGGACGAATTCGATGCCTCCCTGTCGTCATTCCCGCGGAAGCGGGAATCCAGTAGGGGCGGGTTTTAAACCCGCCCCTTGTATAACCCTGGATTCCGGCTCGCCTTTGCTCTTGGCGATCCGCGTCGGCGGGATCGACGATGGCTCGCAGTTCTAACCCAAGGTAGTCGTGGAATATCAGCGTTCAGACCGGGTGGGAGACCTGCTTGTCGAGCTGATCTCGGAGCTGCTGCGCAAGGAAATGCGCGATCCGCGGGTCGGCGCCGTGGCGCTCACTGGCGCCAAGGTGAGTAAGGATCTAAAACATGCGCGGATCTACTTCAATCTGCTCGGCAATTCAGGAAGCCGAAACGATGCGCTGGCGGGCCTTAAGAGCGCTACCGGATTTATCCGCTCCAGAGTCGGCAAGCAGCTCAAGCTTCGCTTCGTGCCGACCCTGGAGTTTTTCTACGACGAGACCGAGGACCAAGCGCAGCGTATCGACGATCTGTTGAAACTGGTCAAGCCGGAGCAATGAGGTTTCGCTTGGCCGGCATTCGCCTTGGCCATCCCTTAGTCATTTTCCGTACCGCGGCGCCATCATGATTCAAAATGGAATTCTTTTGATCGACAAGCCCGAGGGGCCGTCGTCGGCCCAGGTCGTGGGCCGGATCAAGGCGATCTCAGGGGCGAAAAAGCTTGGCCATCTCGGCACCCTGGATCCCTTTGCCTCGGGTTTGCTGCTCATCGGCGTGAACGAGGGGACCAAGGTCGCCGACATCTTTATCAGCGCGGCAAAAAGTTACCGCGGCGTCATGGTCCTGGGAGTGGCCACCGACTCGCAAGACGCTACGGGAAACGTCGTCAAAGAGCGCCCGGTGCCGCCCGTCGGCGAAAGCGATCTCAAGGATCTCGAACGAAAGTTCACCGGCGAGCTGCAACAGATCCCACCGATGTTTTCGGCTTTGAAGAAAGACGGGGTGCGCCTCTATAAATTAGCGCGCCAGGGCAAGGAGATCCCGCGAGCGCCGCGCGCCATCAGGATTGAAACGCTGCGGCTGCGCAAGTCGGGCGATGCGGAAATTGAACTCGACGTCACCTGTTCGCGCGGCACCTATGTACGCACGTTGGCGGCTGACATGGGCGAAGCGCTCGGCTGCGGCGCTCATTTGAAAAGCCTCAGAAGGACGTCCTGCGGCCACCTGATGCTTAAAAACGCCGTCACCCTCGATGAGCTGGAACGGTTGGTTGAAAAAGAAAAAATTCCCCTTCTTTCATTGTCCTCCGCCCTCGGCCACTTGCGCGGCGTGACTTGGCAGAGCGGATGGTTATCCCGAGTTCGCTCGGGGCAGCAAGAGATTCTCAACCAAATCGGCAAGCCACTCGCCGGTGAGCGGCTGGTGCGCATTCTCGATCCGCGCGGCGAGCTCGTCGCGCTGGCGGAATGGAGCGAAGATATTCCCGGCGGACTCTGGCGTCTGGCGCGGGTATTCCACAGCTAGACGGCTTCCCATCCCACCCGTCGCCGTTTCGGCGAATTTTCCGACCCCGGCTTCACTGCGGCCGCCTTAGTGTAACCTACGCGCACAACTAACTGCCGCGCCGGCAGTCGATTGGGAGTAATGTGGGCAGATCACCCGTCGAAGATCGCCCCTTGCCCTCCCGCCGCCATATCGCGTAGAATCGCAGCAATTTACCCTCCTAGAGAAGGTTTCTCACTATGGCGCGAGTGAAACCGACAAAACAAAAGACCAACAACGGGGCGAACGTCGGCTATGAAGCTGATCTTTCTCAAGTACATCTCCGACTGGGGCGCCGAGCGCCTGCGCGACGACAAGCGCTCGCCGGTGATCGTTCACAGTGGTTTGCCAAGAGTGGATTGATTAACGATGGCTCTTTCGCTTAACAAACCTAAGCTCGACAACCTCGCCAACGAGATCTGGAAGTCTGCCGAGCGGCTGCGCGGCAAGTTCAAGGCTTACGAATATCAGGGCGTCATTCTGCCGATCATTGTCATCCGCCGGCTGGAGTGCGTGCTGCTGGCGTGGCGCGAGGCCAAGCGTACCGAAGTGCTCGCGAAGCGGCCCAAGCTCACCGAGAAAGAACTCGCCAAACTGGTCAAGGAACTCGAACTCAATCCCAAACAATCGTCGTTCTCCAACAAAACCGACTGGACACTGCGCAAGGTTCACGAAGAAGACCACGCACTGTTGCAGGAACATTTCCGTGCCTACATCAACGGCTTTTCCAAAAATGTTGACGACATCATCGAGCACTTTCGTTATCGCGAAACAATCGGCGTGATGGTGAAGAACAACCGGCTTGCTCCCATCCTGAATCAATACAAGGAACTGGAACTCGGTCCGGACAAGCTATCTCCTCTGGAAATGGGTTACATCTACGAGGAATTGCTCCGGCGCTTCTCAGAACAAAGCGGCGAGGAGGCTGGAGATCACTTCACCCCGCGCGAAGTCATCCGCCTCATGGTCGAATTGCTGGACATCCCGATCCCGGACCGGCATTTTTCCATCTACGATCCTGCCAGCGGCACGGGCGGCATGTTGTCCGTCTCCAAGGAACACCTGCTCGACCGCGCCGCCACACCGGAGGAAAAGGATCGCGTCGAAAAATTTCTCACCGTCCACGGCCAGGAGTTATCACCTACGAACTATGCCGTCTGTCAGGCCGACCTCCTCATTAAGAACGACCAGCAGGTAAAAATTTTTCTCGGCAACTCACTCATCCCGCACGATCCGCACAGCCGCGACCCAGGCGACCAGTGGCCGGAGCCCAAAAACCGCTTCAACCGCATGTTGAGCAACCCGCCCTTCGGGGTCACCTGGGGCGGCAAGGGCGGTTACGAGGCCGAGGCGCGCAAGTTGAAGCAGACCCGCTATCAGGCCGGGATGCCGCGCGTGAACGACGGCGCTCTGCTCTTCCTGCAAACCATGCTGGCCAAGATGATCCCGCCCGCCGAAGGTGGCAGCCGCATCGCCATCATCTTCAACGGCTCGCCCCTCTCTAATGGCGACTGCGGCTCGGGCGAAAGTGAAATCCGCCGCTGGATTCTGGAGAATGACTGGCTCGACGCCATCGTCATGCTGCCCGACCAGTTGTTCTACAACACCGGCATCTTCACTTACATCTGGCTGCTGCGAAACGAAAAACCCGCCAACCATCGCAAGCGCGTGATGCTGATTGACGCGCGGAAGCAATTCGAAAAAGAACCAAAAGCCTTCGCCAGCAAACGCAACCGCATGACGGACGCTCATCGCCAATGGATCGAGGAGCGTTACCGCGACGGCTGGGCCAAGGGCTACACCGATGAACAGGTGAAGATTTTCCAGCGTGAAGATTTCGCTTACCACAAAGTCAGCGTGGTCTTCTGGCAGACCGACGAGCAGGACAAACCCGCCATCGTTGCCGAGCCGTACGAAAGAGCTTTCACCGGCGCCAATCTGAAAAAAGATCAGGAGTTCTACGACAGCGACTTGACCTTCCGCGTCGAAATAAAAACGGCGGAGGGCGGAAAGACGGAGACGATGCTGCTTACCCCAAAGGACGATGCCGTCAAGAAGTTCAAGCCGCTGATGGAGGGCAAGCCTGAGATCGTCTCGGTGGAGTGGACGCACCGGCACTACGTGCAGGACGACGAATACATCCCGCACGGCGAGAACATCGAGGCGTTCCTAAAACGGGAAATCGCCAAGCCCGTCATCCGCTGGGAAGACAGCCCGCAACTCGGCTACGAAATCTTGCCGAACAAATACTTCTACCGCTATCAGCCACCCACGCCCGCGAAGGAATTGCTGGCCGAGTTCTGGAACCTGGAGAAGGAGGCGGAGAAAATGTTGGACGGGCTGGCGAAATGAGCGATCGTCCCCAGAACGGGAATTCGATGGTCGAACTTCCTTGTCAGTGGCGACGCGACAAGATTGCACGATTGTGTGACTTCGTAGGTTCAGGTGGAACGCCTCCCACGGGTAATCCAGATTTCTACGACGGGGGCATACCTTGGGTGCAGACAGGCGACCTCGACGATGAGTGGTTGGATGAAACGGCAAAAACGATCACGGAAGAAGGGCTACGACATTCGGCCGCACGACTATACCCCAGGAATACTCTCCTGGTTGCCATGTATAGGGCTACCATCGGAAAACTAGGTATTCTTAGATTTTCAGCGGCAGTAAATCAGGCGTGTTGTGCGCTGGTTGTTCGTAAGACCATGGACATGAGATTTATGTTCTACACGTTGCGGTCTTTGTGAGCTGATCTAATCGCAGAGGCTCTTGGAGGAGGCCAACAAAATATCGGACAAGAGACAATCAAACAGACATACGTCATCTACCCGCCGCTGCCGGAGCAACAGCGCATCGCGGCGTATCTGGATGCGAGTTGTGCAGCGATTGACGCGGCGGTGGCCGCCAAACGCCGCCAACTCGAAACCCTCGACGCCCTTCGCAAATCTATCACATTGCAGGCAGTCACGAAGGGGCTCGACCCAAACGTACCGATGCGTGAAATCGGGATTGATTGGATACCGCAGATTCCCGCGCATTGGGAAACAACTAAACTAACTTCGCTCTTTTGGTTTAGGAAGGGAGCGCGAGCAGGCGAGATAACGCAGAAATACATCGCTGAATATCCAGGTGAGCTTCCTGTCTTTAGCGGTCAAACAGAAGATGGCGGTCTCATGGGAAGCATAAACTCATTCGAGTTTGACTTCGATTCTCCGGTAATTTTCGTTACCACAGTCGGTGCGAAAGCAATGAGCACACGGCTCGTCAGGGAAAAGTTCAGTATCTCCCAAAACTGCGCACTCATCATTCCGTGGCATCGGAAAACGAGCGTGGATTATTTCAAGCCCACGATCCAAGAACTCTTCGACTTTGAGAAGCGAAGCATCGCGCTGATTATGCAGCCATCCCTTCGTTTTAAAGATTTAAAAAAGTTTCGCTTGCCGCTTCCTCCACCGACGGAGCAAGCCGCCATCTGCGCGCACCTCGACGCAAAGCTCGGTCAGGCAAAACGCATCGCCAGCGGCATCGAAACCCAAATCGCCACGCTCACCGCCTACCGCAAGTCGCTCGTCCACGAGTGTGTCACCGGCCAGCGGCGGGTAACAGAAGAGGATTTGCAGCGCGCTGGGCGTGTCGGCAGCATTCGCTCCATGGAGCACAGGCCGTGACGAAACGAAAATCAACCAAGCGAACTGACGTAGCCGTCTTGCCCGTCCAAGGGCCAACCGTGTTGCTGGCCGATGTGCGGGAGATGATACTGCAAGCCCGCGAAGGCGTGGCGCGGGCGGTGGACTCGGGGCTTACCACCCTGCACTGGAATGTGGGCCGCCGAATTCACCTGGATATTCTCAAGCAGAAGCGGGCGGAGTATGGCCGGTAAATAGTGTCCGCACTGGGGACACAATTGGCCGGGGAATTTGGACGTGGATTCGACGAGAAATCATTGCGCCACATGGTCCGTTTTGCCGAGGTCTTCCCTGACGAAGCAATTGTCTCCGCACTGCGGAGACAATTGGTGTGGACGCACTTCAAGAAGCTCATCTACCTGGACGACCCACTGAAACGCGACTTCTACGCTGAGATGTGCCGCATCGAACGGTGGAGCACCCGCACTTTGGATAAGAAGGTCGGCTCAATGCTCTTTGAGCGGACCGCACTGTCACGCAAGCCTGGGAAACTGGCGGAGATGGAACTCAAACAACTGCGCGAGGAGGACAAGCTGACACCCGACATGGTGTTCCGAGACCCATACCTCCTCCAATTTCTCGGGCTGAAAGACAGCTACTTGGAGAAGGACTTGGAGGCGGCTATTCTCCGGGAGATGGAGTCATTCATTCTGGAATTGGGTGTTGGCTTCGCCTTTCTCGAACGGCAGAAGCGCATCACGGTGGACGGGGAGGATTATTACCTCGACCTGCTGTTTTATCACCGCCCACTGCGGCGGCTGATAGCGATCGAGTTGAAACTGGGGGAGTTCAAGCCGGGCGATAAAGGGCAAATGGAACTCTATCTGAACTGGCTCGACCGTTACGAGCGCAAGGAGGGGGAGGAGAAGCCCATCGGGCTAATACTCTGTGCGGGTAAACGCCATGAGACCGTTGAGCTGTTGGGTATGGAACAGAGCGGCATCCGGGTATCGTCCTACTGGACGGATGCCCTGCCTAAAAAGGAACTGGAACGCAAACTCCACGAGGCGGTGCGGCTCGCGCGGGCGCGGCTGGAGGCCGCGAAGGACTGACCATGCCCAAGCGCAAGAAACCGCCGGAGCTGACGTTTCAGCAGCACATCGCGAAGTTTCTCGTCCGCGAGCACCAGTATGGCGTGCTCGAACAGACCGACATCACCGACACCGAACATTGCATCGCCGAAGATCACCTCTGGGCCTTCCTCAAGGTCAAGGCCACGCAGGCCGACACGCTCAAGCAAATGGGGTCAAAATGGGGTCAAAAATGGGGTCAGGCTAACCTTAAAATGAAAAAAAATGGGGTCAGGCTAACCTTATTGCTATTTTGTGGTTTCGCCAATAGGTCAATAAAGTTTGCCTGACATTGAACTCTCTTTCTGAACTCTCTTTCGATGAGCCGGGAGAGAGATAGGCTGAGAGAGAGAATGCAATTGGGTCGAAGTTTAGAAGGGGAACGGGGTCGGGAACGGGGTCGTGCTTTCAATTCTTGCTAATCTTTGATTGATTCGTTCGCTACCTTTGAAAAACACCTACGACACCTTGAACCGATTGGTCGAGGCCTGAAACCCGCTGCCTTGGAATCCGCGGGAGAGTTACGTTTACGATACGGTATGCAGCTTTATCGGGGCACTTTAGCGGCGTGGCTCAGGATAGGATCTGAGCAGCGGACGTATTTACTGTTTGTTAAGATGGTCGATGAGCGGACCTGATTTATGGCGCAAAAAAGAGGCAAGCGCTACGACGTTTCGCACCTGACAGAAAGCCAACACCAGCCGGGGTCGCGCGGGCGCGTGCTTAGAAACTTGCGTGCAATCACCAGCAAGCGGGAGATGGACCTGGCCGAAGCGGAAGCACTAAAAAGAGCTACCGACACGCTGGTGCGGAGTTACGATATTCATCACCGATTTACGGCAGAGGACATCTGCCGAATGCATAGGACTTGGCTGGGCGAAATTTATCCGTGGGCCGGACGTTACCGGCAAGTAAACTTGATAAAGGATGATCTTCCGTTCGCCGCCGCCGATCAGGCTCCGCAGCTCATGCAGGGATTCGAAGAGGGACCGCTGCGCCGCCACACGCCGTGTAACTTTAGCGCCCCTAACCGCGTGATCGAGGCCTTGGCGGAAGTGCATGTGGAATTCATTCTGATTCATCCTTTCCGCGAAGGGAACGGGAGAGTAGGTCGTATCCTCAGCAGCCTGATGGCCCTACAGGCGAACCTGCCGCTTTTGGACTTTCGCCCGATTCGCGGCCGGAGAAAAGAAGACTACTTTGCGGCGGTGCGCGCGGGCCTGGACCGGAACTATAAGCCGATGGAAGAGATCTTCACGCTGGTGCTCAACCGGACCTCTTCCGTTGCTTAGACCTGAGGCGGCTGGCTGGTCGATGGTTTGTGAGAGATCGTGTTATGGATCGGGGAACAGACCCCAACTCAATTGCCGTGGAGCTAATTACATTCGTAACTAAAACATCTTCATATTTTTCTGCATCACGCAGATATGGGTTGGTTTCCTTTAAGGACTTAACAGCCATGATAAAATTATATCATGAAACAGAGCCAATTCTCTATACCAAAGAAGCCGGCAAGTCTATTCCGTACGCAGTAATTCAGCGATCACGTAGGTGTGGTGCCAGGCTTTACAATTTTGATTTTGGCATTCCAAGTACGATCCAGTCGGCAACCACACGAACTCCAACCAGAACGGTTCCTCAATTGCCTTCGACACAATCACGTCGCCGTTAGCCGCTGACAGAATTGTTTTGCTACGAGAGAGGATGATCTTCATGTTGAGACTTACAAAAGGGGGAAAGGACGAGGTGGTCACAAACTGTGACCACCTCCAACGGCTCAAGTTTTCAGGAAGGCGTGGAACGCGTGTTAGACTCGCGTTGTTTGCGTAAGGCAGGCTCTGCAAGACGAGTGATGGGCAAGGCAACAGACTTGCCCAAGTTTGGCAAGTCTGGATCGAGACCAGCGACCCGGCAATCAAGCAGCGAATCCTCAATTACAACGAGGACGACTGTCGCGCGACGCGAATCCTGCTTGATGGTCTCCGTTCTCTCTAATGTGACCCACGTAGCGGCGCCTCACCCTAAACCTATGCAGGGGGACGATAGAGTCGATGGTATCCTGCTTGGAGGCGACAAAAAAGTGCCTTCCGTTGCGGGTCTGTACCCGAAAGAGCTAGTATCAACACAGGCAATGCGAGAGGGGTTTTTATTGTACGGAGGAATTTCTTGAGTTCATCATCAAAACATATTGTAGTTTGGTTGGTCTTGGCGCTCGTTTTTGTTGTAATGTTCAGCGTTTTTAACAAACAATACCGGCGCGAACCGGAGATTATTTTCAGCGAATTTATGGGCGGCGTCGAGCGCGGCGACGTTCGAGAGGTCGTGATCCAAGGACATCATATTCAGGGCAAATACAAGAACGGTGAACCGTTCAGAACTTTTGCGCCGGATGATCCGGAGCTGGTGAAGTCATTGCGGGATAAGGGGGTGAAAATCGCTGCAAAGGCCGAGGACGAGTCGCCGTGGTACATGATACTACTGCTTAACTGGCTTCCCATGTTGCTTCTGGTTGGGGTGTGGATATTTTTTATGCGCCAGATGCAGATGGGCGGCGGCAAGGCGATGTCGTTTGGCAAGAGCCGCGCAAAACTGCTTACTGAGAATCAACACCGCGTAACTTTTAGCGATGTCGCCGGCGTGGATGAGGCCAAAGATGATTTGCAAGAGATCATCGCATTCCTAAAAGATCCGAAAAAATTTACGAAACTTGGCGGCAGAATTCCCAAAGGGTGTTTGCTCGTGGGAGCCCCGGGAACTGGCAAGACCCTGTTGGCTCGTGCCGTCGCGGGCGAAGCCGGAGTCCCGTTCTTCAGCATCAGCGGTTCCGATTTCGTAGAAATGTTCGTCGGTGTCGGAGCTTCCCGAGTCCGTGACCTTTTCGTTCAAGGCAAAAAGAACGCGCCTTGCATCATCTTTATCGACGAAATCGACGCGGTTGGGCGTCACCGCGGAGCCGGGTTCGGTGGCGGCAATGACGAGCGGGAACAGACGTTGAACCAGCTGTTGGTCGAGATGGATGGATTCGAGTCCAACGAGGGAGTTATTCTCGTCGCTGCTACCAACCGGCCTGATGTATTGGATCCCGCGTTGCTCCGTCCAGGGCGGTTTGATCGGCACGTTGTAGTGCCACGACCGGACATCAGAGGGCGAGAAGGTATCTTGCAGGTGCACACCCGGAAGGTGCCGTTGTCAACGGACGTGGACGTGAGCATACTGGCGCGATCCACGCCCGGGTTTACCGGCGCGGACTTGGAGAATCTCGTAAACGAAGCGGCTTTGTTGGCAGCTCGGAATGACAAGGAAAAAGTCAACATGGTCGACCTCGAGTTGGCCAAGGACAAGGTCATGATGGGTGCGGAGCGGCGCAGCATGATTATCAGCGACGAGGAGAAGCGCAACACGGCGTATCACGAAGCCGGGCATGCCTTGGTGGCGAAGTTACTCCCTGGTGCCGACCCGATTCACAAAGTGACGATCATTCCTCGCGGCATGGCTATGGGTCTGACGCAGCAACTGCCTATCGACGAAAAGCATACCTATTCCAGGGATTATCTGCTCACTAATTTGGTCATCCTGTTCGGCGGCCGAGTGGCCGAAGAGCTTGTGCTCGAGCACATGACGACGGGTGCGGAGAATGATATCGAAAAGGCAACGGATCTGGTGCGCCGGATGGTCTGCGAGTGGGGAATGAGCGAAAAGCTCGGGCCAATGACTTTCGGCAAGAAAGAACAAGAGATTTTTTTGGGAAGAGACTTTACTCAGAAAGTGGACTATTCCGAGAACACGGCCATTGAAATAGACGCCGAGGTCAGGCGCATTATCCAGGAGAGCTACCACCGGGCTAAGGACCTGTTAACGACTAATCTTCGTCTGCTGCATCAAGTTGCGGAGAAGTTGCTCGAAAAAGAGGTTCTGGACGGTTCGGAGATTGACGCCATAGTCAGAGGTTTCCGCGGTAACGGTGGAGATCCGTTCACACCATCGAGTGCGGCGGCCATTGCTTGAGTTTCTATTCAAGACAGTCCTTTAGATACTCTGCTACAGTGGCTGCATGGCGAGGCCTCCACGGCTGTTGGCTCCCGGAGTTCTGTATCACGTGATCGTGCGCGGAAACCAAAGACAGAAAACGTTTCTCAGCGGTAGCGACTACCAGGCTTATTTGGCAAGGCTGGGCCGATAGACTTGAGGCATTGAGTAAGCGAGTTGCAGAGATGAAAAGGCGGCTGGTTTAGGTCGGCACTCACCGGCGTACCCAAGAATCACAACCAAGACTGTCGCTACGCTCAAGGCGGCGCTGTTTATTCATGGCAGTCACGTTGTTTGGGAAGCCTGCTTATCAATCCATTCCTTGCACAATTTGAGTCCGTGTTCCTCGGCTTGTTGCTTGGACTTAAACGGTGAATCCGTGGAGCCTTCGAGTCGTTTAATCGCTATTGTCCGGGTTAGGTCCCGATCAAAAACTAACCCGCGTGAGTACCACCCTTTCTTAGGTGATGGAATTGCTACTCCATAAATAGGATGGTCCTTGTGCCGTTTCATCGGTTGTCGTCTTTCTCTTGAAAACCCATCCGTATGGCCGTTGGTTGCCCAATTACATGAATCATATCTCTTCGAGCGCCGTGCAGTCACGAACTCCGCTATATTGCGGAATGAAGCGCGCCCACTTAAAAACTTTGCCGTCCTTCTTCCGCACGAAGCGGTAGGGATTTTCGCCGCGCGCCGCGGGCCTCCCATTCTCGCCGATGTAGTCAAAGCCATCTCGTAATTCACGCGCGCCTATCACGTAGATTCGATGCGCCGGCACTTCGATCCATTCAGCCATGTTCGTAGACCTCTATTCCGCCGCCGGCAAGAAAGGACGGCTCATGATTCCATTACTATCACGATCTGTCCGTAAGTTCAGGGGCGGGCGGGGTTTGTTGATTTTCGGCAAGGCCCGGGGTCAGAGAGCTATTTCGTTTCAAGACGACCGGAGTCGGCGCGCATAATTACACCTACGATACCTTGAACCGATTGGTCGAGGCATTGAACCCGCTGCCTTCGAATCCCCAGGAGAGCTACGTTTACGATCCGGTTTATTGGCAGCATGGGCTTTTGACTGAGCAGGACTGTATTTACGTCACGACGCAGAACCTGGGCTGCGGGGGCAGGCATTGCTGTCTTGATAATCTCACCTTTTGAGAATTCTCAAAACGTCGAAATGAGCCAAAACCCAGGCACTTCCACGTTTCGACAATTCTCGAAACGTCGAAATGAGCAGAGAGTGTTACGCTTCGACGTTTCCGGAATTCCGGAAGTGTGAGAATCGATTCATTGCCACGTTTGCGCAAATGAGCAAACGTCGCTGAAATGAGTTTGTCGGGCATCAGGTCAAGTCCGCTCTTGGCTCTTTCTAATATCCGGCGGCGGCGCGGGCCTTGGGCGCGGTCGAGGCGGAAAATTCCTGCTTGAGCCACCATTCCGCCACCTCGCTGCCGGTCGCAAACCAGACGCCGTGACACTGCTTCATGTAGCGGATGATCTCCCTCAAGGCCCCCGCCCTGCCGGGCCGGCTGGATATATAAGGATGGAACTGGAAAGTGCAGAATGTCGAGGAATGCAAAAAATCTCGACGGTGAGGTATAATTCAAACGTAGGACATCATGGCCATCCTGGGATCACTTGGCGGCGGGCTCATCCTCCTGGGAGAAGTGTTGAGTTTTATCCATATCCTTCCATGGTCGCGATACGTTTTCCCTCTTTTTTGGTACGGCTATATCCTGGTTCTCGATGCATTAAATTATCGGCTTCAAGGCAATTCCCTGATCCGCCGACCGCGAGAATTTTTTCTGATGCTTCCGCTCTCCGTCGTATACTGGTACCTCTTCGAATGGTACAACGTGGTCATCCAAAATTGGCTCTACATTAACTCTCCACCGGAAAGGTGGGCAAAGACAGCCCTGGAGGTCGTTTCCTTCGCGACGGTGATCCCGGCCCTCTACGAGACTGCGGCGCTGGTGAGCGCACTCATTGGGTCGAGAAAGAGCCTTAGAATCTCGCTCCTGATCCCCGCGACAAGGCATCTCTTTTCTCTGATCTTTCTGTTCGGTCTCCTTCTCTCCCTCCTGCCTTTTCTTTTTCCGAAGTTTTTCTTCTGGTCCGCGTGGCTCGGCCTTTTCTTTCTGCTTGATCCGATCAATGACAGGTTGGGCCGTCCCTCCATCCTGCGCGACTGGCAGGAAGGTAATTTGCAAAGCACAATCGTTTTTCTTATCGCTGGGTATATCTGCGGCTTTTTTTGGGAGTTCTGGAACTACTGGGCCTACACGAAATGGCTCTATACAGTCCCCGTCCCTGACATGCCTCACATTTTTGAGATGCCAATGCTAGGCTTCTTCGGCTTTGGCCCCTTTGCGCTTGAGACCTTCGCCTTTTGGACACTGGTATCGGGAAAGAGGACGTGAAAACTGTGTGTGGTGCCATGTGTGGTGCCAGGCTTTGATATTTCGATTTTGGCATTCCAAGCACGATCCAGTCGGCAATAGGAGGAACTCCAACCAGAACGGTTCCCTCGCTTTCCTTCGGCCTAATCACGTCGCCGTTAGCTCCTGACAGAATTGTTTTGCTACGAGAGGGGAGCGTCTTCACATTGACATAACGCTTCCTCATCCGATAGTCTCCGCTTCGAAGGCCAATTGTGAGGACGATGGGCGTCAAGACGTTCGTCGGCGTCAGCTATTTTCCGGCAAAGCTGAACGCCATCTTCCAACGCTACTTCACGGCGGCGGGTTTCCGCGTGCTGGCGATGGAGGGCGTTCCGGTGCAGTTTGCCGACGTTCCGAAGTTCCCGCCGGCGCAGATCGCCGACTTCATAAAAGCGGTTGATATCACCAGCGGCGTCGAACCTTCAAGATTACAGCAATGATGGTTCTGTTGAGGCGAGGGGCACAAGACGGGGATCGTTTTTATGAAAACACTACAAAGCACGCTTCTAAGTTTGCTGATGGTTTCCGTCGTTTGGCCGGGCGCTGTGCGTGCGCAGACCAAGCTCAAGGTCGCTTACCCGACGACGGTCGGTTCGATGGCGGTTATCTGGGTCGCGAAGGAATCGCGGCTTTTTGAAAAGCATGGATTGGATGTTGAATTAATCTATATCGGCGGCAGTTCGAAAGTGATCCAAGCCGTGCTCGCCAAAGAAATCCCGATTGCGGAAATCGCAATTCCGACGGTGATTCAAGCCAATCTTGCCGGCGCCGATCTCGTCATGCTCGCCGGTCCGAATCATAAGCCGGGTCAGAAAATCATGGTTAAGCCGGAGATCAAGAGACCGGAGGATTTGAAGGGCAAGAAAATCGGTGTGACGCGCTTCGGCGGGTCGGACGATTTCTTGTTCCGATTTGTGCTCGGACAATGGGGTATTCAGCCCGAGCGCGAGGTAGCTATGATCCAGATGGGGGGAGCGCAGGAGATACTGGCGGGGATGGTCGCTAAGAGCGTTGATGGTGGTTTGCTCTCTTCGCCGCTGCATCTGCGGGCGGGCAAACTGGGGTTTTCAGTGCTGGCGGATTTGAGCACGATCGGCGTCGATTATCAGGGGGCTGGGGTTGTCATGACCAAAAGCTATGTTCGGGAAAATCCCGACCTTACTCGAAGATATCTCCGAGCCTACGTCGAAGGATTGCACCGGCTAAAGACCGACAAGAGCTTCTCGATGAAAGTTATCGGCAAATATTCACGCATCAGCGAAGCGGATGCGTTGGAAGAAACCTATCAGCACTACGCCGTCAAAGTCATGCCCAAGGTTCCCTATCCGACGATTAAAGGAATTCAAATGGTGTTGGATGAAATGAGCCCGCGCAATCCCAAGGCCAAGGGTCTCCAGCCCGCGAGTTTCATTGATGTGACGATTCTGCGAGAGCTGGAGCAAAGCGGGTTCATAAAGAGCCTCTACGGCGAGTAACCGGCACGCGCGTGTTATGAGCGCTCTCTGCGCCTGATACCGCGGGCGGGTCTCCGCAGATTTCGTAGACAAAGTTTTAGACTTCGAACCGAAACCGAAACATCGACATTTTCCCAGGGTCTCGCCAACCCCCCAACGGGAAATGTCGGCCAGATGAATGACAGCAATTCTCGGATCAGGTGAAGGAGATTAAGGAGGTTCGAACTATGGGTATAGGAGCCCTGGAGGGAACGGTGGCTATCGACGTGAGCGCGCACCTGGCGGGTCCGTATGCCGGGAGTCTGCTTGGCGATCTGGGCTGCGAAGTCATTAAAGTCGAGCTGCCGGGAGAAGGCGATACCCACCGGCGGGCTCGCAATCCGAAATACGAAGGTTACGGCCCAAGCTTCAGGGCGCTCAACCGGAACAAGAAAAGCATCACCCTCAACTTGAAGGAACAGGAAGGGAGACGAATTTTGCTGCGGCTCGTGGAAAAAGCAGATATCTTGATCGAAAACTTCCGCCCCGAAACGAGGAAGCGCCTCGGCCTCAACTATGAGGATCTCTGCAAAATCAATCCCAGGCTGATCCATTGCTCAATTTCCGGGTACGGTCAAAGCGGACCCTATCGGGACAAGCCCGGCTTCGACACGATTGGGCAGGCGTTGAGCGGGATGCTGAGTCTGGTCACAGATCTGGACAATCCGAAGGTAGCGGGTGTTTCATTCGTTGACCATTCCACTGGCACATTTGCCGCGTACGGGATCCTAGCTGCCCTGCTGGCGCGTGAGAAGACCGGTCGGGGCCAATTCCTCGACGTATCGCTTTTGCTGGTGAGCCTGGCTTTTGTCGAATCTCAGGTTGCCGACTACTTAAACGGCGGCGAAGCGGTAACCCGGGAGAGCTTTCCGCGGGCGCGGATCTACTGCTTTATTGGAAGCGACGAGCGGCCTCTAGTGGTTCATCTTTCAGCGCATCAAAAGGCATGGGAGGGGCTCATTAGAGCAGCGGAACGGACCGACCTGTTAGATGATCCGAGGTTTGCAACACGAAGGGGTCGCTCAGAGCATCACCGCGAGATCGTCGGGATTCTTCAGGAGGCGTTTCGCAAGAAGCCACGGGAACATTGGCTGCAGGTCCTGGATGCCAATCGTGTGCCGAATGCTCCGATTAATACGATCCAAGAGAGTTTCGAGGATCCCCAGATCAAGCATATGGGTTTGCCTAAGCAGATGTATCATCCGACAATGGGGCCGACAAATCTGATCGGGAGTCCGGTGAATCTGTCGGACACGCCGGCTCGGCTCCTCCGGGCCGCACCGCTGCTCGGAGAGCATACGGAAGAAATACTAGAGAACTTTGGCTATGACAGAGATGCGATTAACAGTTTGCGCGCCCGCGGAGTGATTTAACGTCGATGTGACAAAAGAAGGGTCGGAGATTCGGAAATTCACTTAGTTCCCGATCGGCCAAGAGAAATTGAAATAATCAAAAATAAAAGGAGTTGCTCATGGATTTTAGCGTACGAACGGATCCGCCCGAAATTGGCGACTTCAGAAAAGAAGTCCGGGCATGGTTGCAAGAGAACATGCGCGGTTCGGAACACCTGAGGTGGTCAGCTGGTTGGTCTACACGGGATAATGAGGAGGAGTATCAGTTCCGGCGCGAGTTGGGTCGAAAGCTCGGGAGAAGAGGTTGGCTTTTTCCCGTGTTTCCCGTGGAGTATGGCGGCGCAGGGCTTACGATCGATCACCATGTAGTGCTAGACACAGAGCTTGATCGTTACGGCCTCAACCTGGGTCACGTGTTTTATACCGTTGCGCACGTCGTTGCGCCGGTCATTCTGAAATGGGGAACCGAAGAGCAGAAACGCGAATTCCTGCCTCCGTTGACACGTGGAGAAATAACGGTCTGGGAGTTGCTCACCGAGCCCCAGGGCGGAAGCGACGCGGCAAACTGTCTGACCAGGGCGATCAAGCAGGGAGACCACTACGTTGTCACCGGCCAGAAAGTCATGGTGGGTTACCGCTCCCCCGACGCTCTCTTTACCCTTGTCTGTACTAATCTTTCAGGAAAGCGCCACGAGAACTTGAGCTGGCTGCTTATTCCGGGCAACTTGCCTGGGATCACGATCCAGCCCATGTACCTCATGATGGGGCTTAAGAACTCGGTCTTTTTCGATGCCGTGCGCGTGCCGGCAAAATATTTGATCGGCGGTGAGAATAATGGCTGGAAGGTAGCCAACACCCACCTCGAGCTGGAACAGGGCGGCGAGGGAAGGGTCGGAACGAATGCGTTAGTCGAGCGGGTTGTCGAGTACTGCCAGCAGACGCGAGTCGATGGGAAACCTCTCCTGGAAGATACGAATATAAGGAACCTCATTGCCGACATGATGATCGAGCTGCACGTCGTGAGTCTGATGGAGCGGCGCAATTTCTGGCATCGGTTCGTCAGGCAACCGCATCCCTATGGCGGCGTCCAGTTCCGCTACTACCAGCGCATGGTGCGGCTCAGAAACGCCGAGCGACTGCAGCAAATCATGGGCTACGATGCCCTGGTGCCGAACCCTTCGGTTCATGAGGACGTGGACTTTGACTACGTTGTGCGCAGCGGCCCTGGACGAATGCATGGTGGAGGCACGTTGGATACCGACCGGGTGGTCTTTGCCCGTCGCGTAGGCCTGGGCCGTCCGACCAAAGAGAAAGCGCCCGAGACTATTTAGGTGACAGGCGACAATCGTAGGGAACGGTCGCCTGCCCGTGCCAGCACCTGCCCGCGCTCTGGCAGGCGGGCGGCAGACGGGCGACCGTTCGCTACACGAGTCAGGCTTTTGATAGGGGATAGCGTATGGACCTAAGACTCACTGAAACGCAACAAATGTTCAAAAAGGTGGCGGCTGATTTTGTCAAAGCGGAGGCGCCATCTCACCTCCTCACGCAGTGGTTTCGCAACAAGGCAACTTTTCTGCCGGAGCTGTATAGCAAAGTGGCTGAGTTGGGATGGTTAGGAATGCTGATTCCGGAGCGGTACGGCGGCGCTGGTGTTTCTTTCACCGACTGTGCTGTGGTTTTCGAAGAGCTGGGGCGCGCGCCCGTTCCCGGTCCGCTTTTCTCTTCCGGGGTGCTCGGCGCGCTGCTAATTTTGGAAGGTGGTTCCGAGACGCAGAAAAAATCTCTCATCCCAGACATTTGCCGCGGAAAGTCCATTGTCATTGCCGCAATCACGGACAGGGGAGCCGGCTGGGGACCTGAGTCGGTTGAGACACGGCTCAACAAAACCAGGGGCGGCTTTGTGGTTGACGGCGCGAAGCTGTTTGTCTACGACGCTGAGGGGGCGACCAGTTTCGTCTGCGCAGCCCGGACGGAGAATGGCCAGATAACGCTCGTCGTGGTGGACCGACAAAGCCCGGGGGTGTCGGTTGCACCTCAGATTGGCTTCATGGTATCAGTTTGCGAAGTGCGTTTCGATCATGTGCAGGTGACGGATTCCAACGTGTTGGGCGAGGCCGGGGCGGGTTGGCAGATTCTCGATCGCGCGTTGGAGAAGGCGCTGCCCATTCTGTGCGCGTACAAGGTCGGCGCATGCCAGGAGATTTTTGATTTTACCGCCGAATACACGCGGAACCGGGTGTTGTTCGGCCAGCCGATCGGCCGCTTTCAGCGCGTGCAAGACCATTGCGTCGATCTTTCAATCCACCTCGATGCGGCGCGCTGGGTTACGTACGAGACGCTTTGGAAGCTTGATGCGGGCGTGCCGGCAACGGCAAGTGTGCACGAGGCGAAGGCGGTGGCGAGCGAGGCGTATTATCAGGCCTGTAGTTTCGCCCATATGGTCTTTGCCGGGCCGGGAACGGACTACCAACATCCGCTGATGGCACACAGCGTTTTGGCGCACACGCTTTACCAGTATCTCGGAACGCCGCTCCACCACAAAAGGAAAATGATGGAGATATCGTACCCGAGCGGAGAGAAATAGCCTTTCTTTGCTGGGGTTTTCGCTGCCCTTTACGTCTTGAAAGGAGAGCAAGCCATGATTCTGGTTTGTTTGGTTTTCTTCTTTTTCTTACCATCGCCGTCTTCGGCTGCGGATAAAATCAGGATCGGGCTGAGCTCCATGAGCGCCATGCACGGCGCTGTCTGGGTGACCGAGGAGAAGGGAATATTTAAGAAATATGGCATTGAGCCTGAAGTGATCGTTATCGGTGCGGGCGCTGCCCTAGGGGTGAGTGCGATGATCGCGGGCGACGTCCAGTTTCTCGCCGGTGCCGGTGACGCCATCATAAAGGCCAGTCTCCGGGGAGCCGATGCCGTCATTATGGCGTCGGTCCAGAACAAAGGAGCACAGAGGGTGGTGGCACGACCGGAGCTCAAGAGACCGGCGGATCTCAAGGGGAAAAGAGTCGGGATCACCCGGTTTGGCTCGGCGTCGCATCTGGTTTTGCAGATGATGCAGAGAAAATGGGGCCTCGGTCCGGGCGAAATTCAGGTGCGCCAGATAGGCGCCTCACCCGCCATGCTTGCGAGCTTGGATGCGGGCGGTATCGATGCCGCCGTTCTTACGATACCTTCAGTCTTTGTCGCTGAGGAGAGGGGGTATCACGTTCTGGCAGATCTTGCCGATATGGATATCTACTATCTGAACACCATGTTCAACTCCACCCGAAGCTATCTTCGTAACCAGCGTGATCAGGCAACGAGGGTCATCACAGCCTTCGTGGAGGGAATCGCCTATTACAAAAAGAACAAAAGAGAAAGTCTCCAAGTGTTGAGGAAGAAGCTGAGAACGGATCCCGCGGGCGAGAGGCATCTTGAGAAGTCTTACGATCTGTACGCCGCAAAATTTTACGAAGCGACGCCCTATCCGTCGCTGCAGGGGGTCGAGACGCTCCTGGAGTTTCTCGGCAGCGAAAATCCCGCGGCCAGGGACGCGGATCCGAGATCATTTGTCGACAGCAGCATCCTCAAGGAGCTTGATGCGAAGGGTTTTATCAAGGCACTTTACGAGAAGTAAAAGAGCAGGCGTCGTCGGCACGAGACGTAGCCCGAATTGTTCACGCGTGACAGCAATCGAGGCGCGAGCCCTCCGCCCTGCGGGCCCAAAGCCTTCGGGCGACGGGCCGGAGCGAGCACGGAGATCCAAAGTTCAAGGTTCAAAGTCGGAAACGAATTGAAACGTTGAACCTGGAACATTGAACCTTGAACATCCTTTTTGCCATCGACCGAGAAGGTTCGCCCGGCGGGGCGTGAATAAGCCGGAACGGGAGGCTTTATGAAGAAGCTTCTGGGGATTTTTATACTCTTGATATGGAATTCAGAAGTCATCGCGCAGAGTTCCTTTTATCAGGGAAAGACGATCAGAGTTGTGGCGGCGGCAAGCGCCGGAAGCGCTTACGATTTGTACGCAAGGCTCGTCGCGCAATTCATGGGCAGACACATTCCAGGGAATCCCAATTTCATTGTGCAAAACATGCCCGGAGCAGGATCTGTGATTGGCGCCAATTATCTCTACAACGTGGTCAAACCCGATGGACTAACGATTGGCGCGGTTCAGCCATCGATTTATTTTAACCAACTCCAGAAGCGGCCAGAGGTAAAATACGACTGGGCAAATTTCACCTGGATCGGTAGCACCGACAAGTCCGATCACTTGCTTTATATGCGCGCGGATCTTCCCTACAAGACCCTTGCAGACGTGCGCAAGGCGCCGGAACCACCAAAGTGTGGGTCCACGGGGGTGGGTTCATCGAGTTATTTTATGCCAAAACTCTTGGAGGAAACCCTGGGCACGAAATTTATTGTCATCGCAGGATATCAGGGCGGTGGCGATACCGATCTGGCAGTGGAAAAGGGTGAGATTCAGTGCCGGGCCTTGACGATCCAGGCCTATTTCTCACGCGAACCCTACCACACCTGGCGCGAAAAGGGCTTTGTACGAGTCATGATGCAGACGGGCAGAACGCGAGATCCACGACTGCCCGATGTCCCCACCCTTGACGAACTCATGAACGAGTACAAGACGGCAGGAGGGCCACGACGTTTAGCGGCTTTGGCTTTGGCGGCCACGGACTTCGGTCGACCCATTGTCGCTCCTCCTGGTTTGGCTGCAGACAAATCTAAGCTTCTGCGCGACGCTTTCATGAAAACCATGAAGGATCCCGAACTTCTAGCAGAGGCAAAGAACAAAAACTTCGATATTACTCCCAGCGGCGGGCAGGAGCTTGAGGCGCTGGCTAAGGAGGTTGTCACGCAACCACCTGAGGTTTTGGAGCGGGTACAGAAACTGTTGGGTCAGTGAGTGCACAACCCAACTGATTACCTGCGGTAGCGGCAAGATGACAGCTCTCACACCGGCGCCGGGGTCTCCGCCGTGACCTTATTTTCGCCCGAGCTCACGAAGGAGCTTTCCCCAGCGGTCGCGTTCTTTTTCCAATTGATCGACGTGTGTGGTGTGTGTGGTGCCAGGTGTGTGGTGCCAGGCTTTGATATTTTGATTTTGGCATTCCAATTCAGATTGACATAACGCTTCCTAATTCGATAGGCTCCGCTTCGAAGATAAATCGTGTAGCAGAGTAATCCCAACGGTCTTGCGCGAAGGTGCAATGAACGCCGAGGAAGAAGCAAATATTTCGAACTCTTGCATTTAGCAGGAGCGCTCGCCATCAACTCGGAGAGGAAAGGGGTAAGAGATATGCCAAAAATCACGCTCAACAACGTCACGGTGTCGGACGCATACATGGCTTTGCTTGCGGACCGAGGAATCGACTACTGGTTCGCCAACGCGGGGACCGATTTCGCTCCCGTCGTCGAAGCACTGGCGAAGGCGCAAGTCTTGGAAACGAAAGTACCCACCGCGGTGACCTGTCCGCACGAGAATACCGCGATGCACATGGCGATCGGTTATTTTCTGGTGACCGGGCGGCCGCAGGCGGTCATGGTGCACGTCAACGTCGGCACGGCCAACGGCTTGAACGGTTTGCTCAACGCCGCGCGCGGCCATGTGCCGATGCTGTTCACGGCTGGGCGCACGCCGACCAACGAGGAAGGCTTGGCCGGACACCGCAGCCTCGACATTCATTGGACCCAGGAAATGTTCGATCAGGCGGGCATGCTGCGCGAATCGGTCAAGTGGGACTATGAGCTGCGCAACAGCCAGCAGCTCGAGACCGTGGTCGATCGGGCGCTGAGCATCGCGAAAAGCGATCCCATGGGTCCGGTCTATCTCTCTCTGCCGCGCGAGGTGCTGGCGCAGTCGATGGCTGAATTCACTTACACGACGCCGTCCCGCCAGCATCCGGCTGCGCCGTCTGTTCCCAATGGCGACGCAGCCGATGAAGTCGCGGCGCTGCTCGCCGGGGCGGAAAATCCCCTGATCATCACCAGCTCGGCGGGTAGAGATCCCAAATCATGGTCGGCGCTCGCGCAGTTCGCCGAGCGCTACGCGCTTCCGGTGATTCAGTACCGCAACCGCTACATGTCGCTTCCGAGCAATCACCCGATGAATTTAGGTTACGAGCTAAAGCCGCTGCTCGACGGCGCCGACGTGATCCTGGCGGTCGATGTTCCCGTGCCCTGGCTGCCCGCCTACGACAAGGTGCGCGACGACGCGAAGGTCATTCACATGGGTGCCGACCCTCTGCATGGCTACGTGCCCGTCCGCGGCCACCCTTGCGACATCGCGCTCGCCTGCGCGACGGCCGAAGGATTGCACGTGCTCAACGAAACCATGGCCGAGCACGAAGCCAACGCGAAGACGCGCATCGACAAACGCCGCGCGGCACTGGCCGAGAGGTGGAAGACGTTGCGCGAGAACTGGCACACGAAGTTGGATTCGGTGAAGGGCCAGACGCCGGTCCATCCGGCGTGGATCAGCCACTGCATCAATGAGATCAAAGGCGACGACACGATATTGATCAAGGAGTCGCCGCTGCTGCAGGAGCATGTGGATATTTCCCAGCCCGCGACCCTATTCAACGCCGGCGCCGCCTCGGGGCTCGGCCACGGCTTGGGCTGCGCGCTGGGCGCCAAGCTCGCCGCGCGCGACCGGCTGGTGATCGGCACGCACGGCGACGGTTCGTATATGTTCGGCAATCCGATCTCGGCGCATTACGTCGGCGCCGAGCAGGAGCTGCCTGTGCTGACGGTGATTTTCAACAACCAACGCTGGCAAGCGGTGCGCCGGGCGACGGTCGGATTACATAAGGACGGCTACGCGGCCAAGAGCCCGCACCAGCCGATCACGTTCCTCGACAGCATCTCGAATTACCAAAAGGCCGTGGAGGTCGCCGACGGCTA
>Ga0326597_10003288_pt1 | contig 23452 bp, 17 predicted proteins | sample RVTome_12_FD_203789 | JGI IMG/M metagenome (GOLD analysis project Ga0326597, IMG submission 203789) | Soil microbial communities from uranium-contaminated site in the Upper Colorado River Basin, Wyoming, United States - RVT100D185 | ecosystem: Environmental > Terrestrial > Soil > Contaminated >... | reverse complement strand
AAGAGCACGCCGGTCCACTTCGTCTTCGCCGGCAAGTCGCACCCCGACGATCCCGGCGGCAAGGCGACGATCGCGCGGCTGGTGCGGGCGGCCGGGAAGTACGGCGGACGGGTCCTGTTCCTCGAGGACTACGCCATCGAGCTCGCGCGCGTCCTCACGCGCGGCTGCGACGTGTGGCTCAACAACCCGACGCGGCCGCTGGAGGCGAGCGGCACCTCGGGGATGAAGGCGGCGATGAACGGCGTGCTCAACGCCAGCATCCTCGACGGCTGGTGGCCCGAGGGCTGCGAGCACGGCGTGACCGGCTGGGCGATCGGCGACGCCAGCGCCGGGGACGACGCGCGCGATCTGGAGGCGGTCTACGAGACCCTCGAGCGACAGGTGGTCCCAATCTGGTCCGACCGCGAGCGCTGGACGGCGATGATGTACGCCAGCATCCAGATGGCGGAGACCAAGTTCTCCACCGACCGCATGATCCGCGAGTACTTCGACCGCCTCTACGCCCCCGAGGCGATCCCCTCCAACCGACCCTCCGCGCCGGGCGCCGATCCGGTCGCCGCGCCCTGAGGCCGGGTCAGCCGCCTCCCTCGGGGATCACCTCCTGCAAGCGGAGCCTCTCGACGTAGTCCTCCGGCAGCCGGTGGTGCACCGCCCCGCGCAGGATGGCGTCGAGATAGCGCTGCGAGGGCGGCGAGGGATTCGACGGGCGCGCGATGTAGGTGGCGGCCAGCACCCGGCGCGCGAACGACCCGTCGTCGGGGCGCGTCAGCTCCACCGTCACCTGCTCGCGATCGTAGACGTTGTGCTGGTCGCCGGCGTCCTTGAAGCCTTCGAAGCCGTCGAGCCGGAGCAGGTCCTCCTCGGTGAGCTCGTATAGGACTCCCCACACCGTCGCGCCGTGCGCGAGTTGGATGCCGGCGACACCGCCGCCCCAGGCGTTCGAGTAGCGCAGATAGGCGAGGCGATGGTCGGCCAGCGACGCGAGCCCGACGACATGGTGCCCGGGGCAGCGCTCCCGCATCTGCTGGGGATCGAGATTGGAGCCGTAGGCGAAGTAGAGCATCGCGCCTCCACCGGATGCGGCCGTCCTTCAGCCGCGAGGGACTGGTACGCAGGATAGCGCAATCCCGCGAGATCCGCCCCGCGGTTGCCAGCGTGCCAGCCGGTGCTATCATACGCGCTCTGCCGGTCGCGCGCCGCCGCGCCGCTCACCCTCTCGCGGATGCCCTGGTCCCACATGGAGAAGCGTCTCATGCCTGCGGATTTTCTCGCCTTCGGCCCGCACCCGGACGACGCCGAGATCGGCGCGGGCGGCCTGCTGCGCAAGATGAAGTCCCTCGGGCACACGACCGGGATCATCGACATGACCTCGGGCGACATGGGATGGGGGAGCCCCGAGATCCGCGCCGCGGAGAGCGAGCGGGCGGCGAAGTTCCTCCAGCTCGACGTGCGCGAGAACCTCGACCTCGGGGATTGCCGGGTCGAGGACACGTTCGAGAACCGCTGCGCCGCCGCCGCGGCGATCCGGCGCCACCGGCCGCAGATCGTGCTCGCGCCCTACTACCACCTGCCGATCGGCCGCGGGCTCGGCCACAACGACCATTACAAGAGCGGCCAGATCGTGGCGAACGCCTACAACCTCGCGCACCTGCGCAAGGCCCCGATCCCGGGCGAGCCCTACCAGGCGCGCGGCATCTTCTTCTACTTCCTGCCCCCGGGGACGAGCCCGACCTTCGTCGTGGACGTCTCGGAGTTTTTCGACGACTGGATGGCGGCGCTCGACTGCCACCAGAGCCAGTTCGCCCATCCCGACCGGCCGCGCCCCCAGGAGCTGCCCCCGCTGCGCGAGGTGTTCGAGACCTTCGCGCGCTACTGGGGATGGCAGATCGGGGTGCGCTACGCCCAGGCCTTCCTCGCCACCTCGCCGCTCAAGATCGGCGATCCGATGCTGCTGGTGCGGGACGTCGTCCCGCGTCCCTGAGGCGGGCCGTTACCGCCCCGAGAGCCGATGACCTCCGCCCTGGCGCGCGCCGCCGCCGTCTCGAGCCTGCTCGTCGCGCTCGCATCGCCGCTCGCGGCCCAGCCCGCGGAGCGCCGGTTCGACGCGCTCGCCGAGGCGTTCCTCGACGGCTGGCTCGACCGCCATCCCCAGGTCGCCACCGGTCTGGGGGTGCACGCCTGGGACGGCGTGCTGCGCCCGGTCACGCAGGCCACGCTGGCGGAGGATGCCGCCTGGTACCGGTCCTTCCGCGCGCGCCTCGCCGCGATTCCGCGCGGCGGGCTGTCGTTCGAGCGCGCCCTCGACCACGACGTGCTGGCGGCTCGTATCGAGAGCGAGCTGCTCGATCTCGAGGTGATCCGTCCCTACCAGACCCATCCCAACGCCTACGTCGAGCTGGTGGCGGGCTCGATCCAGTCTCTGCTGGAGCGCGATGTCGCCTCCCCGTGCGAACGGGTGCGCGAGGCGACGCGGCGCCTGGGCCAGGTGCCGGAGGTGCTGCGCGCCGCGCGCGTGAACCTGGAGAACCCCCCGGAGATCTTCACGCGCGTCGCCTTGCAGCAGCTCGCGGGGGCCCTCACCTTCTATCGGAGCGAGGTGCCGGCGCTGGCCGCCGGGTGCCGCGACCCCGAAACCCAGGCCGATCTCGCCGAGGCGGACTCGGCGGCGGTGCGGGCGCTGGAGTCGTTCCTGGATTACCTGCGCGACGACCTGCTGCCGCGCTCCCGCGGAGACTTCGCCCTGGGGCGCGAAACCTTCCAGCGCAAGCTCGCCGGCGACGAGATGGAGACGGCGCCGGTGGACAGCCTGCTCGCCCGCGGCGAGCGGGAGCTCGAGGAGACCCGCGGGCGCATGGCGCTCCTGGCCGAGGCGATCGCGCCGGGGCAGGGATTGCGCGCCGCGCTCGATTCCCTGGCGCGCGACGCCCCGCCGCCGGATTCGCTGGTCACCGCGGTCGCGGCCGGGCTCGACCGCGTACGCGGTTTTCTCCGCGCGCACGCGATCGTGACCCTGCCCGAGAAGCAGCACCTCATCGTGCGCGCGACCCCGGCCTTCCGCCGCGGCACGTCCTTCGCCTCGATGGAGTCCCCCGGCGTGTGGGAGCGGCGCGCGACCGAGGCCTATTACAACGTGACTCCGGCGGATCCGACCTGGAGCCCGGAGCACCGGCGCGAGCACCTCGCGTTGTTCAACCCCTACGCCGCCGATCTCGTGTCGATCCACGAGACGCTCCCGGGCCACTACCTCCAGGCCCTGGCGCTGCGCCGAACGCCGTCGCGCCTGCGCCAGGCGTGGCTCTGTCGCAGCACGAGCGAGGGGTGGGCGCACTACTGCGAGCAGATGATGATCGAGCAGGGCTACGGCGGCGGCGATCCGCGCTACGAACTGGCGCAGCTCGCGCTGGCGGCCCAGCGCCTGGGCCGGTTGATCGTGGGGATCTCGATGCACACCCGCGGCATGACCTACCCCGAGGGGGCGGCGCTGTTCCAGGAGCGATGCTTCATGGCGCCCGCGAACGCCGCGCGCGAGGCCGGCCGCGCCGCGATGGACCCGACCGACCTGGTCTACACGCTCGGCAAGTGGCGCATCCTGGAGCTGCGCGACGGGCTGCGCGCACGGCTGGGAGAGCGCTTCTCGCTGCGCGCCTTCCACGACGCGCTCCTGCTCGCGGGCGGGGCACCCCTGCCGGTGGCGGGCGAGATCCTGCGGCACCAGTTCGAGGACGCCGCGGCGGGCGGAGTGGAGTAGTCGATGGAACGTTTCGCCGGACGCTACGTTCTGCTCCGCTGCCTGGGGCGCGGCGGCATGGGCGAGGTCTACCTGGCCCGGGACCTCGCGAACGGACAGGAGTGCGCGCTCAAGCGCCTGCTCGACCGCGCGGCGCTGGCCGCACCCGATCTCATCCGCCACGAGTTCGAGGCGCTCACCCGACTGCGCCATCCCGCAGTGGTGGCGGTGCAGGAATTCGGCTTTGCTCCCGACGGCACCCCCTACTACACGATGGAATACGTCCCCGGGGTGCCTTCGCACCTCGCCCTCCCGCGCGGCGACTGGGCGGCGCTGTGCGTCGTCGCGGCCGAGGTCGCCGCCGCCCTCGAAGCGCTGCACGCCGGCGGGGTGGCGCACGGCGATCTCAAGCCCTCCAACCTGTTGGTGCTGTCGAACGATGGCGGGCCTCCGGGCATCCGGCTGCTCGACTTCGGCCTCGCGGCCCTGCTCGACCGCGACCGGCCCGGCCGGCGGGGCACCCCTGGCTACGCCGCGCCCGAGGTCGTGGAGGGCGGCGAGCCCGGGGTGGCTGCCGACCTCTACGGTTTCGGCTCGACGCTCTACACGCTGGGCGCCGGCCGCCCCGCGTTCGAGGGCGATCGCCACTCGACCGTGCTCCGTCGCCAGCGGACGGGACCCCCTTCGCCGCTTCCGCTCGAGGAGGCGGGCACGCCGCCGGCCCTGGTCCAGCTCGTCCTGCGGCTCATGGCGCAGGGGCCGGCCGAGCGCCCGCGCGACGCGCGCGAGGTCCGTCGCGAGCTGGAGCGCATCCACCCCGCCGCGCGCCGCCCCCTCGCCGCGCGGCTCGAGACCGGCATGCTGGTCGGCCGCGGGCGCGAGCTGGCCCGACTCGACGCGCACTGGCTGGATCCGCCGAGCCCCGCCCGGGTGGTGGTGGTGACCGGCGAGCCGGGCAGCGGAAAGTCGGCGCTGCTCGGTGCCCTCGCCACGCGCGCGAGCCTCGCCGGGCGGGCGGTGGCGCGCCTCTCGTGCTCCACGCTCGAAGGCGCCGGCGCCGGTGCGCGGGCGCTGCTGCGACGCCTCGCCGCCGAGGCCGGCGCCGGCACCGGGAGCGACGCCGGCCTGCCGCCGGCGGGACGAGCGCTGTTGCAGGACGCGGGTGCGGTGCCGCGGGCGTCCGACTTCGATGTGCTGGCCGGTACGGCGGCCGGGTGGCTGGCGGCGATCGCGAAGCGCTCCGGCGCGCCGCTGGTGCTCATCGACGACGGTGAGCGGCTCGATCCGCTGTCGCGCGAGTTCATCCGCCGCCTCGTCCTCCATCCTTCCGCGCCGCCCGCGCTGTGGCTGTGGGCGCGCGCCGGCGCGCCGGGCGACGATCCGGTGGACGAGCGCATGCTGCGGGACGCCGGCCTCGCCGAGACCCTGGTGCTCGGTCGTCTCGACGCCGCCGCGGTGGGCCAACTCGCCGCGACGCGCCTCCACGAACCGGCGCCGGCGGAGCTCACGCAGTTCCTCTGGGAGCAGGCGGGCGGACACCCCGGCTACACCGTCGAGTTGCTGCGCGCCGTCGCGCGCGAGGGAGTGCTCGCCGAGGAGGACGCCGGGATCAGCTTCCGGCGCGCCGCGCTCGAGGGTACGCGCATGCCGGAGAGCTTCGAGGCCTCGCTGGCCGCACGGGTGGCCTCCCTGCCCCCGGGCCCCCGCGCGGCCGCGGCGGCGCTCGCGGTCTGGGGGCGCGCGGCTTCCGCAGCGGAACTCGCGGCGATCGCGCCGGCGGCGCAGGACCAGGCGCTGGCTACGCTCGAGCGCGCGGGGGCGGTCCGCCGTGATGGCGACGGACGCTTCACGCTCTCCCCGCCCGCGCTCGCGGGCCCGCTGCTGCGGGCCCTCGACGATGACGCCCGCGCCACCCTGCACCGTGCGGCCCTGGAGCGCGAGGGGCTGGCACCTGCGGAGCGCTTCCGCCACCTGCGCGGCGCGGGCGACACGCCGGGGGCGCTCGACGCGGCCGAGGCCGCGTTCGCCAAGGGCCCGGACGAACGGCTCGCGGCGGCCGCGGCGGCGATCGCGCTCGACGCCGCCCCCACTCGCGCCGCCGCATGGTACGAGCGCCTCGCGCGGCATCTCTCCGAGAGCGGGCGTCACGCTGAAGCGATCGCTCCGCTCGAGCGCGCGCTCGAGCTCGACCCGCAGGGCGAGCCGAGGTTCCAGCGCTGGACGCTGCTCAGCACCGCGCACCTGCGCGCCGGCTCGCCCGGCGACGTCGCGCGGGTGGTCGCCCGCGCGCTCGCCGCGGACCCGCCGGATGCCGAGCGGGCCGAGCTGATCTCGAACGACGCGGCGGGGCTGCAAGCCCGAGGGAAGCCGAGCGCGGCGCGGGCGCGCGCCGAGGAGGCGCTGCGCCACGCCGAGGCCTCCGGCGCCGACGAGCCGCTCGGAGTCGCGGCGCTGACGCTCGCCGGCTCGCTCCTCGTGCTGGGAGACCTCGATCAGGCCGACGCGGTGTTGCGGCGGGCGGAGCAGGCGTTCGCGCGCGCCGCACACGCGACGGGTCGAATCCGCGCGCTCGGCGCGCGCGCCCACCTCGCCCAGACGCGGCAGGCGTTCGACGAGGCCGCCCGGCTCTACGAGACGGCGGTGACGGCGGCGCGGCGCGAGGGCCTCCGGCTGGTGCTCGCCGAGACCCTGATCAACCGCAGCGCGCACCTGGTCGAATGCGGCCGCTGGAGCCAGGCCCACGAGGCGCTGGCGGAGGCCGCCCGCCTGGCGATGGAGGACGCGCGCCCGCGCGGCGTGGCGATCGCGGTCACCAACCTGGCGCAGCTGGAAGGGCTCGGCGGTCGGGGCTCCGGCGCGCTGCGGCAGGCGCGCGGAGCGCTGCGATTGACCCGCGAATTCCTGCCGCGCGCCGAGGCTTCGGCCTGGCGGGCGATGGCCCAGGCCTGGCGTGTCGCCGGCCGCCCCGCGCGCGCGATGCGCTCGGCGCGGCGGGCGCTCATCCTGGCACGCGGCAGCGGCGCGCAGCCGGAGCTGGACTGGTGCCTCATCGAGTACGGGCGCGCCTGCGTGGCGCGCGGCCGGTGGCGCGAGGCCCACGAGGTGTGGCAGGCCGCGCTGGCGGACCCGCGGCCGGCGGGCTCGGTCGGGCACGCCATCCTGCTCTCGCTCGCGGGGCGGGCGGCGCTGCGGCACGAGGACCTGGCCACGGCGCAGGCGCGGCTCGCGACGGCCGACGCGTGGCTCGAAGGACACCGCGCGCCGTACGCCGCCGCGCTGGCGGAGCAGCTGCGTGCCGAGCTGGCCCTGGTCCAGCGGCGGACCGACGAGGGCGCCAAGGCCGCCAGGCGCTCGCTCGAGATGTTCGCCGCCCTCCCGGCGCCGGCCGACCGCGCAGCCGCCATCGTGGACTTCGCCAGCCTGCTGCCCGAGGCCCCCGACGCCGGCCCGGCGCCGGTGATCGAATGGCTCGAGGAGGCGGCGGGCGCGTTCGGGCGCATGGGGGACCGCAGCAGCCGCGCCCGCGCGCTCGCACTCCAGGTGCAGCGGCTGCGGCGCGCGGCGGCGCGGCCCGCGGCGGCCGCGGGCGATCGCGATCTCATCGAGCGCGTGAGCTGGCTGCTCTACTCGCTCTCGGACCTGGGCGAGCTCGCCCAGCGCGCGATGCAGATGGCGGTGCAGCAACTGCGCGCCGAGCGCGGCGTGCTGCTGCTGGCGGAGTCCGGCACCGGCGAGATGGTCCCGATCGCGGACTTCGGCGCGGTGGATGCCGGCACGCGGCGCGAGGCGGTGGGGTACAGCCGCCAGGTCGTGCGCCGCGTCGCCGAGAGCGGTGGCTCGCTGCTGATCGGCGATGCGCCCGCCGATCCCAACGCGCGCTCGGAGAGCGTCGTCAATCTGCACCTGCGCTCGATCCTGTGCGTTCCCCTCTACGTCGGGGAACGGGTGGTGGGGGCGGTCTATCTCGACGATTCGCGGCGCCCCGAGGCGTTCGGGGCCGAGGACCGCGAGATCATGGAGGGCTTCGCCCGCCTGATGGCGGTGGCGATCGAGAACAGCCGCGGCCACCAGGAGGTGCGGCAGGAGAACCAGCAGCTGGTCGACGAAAACCTGGCACTGCGCCAGGAGGTCGGGACGCGCTTCACGACCCACAACGTGATCGGCGCCAGCTCGCAGATGCGACGCATCCTGGCGAAGGTCGAGCGCGCGGCCCAGGTCGGCACCACCGTGCTGCTCACCGGCGAGAGCGGCACCGGCAAGGAGACCCTCGCGCGCACCCTGCACCATTCGGGCAAGCGCCACTTGGGACCCTTCGTGGCGATCAACTGCGGGGCGCTGCCGGAGGGGCTGCTCGAGAGCGAGCTGTTCGGCATCCTGCCCAACGTGGCCACCGGCGTCGGCGCGCGGCCCGGCCGCTTCGTGCAGGCGGACGGCGGCACCCTGTTCCTCGACGAGATCGGCGCCATGCCGATGAGCCAGCAGGTCGCCCTGCTTTCGGTGATGACCAACCGCGAGGTGACGCCGGTCGGCGGCGGGAAGCCGATCCCGGTGGACGTGCGCATCATCGCCGCCACGAACAGCGACTTGCGGCAGCTGGTCGAGGAGCAGCGCTTTCGCGAGGACCTGCTCTACCGGTTGAGCGTCATCGAGATCGAGATCCCGCCGCTGCGCGAGCGCAAGGCCGACATCCCGATGCTCGCCCGCCACTTCCTCGCCGAGTTCGCGCGCCAGCAGGAGCGGCCGGTCCCCGAGATGTCGCCGCGCTTCCTCGCGGCACTCATGCAGAGCGACTGGCCCGGCAATGTCCGCGAGCTGCAGAACTACATCGAGCGGGTGATCGCGATGACGCCGGGCCCGGTGCTCGAGCCCCAGCCGCTCCCGCGCGATCTCGAGCAGCGCGGCGAGCCGCTCTCGCTCAAGCGCGGGGGCCGCCTCGCCGATCTGGTCGCGGAGCTGGAGCGCCGGATGTTGCGCGACGCCCTCGAACGCACGCAGGGCAATCAGAGCCTCGCCGCCAGGGAATTGGGGCTCACCGAACAGTCGGTCCGCTATCGCCTTCGCAAGTACAAGCTGATCCGGACTCGCGGAAATCGGCGAATCCGCTGAAATCGGCGAACACCGGTACGGCGGTAGGTTTCCAACCAGTTGGCCGGAAAACCAGCGTCCAGTTCGCTGAAATCGGCGAATAGAGGCCCGGGGGAGATCTGGCGCCGGCGCCACTGCCGACCACGCAAGAGGCTGCACATCAACTAGTTAACGGCTGACGGCCCATCGCTGGGTGAATGGCACGTTCCTCGCGTTGGCGGAAAGAGGATGCCCGTTTCCTCTCTTCCTCTCAGGAGGCACGTGATGCGCGTTTCTCGATTGGCCCTGCCGGCCCTCGTGGCAGTTACCCTGCTCACACTGGCGCTCCCCGCCGTCGCCCAGCTGACGACCGATCCAACGCAGGGCTGCTCGGCGCAGGGCTACACCTCTCCCGACGAGGCGCCGCTGATCACCCCGACGGGCCTCGGCATGTATCTCGACTGGTCGGCCCGCTTCTATGCCGCCGTGATCCCCGCCCGCTGGCTCGACGGCGCCCGGCTCGACCGCGTTCGCGGAGCGCTGCTCTCGAACCGCATCGGGCGCTCGGTGACGCGCTAGGGATCGTCCCGTGAGCACCGTTCTGATCCGATCACATCGCCGGCGACGGAGGACGGATCCTGGTCCTCCCCCCCGGCTCCTGCGCCTGCACCGCCACAGCCTGAGCAACGTGCTGGTGCTCGGCGGCACGGAGGTGGAGCGCGCGGATGCCGCGCGCGCGTTCCACCGCACGAGCCCGCTCAGGCTCGGCCCGTTCGTGCGCGTCGACTGCGCGCGGGACGAGGCGCTGGTGGTGTCCAGCCTGCGCAGTTGGCTCTTGCGGAGCGACTCGCCGATGCACGAGTGCCCGCTGCGAGAGGCCGAGCGCGGCATGCTGTTCCTCGACCAGGTGGACCGGCTCTCCTCCTGGGCGCAGCGGCTGCTGCTGGAGTTCGTCGCCCGCCGCCTCGATCCGACGCGCGGCGCCGAGCCGGACTCCTGGGGCGGCCGTCTCGCCGCCGGAACCGACGAGGATCTCGATTTCGCCGCCGCGCGCGGCAGCTTTCTGCCCGCGCTCCACGATTGCCTCGACAAGGTCCGCATCTCGCTCGACACCCTGCCTCAAGGAGGCGCGGCATGAAGAGCCGCTCCGACTGCCAGATCCTGCTGCTCAGCACCCGGCCCGAAGTCCACCGGCCCGTCCTGCGCGCCCTGCGCCGCATCGGCGTGCTCGCCCGGGCCGCCAGCGACCCGGGCGGCGCGCTGCGGTCCCTGCGGGCCCGGCCCGGCGTGGTGCTCGTGGATCTCGTCCACGGCCCGGGGCTCGACCCGACGGTGGTCTCCACGCTCAACCGCGATCGCGGCGGGACGGTGGTGCTGGCGCTGCACGCCGGCGGCTTCGGCCGCCACCACGAGGACGTGGCCGAGCTGAGCGTGGACGGCTTCTGCCCGATCGGGGACTGGGGTCCGGTCGTCGGCGCCACCGTGGGGCACCCGAGTTACGTTTCCACCACCCTCCACTGAGGGGCCGCCGGGGGGCTGTCCGAACGCGCCCGAAAGGGCCGTTCGGCGCCCCCCGGCCGAGGGTGGTGGCCGCTCCCTCCCGGGTTTCTCGCCGTCCCCATGTCTCGCCGTCCCCATTGACCCCCAGTGGGGCCGAAAGTTAAAGTCCTGCCTCCGCTCGGGCCGATACCATGGATGGGTCGGCTTCCGGTGCCCAGCCGGAGCGTAAACTAGGAGGTTTCATGCCGTTCCGCGTCCGGCGGTTGGCCGCGCCATTCCTGCTCGCCCTCTTCGTCGCGTCTCCGGCGTCCTCGCCCGAGGCCGCCGTGGCGTCCGACCCGCCGACCCGGCCCGCCATCGGCAGCGGTGGCGCGACCGGCGCACTGGCCGCCGCGACCCCGCGGCGCCGCGCGCGGCGCGCGCGGCGAGTGCCGCCCAGCGGCTGCTACGCCCGCAACGCCATCGTGCTCGATCCGGCGACGGGTGAAGTGCTGTACGAGAAGATGGCGGACGCGTCGGTCCCGATCGCGAGCCTCAGCAAGCTGATGACCACCCTGGTCTTCCTGGAGCAGCAGCCGGACCTCGCCCGCGAGGTCATGGTCACGCGCGACGAGCTGGGCGGCGGCGGCCACACCCAGCTCGTCCGCGGTGAGCGCGTCGCGCTGGGCGATCTGCTGCACATGAGCCTGATGTCCTCGGACAATGTCGCCACGCGGGTCCTGATGCGCGAATCGGGCCTGCCCGAGGAGGACTTTCTCGCGCACATGAACCGCAAGGCGCTCGAGCTGGGGCTGGCGAGCACGCGATTCGTCGAGTGCACGGGGCTCGACGAGCGCAACGTCTCGACCGCCTCCGACGTGGCCAAGATGCTCCAGGCGGCGGCGAAGAACGACAAGATCCAGACGATCACGACCACCCGTTCCTACGCCTTCCGGAGCGCGTCGCGCCGCTATCACCGGATCGGCAACACCAACCGCATGCTCTACGGCCGCTACGAGATCCTCGGCGGCAAGACCGGATTCATCAGCGAGGCGGGTTATTGCATCGCCACCTGGGTGCACACCCAGGGGCGCGACCTCATCGCCGTCGTGCTCGGGGCGCCCACCAACGCGACGCGCTTCGCCGACGTCATCCGCCTGCTGCAGCGGACCACCACGACCAGCTTCGCCCAGACCCAGCTTGGCCCGTGAGGGCTCGCGAGCGCGTCTCCGCCGCGGCGACCGGCCTCGCCGCCGGGGTGGCGGGCGGGCTCTTCGGCGTCGGCGGCGGGCTGGTGCTCATCCCGCTGCTGACCGCGCTCTTCCGCTTCTCCCAGCATCGTGCGCACGGCACCTCGCTCGCCGTGATCGGCGCCACCGCGCTGACCTCGATCATCGTCTACGGCGCGTTCTCGAACGTGGCGTGGGGCACGGCGGCGACCGTCGCGCTGGCCAGCGCGCTCACCGCCCGCTACGGCGCGCGGCTCGCCGTCCGCCTGTCGTCGCGCGGCCTGGCGCGGGCGTTCGCCGCGTTCCTCGTGCTGGTGGCGCTGCGCCTGCTGTGGAAGGCGCCCGAGGTCCATCCCGCCCCGTTTCACCATGGCCTCGCGGGCCTCGCCTTCGACCTCGCGCTCGGCTGCGCCGTGGGCTTGGTCTCGGGCTTCATGGGCGTGGGCGGCGGGATCATCGCGGTGCCGGCCTTCACCCTCGCGCTCGGCATGTCGCAGCAGATGGCGCAAGGCACCTCGCTCGCCATCATCGTCGTGACCGCGCCGGCCGGCGCGTTCGAGCACGGACGCCACGGCAACGTGGCGTGGCGCTCGGTGCCCCTGCTCGCGCTGGGCGCCGCGGTCGGCGGCCCGCTCGCTTCCTGGTTCGCGCAGTGGCTTCCGCACGTCCTGCTCGCGCGCGCTTTCGCGGTCTTCCTGCTCGCCAACGCCGCGAACACCTGGATGCGCGCGGCCGGGCGGGCGCCACGCGAGCCCGGCGGCCCGCGCCCGTCTTCGCCCTAGCCGGCGGACGGGCGGGCGCACCGGGCCGGAGGGTGGCGCGGCGCCGTTCCCCCCCGCCAGGCCTCCGGTCCCCCAGCCGGGCGACCCGTCCTGCGCCCTGCCCTGGGCCAGGTTGACCATTTGCCTACCACCGCACCGGGGGCCGTCGCGCCGTGCGCGCTTGGGCGGAAACCCCCTCGCGGCGCCTGAAAACACGGGTCTTCACGCTTGTTCGCCTCCGGCGCTTGCCCTAGAATCATTGGCGGCAACAGCCTCTTATCGGGCTGTCCCGGCGTCCTGCGCGAGCCGTCGGCCGATCCTCGGCGGAAGTGCCACATCAGGCGGCCGCAGCGGGTTCACCCTTCGGGAAGCACCGGACTCAGGTACAGCCGCAGCATGGTCCACAGGTGGCGGTTTCGGCCTCCGCCCAGCATCTCAGTCGAGCAGCCTCTACGGGAGGAAAGATGAAACTGGATAAGAAGCTTGGAACCGCGGTCCTCGCGCTCGCGGCATTGACGCTGGCCTCGCCGGCGATGGCCGTGAGCTTTTGGGGCGAGACCTTTCCTTACAGCAACGGCAATCTCACCGCCGTGAGCGGCGGCCTGTGGGTGAACCACAGCGGCACGGGCTCGTTCATCCAGGTCAGCGGCGGGGAGGCGGTGTTGGTCCAGGGCTCCGGCTCGCGTGAGGACGTCAACCGCAGCTTCACGCCGCGCGACTCGTTGGACAAGACCTATGCGTGCTTCAAGGTGACGGTGCCCAGCGCGCCGCTGCCGATCACGGACGTCTATTTTGCGCACCTCAAGGACTCGGGCACGTTCAATTTCGCGGCCCGGGCGTTCGTCACCGGTTCGGGCTCCTCGTTCACCTTCGGGCTCGCGGCGACCTCCAGCACCATCGGCGCGACCTGGCCGTCGGCCCTCAACTTCGGCCAGCAGTACACGGTGGCGATCATGTACGACGCCGCCGCGGGCTCGGCCAAGCTGTGGGTGGATCCGACGAGCGAATCGAGCCCCAGCATCACGGTGACCGGAGGTACGGCCAAGTTCCTGATCGAGGCGTTCGCCATGCGGCAGGCGGGTGGCAACACGAGCCAGCTGATCGACAACGTGGGGGTCGGCACCACGTTCGACGACATCTGCCCGAGCCCGACGCCCACCAACGCGACGACCTGGGGACGCGTGAAGACGCTCTATCGTTAGGCGTTTTCGCTTCGCCTTCGTTTCGTTTCGACCGACGGCCGCCTTCGCTATTCGAGGGTGGTCGTCGCGTTTGCGGCCGCGCGAATGGCGGCACGCGCACGGACGATTACTGGAGCTGAACACGCCGCCCCATATCGCGCCCGATGGCCAAAGAACGGGCCTTTGGGGTTGTCCGGTCCCGTGAGCCGCCCTACACTCATGGTGGACGATGGGCCCGAACGGGCCTGCCCCGGTCCCCGTCGCGAAGCGCCCGCGAGTTCCCTGCGGATGCAGAGCCAGATCCTCTCCGCACTCGGAACCGCCTCCGTTGAGCGTCGGGTGCCCGCGTACCCATCTCGTCGATTCGGGGGCGAGATTCGCGCATCTCACCCAGCACCTCCGTCGTGCATCCTCCAAGGGGGAATCATGAGAATGGCTAAGCAGTTCGCGATCGCGGTCTTGGCTCTCACCGCGCTGGCGCTCGCGGTTCCAGCGTACAGCGCCATCGTGCTCAGCGAGACGTTCCCGTATGCGGATGGAGACCTGACGACCGTCAGTGGCGGGCTCTGGGCCGCCCACAGTGGCGGAGGGGTCGGTCCGATCCAGGTCGTCGGCGGCAAGGCCATCGCCGCGTTCGGCTCGGAAGATGTGAACCGCGTCTTCACGTCGACGATCGCCAATAACGCCCGGGCCTACGCCTGCTTCGAGCTGACGGTGCCCACGCCCGCCTCGGGCATCGTGGTCGTGTCGGGTTATTTCGCTCACTTCCGGCCGGCCGTGGGATTCGCCTATCGCGCGCGGCTGCGGATCGAGCCGCCGCAGTCCGGCGGCAACTACTCGCTCAACATGAACGTGTGGTCCAACGCAGTGGGCGTCTACTGGCCGACGGACCTCAATTTCAACCAGACGTACGTCGTCGCCATGCGGTATGACCCCGACTCCTCTCAGGCGACGCTGTGGATAAACCCGCTCAGCGAGGCCAGCCCGAGCGTGACCCACACGGACGTCGTCAACGCCACACCGGAGACCACAGACGCGTTCGCGATCCGGCAGTTCGGCCAGGATTCGCAGCAGGTGATCGACAACATCAACTGCGGGACGTCGTTCAACGACGTCTGCCCGAACCCCACGCCGACGAATTCGACGACCTGGGGCCGGGTGAAGGCTCTCTATCGGTAGTCACGAGCCTCCGATTCCGAGCGGTAGCGGCCACTCCCAGTCGACCGGGGGTGGCCGCGCTGCTATTCCGCGGCGAGGCCAGGGTCGAGGGGCCCCGCTCGAATCCCCGCGGGGCCGATCGCGTCCGGTCCCGCAGCCGGCCCTCCGCCAATGCGGAGTCCCCGCCTCGCGTGATGCGGAGTTTGATCCAACTGCACAGACCACTGGACGGTCCACCCGGCGCTGCTCGGGGCGTCGGGGCGTGGGTACGAGCGCGGGGCAGGGCGCCACACCTGGCGGTAGAGGGTTGCGGACCCGCGGCGGGGGGCGTAGCATTATTGGGAGACTGCTTCAGGAGCTTGGACCCCCAGATGCGGGCCCGCCGCGAGCCCATGCTGTCTCGTTGCGTCCGCGGCGATGGCCCAGGCGACCCCTACCCCGGGGAGGTGATGCGCCGGCCTGCACGTCTGGCTACTCCCACATGGGCTCGCTCTGAGTTCCACGAGCTGCAGCTCCACGCAACGCACAGGTTCGCGCACCCTTGAGGAGAAGAACTCATGAAGCGTTTTTGCGCAGTCATTGCACTTGCCGCCCTCGTCGGGGTGGCCTGGAATGCGACCTCGTCGGCCCAGACGTTGATCGGCGGCCACGACGAGACGAGCGAGAACATGGCGGCCGCGTTCCCCGTGCTGCCGTGGAACCCCACGCCGAGCGCGATCGGGCCGGTGATCGGGGGCACGCACATTCTCATCAGCGAGGTGGCGGTCACCCCCACCGCCGCCGAGTTCATCGAGATCTGCAACCCCACGCCTGGGGTCGTCAATCTCAACAACACCTATCTGTCGGATGACTGGTACTGGCCGAACAACGTGGGCTACTACCTGCTCCCGACGCCGGGATACACGGTGACCACCACGACGGATTTCAACATGAGGTTCCCGGCCAATGCGGTGATCCTGCCCGGCCAGTTCAAGGTGGTGGCCGTCGACGGCGCCGCGTTCATCCTGAACTTCGGCTTCCCGGCGGACTTCGAAATGCTCGGCACGGATCCCGGCACGCCCGACATGATCAACGTCGGGAACAACGTTCCGGGGGCGGCGCTGATCACCAACGCGAGCGAGTTCGTGGTGCTGTTCCACTGGGACGGCCTCAGCGACAACGTCTGCGACAACGACTACGTGTGCTGGGGTTCGCCCACGGCCTCGGGCAGCCCGATCGACAAGACCGGCATCGCGGTGGACGGCCCGGATGCCAACGCGATCGCGACACCCTTCTTCCCCGACACGCCGAGAGCCGCGCAGCTGCTGGCCTTGGCCCCGGGCGCGGGCTTCAGCATTCAGCGGCAGGAGTGCTATGAGCTGCCCGAGAAGGTGCCGGGCAATGGCTGCATCCCCGGCGCCACGCCGACGAACCAGGAGACCTGGGGCAAGGTGAAGGTCCGGTATCGGTGATCGGACAACAGACCGGGCGGCGCGCTCGCGCCTCTCGGGCGTCACGAGGAGCCCCGCGTCCGCGGGGCTCCTTCATTTTGGCCACGCACCCAGTGACCCGCAGCGCACCGCCGGCCCGTGCCGCCAGCGTGGGAAAGGCGGCCTGGTAGCGGGCGCGCATCTCCGCCGCGACCGACTCACCATCGGCCCGCGCACCCGGGCCGGCGCCTTCACCCAGGTCGCTGTGGCAGGTCGACCACTTTGCACGCTTTGGACGGCGTCCCTCTGCGAGGGGCGTCCGGGTCACTGCGAGGACCCAAACCGGAAACACTTGCGGTTCAATCCGCTGCGAGCGGACTCCGGCCGTGGCGCGCCCGCGGCGCATCACCTGGAATGTAAGGCGCACATTCGCAGCAGGTTGCAGCATAGTATCGCGACCCTCGGGGATTTTCCCCCCTCCCGGCCAGCGATTTGCTTATCACAATGGGTAAGCCATCGCATTGGGCGGGCCCGTCGCGCTCCCCTCCGACCACAGCGTAGCCAGCGAACCCTTTCCGGGAGAACGTCATGGCACGATCGTCGCGGCCGAGATCGGTTCCCGTCCGGAGGTCCAGCCGCACTCTGCGCGCGAGCGCCAGCCTGCCGGAGCCCGTGCGGCGCGAGCAGGAGGTCGGAACCCGCCCGGCGCCCAAAGGACCGCCGAGCAAGCTCCCGCCCGCCGTGGCCCGCCAGGCACGCCGCGAGATGGACCGCCTGCGCCGCCTGCCCCCCGGCTCGCCCGAGGCCGGCAACGTGCGCGCCTACCTCCAGTGGCTGTGGTCCACGCCGTGGGAGCGCAGCATCTCGGAGGACGCGCCCCTGAAGCAGGTGGAGCGCTCGCTCGAACGCGACCACCTGGGGATGGCGCGCGCCAAGCAACGCATCTCCGAATACCTGTCGGTGCGCCGCCTCAAGCCCGACCTGCCGGGACCCACCCTGTGCCTGGTGGGCCCTCCGGGCACCGGCAAGTCCTCGCTCGGCTCCGCCGTGGCCGCCGCCCTGCGGCGCCCGTTCGCCCGCATCAGCGTCTCCGGGACCAGCGATGCGAGCGAGCTGCTGGGCCTGCCGCGCAACGTGCCGGGGGCGCAGCCGGGCAAGATCGTGCGCGCGCTGCGCGACTGCGGGGTGCGCAACCCGGTGCTCATGATCGACGGCGTGGACCGTCTGATGGGCGAGGGCGGGCTCGGCGTGCTCGAGATGCTGCTCGACCTGCTCGATCCCGAGGAGAGCGCCCGCTTCACCGACCACTACCTGGGGATCCCGCTGGACCTCTCGCACGCGGTGATGCTGCTGTGCGCCAACAATCTCGAGCTGGTGCCCGACGCGCTGCAGGAGCGCATCGAGGTCATCGAGGTCCCCGGTTACGGCGAGGACGAGAAACTCGAGATCGCGCGGCGCTTCCTGGTGCCTCGCCTGCTGAGCGAGCATGGCCTCACCGCGCGCGATCTCACCATCACCGAAGAATCGCTACGCGCCATGGTGCGCTATTACACGCTCGAGGCGGGCGTGCGGGGCCTGCTGCGCCAGATCGCCACGGTGTGCCGCAAGGTGGCCCGGGCGCGCGCGACCGGCGACCGCCACGCCCACAACGCGACCCCGGAGAACCTCGAGGAGTACCTCGGCCACCGGGTCTACACGCCAGAGATGGCGGGGAAGACCGACGAGGTCGGCGCCGCCGCCGGGCTCGCCTGGACCGCGGCGGGCGGGGAGATCCTCATCGTCGAGGCGCTGCGCATGCCGGGCTCGGGACGCGTGCTCACCACCGGCCAGCTCGGGGAGGTGATGAAGGAGTCGGTGCAGGCGGCCCACTCCTACGTGCGTTCGCGCGCCGACATGCTCGAGATCGACGCCGACGCGTTCGCGAACAACGACATCCACATCCACTTCCCGGCCGCCGGGGTGCCGAAGGACGGGCCGTCGGCGGGGATCACGGTGGGCCTGGTGATCGCGTCGGTCTTGAGCGACCGGCCGATCCGCCACGACGTCGCCATGACCGGCGAAGTCAGCCTGCGGGGCAAGGTGCTGATGGTCGGCGGTCTGCGGGAGAAGGCGCTCGCCGCCTACCGGGCGGGGTTCCGGGCGATGCTCTATCCGGCGGCGAACGAGAAGGACGTGAGCGACATTCCGGCCGACGTGCGCGAGCGGATCGAGCTGATCCCGGTCGAGACCATGGACGAGGTGTTCGCGATCGCGCTGCACAAGGTGATCGTGCCGCAGCGGATCGCCGGCAATTTCGTGATCGAGGTCGAAGAGGACGAGTCCCCCGACGCGCACGCGGACGGTCCGTCCGCCCGTGCCGCGCGCGGCCGGCGCGCGGGCTGACGCCCGCACACCTCCGGGCGTTTCGCGCGCGGGCCGACGCGTTGCGCGTACGCCCTTGGGCGCTGCGGGCCATGAGCGCGCCGGCGCGTCGTGCCCCGGGTCGCGGGCGCGAGCCTGGTCAATCGGGCGCGGAGCCCTCGACGTCCTCGTCGCGCACGTTTCCGCCGCGCTCGATCGCCTGCAGGTAGTCGGCGATCAACGCCCGCGCCTCGGCCGCCTCCACCGCCGGCGCCAGGATCTCCCCCCAGGCGCTGGTGCCCCAGTCGCGCCGCACCGAGCCGTAGCCGGGCAGCATCGCGCTACGGAGAACGGCCCGCAGGCCGTGGTGCTCCAGCATGCCGCACAGCAGGGCCCCGGCGGCCGCGTCGGGCACGCGATGCACCACCACCGGTGTGCCGCTCTCCTCGCCCGGCGGCGGCTCGGCGGTCAGCAGCACGCGGCAGCGCGGGCAGGCCGCGACCGCCTCCGGGTAGTCGGCGCCGCACTCCGGGCAGTACTTCATGACCCCTCCGGCGGCGGGCTCAGCCCGCCGCTCGGGTGGTCGCCGTGGCGTAGTGGCCGCGCAGCGCCCGCGCGGCGGTGACCACCTCCTCGGTCCGCGTCGCCAGCGACATGCGCACCCAGGACCCGTACTCCGCGCCGAAGGCGGTGCCGGGCAGCACCGCGACGCCGAGGCCCAGCCATTCGCGCGCCAGGTCCCAGACGTCGCGGCCGGCGAGTGCCGCCGAGACGTCGGCGAACACGTAGAACGCCCCGCGCGGCACCGGCACGCGGATCGCTCCCTGCCCCTCGAGGCCCGCCAGCATCCGGTCGCGGCGCTCCTGGTAGGCGCGCCGCATCGTCTCCACCGCCTGCTGTGGCCCGACGATCGCCGCCCGCGCCGCGCTCTGGACGGCGGGGAACACCCCGTGAGTGGAGTAGAAGGAGAGCAGCGGGCCCATGACCGGCCGCAGCTCGGGCGGCGAGACGATGTACCCCACGCGCCAGCCGGTCATGGCGTAGGTCTTGGAGAACGTGTAGACGCTCAGCGTGCGCCCGGCCATGCCCGGCAGCGTGGCGATGCTGACGTGGCGCGCGTCGTCGAAGAGCAGGTGCTCGTAGGCCTCGTCGCTGATCACCCACAGGTCGCGCTCGATCGCCACCTCGGCCAGCGCCTGCAGCTGCTCGCGCGTGAGCACCGCGCCGGTCGGATTGTTGGGGGTGTTGAGGTACACGCCCCGGGTCTCGGGACGCAGTGCCGCGCGCAGGCGGGCGGCGAAGTCCGCCGGGGTCATGGTGCCCTCGTGCAGATCGACGTACGCCGGCAGCGCGCGCATGCGCGCCCCCGCGGTGAAGCCCACCAGCTTCGGGATCGCCATCCAGTAGGGCGAGAGCACCAGCACCTCGTCACCCGCCCCGAGCAAGGCCTGGAACGCGAGGAACAGCGCGTGCGTCCCGCCGATGGTGATGACGACGTCGTCGGGCTCGCAGGCGATGCCGTTCTCGCGCGCCAGCTTCTCGACCAGTGCCGCGCGCAGCGGGAGCGAACCGCGCGCATCCGGATAGTGGGTCTCGCCCGCGCGCGCCGCGGCGCCCAGCGCCTCGACGATGTGCGCGGGGGTCTCGAAGTCGGGCTCCCCGCGCTCGAGGTGGACCACGCGCCGCCCGGCCTGCTCGAGAGCGCGGGCCTCGGCCATGATCCGGCCCAGCGCCGAGGTCATGCTCAGGATCGGGCGATCTGCAATCAACTGGGGCATGGCGTGGACCTCTCGGGCTGGAACGTGGGATGCGATCCGGGAGCCGAGATTAGCACGGGAGCTGGCCCGGTGCGGAGCGCGGGGCCCCCTCCCGGTCGGCACGTGGCTTGCCAGCCCGCGTGGGCTTTTCCTGCTGCCATCCCTGGGGGAATCCGCCGTGTCAAAATTCGATCTGCGGGACGTCTCCGACCGCCTGACCCGCTCGCGCGACATCGAGGCCGTGGTTTCCGAGTTCCTCGGCTATCTGCAGGCCGTGCGCTCCGATTGGTACGCGTCGCTGGCCTTCTACGAGGTCAGCCGCGATGCCCTGGTGAACCTCTACGTGCGTGACCGCAAGCTGTCCCGCCGGGACATCGTGGTGCCGGTGGACCAGCTCCCGGCCCGGCTCGTGCGAAAGTTCTTTCACCCCAGTGCGTTTTTCAATCATGCCGACCGCCGCTCCCTGCTGGCGAACCTGTTCCAGTCCGCACCGTACTACGAGCCGGACGCCCACGAGGCCCATGCGCTCCAGCCCCTGGCGCCGATCGCACAATGGCAGTCGTGCATCTGCATGCCGTTGGTGGACGAGGAGGACCTGCTGGCGATGCTGGTCCTGGTGAGCGTGAAGCGCGGCGCGTTCACGGCCAAGGTGCTCGACGAAGTGGTCCCGATCAAGAACATGGCGGCGCTTGCCATCGCCCAGCGGCTCCACCGCGCGGCGGGCGGCGGCGCCGAGGACGGGGCGCGCGCCGAGCGGGCGGCGGTGGCCGAGTTCCAGGAGCACATCCGCAACCTGAGCACCTACGCCGACGAGCTGGAGACCGACAACCGGGCCAAGACCGAGAAGCTCAACGAACTCGCGGCTCAGATCCACCAGTTCGACCAGCACTCGGGCCGCTACCGCGAGGAGCTGCTGCGCGTGAAGGCCACGCTGCTGGCGCTCGAGGCGCAGACCTCGGCCGCGACCGAGCAGTTGTCGAACGCCTACTCCCAGCTCGACTCGACCCAGTCGCAGCTCGACCGGATGCAGAGCACCCTCGAGTTCATCCGGGAGGTCTTCCGGATGCTGGCGGACCCGCACGACCCGCGGGAGTTCTCCGGCATGCTGGTGGAGTGGTTCTGCGAGCACTTCGGCGTCGAGCGCTGCAGCCTGATGCTGCTCGACGCCACGCGGGATGCCCTGCAGATCGCCGCGCACCGCGGCATCGATCCCGCCGTTGCCGGCGGCGTCAAGGTGCGCGTGGGGCAGGGCATCGCGGGCTGGGTGGCGCGCAACCGGCGCCCGCTGTTCGTGCGGGTGCGCGAGGAGAACCGCGTTGCGCCGCACACCGACCAGGACGTCTACAATTCGGATTCGTTCATCAGCGTGCCGCTGATGCACAACAACCGATTGCGCGGGGTGCTCAACCTCAGCAACAAGGTGGACGGCGAGCACTTCGACGAGATGGATCTCGACCGCGCGGTGCTCGCGGGGTCGGTGTTGGCGATCGCGATCGGCGACCGCGACGCCGCGGCGCACGAGACGGCCGCCGCCTGAACGACGCGGGCGGCGTCCAGGTTAGGGCAGCTTGCGCCCGGCGATCACCACGGCATCGAGCGCCCGCAGCCGCACGGTGCAGTTGAGATCCGGGCCGCTCGCCGGGCCCCGCAGGCTGTTGGTGAGCGCCATCCGCATGCGCCGCTGGGTGAACAGCGCCGCCACGCGCGGCTCGGCGCCGAACTCGAGCTCCAGCGTGTCGGTGACGCCGGGCCGGAGGTCGATCGCCTGGGTGAGCACCGGGGGGGTCGAGCGTGGCGGGGTGTCGGCGTCGCTCAGGTACAGCCGCAGCGTGTCGCTTCCCGACCCCGTGGAATCGGCGGCGATGGTCGAGACGCGGATCGACACCGATCTCACCTCGGCCGCCCCGCTCAGGCCCTCGAGCAGGCTGATGGACTTGTCGTCCACCATCGGCTGCTCGCCCGTGTAGAGGCCGCCCGGAACCGCGACCAGGGGTCCGACCGAGGCCTGGGTCGCCGCCGGATCGAGGAAGCTGAGCACGTCCACGTGGAGCACCAGATTCCCCGCTCCGCAGCCGGCCGCCGCGGCCAGCGCGGCCACCGATATCCATCGCACCCCGCGCACGAGGCCTCCTCTAGTGGTAGAGCGCGAGCCCGGCCCCGAGTTCGAGGCCACGCTCGCGCGACAGGTTGCGGCTGTGGGTGGCGAGCGCCAGGTCCACGCCGAAGTGTCCGAGGCGCATGCCGAGGCCCCCGGAAAACTGGGCCTGGCGGTTGAGGTCGATGCCGCCGCCGGCCCGGAACGCGACCGGTCCGCGCCAGGTCTCGAGCCCGAGGTGGGCCGCGGTCCGGAACGCGCCGCGCACCGCGTCGGCCGCCACCAGCACGCCGCCCACGCGAACGGCGGCGTTGACCGTCACCGTGGCGGGCACCTCGCTGGTGATCGGCACCCCGTCCCGCAGCACCTGCTGCGTGAACTCGCCGGTCGTGCTGTCGGTGTAGGCCAGGCTCTCGCGCACCCGCCAGTCGATGCGCGTGGCGATATCGTTGACCCCGATGCCGAATTCCGCCCCGCGCCACAGCCACACCATGCCAAGATCGAGGCCGCGGCCGAGACGGCCGCCGGCGGGCCCGGCGTCGCGGAGCAGGGCGCGGTAGTCGAGGTTCACCGGGTCGCTGGCGAACAACGTGTCGGCGGTGGAGAACGCGACGACATTGTCGGCGTCGCCGTAGGCCAGGCCGCGGAGCAGCTTGGCGCGCGCGCCGACGTAGAGCGCCGTCCCGTCGGCGGCGCGGGCATCCGCGCCCCGCGCGACCAGTGGTCCCGCCCAGCCGAACTCGGCCGACATCGCGGCCTGGCCGCGGGCGCGGTCGAACATCGCGTAGCCGGTGTTGGGCGTGAACGGCTCGCCGTCGCGCAGCGCCCGCCTCAGGGCCTCGTTCAGCGACAGGTCGTTGTCGTACTGCACCAGCGGCGAGGCAGAGACGAAGGCGCCGCGCATGCCGAGGGTCAGCGCCGGGCCGTGCTGCACCCCCGCGCTCCGGCTGCGGTCGGCGGGGAACACGTCGGCGATCTCGCCCAGGTCCACCGCGAGGCGGTCGCGCGCGATGGCGATGCTGATGTCGTTCGCGGGCGCGTCGTGCGCGATCAGCTGGAGGTTCCACGGCGGGTTGTAGAGCAGGTTCGCCAGCTCGAAGAGGTTGAAGTCGGAATCGTCGGGGTCGAGCGACGGCGGGTTGGCGAGCAGCGGAATGAGCCCCAGCGGAAGCGTCAACTCGGTGGCCCCCCCGCTCGGGGCGGGCACCGCGCGATAGGCGACGTTCGAGGTCTGGCCGGCAGGTCCACCCCC
>Ga0326597_10003287_pt1 | contig 23454 bp, 21 predicted proteins | sample RVTome_12_FD_203789 | JGI IMG/M metagenome (GOLD analysis project Ga0326597, IMG submission 203789) | Soil microbial communities from uranium-contaminated site in the Upper Colorado River Basin, Wyoming, United States - RVT100D185 | ecosystem: Environmental > Terrestrial > Soil > Contaminated >... | reverse complement strand
TCGCCCGGCTCGACCGGATGATCCCCGCCGGGCAGCGTCTGGTGATGACCTCGTCGGGCGGTCTGCTCCCCTTCGCATCCGCGGCCGGTTACGCGGGACGGCTCGTCCTCTCCGGCCCGGCTGCGGGTGTGGTGGCGGCTACGGCGATCGGCGCAGCCAAAGGCCACGCCTCGGTCATCAGCTTCGATATGGGCGGGACCTCCACCGACGTCTGCCGGATCGACGGGCAGGCAAGGGGAGCCGGCCGACTCGGGAGCGCCGGCTGGGTCAATCGGGTGCCATCACTCCCGGTGCGGACCATAGGTGCAGGAGGAGGCAGCCTGGCCTGGGTCGACGAAGGTGGTGCGCTCCGGGTGGGACCCCGGTCAGCGGGCGCCCATCCCGGCCCTGCCGCGTATGGTCTCGGAGGGGGCCGAGCCACTGTCACCGACGCCAATGTCATCCTCGGTCGGATCCCCCCCGACACGGCCCTCGGCGGGTCGGTGTCCCTCGACGTCGCCGCGGCGGAGCGGGCGGCGGGCGACCTCGGCTCAACACTCTCCCTTGGGGCTGCGGCCGTGGCGGTGGGCATAATCGAAGTGGTCGACACCCACATGGAACGGGCACTGAGGGCGGTGTCAGTCGAGGAAGGCGTCGACCCCCGGGACTCCGCATTGGTCGCCTTCGGAGGCGCCGGTGGCCTCCACGCCACCCGTCTCGCCAGACGGCTCGGGATCAGGACCACTTTCATCCCTCCCCTGTCGGGGGTCTTCTCCGCCCTCGGCCTGCTCCTCGCCGCCCCCACCAGCGACGCTGAGCGGACGGTGATGCTGGAAGAGGGGTCGGCCCGCCTCGGCGGGGTCACCGGCCGGATCTTCGGCGAAGCACGCGCCACCTTCGCCAGGGACCATGGCGTCACCGGTGACGAGCTGATCGGCTGGGCCGAGGTCCGCTACGTCGGGCAGTCCCATGAGCTGGCGGTCACCCTGACCTCGAGCTGGGAGGAGCTGAGAGATGAGTTCGAGGCGGCTCATCTGGCCCGATTCGGGTTCGTGCGGGCGTCGGAGCCGATCGAGTTGGTGACCGTGCGTGCCGTGGTATCTGGTCGGGCCCCGATCTCCTGGGACGATCTCCCGCCGCTGCGCCCGTCCCGGAAGCCCGTGGCGACTCGGGCGATGGCGATGGTTGCGGATCGCTCGGTGGAGGTGTCGGTCTGGGCGCGGGCAGAGCTGCCCCCCGGTTTCGAGACCCAGGGACCGGCCATCGTCGTGGAAAGGGACTCCGCGGTCTGGCTCGAGCCCGACGACACGCTCTCGGTCCATGAGGACGGGACCCTGGAATTGGTGTGGTGAGCAGAGTCACCGAGGCACAGCGCTTCGTGCAAGAGGCTCTTCGCCAGTTGGCGGATCCGGCCAAGGCATCCGGTATGCAGGCCTATATGAGGACAGACATGCCCTTCTACGGCGTGCAGAAGCCGGCCAGGGTCGGGATCCTGCGTGAGCTGGTTCGGGGCTTCCCGCCGGCCGATCGCCAGGGATACGAGGAGCTGGTTCTCGCTCTCTGGGACCTGCCTCACCGTGAGGAGAAGTACCTGGCCCTGGGAGTGGCCCGCCACTTCGAGGAGCACGTGACCCCGCCGTCGCTACCCCTCTACCGCCGTCTCATCGTCGAAGGGGCATGGTGGGACTTCGTCGACGAGATCGCCACCAAGCTGATCCGTCCTCTGGTGGTGGATCATCCGGCTCAGATCTGGCCGGTAGTCGAGCTCTGGGTAGACGACGAGGACATGTGGCTGCGCAGGACCGCGATCCTCAGCCAGATCGGGGCCAAGGAGCGGACCGACACCGATCGTCTGTTCCGATTCTGCGAGCGGCGGGCCTTCGAGAAGGAGTTCTTCATCCGGAAGGCGATCGGATGGGCCCTGCGGGAGCAGGCCAGGACCGATCCCGAGTTGGTCGCAGGATTCGTCTTGAAGCATCGGGAACGGCTCTCGACCCTGTCTTATCGGGAGGCGACCAAGCACATCGGGCATCTGCTTGCTTGACCCTTCGGCTCACGACTCCAGCAGTGTCTTGAGCACAGCGAGGTCCTTCTTCACCAACTCGATGTCCCGGGCCAGGGTCTCGTCGCTCATCCCCGGCGTGCGGAACAGGGTGAAGATCACCTCGCTGCCCGAGCCGTTGGCGACAACCCGCATTGGCACATACACCTCGATCCCGTTGGCCATGGTCACCCGGTGGTCGAGGACCCCGTACTCGTTGCGAGGGGTGAAGCGCACCCGGATCGCCCCGTCCGGTGTGTCCGCCATCCAGTGGTCGCCCTCGGGCTCGAGGGCGGTGGCCAGCCCCGTCGCCCAATGGGGGAGGTTCTCGGGTTGGCTGGTGAATTCGTAGACCTCATGGGAGTCACGCTCGATCGAGATGCTTATGTTGTGCGCTTGATGGGTGGTAGCCATACCTCTGTCTCCTCGGAAGAGTCAGCCATGATGGCCTGGATCGCATCTTGACCAGCGACCCGATCACCCTCGAGGTCGCCCGTCATCGTCTTTCATCGGTGGCCGACGAGATGGGGATGGTGCTGAGACATGCCTCCCTGTCGCCCAACATCAAGGAGCGTGCCGACTGTTCGGCTGCCCTCTTCACCCCTGACGGGGCCATGCTGGCCCAGGCCGAGCACATCCCGGTCCATCTGGGATCGATGCCGGAGTCGGTTGCGGCCTGTCTGGCCCGCTTCGAGCCCATCCCCGGCGTCCAGTACGCGGTCAACGATCCTTACGCCGGGGGCACCCATCTCAACGACCTGACCCTGGTCGCCCCGGTCTTCGTCGAGGACCGTCATGTGGCCTGGGTGGCCAATCGGGCCCATCACGCCGACGTGGGCGGTGAGGCGCCCGGATCGATGCCGGCTCATGCCGTCACCCTCGGCCAGGAGGGTCACCGGGTCCCGCCCACCGTCGCCTATGCCGACGGGCACTGGGTCGAGGAGTTCTCCGAGCCGTTCATCTCCGCCTCACGCACCCCATGGGAGCGAAGGGGCGATCTGGAGGCGCAGACCGGGGCGAACTCGGTGGGGGCGAGACGACTTGCCGAGTTGGTGAGTCGGGACGGTGTCGATGAGTTCGAGTCGCTGACTGCCGCACTCCTCGACTATGGCGAGCGGAGGATGAGGGCAGCGCTGGGAATGTTGCCCGAGGGGGAGTACTCATTCGTCGACTACATGGAGCTGGGCGACGAGGACGTGGCGATCCGGGTCGTGATCACCGTCTCCGACGGGAGCCTCATCGCCGACTTCACCGGCAGCGACGACCAGGTCCCGTCCAACTTCAACGCGGTGGAGGCGGTCACCCGGTCGTGTCTCTACTACGCGGTCCGGGTCGCCACCGACCCGACCATCCCGGCCAACGGGGGTTGCTACCGCCCCGTTGGCCTGGTCGCGCCGGCGGGCTCGATCGTGAACGCCAATCCCCCGGCGGCGGTGGCCGCGGGCAACGTCGAGACCAGCCAGCGGATCGCCGATGTCCTGTTGGGCGCCCTGGCCCAGGCGGCTCCGGACCGGGTCCCTGCCGCCTCTCAGGGGACCATGAACAACATCCTCATCGGCAACGACGACTTCGCCTACTACGAGACCGTGGGCGGTGGCCAGGGTGGCCGGCCCGGCCGGGCCGGCCAATCGGGCATCCACACCGGGATGACCAACACCGAGAACACCCCGATCGAGTCGCTCGATGACCACTACCCGTTCCGGGTCGAGCGTTACACCCTTCGTCGGGGAAGCGGCGGTGAGGGGCGCTTCCCCGGTGGGGAAGGCATCGAGCGGGAGATCCGGTTCATTGCCGATGCCACCCTGTCGCTGATGGGGGAGCGACGCCGGCACCGGCCTTGGGGTCTGGAGGGAGGCGGTCCCGGGGCCACCGGCGAGGACTGGCTGATCAGGGCCGACGGCCGCCGCGAGCGTCTCTCCGCCAAATCCACCACCGAGGTCCACCCCAACGACCGCCTCCTCGTCCTCACCCCCGGAGGGGGCGGGTGGGGGCGGCGTGACCGCTACCGGGTAGCAGGCGCGAAAACTACGCTCCCGGTGTGAGCCTGGTTGAGGATCTTCGGGGGGTGCTGAGCGACGACAGGGTGCTCGAAGAGCCGGTCGAGCTCTACCTCTACTCGCGCGACTCGTCGCTGATGCAGGGTGAGGCGACCTGTGTCGTGCTCCCCCACACCACCGAGGAGGTGGCCGAGGTGGTCCGGGTCGCCGAGAGACACGGTGTCCCCATCGTCGCTCGGGGGGCGGGCACCGGGCTCGCCGCAGGGGCTATCCCGATCAACGGCGGCATCGTCCTGTCCACGACGTCGATGGACCAGATCGACATCGACGTGGCGAATCGGACCGCCTGGGTCGGGGCCGGGGTCATCAACCTCGATCTGAGCATGGAGGCCGAGCCGTACGGCCTCTGCTTCGCCCCAGACCCCTCCTCGCAGTCGGCCTGCACCATCGGGGGCAACGTCGCCAACAACTCCGGTGGCGCCCACTGCCTGGCCGAGGGTGCGACGACCAGCCATGTCCTTGGTCTCGAGGTGGTCCTGGCCGGAGGCGAGGTCCTGGTCCTCGGGGGTCAGGCTCCCGACATGCCCGGACTCGACCTGAAGGGCCTGATCGTCGGCTCCGAGGGGACACTCGGTGTTGTGACCCGGGCCCTGGTCCGCCTCCTCCCCATCGAGTCGGATGTGCGGACCCTGCTTCTCGATTTCGGCCAGCTCAGCGGGGCCACCAAAACGGTCTCCGACATCATCGCGTCCGGGCTGGTGCCGGCGGCGCTGGAGATCATGGACCAGAAGATGACGACCGCGGTTGAGAATTGGCTCGAGGCCGGTTTACCCACCGACGCCGCCGCCATCCTCCTCGCCGAGGTGGTCGGCGACCCCGAGGCGGTCGAGGCCGAGGCTGCGCTCATCACAAGGATCGGGAGGGACAACGGCGCCCGTCATGTCCAGGTGGCGGAAGACGAGGCGGAGCGGGCCACTCTCTGGAAGGGACGCAAGTCGGCGTTTGGCGCCGTGGCCCAGGTCTCGCCCAACTACTACCTGCATGACACGGTGGTGCCCCGTTCCCGTCTCGTCGAGACGATGGAGGAGGTCGAGGAGATCGCCGCCCGATACCAGCTCGACGTCTACAACGTCTTTCACGCCGGCGACGGCAATCTGCACCCTCTCATGGCCTTCGACGCCTCCGAGCCGGGGATGATGGAGAAGGTGCACAAGGCGGGCGAGGAGATGGTTGCCGCCTGTCTTCGCCGTGGCGGCGCCCTTTCCGGCGAGCACGGGATCGGGCTGGAGAAGCGGGACATGATGCGGGCGGACTTCACCGAGCTCGATCTCGACGCCCAGGCCCGGCTCAAGGAGGCATTCGACCCGGACGGGATCTTCAACCCGGCGAAGGTGCTTCCCGAAGGCTCGCGCTGCTTCGACTTCGGCGGGGTCAGGCGCGAGATCCCCGACGGGGCATGGTTGTGACCGGAGCCGCAGGGGGCGGCCCGGAGCACCTCGCTCCCGACAGTGTCGAGGCCTTGGCCGCAGCCCTGCGCCAGGCCACCGAGAACCGACGAGTCATCCAGGTGGTGGGAGGCGGGACGAGACAGGGTTATGGGTCGCCCCCACCTCCGGACGTATTCCTGGAGATGAGCGGTTTCTCAGGCATCGAAGAATGGGACCCCGACGACCTCACCGTCACCGCAGGGGCGGGGACCCCGGTGGCCGAGCTCGAGTCGCTGCTGGCCAGCCGGGCGCAGACCGCGGTGCTCCCCGAGGTGCCGGGCGGGTCGACCGTCGGCGGCGTGATCGCTTCCGGTGTCTCCTCCTTGCGACGGGGCCGGCTTCTCGGGACCAGGGAGCGGATGCTCGAGGTGCGTCTGGTCACCGGGGACGGGAGGGTGGTCCGGGGCGGGGGCCGGGTGGTCAAGAATGTCTCCGGGTACGACCTGCCCCGCCTGGTGGTAGGCGCATTCGGCTCCCTCGGCGTGATCTACTCGGTCTGTCTCAAGCTCTGGCCGATGCCGCGCGCCGCGGCGACAGTCACCGTCGATGACCTCGAGGCGGCTGGCCGGGTCACCCGGCCGCTGGCCGTCCTCAGCGACAACGGTGTGATCCGGGTCTTTCTGTGGGGGACACCCGAGGAGGTGGTCGCGACCAGTGCCAGACTCGGCGGCGTGGTGAGCGAAGGGCTTCGGTGGCCGGCCGACCCGCAGGGGCCGTTTCGCTGGTCGTTGCGGGTCCCACCCGCGCTGATCGGGACGGCACTGGAACGGCTGCCCGGCCGATGGAGACATCTGGCGGTCTACGGCGCCGGCGACATCCGGGCCGCTTCCAACGACGCCGAAGGAGCCCAGGATCTCCGCGACTGGGCGGAAGGGGTCGGTGGCGCCCTGGTGACGGTGGCGAGACCCCCCGGCGGCGATGCCGGCCTAGATCCCTGGGGGTCTCCCCCTCCCGGTCTCGGCATCCAGCGCCGTCTCATCGCCCAGTTCGACCCGGCCCGGGTCATCAACCCGGGACGGCTCCCAGGAGGGATCTGATGGGCTGGGTGACGACCGAACATCCCACCACCGACGAGCTCAACGCGTGCGTGCAATGCGGGCTCTGCCTCCCGGCCTGCCCCACCTTCCGCCTCACCGGTCGGGAGACGGCATCGCCTCGGGGCCGTCTCCAGGCGATGAAGGCGGTCCATCAGGGTGCCCTCGAGGTCGACGGGCCATTCCAGGGGATCATCGACTTCTGTCTCGGCTGCCGGGCTTGCGAGCCGGTTTGCCCGGGTATGGTCCACTACGGGCGGGCACTCGAGGGGACGCGGGCCGAGATCGTGGCACAACGCCCGTCATGGGCGCACCGTGTTCGCTCCTTCTTCCTTGGCCCTGTGCTCGGCTCCAGGTCGTCGCTACGGGTGGGGAGCGCCGTCCTCGCCATGGCGCAGCGGACCCGGGCCACCACCCTGGCCCCGGCCCGCTATCGGAGACTGTCGGCCGGGCTGCGCAACCTCGGGGGCCGGCCCACGCCCACCCTGGGGCACTCGGGTGGCAGCGGCGCGTCCGGGACCGTCGGGCTGCTGGCCGGCTGTATCCAGGACGAATGGTTCCGGCCGGTCAACCACGCCGCCATCGAGCTTCTGGAGATGGCCGGATTCCGGGTCGAGGTCCCGCCCGGGCAGACCTGTTGTGGGGCTCTGGCCGCCCACGACGGAAAGGCGCCCGAGGCCAGGTCGCTGGCGGCCCGGAACATGCCGGTGCTCTCCGGCTACGACCAGGTGGTGGTCACGTCGGCCGGCTGCTCGGCCCATGTGCGGGAGTACGGGCACTGGGCGACCGACGGCGAGCAAGTGGGTGACCGGGCCGTGGACGTCACGGTAGCGGTGGCCCGGGCCATCGAAGCCGGGCTGCTGCCCACGGTGAGCGCGGGATCGGGGCCGGTGGCGATCCAGGACCCGTGTCATCTCCGGCACGCGCAGAGAGTGACCGCCGAGCCCCGTCTCATCCTCGAAGCGGCCGGGTACGAGGTGGTGGAGATCGACCAGTCCGGAATGTGTTGTGGAGCCGCAGGTCTCTACACGGTGCTCCAGCCGCAGGCGTCTCAGGAGCTGGGAAACCGGAAGGCCGATCAGATACGTTCCACCGGCGTGAGCAGAGTGGCCTCGGCCAACCCGGGCTGTGAGATGCAGCTTCGATCGGCGCTGGGAGTCGGCTATGAGATCGCCCATCCCATCGAGTGGTATGCCCGAGCCGTCAGAGCCAAGGGACAGGCCGGTATCGTCGCCGCCGAGGAGGCTCCAGGTTGACGGATGAGATGGTGCGGGCGGACACACGCGCCCAGATGAAGCGGTATGCGATCTTGGGCTACGGCGCGCTCGGGACCATGCTCGACATCGGACTGATGGTGGTGGGGAGCTTGCTGGTCGGATTGGCGGTTTCCGTCCTCCTCGCCGGATTCGATCTGGTCGATGTGATACAAGACCTCTCCACCGGGGCCATGCTCGGCTCGGCGTTGGTCCTCGCCGTCATCGGCCTGTTCTGTCTCGGTGTCGCCGCGGAGGGCCCTCTGGGCCGGGGACGGAACCTGGTCGGGTTCAAGCTGTGGGAGATCGGGGTCGGGCGAATCATCGCAGTCCTGGTCATCGGGTGGGCCTTCCTCACCGTCTACGGGCTCATCGGTGACGCCCTGGACGGTTTGCCCCTACCCGTCACCACCGGGGCGGAGGGCATCAGGGCGGCGGGCGTGGCCGGTCTGACCGTCGTACCCCTGCTCGGTGTTCCCCTCGCCCTGGTTGCTCGCTGGTATCCCGACGGCCCGGATTGGCTTCCCTCGACCGACGTTCCCATCATGTTCGTCGTCTGGGCTGTGGCCACGATGGGGATCATCACTTAGCGCCCTCTTCTCCCCGTGCAGAGCGGGGGGACGCGTTCCAAGGCTCGGACGAGGGCTCAGAGACCCCTGGAGAAGATCTGGACCGGCCTGACTTCGAAGCCCTCTCGCTGCAGGGCCTCGATGCTCCAGGCTGTGACGGGGACCATCGCCTCGACCCGATCCTTCCGCGCGTCGCGCAGCAGGTCACGCAAACCCTGGATCAGGAGCGGCGCGTCGCCCGGTGACGTCGCCAGCCATCGCACCGATATCCCTTCCCCGTTGGGCTCGGCGATCGCCCAGCCGCCAGGGCTTTGATAGAAGTCGTGGGCGTCTACGGCCAGGTCGAGGTCGTGACGTGTTGCCTTTCGCCAGCGCCAGCCGAGGGAGATCAGGTCCCGAGCGGCATGGGCCAGGTCGCTCTGTGACCAGAAGGTCCACGCCGCATCGGCATCGACCGCGCCGCCGGGCCGAAGCCGGTCACTCGAGCTCAGTCGCCGCCCGCTCGACCTGGGGGCGGTGGCGTATCCCCAACGGCCGGTGAGCCGGTATCCCAACTTGAGGACCTGGGATCGGGCCGCTTCGTTCTCCTCTTCGGTGGCAAGACGGGCCACGAGTGCCCCTCGTCCCTTCGCCCACTCGATCCCCAGGTCGTTCATCGCCATGCCCATACCCGATCTTCGATGATCCGGATGCACCCGGGCCGCGCTGAGCCAGGCCTCGGTGGGGGACAACATCTGTGCTCGGGACAGCGCCACGGGGACGTCGTCCTCGTAGACGCAGACGACGACCAGCGATTCGGGATCCTTCAGCCAGTCGGGCATCGCCTCCGCCACATAGTCACCCCAGGCGAAGGTGTCCCGTGTCCAGGTCTCGATCAGAGCGACGTCCTCGGCCCGGGCCGGGCGGATGACGAAGGACATGGCTACATCCTGTCGGGCACTTCGATGCCGAGGAGGTCGAGGAGGAGCTCGAGGGTGCGCAGCGTCCAGGCGGCGAGCGACAGCCAAGAGCCGCGGCGTTCGAGGTCGGACTCGGACAGGATGTGACACGTGTCGTAGAACCGGTTGAAGCGCCCGGCGACCTCGTAGGCGAACTCGGCGATGTGGTTGGGGGCGCGCAATGTCATAGCCCGGGCGACTACCTCGGGGAGATGGAGCAGCTCGAGCACGAGATCCCGCTCGGCGTCGACGGTCGGGGCGACGAGCGCCCCCTCGCCCACACCTTGCCCCGCAGCCCGGCGCAGGATCGACTTGACCCTCACCGCGGCGTACTGGAGGTAGGGCCCGGTCTTACCCTCGAACGAGCTGAACCGGTCGAGATCGAAGACGTAATCAGAGGTGCGGTTGTTGATCAGGTCGCCGAACTTGAGGGCGGCGACACCGACCATCGCCGCAATCCTCGCCCGTTCCTCCTCGGGGTAATCCTCGGCCAGGTGTGCCTCGTCGAGCCGTCGGCGGGCGGCATCGGTCAGCATCTCGATCACATCGCCGAGACGGACGACGCCTCCCTCCCGTGTCTTGAACGGTTTGCCGTCGGGGCCGTTCATGGTCCCGAACCAGATGTGCTCGAGTCGCGTCTCGGGGGGCACGATGCCGGCTCTTCGTGCAGCCCGGAAGACCTGGAGGAAGTGGTCGGCCTGACGTCGGTCCACGACATACAGCATCAGGTCGGCCTGCAGCTCTTCGACCCGCATCTCGATGGTGGCCAGATCGGTGGTGCTGTAGAGAAAGCCGCCGGAGGAGGACTCGAGGATCAAAGGCGGGAGTTCCCGCTTGTCTCCTTCCTCCTCGACCCGGACCACGAGAGCTCCCTTTGACTCCTCGGCTACCCCCGATTGCCGGAGCGAGGCGACGAGCGGGGTGATTCGGTCGTGCACGTCGGACTCGCCGTACCAGAGGTCGAAGGTGACCCCGAGGGCGGCGAAGTCCTGGCGTTGCGAGGCTTCGGACACCGCCTTCATCTGACGCCAGAGGGCCAGATAGCCCGGGTCGCCCTGCTGAAGCCGGACCGTGGCCTGGCGGGCGGCGTCGGCGAAATCGTCATCTTCTCTTGCCCGGTCGGCCGCCTCGGGGTAGATCCGCTGGAGGTCGTCGAGGGTGACCGGCGATTCGGATGGATAGCCGTCGGCTTCGGGATCGAAGTAGGGGAGATCGGGCTGCTGCTCGGCGATGGCGGCGATGAGAAGACCCATCTGGAATCCCCAGTCGCCAAAGTGAGGGTCACGGGTCACCTTGTGCCCGGCGAAGGAGAAGAGCCGGGCCAGCGAGTCGCCGATGATGGTGGCCCTGAGGTGGCCCACATGCATCGCCTTGGACACGTTGGGCCCGGCGTAATCGACGACCACGTTCTCCGGCCGGTCGGTGACCGGGAAGTCGAGGTTTGGGTCGGCCGCAGCCCGCGATGCGATGCGGGCAAGGGCGGCGTCGGTCATGGTGATGTTGACGAATCCCGGCCCAGCCACGTCGACCCGGGCTATGTCAGGGTGGGCAGCGAGCCGGTCGGCGACTTCCTGCGCGATCTCTCTTGGTGCCCGGCCCGAGGTCTTCCCCGCGGCCATGGCCCCGTTGACCTGGAACTGGGCCAGCTCGGGCCGCTGCGATGGGACCGTCTCGCCCGACTCTGGAGACAGCCCCAGTTGCGCAAACGCCTCACCGGCGATCCGGGAAAGGTGGCTCAACAGCGACATAGGCGATCGAGGTTAGGACGTAGTCAGTAGTCGGTAGTCAGTAGTCAGTAGTCAGTCTGAATCCGAATGCCGGATACTGACTGCTGCGCCCGGAGGGCGCTAGTACTTGGCCAGCTCTTGGGCCTTGCGGACGATTCCCTCGGGGGTGGGGTAGAGCTCGTTCTCCAGGGAGCCGGCGTAGGGCATGATCGGGACGTCGGGAAGGGCATAACGACGCACCGGGGCGTCGAGCCATTCGAACGTCTTGTCTGCGATCTGGGCCGCCAGCTCCGCCCCGTACCCGACGAACTCGTTGTCCTCGTACACGATGAGGGCCCGGGAGGTCTTCTTGATCGACTCCTCGATCGTGGGCCAGTCGAGGGGCTTGAGACTGCGCAGGTCGATCACCTCGGGGCTGATGCCCAGCTCCTCGAGGATGGGAGCCGCCTCCAGCGCGAAATGGGCCATGGCCCCGTAGGCGAGGATGGTCAGATCCTGACCCTGGTGGCGAATCGCCGCCCGGCCGAGCGGGACCCGATGCTCCCCGTCCGGATAGGGGCCCTTGGCCAGGCGGTACAGCTTCTTCGGCTCGAGGAAGATCACCGGATCAGGGTCCTCGACGGCGGTGAACAGCAGACCCTTGACATCGGCCGGAGTGGAGGGGACGACCACCTTGAGACCGGGCACATGTGCGTAGAAGGCCTCGATCGACTGCGAGTGATAGAGCGCCCCGTGGATGCCGGCCCCGTAAGGGGTGCGCACCACGATGGGGATGTTCCACGTCCCGTCGGAGCGGTAGCAGATCCGGGCCGCCTCGGAGACGAGCTGGTCGAAGGCGGGGTGGATGTAGTCGGCGAACTGGATCTCGGGAATCACCTTGTACCCGGCTGCCGCCATGCCGATGGCGGCACCGATGATCGAAGACTCCGCGATCGGGGTGTTGAAGCACCGCTGCGGGCCGAAGCGCTCGGTCAGGTCCTGGGTCGCCTTGAACACGCCGCCCTTGCGCCGGGCCACGTCCTCCCCGAACAGGACCACGTCGTCGTGGGCCTCGAGCACCTCGTGGAGGGCCATGTTGATCGCAGTGATCAGATTGACCGGCTCGCCCTCGGGGATCGGCTCCGGCTCGGTTGCCCCCGGCCCGGGCTCGATCACCCGGACATAGACCCGGGTAATCGCCTCATCCGGACTGGGAGCCGCCTCTGCCCGCTCCACAGCCAGGGCCAGGGTCTCGACCACCTCCTGGTCGATGCGCTCTTCCTCGGCCTCGGTCAGCAGCCTGTTCTCGATGAGGTACTGGCGCACTCGGGCCACCGGGTCCCGCTTGCGCCAGGTCTCGACCTCCTCCCGACTCCTGTAGAGGGCGTCGTTGTCGTCGGAGGTGTGGGCGTAATAGCGATATGTCTCGGCCTCGATCAGGGTCGGGCCCTCGCCGGCGCGCCCTCTTCGCACCGCCTCCTGCATCACCTTGAACACCCGCAGTGTCCGGTTGCCGTCGACCTCGATCCCGGGGAAGCCATAGCTCTCGGCCCGGGCGGCGAGACTCCCTGCCACCTGCTCCTCCCGAGGCACCGAGATGGCATAGCTGTTGTTCTCGATGACGAATATGACGGGGAGCTTGTGGATCCCGGCCCAGTTCATCGCCTCGTGCCAATCCCCTTCCGACGTCGATCCCTCGCCCCCGAAGACGGCCACCACGGCATCCTCGCCTCGATTGGCGATCGCATGGGCGATCCCCACCGCGTGTGGGTACTGGGTCCCGATCACAGATGATTGGGTGAGCACCCTCAACTCGGGGCTCGACCAGTGGCCGGGAAGCTGGCGCCCGCCGGACATCGGGTCGGTCTTCCTGGCGAAGGCGCCGAGGAAGATGTCCTCCGGGGAGAAACCCCAGGCCAGGGCCACACCCATGTCCCGGTAGTAGGGGAGGACCCAGTCCTTGGCCCGGTCGAGGGCAAACGCCGCCGCCACCTGGACCGCCTCGTGCCCCGACGAGCCGACCACGAAAGGCGCCCGCCCCTGACGTTGGAGAGCGAAGAGCCGGTCGTCGACCCGTCTCGTCATCAGCATCACCCGGTACATCTCGACGACCTGCTCGTCGGTCAGCCCCAGCTCCCCATGGTGCAAGTTCCTGTCGAAGTCCATGCCGTAGGTGCGTAGCTCGGTCAATTCCGATCGTCTCCACTTCGTCGGAACCGGCGCAGGTCCCCTATCTCCTTGATCCGCTTCTCCGCCACCATCACCGCCGCCTGGTTGGGGGCGATCGCCTCCTGCTTCGACATCTCGAGGATGCGCTTGGTTGCCTCGAAGATGGCGTCGACCCGATGCATCGCACGCATCTTCGAATACCCCTGCAGCTCGTCGTAGACGTTGATCAGGCCCCCGGCGTTCACCACGAAGTCGGGGGCGTAGACGATGCCCCGCTCGGCGATGCGCTCGGCGTCCTCGTCGGTGGCGAGCTGGTTGTTGGCGCTGCCCACGATGGCCTGACAGTTGAGCTCGGGGATCGTCTTCTCGTTGAGCCCTGCCCCTAGTGCGCACGGTGAGTAGAAGTCGGCGTCGACGGTGTGGATGTCCTCGACGTCGACACTCTTCACCCCGTAGGTGTCCACCGCCGTCTTGATCGCGCTGTCGTAGGCGTCGGAGATGATGACCTCGGCTCGCGCCTCGACCAGGAGCTGGACCAGGGCGGACCCCACCTTTCCCACGCCCTGGACTGCAAACCTGCGCCCGGCGAGCTCGGCATCGCCCCAGAGGAACTCGGCAACGGCTCTGGCTGCGGCGAAGAGACCGCGGGCAGTCATCGGCGAGGGGTCCCCGGCCCCGCCCTCGGCGACCGAGTTGCCCAGGGCCCACCTGGTCTCGCGACGGATTATGTCGAGGTCTCTGGTCGTCGTCCCCACGTCCTCCGCGGTGATGTAGCGGCCTCGTAGCGAGTCCACGATCCGCCCGTAGGCGCGGAGGAGCCGCTCGCTCTTGTCGGTCCGGGGGTCGCCGATGATCACGGCCTTGCCCCCGCCCAGGTCGAGCCCGGCGGCGGCCGCCTTGTAGGTCATCCCTTTGGACAGGCGGAGGGCGTCCTCGAGGGCGTCCTCCTCGGTTCGGTACGGAAAAAAACGAGTCCCGCCGAGGGCGGGACCGAGTGCTGTGGAGTGGATGGCGATTATGGCCCTGAGACCGGATACCTTGTCGTAGCCGTAGAGGACCTGCTCGTGACCCTCGCGGGCTACCTCATCGAATACGACCAAGTCCGGTCCTCCTCTCGGCAAGGGCGGGTCTCGCTCCCTACCCGATACTACATCCGAGAGTGGTCCAAGGGCCTGGGCCAACCTTGGGGCCGACCTCTGCCAGGATTAGGGGATGACGAAGACGGCCTATCTCAGGGTGTACACGCCTGAGGTCTCCGATTCGGGGGACCCGGTGCCCGGGTTCGTGCGCGGCTACGGGCTTCTCTCCGAGTCCGAGGTCGACGGCGACTGGGTTGTCGACTGGAACGGGGATCGAATGGTGTGCCCCCGCAATCTGCGTCTTCGTGTCCTCGAGTCGACGATCGCCTTTGCCAACGCCTTCCGCGGTCTTGGCTCGGGGCTGATCCCCGAGGAGGCGGCCCGGGCCGCCGATCGGGAGCTTCGCCAGTACCAGCGCGAGCATCCCGGTCACCGCTCGCACGTCCTCACCTCCGCCTGGCACGTCCCGGTGCGCTGGTTCATCGCCTTCCAGCCCGAGGACAGGGAGATGTACGAGGTGGAGGGCGTCCCCCGGGTCCGGCTGCGAGTGGATCTGGCGGTGGGGCGGAAACGGGTCGAGCATGCCCTCGGAGTCCTGCGCGGGCTCCAGGTGTTCCAGGGCCCGGCCGAAGAGCTGGCCCAGCTCGCCGATTGGATCGTGAGTTTTCCGTCCGATTCGATGCTCGAGTTGGACTACTCGACGGTGTCTGAGCTCTTCGACCCCCAGGACCTGGTTTTCGACGACTCGGTGGAACTGGTGCACCGCTCGATCGAGGCTCTCGCCGAGGGCGACATGATGGCGGCCGGGGAGAGCTACGGCCGGGTCGTCTCCCGCTGGGCCCCCGCCTTCTCGGTCACCTTCAGCAGCTGACGGCGGTCCCCCGTTGGGACCCCCTCTCCGCCTTCGGCGGGACTCCTCCCCAGGCTCACCTTGTTCGCTGCGGGGAGAAAATCCGGGAACCGGAATAAAGATAGCGTCGTCTCGCTTCTATCTTGTGAACAGAATCACAAGCTGTTCTTCCTCCCAGACTTGCGAGTGCCAGTGGAGTCCGTTCCGCTTCCCCAAGCGGATTCCTTCTCCTCCTCTCCCGCTCCACTGGCCTCGCAAATCAAGTCGGTCTTGACCTACGTCGTGGATCGCCTACCATCGCGGCCGTGACATGCCATCCCACCAGCCCGGTCTGCTGCTGCGTCTGTCGCTGTGCGGCCGTGCCGTGCGGGTAGCCATGTCCTGAGCGATCTCAAGACGAGACGACAAGCCCGCACCGGCACCGGATGCGGGCCTTTGTTCGTCATGGGCCCGATCCGGACCAGATAGGAGAAGGACCATGACCAGCCAATTCGCCAAAGTGACCGACGAGAGAGTCGATGTCGAGCTCGATTGCTCGGGTCTGCTCTGCCCCCTGCCCGTCTACCAGGCCTCGCTCGCCCTGGGGCAGCTCTCCCCCGGTCAGGTCCTGCGTCTGGTCACCACCGACCCGGGCTCCCTCGAGGACATCCCCGCCCTCGCCCGCCAGACCGGCAGCACGGTGCTAGCCGCCGAGCGTCACGAGGACCACCAGTTGTTCTGGATCGAGAAGGGGCTGCGGTCATGACCGACGCGATCACCCGCACCTCGACCGACGATGAGGTGGCACGCCGGCGCCGCATCGCCCTCGTCGCCTCGAAGGGAACGCTCGATCAGGCCTACCCACCGCTGATCATGGCCACCACGGCGGCCAGTCTCGGTTGGGAAGCCGGGGTGTACTTCACCTTCTACGGGCTCGACATCATCCACGAGAATCGGCTCCAGCGCCTCAAGGTGGCCTCGCTGGCCAACCCGGCCGGCCCGATCCAGCTGCCGAACCTGCTCGGTGCCCTGCCCGGGGCCACCGCCGCCGCCACCAAGATCATGAAGAAGTGGATGAGCGATGCCAGGATGCCCACGGTCCCCGAGTTCATCGAGATGGCCCAGGGCCTCGGCGTTCGCTTCTTCGCCTGCTCGACGACCATGGGCGTCATGGGCGTGGAGGAGGACGACCTGATCAAGGGATGTGAGATCGCGGGCGCAGCCGCCTTCCTCGACTACGCAGCCGAGGCGGACGTCCAACTCTTCGTCTGAAATCCTGGGTCAGGGTCAGCCGGCGGGCCGGTATCGTGACAGCCTGGCGAGGATCGGCCCGGATGTGGCCATGATCAGGACGTAGGCGGCGGCGATCGGGCCCAGGTCTCCGCCAACCCCGGCGGTGAGACCCAAACCGGCGATGACGATGGAGAACTCGCCGCGGGCGAGCAGAGTCGTCGCGGCGCGTCTCCGGCCCCTGGGTGACACGTCGACGCGGTTGGCCGCCCACCAGCCGGTGGCTGCCTTGGTGGCGCCGGTGAGCAGGGCCAGGACGATGGCGTATCCGGCGACGTCGGGGAAGGTGCTCGGGTCGATGGAGAGCCCGAAGAACACGAAGAAGACTCCGGCGAAGAGGTCGCGGAGTGGGGCGAGCAGGTCCCGCACCCGGTTGGCGGCTTCACCGGAGACCCCGATACCGACCAGGAAGGCTCCGACCGCCGCCGAGATGTGGATCTGCTCGGCCAATCCGGCCACGATCAGGGTCACCCCGAGCACCGTCAAGAGATTCACCTCATCAGAACCCGAGAAGGCGGCTCGACTGAGCCGATGTCCATGACGCGCGGCGACGGAGATGGTCAAGGCGACGAGGGTGAGAGCGGCGACAACCGATCCGATAGTCCCCGCCAACGTCCCGCCCAGGGCTAGACCGCCAAGGATCGGAAGGATCACCGCCATCGCCAGGTCCTCAAAGACGAGGATTGATAGAACGATCGGCGTCTCCCGGTTGCCGGTCCAGCCGAGGTCGGAGAGCAGCTTCGCCACCACACCGGACGACGAGATATAGGTGACACCACCGAGGAACAGAGAGCCGACCGGCCCGAAGCCGATGACCAGCCCGACGAGATAGCCGGGGGTGAAGTTGGCGAGCAAGTCGACGAGGCCTGCGGTTGTGCCCTCCCTCAGGGCCTTTACCAGCTCGTTGCCGGTGTACTCGAGTCCGAGCATGAAGAGCAGCAGGACCACTCCCAGCTGAGCGCCGATGTCGACGAAGTCCTGTGACGTGATGAGCGGGAACAATCCCCCGTCGCCGAAGGCCAGCCCACCGAGAAGGTATAAGGGTATGGGAGAGATGCCCAGCCGCCCGGCCAATCGGGCGAGGATGGCGAGAGCAAAGACGATCCCCCCGAGCTCGAGGAGGAGCATTGCCGAAGGGCTCAAGTCAGCCGTCAGTGAGGATCGACTTGACCGCCTCGATTCCATCGGTTGTGCCCACTACCACCACCACGTCTCCGGGCTCGAATACGAATTCCGGGCCCGGGGAGGGAAAGTGGCTGGTGTCACGGATCACGGCCACCACCGAGACGCCGGTACGGGTTCGGATCCTCCCGTCGCCGATTGTCTTTCCGGCGTAGGGAGAGGTGGAATGAATGGGGAGCCAGTCCATGGCGAGTCCCTCGACCTGCTGAACCTGGGACATGGCTTCGATGACGGGCGATACGCCGAGCACCTCGGCCAGGGTATGGGCGTCGTCGTCGGTGAGCTCCATCGTGATCAGCGCCGTGTCCGGGTCGTCGCGTGGGCACACGAACACCTCTCGACGCCCTCCGCGGTGATGGACCACCCCTACCCGCTGACCGTCTTCCGTGACGAAGTCGAACCGGACACCGACACCCGGAAGTTGGATCTCCTTGATCTGTGACATGAACGCCTCCTCGATCGGGCGCATCATCGCACAGTTCTCACCTGGCTCGGGATGTGGGGTGACAGACCCCGATCGATCGGCCTAGCGGGTACCAGCCGGAACCGGCTCCGGCATGATGGGGAGCGTCAGCTCGAACTGGGTCCACCCGTCGCTCCGTCTGTAGACGAGGTCGCCGCCCATCATCTGGGCCAGTTGTCTGGCGACTGCCAGGCCGAGCCCCACCGAGTCCGGCTTGAGGTCCGCAGCGGACTGTGAGCGGTAGTACGGGTCGAATATGTGATCGGCGTCGATCCCTCTGACTCCCGGGCCGTCGTCGCTGACCACCAGCGTGGCCTTGGAGTCCGTGCTCCCGACCTCGATGCGCACTTGTCGCCCCCCGTAGCGGTGGGCGTTGGTGAGCAGGTTTCTCACAATCTGCCGGGTGCGCAGGGTATCGGCCCACGCCGGCGCGGAATCGCCCTCGAGGGTCACGTCGGGGCCCACCTTCAATGTCTCGACTATCGACCTGCACTCGGCGAGGAGGTCGATGGAGCTGGGATGGAATGTGAGATTGCCCGAGGCTGCCCGTTCTGCGGTGAGGAGATCATCGACGAGCTGGGCGACTTCGAGGCTCTGGCTGGAGATCAGGGCCACCATCTCGCCGATCTCCTCGGGCGAGTACTGATCGAGCCCCTGGGCCAGCTCACCGGAGAAGCCGACCACCGCGGCCAGGGGTGTCCTCAGCTCGTGGCTGACGGTGGCGATGAAGCGGTTCTTCGCCTCGGCCAGCTCCTCCAGTCCTTCGCGTGCCCACTCCCGCTCCCAGTAGGCGCCGACCATGTCCGCCGCGCGCATCAGCCCATGGACCTCGACCTCGGTCCAGGCGTCGTCTCGCCAGAAGTCGGAGTAGCCAAGGGTTCCCACCCATTGGTCGCGAATCATGATCGGGGCCATCAGCTCCGAGCGGATTCCCTCGGCCTCGTAGCGCGCCCGGACCGGTAGGGGGAGATCGGAAACTCGGATCCGCGTCGGCTTTCCGGCGGAGAGGGTCTCGATGATCTGGGGGAACTGGCTGTAGTCACCCTCGTCGAAGGTGCTGGGACCTGGAGGCACGTTCGTGCCCACTGCGTCGGCCACGATCTCCCAGGTCACGTCGCCATCGGCGTCGACCCGGTTGACGTCGATGTAGGCGTAGTCGGCCTCGGTTGCGTCGAGCAGGGCCCTTAGGGCTGCGGACAGGGGCTCCTGGTCCCGCCCGATGAGGAGTGCCTGGGAACAGGTGGCCAGTGCCTGCTGGATCCGGGCCGACTTCGCCTGGCGCCCCGACGCATCCGCCAGTGATTGGATCAAGCGCCATGTGATCCATATGACCAGTGCCTGACCCGGGATTCCGATCATGAGCTTGGTCATGGCCTGGGAGGCCGGTGGTTGTTCGACGATGACGGATACCACGGTGTAGGTGGCGGTCATGCCGGCGCCGAGGAACAGAGGCACGACGGATCCGCTCTCCCGGGTCCCGACGTACAACAGCGAGATCAGGATCATTGAGGCAAGGGTGTTGCCGCTGTCGAACCCGGTCATGCTGCCGGCCTCGGTCAGGCTCAGGACGCCAAAGGCGAGGGCGCCAATGGCCAACACTGCTTCGACCCGGCGATGGCGAAGGAGCTGGTAACCGCCGGCGAGCCCGATCGCGCCGAAGGCGACGATCCTGTACTCGGTGCCCGGGGCGCCGCTGGCCCAGGGCCCGAACTCGGCCAGGACCCCCAAAGCCGAGCCGATGAGGGCAGTCAACAGCACCGCTGCTCGGTAGCGCGGCGTTACGACCGGCCGTGGGTTTGGTTCCATTGTGGTCGTTATCGTCGGGGCGCTCCTTCTGGTTGATGGGGCACGCGACCCCTATTGCTCAGGTTGCTGCGATACGCCACGCAGTCCATCTCGACCCCTGCTCCCAGGGCCAGATCGACGCCTCCGAGGGCGATCCGGGCCGGTGGGGAGTCGCCAATGGCAGCCGTGTATGCATCGTTCATCTCCTGGAAGTGGGACATGTCGGAGAGGTAGACGTTCATCTTCACCACATCCCCCAGACCGAGACCGACGGCCTGAAGGATCCGCTCGATGTTCCGGATCGTCTGCGTGGTCTGGGGGCCGGTGCCGCCTTCCACCAGCTCCGTCGTGTCGCCCAACGTGCCCAGGCTCCCCGCGACGTGGACATAGTCCCCGGCGATCACGGCATGGCTGAATGAGGGGACGCGGGCCAGTCCCTCGACGACGACCTTCTCCATGCGATGGCCTCCTCATCAATAGAGTCGCTTCGTGCGAGAACGAAGGTAGTGGCCGAGAAACGACCGACCGGATGGGGCGGTGATCCGGTGGAGCCGCCCGATCTCGATGAGGTGAGGGCGGCGGCGGGACGGATTGCAGACGTCGCCGTTCGCACCCCTTTGCTCTCCTTGCACAGTTACGAGGGTACCGCCGACATCCATCTCAAGCCCGAGGTGCTGCAACCGGTGGGATCGTTCAAGATACGTGGGGTGGGGAACTGGGCGTTGAGCCTGACCGAGGAGGAGACGCGGCCCGGGATCGCAACCACCAGCGCCGGGAACACGGCACTTGCCCTGGGATACATGGCTCGGCTGCTCGGGGTGCGGGCGCGATCTCATGTCCCCGACACCCTCCACGAGTCGAAGCGAGCGGCCATCGCCGCCTATGGGGTCGACCTGGCTCATGTCTCCATGACCGACCTGATGCGGTTCATGTTCGAGGAGGCATGGCGCGACGAGCCGTACACCTATCTCAATCCTTGGGGGGAGCCGCTGATGATCGCCGGCCACGGCACCATCGGTGTCGAGATCTTCGAAGATCTCCCCACTCTCGATTCGGTGTTCGTTCCCGTCGGCGGCGGCGCGTTGATTGCCGGTGTTGCCTCGGTGTTGAAGACTCTCAAACCTTCTGTCCGTGTCTTCGCCGTCCAGGCCGCGGTCAACTCGGCTCTCGCCGCCGCCTTCGCCGCCGACCGACCCACGTGGATCGACTGGCACGACACGATCGTCGAAGGCGCCTCGACACCGGTGATCACCGACGAGATGTACCCGATGCTGCGGCGCCTCGTCGACGAGATCGTGCTGGTGACCGAGGAGCAGGTCATGACCGCGATGCGCCGTCTCGCCTTTGGGGACAAGCTGGTCACCGAGGGCGCGGGGGCGGCGGCGGTGGCCGCCGCCTTGGCCACCCCGGTCGCCGAGCGTGGTCTGAGCGTCTGCGTCGTGAGCGGGGGGAGCGTCGACCGGTCACTCTTCGCCCGGGTGATGGGCGAGAACGGCGATTAGCGCCCATCGGTACGCTCAGGCCAGGATGCCCCGGCGACCTCCCCACCTCGCTGTCTGTCTCCTCCTGGTGGCCACGGCCTGCACCACCGAGTCGGGCTCGACCACGACGGCGGCCGCCGAGACCACGGTGACCACTGCGGCCCCACCCGTGGCCGATTTATCCGATCTCCCCGGGCGCCTTGTCGTCCTCGACGAGGGAGGCAACATCGTGACCATCGACCCCGATGGCTCCGCCCCGGCGCCCGTCACCGACGATGCCGGCGAGGCCGCCCGCTACCGGCAGCCGACTTTCTCACCGGTGTCGGACAGGTTGGCCTGGGCGGAGATCACGACGGAGGGCGCTGGTCTCGGCTCCAGTGACGGTGAGGGCGGAGACCGGGTCTTTGTTCCCATGACGGCACCTCCCTTCTTCACCTTCTGGTCTCCGGATGGCAGGGGGATCGGGGTGCTCCACAACGGGCTGCAGGGCTCGATCGAGTTCGAGATCGTCGATGTCGAAGCCGGCTTGACCGAGGTCTTGGCCTCCGGCGCTCCTTTCTACTTCTCGTGGAGCCCGGACAGCAACGAGCTTGCGGTCCATGTCCAACTGGAGTTCTTCGCCACCCTCGACCTCGAGGGCAACACCACCGATCTGGGCGCCACCGCCGCCGGCTATCAGGCTCCGCACTGGACTACCGCCGGGATCATTCACCTCGGAGAAAGCGGTCTCGAGTTGCTCCAGGTCGAAGGATCGGCCCGTCTCCTCGCCACGGCACCCGGGCCGGTGGCCTTCGTGGCCAACCCCCAGGGGACGCGCCTCGCCGTGCAGTCCTTCGTCGCCGACGAGGCGCCCGGGATCGAAGCCGCCCTGTCCCAGACTCCCGAATTGCCTTCGAACCAGGTGATGGTGGTCGATGTCGAGACCGGTGAGTTGTTCGAGGTCGTCGCCGCTCCTTCCATCGGGCTCTTCTGGAGCCCGGACGGGGATACGTTGCTCGTGCTCCGACCGAGCCAGGGCGGGACCGGGGAGTTGACCACCGTGGTCTGGAGGGGCGGCGAGACCACCGAGGTCTCCCTCATCGCCCCCCATCCCGCCTTTGTGGATGAAGTGCTCCAGTTCTTCGACCAGTACGGCCAGTCCCTCCAGCTCTGGTCACCCGATTCGGCGGCATTCGCCCTGGTCGGTGCGATCAAAGGCGACCCGGGGGTGTGGGTTCACACCATCGGTGGCGGCGACCCGGTCAAGGTTTATGACGGTTCGTGGGTCTCCTGGTCCAACCGGTGACCTGGCAACACCGATCGGCGAATCATCTCTGCAACGCTACGTCTGCCCCACCGGCGCCTTTGAAGGAGGCGATGCGCTCGGCCCGTGCCTCGATTCCAGCCCGCGTCGTCTTGCCCAGTGGCGGTCGGCACCTGCTCTGATGCCGGCTCGAATGGCGGCATCGAGCACAGATGCCACTGCCCCGGGGTTGTGTCGCCATCGTCACCCGGCTGGGAGCACCAGATCGAAGGCAGCGGGTGGCATGACCCGGGTGAAGTACCACGTCTCTGCCTCCTCCCATCGCTGGTTCCACTCGGTGCGATTGTCCTCGCCCTCCCGGTCGTCGATGCGCTGTCGGCGAACCTCGTCGGGGGCGTCGTAGAGGACCAGGAGGTCGAAGAGGTCGGCCAGCTCGGGGCGGGCGCTGTAGACACCTTCGAGAATGATCACCGGGGCCGGCTCATAGAAGACGGCTTGCTCCAGGAGCCGACCGTCGTCGGCCTCCCAGTCGTATGGGCGCCACGATGCAGGCTCCCCCCGAGCCAGTGCCTCGAGGACCGGACGCTGTCGCCTCCAATCGATGCAATGCCCCGCCTTCTCGGCCGGGCTCAAGGCGTCCCATGCCGCCGCCGTTCCCCCGGCGTAGAAATCGTCGCCGTCGATGACGTTGGCGCCGGTCTCGAGGCCGACCTTCAATGCGAAGGTCGACTTGCCCGCCCCGCTTCCTCCGTCGATGGCGACCAGCACCGGTGTGAAGCGGTCCGATCTCAGCGCTCGGATCCTGCCGGTGAGCATCGACACCGGGTCGATCGGCACTAGCGGAGGGGGACGATGGCGTCGATCTCGACCAGGAACTCCGGTCGGGCCAGCGAGGTGACGACGAGGAGAGTGTTGGCCGGGGGCGGGCC
>Ga0326597_10003286_pt1 | contig 23457 bp, 17 predicted proteins | sample RVTome_12_FD_203789 | JGI IMG/M metagenome (GOLD analysis project Ga0326597, IMG submission 203789) | Soil microbial communities from uranium-contaminated site in the Upper Colorado River Basin, Wyoming, United States - RVT100D185 | ecosystem: Environmental > Terrestrial > Soil > Contaminated >... | reverse complement strand
CGACACCTTGCTGTCGACCTCCATGCGCCGAACTTCCTGGAGGAGCAGGCCCTCCTCGAACTGCTTGCGAATGGTTTCAACGCTCGCGCCCTGAAGCTCGACCTGACGCACGAACTCCTCCTCGGAAGTCAGCTTCATCTGGTCCATCACGTTCTTCTTCCACTCCTCGAAGAAGCGCGCGGGAACCCGGAGGCCTCTCTCCTCCGCGACCTGGAGAACGAGCATGTTATCGATCATCCGGTTCAGGGTCTCCGGGCGGAGCTCGTCGATTCGCGCTCGCTCTTCCTCGGGCGTGGGAGCGGGCCCGAGCCTATCGAGGGTGGTCCGCACCTCCTGCTCGAGTTGAGAGAGCGTGATGATCTGGCCGTTGACCTTGGCCACGATGCGCTCCACCGTCTCCGCCGCGGCGACGTCAGCCGCGACTAGCGCAGCGGACGCAAGAATCCATGGATATCGAAGTTTCATCGACTCTTCTCCATTACCTCGCCCGCGCTCTCGAACTTCGCGCTTTCGTCGGAACGGGCGACGGCGAAGCTCAGATGCTGATGATGGACGGTGAGATGGTAGCGCTTCTCGAGCTCGGCGACGTAGCGCTTCATGGCTTGCTCGCTCTTCTCCCGCAGGAGCTCCACCCGCACTGCCTCGCGCACCTCGTCGAGAGACAGCGGCTTTTCCTCCGTCCGGGAGTTGACGCGAAACAGGTGAAAGCCGAAATCCGTCGAGACCACCTGGGAGATCGCGCCCGGCGCGAGAGCGAAGACCTCCGCGTCGAAGCTCGGAGGAAGCTCGCCCCGGGCGAAGGCGCCCAGGTTTCCTCCACGGCTCGCCTCCGGCCCCTGGGAGTGCTCCCGGGCCACGTCCTCGAATGATGTCTTTCGGGCGAGTATCGTCTTTCGCAGCTCCTGCGCCAGCTCCTCGGTCTCGACCAGGATCTGGGAGACGTCCACGGTTTCCGGCCTCACGAAGTCTTCGCGGTGCGACTCGTAGTAGTCCGCGATGTCGCGCTCCTCGATCTCGACCGCCGCCAGCGCCTCGGCGGAGACCAGCCTTTCGATCCGGACCTGCTTTTCGAGGTTCTCGGCCACGGCGTCGTCGCTCGTTCGAATCTCGACCGGGGCCGACGAGGTCCCCGAGGCCTCCGCGTCGGGAACGCTCCGGAGTGCGGCCATCCGCTGTGCCACTATCCTGGGGTCAGCGCGAATCCCGGCGTCATCCGCGGCCCGGAGCAGGAGCTGCTCTTCGACGAACTGATCGAAGAGCGCCGCCATCACCTCCGAGGACAGGACGGGTGACTCCTGCTGGACGGACATGCGAATAAAGCGGTCGAATTCCCCGAGAGTAACCGGCCGTCCGGCGATCTCGAGAACCACCCGGGACTCGGGAGGGAGCTCCTCGGCGCAGCCCACGAGGGTCAGAACGGTGACAATAGAGGCGAGCTTCGCCGACATGACTTCACCCGATTTGGGGTGGGGTTTCCTATGTCATCTTAGAGTAGCGGTCAAGTCGAAGCAAAACTTCGCGGATTGCGGTAAGGACCTCGGTCGCCTCGCTGCCCACGGGAAGCGCCACCCTGAGGACCACGGTGTCCCCCTCGACCGCGACCGCCGCCTCGTCCATCGAAGTCGCCAGCCGGGCGAGGTTCGCGGGCGAGAGCCGGGCGCCGCGACCTAGGCGAAACGCGAGCTTTCCGCGCTCGCGCTCGATCCCGGATAGGCCGACGTCGTTCGCGAGCACCTGGAGTCTCCCGTACTCGAAGAACTGCAAGAGGCGCTCCGGAAGGGGTCCGTAACGGTCCCGCGTCTCGTCCTGAAGCCGCTCGAGAGTCTCTCGATCCCTCGCGGAGGACGCCCTCTTGTAGATCGACATCCGCTGGTTCATGTCGGGAATGAACTCCTCGGGGATGCGGAGCTCGATGCGAAGGTTCAGGTTCGCCCGGAGGGCGGCGGGAGCCTCACCCGTCTCGAGCTCCGAAACCGTCTCGTCGAGGAGCCGGCAGTAGAGGTCGAATCCCACGGCGTCGATGTGGCCGTGCTGTTCACCGCCGAGAAGGTTTCCCGCGCCCCGGAGCTCGAGGTCAAGGGCGGCGACGCGGAAGCCGGCTCCGAGCTCGGAGAACTCACGGATGGCGGCGAGCCGCCTTCGGGCGAGAGGTGTCAGGTGGGTCTCTTCGGGGACCAGGAGGTAGGCATAGGCGCGCCGGTTCGAGCGGCCCACCCGTCCGCGGAGCTGGTAGAGCTGCGAGAGCCCGTAGCGGTCGGCCCGGTTCACGATGAGGGTGTTCACGAGCGGAATGTCGAGCCCGTTCTCGATGATGGAGGTCGAGACCAGGATATCGAACTCGCCCCGGATGAAGGAGAGCATGACGCCCTCGAGCTCCTGCTCGTTCATCTGTCCGTGGCCGACGACGACGCGCGCCTCGGGCACGAGCCGCTTGAGGTAGTTCGCCATCGAATAGATCGAGCCCACTCGGTTGTGAACGAAGTACACCTGCCCGCCGCGGCCGAGCTCGTAGCGGATCGCTTCCGAAAGCACCTTGGAATCGAGCCTCGCGATGTGCGTCTGGATCGCCATCCGGTCTTTGGGCGGGGTCTCGATGACGGAGAGATCGCGGATTCCCGAGAGCGACATGTGAAGGGTGCGGGGTATGGGTGTCGCGGTGAGAGCGAGGGCGTCGACGCCGTGGCGCAGCGCTTTGAGCCTCTCCTTGTGGGTGACCCCGAACCGCTGTTCCTCGTCCACCACGAGGAGCCCGAGATCGGAGAAGGCCACGTCTTTCGAGAGCAGGCGATGGGTTCCGATGACGATATCGACCTTGCCCACCGCGAGATCGTCGAGGATCGCCTTCTGCTCCTTGCGGCTCCGAAACCGGGAGAGCATTTCGATCCGCACCGGGAACGGGGCGAAGCGCTCCTGGAACGTGGCCAGATGCTGGGACGCGAGAACCGTCGTCGGGACCAGGACCGCGACCTGCTTTCCGTCCGAGACCGCCTTGAAGGCCGCGCGCATCGCAACTTCCGTCTTTCCGTAGCCGACGTCGCCGCAGATGAGCCGGTCCATGGGAGACGGTGTTTCCATGTCCCGCTTCACGTCCTCGATCGCCTGCTCCTGATCGGGGGTCTCCTCGTAGGCGAAGAGCCCCTCGAACTCCCGCAGCCAGGCGTTATCGGGCGAGAAGGCGAATCCGGGGGAAGCCTTGCGTTGCGCGTAGAGCTTCAGAAGCTCCTGGGCCATGTCGCGCATCGACTTCTTAACGCGCCTCTTGACCCGCTCCCATCCAGTCCCGCCGAGCTTGTCGAGCCGCGGCCGCTTCCCCTCGGAGCTCGAGAACTTCTCCAGGAGGTCGAGCCGGTCCACGGGAACGTAGAGCTTGTCGCCGCCGACATACTCGAGAGCGACGAACTCGGTACCCCCGCTTCTATCAGTGCCGCGGGGCCCCACCCCCACGGCTCTCGCTTCGCGACTCGCCTGCGGCTCGCGCTGCGCTCGGGCTGAGGGCTCTTTATCAGTGCCGCGGGGCCCCACCCCCACGGCTCTCGCTTCGCGACTCGCCTGCGGCTCGCGCTGCGCTCGGGCTGAGGGCTCCTCCAACTTCGAAAGCCCGACGAAGACTCCGATGCCGTGGTCCGTGTGGACCACGTAGTCGCCCACCTTCAGGTCCCGAAAGTCCGAAAGGAACCGGCCGAGCTTGAGGCCGCGACGGGCGGTGGGACGGGGCGGCTCGGCGAAAACGTCGGAAGCCGTGAGAACCGCGAGAGAGATAGAAGGTACGGCGAAGCTCTGGGAGAGAGAGCCGAGCTCCAGATGAACGACCCTCTTCGGGTCCTCGGCGTGGCGCCCGGCGGCGATGCCCGCCTCGGAGAAGAGCTCCACGCACCGCTCCGCCATGCCTTCCCCGCCGACGAAGACCCGGACGTGCTGGCCGGAATCGAGCCGCGCGCGCACTTCGTTGAGGAACTCCGACACTCTCCCGCGGTAAGAAGGCAGGATGTGCGTCGAGAGATGGTGCGTGTCCTCTCCCAGGATGCCCATCTCCCGCAGGCTTACTGCCCGCTCTTCGATCCGGGAGTCGAGCTCTTCGAGATCCATGAGGAGCTTCGCCGGTTCGGCGTAGCGCGTGCGATCCAGGTCGTCGGCTTCGCCGTAGCTCGCGAGAACGCGCTCCCACTCGGCTTCGGCCGCATGGGCAATCGAGGCCGGCTCCTCGGCGATGAGAAGGTCGTCCGACGCCAGGTAATCCAAAAGGCTCGCCTGGTACTGCGGAAGGACGGGGAGCAGGAACCCCACTCCCGCCCGGGCCAGAGTCTCGTCGCCTCCGAGAGCTGAGAGGTGCTCCTCCGAGACTGGCCACTCGCCCGCGGGGCCGATCATCGCTTCCGCGAGCGTCTCCCGCGCGCGCTGGCTTTCGGGATCGAACGTCCGGATCTCCTCGATCTCGTCGCCCACGAGCTCGATCCGGATGGGCCACTCCAACGCGGGCGGGAACACATCGAGGATCCCCCCGCGCCTTGTGAAGTCTCCCGGGGTCGTCACCGGATCCTCGTAGCGATATCCCCCGAGGACGAAGAACCGCTCGAGCTCGAGCGGGTCGACGGTGGCTTTCGGGCGGAGCGTTCGAATCGAGCTTTGGAGCACCGAGGGCTCCGCCGTCCGGTAGAGGACCGCGGGCGCGCTCGCGACCACAACGACCTGCTCGCGCGAGAGGAGCGCCGCGAGCCCCTTGAGGCGCGCGGCGACGACGTCGAGGTGCGGGGAGAGGCCCCGGTACGGATCGAGCGCGAACGCGGGGAAGGGCAGAACCTTGCGGTCGCTTCCGAGAGCGTGCAGGAACGACGCGAGGTCGGAAACCGCCGGCGGGAGGCGTCTTTCGTCCGGGACCACGACCACCACGGGGCCCCTCCGCCCCTCATGGAACGACGCGAGGACGGCCTCGACCAGCGAGCGCGCCGGCCCCATGAGGCCCGACACCCGCGCCGGCGGCGTCACCCGCGCGATCTCGAGGACCTCCGATCCGTCGAGCGCGCGGTCGAGAGAGCTCCGACCTCGCTCGGTCATGGGGATTTCGGATCGAGCCTTTCGACGATTCGCTCGATGATTCCCGAAGTGGAGTAGCCCGGCGCGTAGGGAAGCGAGAGGACCTTGCCGCCCTCTCTCTCGACCCTCTCGCGTCCCACGATGCGATCGGGCGTCCAGTCGCCGCCCTTGACCAGAACGTCGGGAACGATCTCTTCGATGATCTCGAACGGGGTCTCTTCTTCGAACGCGACGATGTAGTCGACCGATCCAAGAGCGGCCAGGATCTCCATGCGCTCCGCGAGCGGGATGAGCGGACGGCCGGCGCCCTTGAGCCGGGCCACCGTCTCGTCGCCGTTCACCGCAACCACCAGCCGGTCGCCGAGACTCCTCGCTTCCTGGAGGTAGCGGACGTGCCCGGGATGGAGGAGGTCGAAACAGCCGTTGGTGAAGACCAGCCTCACGCCTCGCTCCCGAAGCCTCCTTCTTTCGGCCGCCATTTCCCCCCGGCCGAGGACCTTCGAAAGGCTCACGTCGTCCTCGGAGGATCGAGGCGGACGTCTCCCGCGAACTCCCAGCGGTGGTGCGGCCGATAGACACCGACGTCTTTTACTTTCGACTGCACCCGGAACTGATGAAGCGCCCGGTGGTAGTCGAAGGGGTAGCCGTCCCTCTGGTGAGCGGCGACGTCGAGAAAGTACGTCCCCTCGATGAGCTGGAGCTCGGGAATGACGAACCTCACCTCTCCCGCTCCCGAGAACCTCACCGGAGTGAACTCCTCGAGGTGGGTGTTGGTCCCGTAGCAGCAGGTTCCGTCGGCGCTGAAGATCGCGACCCCGAAGACGAAGTCCTCGATGGTCCCGGTGCTCGAGACCTTGAGCCGGATCGTGACCGGCTCGCCGGTCGCGAAGACGTGCTTCGCGCTCCCGGAAGAGTCCAGAAACGAGACTTCTTGAATCTCCATTTCCCGCGAGCCCCACCTCCCCCGCTCGCGCGCGAACGCGGACGTCGGCTCGACCTCGCTCCCCTTCTCGTCGTCTTGCGGGCGGGGGGCTTCGAACTCGGCCACGGTCTTCGCCTCGGCGGCGGTGAGCGCCCGTTCCTCGTGCCGCGTCACTTGCGCGAGGTAGGCGTCCACGACTTTTTTCGGGTCGCCGCGCATCGAAAGCCGCGAGCGGTCGATCCAAAGGGCCTCGTCCGCCATCTTCTCCACGAGCCCGAGGCTATGGGTCACGAGGAGGATGGTCTTCCCCCGCGTCCGGAGCTCGCTGATCTTGTCGAGGCACTTGTGCACGAAGGCCTCGTCCCCGACCGCCAGCACCTCGTCGATGAGGAGAACGTCTGGGTTCACGTGGATGGCGACGGCGAAGCCGAGTCGCATATACATCCCCGAGGAGTACGTCTTGACCGGGGCTTCGATGAATTCCTCGAGCTCGGCGAAGGCCACGATCTCCTCGTAGCGCTCCTCGATCTCCTTCTTCGTGAGCCCGAGCATGATGCCGTTGATGAAGACGTTCTCCCGGCCGGTGATCTCGGGATGGAAGCCGGCCCCGAGCTCGATGAGGGCGGAGATGCGCCCGTTTACCTTGACCGTGCCGGAGCTCGGCTTCGAGATTCCCGCGATGACCTTGAGGAGCGTCGATTTCCCCGACCCGTTCCGCCCGATGACGGCGAACGTCGACCCCTCGCGCACGTTGAAGGTGACCCCCTCCAGGGCGAGAAAGCGCTCGTCGGGCTTGAGCTCCTGGAGCAGGCTTCCGCGGAGAAGGGCGCTCTTCAGCGTCCGGAACTGCTTCCGGTGGCTATACCGCTGGTAGATCTTGGTCAGGTCCGAGACCTGGATGGCGATACCCATATTATATTGATGCTGTCTGTTTATACTTCCTCGGCGAACGTTTCCCTCAAGCGGTCGAAGAAAGTGTACCCCACGAGAAAGGTCACGGCCGACGCCGGGACCATGACCAGGAGCCACGGCCAGTGCCCGAGAGAGCCGGTGAAGAGCGACTGGTGGTAGCCCACGAGGATATGAGTCATGGGGTTGTAGTTCAGGAATCTCTGGATTCCGGGAGAGACGTTCAAGTAGGAGTAGATCACCGGGCTTCCGAAGAACCAGAGCATCATCACGTTCGCGATGATGTTGGAGACGTCGCGGAAGTGCACGGCGAGAGCGGAAATGAAGAGACAGACCCCGAGGGTGAAGACCAGCTGCAGGAGGACGATCGCGGGGAAGGCGAGGATCGAAAGCTGGATCTTCCCGTAGTAGAGGAGAAACGCGAGGAGGATCGGAAGTCCGAGAAAGAAGTGGACGAGGTTCGAGAGCACCACCACGATGGGGAGCACTTCCGCCGGGAACAGGATCTTCTTGATGAGATTCCCGCCTGTCATGAGGACCGAGGACGACTCGAGGACCGAGGCGCTGAACCAGGTCCAGGGAAGGATCCCGGTGAAGAGGAAGAGCGCGTAGGGCGACATCCCCATGACTTCCCGCCCCGTCGGGAGGATGTAGGTGAACACGAACCAGTAGATGAGGAGCTGAAGGAGTGGGTTGATGAACGACCAGAAGAACCCGAGGACCGATCCGCGGTAGCGGGCCTTGAGCTCGCGGACGACGAGGCTCTGGATCAGCACACGGTAGCGGAAGAGGTTCCGGAAGTTCTGGAGCACGAAGAGGGGCGCTATTCTACCAGCCTACGGGGTGTCCCAAGTTGCGCTCGTCGAGCCAGGCTTGCAAGGGTGCGAAGTACTCGAGGAGGGCGGTCGCATCTATTTCCTTCACCCCGGTCATCGCTTCGAGAGCCTCGGGCCAGGGACGGGACATCCCCATTTTCAGCATCGCCTCGAGCTTCGCCCCAGCCTTTTTGTCATCGTGAATCGTGCAGCGGTTGAGAGGGCCCTCATATCCGACGACCTTGCAAAGGGCGCGGTGAAACTGGAACTGGAGGATGTGGGCGAGGAAGTAGCGCGAGTAGGGAACGCTCGCCGACACGTGATACTTGGCGGCGGGATCGAAGTCCTGCTCGTTCCGCGCGAGCGGCGCAGCGACTCCCTGGTACCTCTCCCGGAGCTCCCACCACACCTGGTTGTACCGCTCGGGGGGAGCCTCTCCGGAGAATGCCTTCCACCGCCATTGATCGACGAGAAGGCCGAATGGCAGGAAGGCGACTTTGTCGAGTGCCATCTGGAGGAGGAGACCGATGTCCTTCGTGGGCGGGGGCTCGGCATCGATGAGCCCCAGTTCTTTCAGATAGCGCGGGGTCATCGAGAGCGCGACGGTGTCGCCGATGGCTTCATGGAATCCGTCGTTGGCGGCGTCGCGATAGAGGGGCGGGAGGTGGTTGTAGGCTCGCTGATAGAAGTTGTGCCCGAGCTCGTGATGGATGGTGACGAAGTCCTCGGCGGTGACATCCGTGCACATCTTGATGCGGAGGTCATCCTTGCCGTCGATGCTCCAGGCGCTCGCGTGGCAGACCACGTCGCGGTCCTGGGGCTGGGTGAAGAGCGAGCGCTCCCAGAACGTTTGAGGGAGAGGCTCGAATCCGAGCGAGAGGAAAAACCTCTCGCCGTAGCGGAACATCTCGAGGGGTTCGACGCCTCTTGCCTTCAACCGCTCGGTCAGGTCGTAGCCCGGGTCCGCGTCTTCGGGCGCGACCAGCGGATAGACGTTCCCCCACTGCTGGGCCCACATGTTCCCAAGAAGGTGCGCGGGGATGGGACCGTTCGGAGGAACGAGATCGTTTCCATAGGTCTCAACGAGACGTCTGCGCACGTAGGCGTGAAGCGAGACGTAGAGCGGTTTCACCTGCTCCCAGAGCCGGTCGAGCTCCTTCGCGAGCTCGTCCGGAGGCATGTCGTATTTCGAGCGCCACATCGCGCCGAGGTCGGTGAACCCGAGCTCTCGCGCGCCCTCGTTTCCGAGCTCCACGTAGCGGATGTAGTCCTTGCGAAGGGGTACCGCCACCTTGTGCCATCCCTGCCAGACGTCGAGGAGGATCTTGGGGTCGCGGCTCTCGGCGAGGATCTTCTCCATCGCCGGGAGATCCCAGCACTCCCCGCTGAGATGCCCCGGGCAGTACTTCCCCCGGCCGTACGCGCTCTCCATCCCCGTCTGGAGCGCCGCGAGCTCTTTCGTTTTCTCGGGATCGCTTGGCGCGGGAACCACGATGGCGAGCCGCAGAAGAAGGAGCTTCCGGCTCAGATCCTCGGGAAGAGCGAGCCCTTGAAACCGCGCCGCCTCCTTCGCCAGGCTAACGGACAGCGCCGTCGACTTCTCCGCCGCCCGCGCCGCCAGGATGTCGGTGTCGTAGGTGATGTAGGTCGATTGCACCCATCTCGCCCGCGCCTCGTCCTCCCAGACCTCGAGGAGCCGCGCCTCGGCGCTATCGAGGAAGTCTCGCACCTCGTCGACGCTCTGGGCCGAGGCCAAAGGAGCGAGCGCCGCGGTGAGAAGAAGCGTTGGGAAAATCGGTTCCATCGGGCGAAACCTCCGCGCCAAAGGATACTCCAACCTGCGAACTCACGCGTCGCGCGTCGACATCGACCGCACCCACTCCTCCCTGTTGCGTGTATGATCCTCGCACTTCGGAGGTTGCCCTATGAAACCATCGATGACCCGTCGCCGGCTCCTGAAGCTCGGGGCCGGCGCTCTCTCGAGCGTCGCCGCCGCACCCATGATCCAGCGCGGCCGTTATCTTCTCTTCTCCGAAACGCCTCAGGAACACGAGTTCTCGGCGAGAGCCGTGAAGCTCGTCGAGGAGTCGACGGTCATCGACATGCTGGCGCCGCTCTCCATCGTCTCCGAGCGAACCGACGAATGGCTGCGCCGGCCGGAGAGCTTCACCGAGGCGGAGCTCCGCCTCTACGGCGACTCGGGGATCAACGTGTTCCACGACACCACCGGCGACAGCGCGGGCGAGGACTCCTTCTCCGGCATGCTCCATTGGGCCGCCCAGTGGAACGGCTTTCTCGCCCACCACTCGGATTGGTTTCTCCGGATCACGACCCCCGATCACCTTCGGAAGGTCAATGGCTCTGGCAAGATCGGATTTCTCCTCGGTCTCCAGAACTCCGATCACTTCCGGACGCTAGACGACATCAACCTCTTCTTCAGCCTCGGCCAGCGGGTCTCTCAGCTCACTTACAACAGCCAGAACCGCATCGGGACGGGCTGCATGGATCGCCGCGACGGTGGCTTGAGCGATTTCGGGGTCGACGTGGTGAAGAGGATGAACGAAGTCGGGATGGCGGTCGACCTCGGCCACTGCGGCGACCAGACTACGCTCGACGGGATCGAAGTCTCGGCGAAGCCGCCGCTCATCACCCACACCAACGCCCGCGCCCTGGTCCCAGGCTATCCGCGGAACAAGACCGACGAGATCTTCGAGAAGATGGCGGCCAAGGGCGGAGTCGCGGGAATGACCGCGGTCCGAAGCTTCGTTCGCGACTCCGAGCCCACGACCCTCGAGCACCTCCTCGATCACTACGATTACGTGGCGAAGCTCGTGGGGGTCGAGCATGTGGGCATCGGCTCGGACACCGACATCCGCGGCGGCTACGACGCGCAGAGCAAGGACGACTGGGAGCGCACCGGGGGCCGGTACCGAGAGCAGTACCGTTTCCGCCACAAGATCGACATGGACGAGATGACGCAGACGAAGCGCACGTACCTATTGACCGAGGGTTTGATCCGGCGCGGCTATAAAGACGCCGACATCGCGCTCATCCTCGGCGGGAACTTCCAGAGAGTTCTGAGCGAGATCTGGACGGTGTGATCGTCTAGCTCCCGAGCCTCGGCTCGCCCGAAAGGCGCGCGAGGACTTCCGCGGCTTCTTCTTTCACCCGCACCACGTCCGCGAAGGAGCGCGAGGGGTGTAGGGGCTCCGCCACCGTAACCGCGATCGGGACCCTTCGCGGGATCCAGGTCCCGTCGCGCAGGAGGCGCCTCGTGCCCACGAGGGCGATGGGCACGAGAGCAACGCCGGTCTCGGCCGCGAGCTGGAACGCCCCGAGCTTGAAGGAACGCAGCCCGGTCGCGCGGGTGAAGGTGCCCTCGGGAAAGAGAACGAGAGAACGGCCCGCGGCGAGCACCGCTCGGAGCGCCTCGGCCGACTGAGCGCTTTCTTCTACGTCCTCTCGATCGACGGGGACGTGCTCGAGCCTCCGGAAGATTCTTCCGAGAAGCGGCCAGGAGAAGGCCTCACGCTTGATGGCGAAGGCGTAGTCGAGATCGAGGGCCGCCATCAAGGGAAGAGGATCGAGATAGCTCGCGTGGTTTGAGACGAAAACGAGAGGGCCCTTTCGGCCGTTCAGGAACTCCTGTCCTCGAATCTCGAGGGGAACCCCGGCGAGAGCCAGATAGAGGCGACTTCCGTGGCGCACGATTCCCCGCAGCGCCCGCCGAGGGAGGCCCAGGAGGACGAGGGTCCAGCCGGATAGAACGAAGGCCGCGGTGACGAGGTAGATGTACAGGCCGTAGATCGGGCGAACGCTCTTTTCGAGCCCGCCCCGAATTCGGGACACCGCACCGTTCCAGGCGAGGCGAGCCGCCATCCACGAAGAGCTCCTCGGGCGGCGGGAGAGGTCGCCGCGAAGGTAGCTCTCGCGGCAGGCGCCGCGTCGGATCTTCCCGCTCGACGTCTTCGGGACGACCCTCGGCGGCACCGCGAGGACCTCGTCGGGCGGGACACCGACGAGCTCCGCGACGGCGCGCTCCACTTCGCCCTCGATCCGGGCGCGGCCAGAGGCGCTCTCGTCCTTCGTCTCCACGACCACCACGATCCGCTCGGTTCCGAGCGCGGGATCCGAGACCCCGAACGCGACGACCGACCCTCCTCGAACGCCCGCGACCTCGCTCGCGGCCGCCTCGATCTCCTGCGGGATCAGGTTTCGCCCCGCCTTGATGATGAGATCCTTCGCGCGCCCGGTGATGAAAATCTCGCCTTCGGCAAGGAAAGCGCGATCTCCGGAGTCAAGGAATCCACCAAGACGCGTCACCGCCTCAGTCGCCGCGGGGTTGCGGAAGTAACCGTTCATCGCCGACGGTCCACGAAAGAGGAGCCGCCCTTCGCGGCGTTCGGGAAGCTCCTCCCCTCGCTCGTCCACGATGCGCACTTCGTGGCCGGGAATCGCCTTCCCCACGGAGACGAAGCGAAGCGGCTCGACGCCCGCGTCTTCCGGCGGGCGCGCGACCCCCTCTCTCTGGAAGGTCTCGCGATCCATCGCTTCGATGCGGACCTCCGCGCCGGGAACGGGCGCGGTCAGGAGAAGCGAACACTCGGCGAGTCCGTAGACGGGAAAGAAGCTCGTCTTCCGAAACCCGCACCGCGAGAACTTCTTCTCGAATCGATCGAGACTCCGCGGCGAAATGGGCTCGGCGCCGTTCAACGCGGCGCGCCAGGAGCTCAGGTCGAGCCCCTCGAGCTCGGCCTCCGGAATCTTGCGGGCGCAGAGCTCGTAGGCGAAGTTCGGCGCGGGGGAGATCGTCCCTCGTCTCCGGTGAATGGTCCAGAGCCACCTCTCCGGTCTCGTGAGGAAAGCGATCGGCGAGAGGACGGCGACCGGGATCCCGAAGAACATCGGCGTGAGCCATGCCCCGATGAGGCCCATGTCGTGGTACAGGGGAAGCCAGCTCACGCCGACGTCCGAAGGTCCTATCTTCAGGGCATCGCCGATGGCGCGGATGTTCGAGAGTAGGTTCTCGTGGCTCAGGAGCACTCCCTTGGGATCCCCGGTGCTTCCCGAGGTGTACTGGATGAGCGCGGGACCCTCCGGCCGGATCGCGATCGTCGCCGGATCGAGAGCGGGCGCCTCCTCGATCAGGTCCGGGACCTCGACCACCTCCCGGAGCGCCGAGCTGGAAGATCGAAGCACCGTGCCGAGGGCGCGGCCCTCGCGCACGGTGACCAGGACTCTCGCCTGCGCGTTCTCGAGGATCGCGGACTGGCGGCGAGCGTACTCCTCGATCCGCGAGCGGCTGAAGGGCGGGTAGAGAGGCACCGGCACCGCTCCCGCGAAGAGGGCGCCCATGAAAGTCGAGAAGAATCCCCGGCTGGTTCCGAGCATGATGGCGACGGTGTCTCCGCTCCGGATACCCCGCGCCACGAGGGCGCCTCCGACGAGAAGGGCCTCCTGATAGAGATCGGAGTAGGTAATCGTCTCCTCGGGACGATCGTCCTCCTTGAGATAGACGTGAGGAAGCGCCGGCTCCGCCCGGGCCCGGAGCGCGAGAACCTCGGTGAGAGTTCTCGAGTCGCTCGCTGGATTCCGATGGGTCCGGGACGCGGCCTTCGGGAGCACCTCCCGTTCATCGCTTGGAAGGCCCTTCGTCGCCCCGAGGAAAGCCCGCACGAGATCGCGCGGCGTCTCCGCCTCTCCCAGAGTCCTTTCCGGCGCACGCCTGCGAAAGCGGATCTCGAGGCGGGAGAGAAGCTCGACGCGCTCGAGACTTCCGAGTCCGAGATCTCGTTCGAGAGAGGCGTCGGGGCCGATGGCCGCGAGCGCCCGCGGGCCTCTCGCTTCCCGCACGAATCTCTCGAGCTCTTCGAGCACCGAGGCTTCGATGACATCGCTCGCGCGGTTCATGCCGAGAGGCGCGCATCGTAGCATGATTGACAGTTAAAGGCGCCGGACGCTACCCTGAGATCCCCGCGGTTTCTCATTGATGTCGTCCCAGAATCCTCCCGCCACTCTCCGGATTCCCTTCGTTCGCCGCTGCACGGTATCGAGCCCGAACGGCGAGACTCTCGCCATGCTCCTCGACCTATCGCTGCGCGGCGTCTATGTCGCGACCCACGAGCTACGAACGTCGGGTGACGAGGTGCGGGTGCGATTCCACGTGCCGGGAAACGTGCGCGAGCTCTCGATTCCCGGCCTCGTCGCCTGGGTCCAGAAAGAGAAGACGCACCCCGTCCATGGTCTTCCCCAGGGCTTCGGAGTTCGATTCACGAAGCTCGAGGTGGAGGACGTTCGCCTCATCGCGAGGGCGATCCAGAGCTACTGCCAGTCGAATCCGATTTACCGGCAATATCTTTAATCATTGCTCGCCTCGCTCTCCCATCAGTGCCGCGGGGCCCCACCCCCGCGGCTCGTCGCTCCGCGCTGCGCGCTGCGCTCCGGCTCAAGGCTGCGCTCGGCCCGGCCGGGCCCGCTCCGCTCGCGCAGGGTGCGTATGAATTTTGCAGCATCCCGTAGCCGCTCGCGGTTGACAAACCCTCCGGGTTTTGCGGAACATAGACAAAACTAGGGCTTTACGGGTTCGCATCGCAACGGAGGGTCATCCCAGCTAACGAGGTCGACAAACGGCGCTTCGCGGGGTCGCTTCGGTGCTCACCCCCGTGTCGGGGTGTGGTCATCGCGGATGCCGTTCCGGCGTCCGAGGAGGCTTCCCGTGGAGCGTAGCCTTCTGCTCAATACCAGCTACGAGCCGCTCCGGGTCATCACATGGCAGAAGGCAGTGGTCCTCCTAGTCAAAGAGAAGGTCGAGGTCATCGCCTCGTACGACCGGATGATCCGAGGGGTCTCGCTGACCCTCGAGCTTCCCGCGGTCTTGAGGCTCCTGCGCCGCGCCCGCGTGGCCCGTCGGCTGCACCAGGTCCCGTTCTCCCGAGCGAACATTTATCTTCGCGATCGCTATCAATGCCAGTATTGCGGGAATCGATTCTCGGCCGCGGAGCTGACGTTCGATCACGTCACCCCGGCATCCCTGGGAGGGCGCAAGGACTGGGAGAACATCGTCACCTGCTGCATCCAGTGCAACCGGAAGAAAGGGGGAAAGACCCCGGAGGAGGCTGGACTGAAGCTCGTCCGGAAGCCGGGACGTCCCTCGTATCTCGCGGCGCATGCCATCACCTACGGCATAGCGGAAGTCCCCTCGAGCTGGCGGGACTTCCTTTAGAGGCTCTAGCGGCGAAGGCTCGGCGCGCTCCCGGCGGACTCGGGAGGCGGGCTCCGAACCCATGAGCGTCTCCGGAAGCCTCGCCACGATGCAGCTCGGGGATCTGCTTCAGTGGTGCGGAGCCAACCTCAAGACCGGGACCCTCCTGCTGAAGCGCGGCCCGGTCGAAAAGCAGCTGTTCTTCAAGGATGGGCGGCTCTTTTCCTCCGTCTCCAGCAGCCCGCGGGAGACGCTCGGCCAGTTCCTCATCCGCTCCGGACACATCACCGAAGAAGACCTCTTCAAGGCGCTCATCGAGCAGGACCGATCGAATCAGCCTCTCGGGAGAATCCTCGTCGCCTCGGAGCTGCTCAGCGAGGAGGTGCTCGAGGACATCCTCCGGATCAAGACGGAAGAGTCCATCTACGACTCCTTCCTCTGGAAGGACGGCGATTTCACCTTCGAGGAGGGAAAGCTGCCGGAGAAGATTCCCGTCTCGCTCCCGCTCGACTTGACGGGCGTGATCCTCGAGGGAGCGCGCCGGACCGACGAGTGGGAGCGCATCCACGAAGTCTTTCCCACACGCCTCACGACGTTCGAAATCGAGCACGACGCGGTGGAAGCGGCGAACGAGATCTCCGACGAGGACCGCCGGGTTCTGGAGCTCGTGGCGCGCGGGAAGAACCTCGCCGAGATCTCACTCGAGCTTCACGCCGTCGAGTTCTACGCGGCCTCGCGCCTTCTCCAGCTCCACGAGAGGAAGCTCGTGCGCGTGGGCGAGGCGCCCCAGGAGATCGATTACGATGCCCAGGTCCAGGCGCTTCGCGAAAAGCTCAAGGACGGAGTGGGGCTCTATAACTCCGGCGAGTACGAGATGGGTCTGAGCACCTTTGAAGAGGCGCTCGCTCTCGATCCGCAGAACAAGTACGCGCGGCTCTTCGCGATCAAGATCAGGCGCATCCTCGAGGATCTCCAGAACGTGGCCGACATACCCCTCAACGGGGTTCCTCGGCTCAAGGTCACTCTGATGGAGCTCGCGCGGCTGAACCTCGACCCTCAGGAGGGTTTCGTGCTCTCGCGGGTGAACGGCGAGTGGGACGTCGATTCCATCACCAAGATCTGCCCCATGGGAGAGCAGGAAGTGCTCATCATCTTCAAACGTCTCTTCGACGAGGGGCTCATCGATTTCGATGAGTAGGCTCGCCTCGCCGAAGCCCGAACGGGCGAAGGCGGGGCTCATGCTAATATGGGCCCGACTCCGAAGCCGGAACCTACGACGTGACCTCAAAAGAGCCTCGGGTTCGAGGCGTCGAGCCCCCGCACGCGGTTCCCGGTGGGCGCGTGAGCATCCTCGGAGAGGGCTTCGACCCCGCGCGCGCCCAGGAGCATCGCGTGTTCTTCGGCGACCGACGCGCCCAGATAACGCGTGTCTCCCGGACTCACATCTCGGCGATCGTCCCCGAAGGCGCGATGCCCGAGGTGCAGGTGAGCGTCGCCGGGAGCCTCAGCGTTCCGTATCGGGTTTCGGTCGCGACGATGCTCGCGGAAGAGCTCCAGCCCGTCGCCAATCCCGCGTTCGATCCGGACGGGAGCCTCTACGTCACCTTCAGCGGCAGTCGCGGCGAGAAAGTCCCGGTGTCGCTCTTTCGCGTGGAGCCGGACGGCGAGCTGAATCCGCTCGCGAGCGATATCGTGAACCCCACCGGCCTCGCCTGGGGGCCCGACGACTGCCTCTACGTCTCGAGCCGCCAGGAAGGATCGGTGTATCGGATCCCTCGGAATCGGGAAGCGGAGATGATAGCCGATGAGCTCGGAGTGGCCACCGGCATCGCCTTCGATCGCGAGGGCATTCTCTACGTCGGCGACCGCCGGGGCGCCATTTTCCGGATCGAGCCGAACGGCGAGCCGCGCACGTTCTGCCGGCTCGAGCCTTCGGTCGCCGCTTACCACCTCGCGTTCGATGCCGAAGGCAACCTGTTCGTCACCGCTCCCAGCCTCGCTTCGGTGGACCCGGTGTACCGGGTGAGCCGCGAGGGCGAAGTGGACGTGTTCGTGGGCGGTTTCGGGAGACCCCAGGGAATCGCCTTCGACGCTGACGGCAATCTCTACGTCACCGAAGGCCTCGCCGGCGATAGCGGTCTCTACCGGATCTCACCAGGGGGAGAAGTGGAAATGGTCGTTACCGCGCCGGCTCTCGTGGGTCTCGCGTTCGACGGGAAGGGCGGGATCGCGCTCGCGGGCACGAGCGCGGTGTTCCAGCTCGAGCTCGGCGTCGCAGGGCTGCCTCTCCTCTAGAGTGGTAGCACTTCCAGGACCCTGCTCGTTCTAGTCCGGCTTGATCCGGCGGAGCTTTTCCCGGATCTCCTCCGCTCTCGTACCTTCACTCTCGCCCGCGAGGAATGCTTCGGCGTCCTCGATCGCGCGCTTCCAAAGCTCGTCCGTGGCGTCGCGTTCGTAACGCTCGAGCGAGCAAAGCGCGAGCCGGAATCGGGCGTCCGAGCCGTCTTGTCCATCGGCGCTCGAGGCGACCGCCCGGCGCAGCGCGTCGCAGTCTTCGAGAACGGCCCGGGAGAGCGAGCCGGGCGTCGCCGCCGGGCGCCCCCGGCTGGCTCTCGGAAGGACGTGGACGTTCTCCTTGGAAGCTGGCCGGAGGGAGGGCACGACGTCTTCCGTCGAATCGGGGGTCGCCGGAATCGCGACTGTTTCGGCGGGCGCGCCCTCGCGCTCCTCGGCGCTCGGAAGAGATTCGAACGGCTCCGCCTCGAACGCCGCCTCGTCCCGTGCCATCGGGGGAGCCGTGCTCCGCTCCGCGGCCACTCGAGTTTCCGTTTCCGCCTCGGGTGCCTCGGCCACCGGAGCGGCTCGAGCGGGTCCAACAGCGGGCGGCGAAGGCGTGCGGGGGTCCTCGCGGAGCACGGACACGCCCACCGTCGTCACCACCAGGAGTGTCGCTCCCAGAGCCCCCCACCGCAGCATCGATGGAGCCAGGAGGATGCGGAAGAAGCCCGACGGACGCCGGCTCTCGGAATCGATGCGGTCGAGCACCTTCTTGGGAAGATGCTCCCAATAGAACTCCGGCGGGCCGGGGAAGGTCATGGACCGCGACTCCTCGGTGAGAGAGGCCAGGAACGCGACGTGGCTACGGCAGCTCGGGCACTTCTCGAGGTGAGTTTCGGCCGCGAGCTTCTCCGCGGCCGTCGCCTCCCCATCGGAGTACTTCTCGACGAGTGCCACGAGCGCGGTGCAATCGGTCACCAGGAAACTCCGGCCTTGGGAATCGGCCCCACGTGCGCGGCGAGCATCCCCTTCAGACGACCGCGAGCACGCGAGAGCCGGGACATCACCGTACCCTCGGAGATCCCGAGGAGCTTCGCGATCTCTTCGTAACGCATCTCTTCGATGACCTTGAGCAGGAACACCGTGCGCTGCTCGAGAGAGAGGAGCGCCACCGCGCGTTCGAGATCGAGCGCGAGCTCCTCGGACGCGAGCGCTCTCTCGGGGTTCGCGTCGATCCGCTCCGGCCGGGAGGCATGCGTCTCTCCCCGACGGCCCGGACCGCCGGGAGCGTCTTCGGTATAGAGGGGCTGCTCCCTCTTCGCGACACCGTTCAAATAGTTGATGGCTAGGTTTACCGCGATCCGCGTGAGCCAGGGTCGCAGGGGCCGGCCGATGTCGAACCGGCCCAGGTTGCGATAGGCGCGGACGAACGTGTCCTGGGTGATGTCGTCCGCCACCTCGTGACGCCGGGTCATGCGCATCGCCACCGCGTAGATCCTCCTCTGGTAGCTCCGGACGATCTCGGCGAAAGCATCCCGATCGCCGTCGCGGGCGCGCAGTACGAGGTCCCGGTCGGCCTCTCCGGATCTTTCCATGCTCTGAGCGTAGGCCAGGCTCGTCATGCTCTCAATCCGGGCTCGTGAATGGTACCGGAGGGAGATGCCATTCATTCCATATTAATTGCTCGCCTCGCTCTTCGCTCGGCTCCGCTCGCACAGGCTGAAAAAAGAAAAACCCGGCAGGCCCCCGCGCGCCGGAAAAGGGACCTGCCGGGCTCCCACAGCCCGTGTACCGAGCTGGGAGACTACGAGACCTCGAAACCTACTCCAGAACCTTCACCACGACGCGGCGATTGCGCGCCCGACCGTCGCGGGTGTCGTTCTCCGTCACCGGCTGCTCTTCGCCGAAGCTGTAGACGGAGACCCGGTGCAGGGGAATACCGTGCGTCTGATAAAGATAGTCGCGTACCGCCTCCGCGCGCTTCAAACCGAGCTCCTTGTTGTACGCGGGATCGCCGCTCGCGTCGGTATGTCCCTCGACCTCGATCCAGAGACCGCGGTTGTCGGCCTTGACCTTTTCCGCGAGCTCGTTCACGAGAGCCTGAGCGTCGGGGGAGAGCACTGAGGTGTTGAACGCGAAGTTGACCTTGTCGTTCGAGAGGGTGATCTCATAGAGTAGCTTCCCCTTCATCGCCCGTTCGGCCTGCTGGAAGGCGCGCTCCGCCTCGGTCTGAGCGGAGGCCGCGAGGTGCCCGGCCTCGTCGGCCTTCGAGTCCACCTTCCGGATCTCACCGTCCTGCCGGGTGAGGGACTCCTCGGCGCGTCCGATGCGCTCCTGGTTTCGCTCGACCGATTCACTCAGGCTCTCGACTTTCTCGTTGACGGCTCCAAGTTCCTTGCTGACGTACTTCTTCGTGGCGCAGCCGGCGCCTGCGAGCGCGACTGCGGTGAGGGCGACTACCGATGCGGTTCTCGTTAACATGGGCGGACCTCCTAGTGATTAGGGCTTGGTTTTCTGACCGACGCCGGCCGGTTCGGGCTCGTTGGGCGAGGAGCCCGGCCGCGCCGGGTAATACCCCTTGCGGGTGCGCACTTCGACGCCTCGGCGGCGGGGAGTCGAAACTTCGATGCTGCGGAAGCCGTCGTCGTTCCTCGGGTTCACGGGAACGTATCCGAGGCGGTACTGCGTCTTCATCTCCTCGCGGATGCGCCGCGAAGCGGTGACGAGCTGGCCCCACTCGCTTCCCTGGTACATATCGCCCCCGGTCTCCGCGGTGAAGCGCCGGAGCGCGTCCTCGCCGCGGAAACTGGCGCCATGGACCCCTAGAAACTTCTCGTTGTCGGGATCATCCACGGGTGAGATGACGCGGATCGCGTAGACCGGGAGATCCACGCCCTTCGCCTTGGCGACGGCATCCTCGACGGACCAAACGCTCGAGGTATCGACGCCGTCGGTCGTCACCACGATCGCCCGCCGCCCGAACCCTTCATGCACCACGGCGTCGGAAAGCGTCACCACAGCATCGTAGAGAGCGGTCGAGCCGAAGGGCTCGAGACGGGTGAGGGCCGCGATGGCCGCCGCCTTGTCCTGGGTGAAGTCGGTCAACTGGTAGACGTCGCGATCGAAAGCGTAGACCGAGACGCGGTCCTCGGGCCCGAGACCGTGGATGAGCTGGATCGCGGCGTTGCGCGCGTTCGTGGCTTTATCGGTGACTTCCATGCTGCCGCTCGCGTCCACGAGGAGCACCAGGTCGAGCGGGGCGTCTTCGCCGCGGGCGAAGTAGACGATCTTCTGATTGATCTTGTCCTCGATCACCATGAAGTCCTCTCGGGACAGGTCGGTGATGAGGCGCCCCTTCTTGTTGACGACCGATACGTTCAGATGAACGGCGTCGACGGTGGCGGTAAAGCGGAAGGGGACGTCGGGTCTGAGGTTTTCCTCGGCTTGTGAGAGCTCCGCGGAAGCGGCGAGGAGCGGGAGAATCAGGAGGCTCCAGAGTGACTGTCCCATCGCGACTTCTCTAGAGCAAAAGCGCTGCCAGTGCGGGAAGCCCCACGGCGCATTTCTCAAGTTATTGTAAGTCAAGGAGATCGGTCCCAATCAATGCAGGGCCAGTCGTTCGCAACGAGAGGCCGTAAGGGTAGTTTTGGGAGTCCCGTGTAACTCTTACCCGGAGGCGCGACGGGACAGATGTCGCGCCAGGCGATACCGCCACCGCGCGTAGAAGCGGAAGTTCGCCTCGTCGTCGTACGGCACACCCTTCGGCCCGCGGTCGGAGGAAGCGAGGGAGTCGGTAACGTCGCCGACGCCGCCAGCCCGGGAGAGCACCAGCGGCTCCTGGTCGAACCCGCGGTCGACCAGGAGGCCTGGAGCCTTTTCCAGGATTCGCGCGATCAGTTTTTCGAAGTTGAGGAACGCGGAAACGGTCTTCTCCTCCAGTAGGAAGCGAAAGTCGAAGAGGTCGGGGTCCACCTCGATGGCGACGGAGGGGTCGCGCAGGTACAGATGAAGGCGAAGACCCGGGGTCAGGCGGCGACTCGCTCCCTTGGTGGAGCCGAGTCTTCTCTCGTTGTGGCGCTCGCGCGTGATCTCCCCCCGCACCAGGAGGAGCAGCTCCCCGTAGGGTGCGGGAACGAGACTCGAGGAGGCGCCCGGGAGAACCATCTGGAAATGACCTTCGCGGAGATCGATGGCCGACGCCCTGGCGACGGGAAGAGCCGTCACCGAGGCTTCGGGCACCACGTAGTGGGGGATCCGGGCGGCCGAAAACTCCTCGGAGAAACGCCGGGCCTCCGCTTCGGTATCGAGTCGGCGAAAGAGTCGGGGCCGCGGGGACGCGAGGCTCAGCCGCGCGTCGTACGCGGATACCGAGGCGATGCGCGAGAGCGCGACGATGTCCGCGTCGTCCCTCACCTCCGTGGGAAGGAGAATCAGAAGATGCCGATCGCCCGAGGGAGCGCCCGCGGCCTCGACGGGAGCGGGAGGCAAAACCTCGACCGGCGGAAGCGGGGCGACACAGTAGAGACACTTCGTCGCCGCCTCACCGTTCGGTCTTCCACAGGTGGGACAAGCCCGAGCCATTCGAGAAAGAATAGCAAGACCGCGGGGGGCGCGGCTGGCCCGCCATCGTAGATAGTGATAGGATTACGATTTGTTTCTCTTCGAGTCCATGCCCCGAACCCAGTTGGAATGAGGGTCGACCCATGGCGACCGAGCCCCAGAAACTAGGGAAATACAATATCGTCGGAAAGATTGGCAAAGGGGCCATGGGCGAGGTCTACAAGGGCCACGACCCGGTCCTGAACCGCTTCGTCGCCATCAAGATCATCGCCGAGACTCTCGGCACCGACAGCGACCTCGTCGAACGGTTCAAGCGAGAAGCGCGAAACGCCGCGGGGCTCAACCACCCCAACATCATCACCATCTACGACTTCGTCGAAGAGGAAGGCCACCTCTATATGGTCATGGAGCTCCTCGAGGGCAAGGACCTGAAGGAGCTCATCAAGAGCGGCGCTCCCGTGACCATGGAGCAGATCCTCAGCATCATGGAGCAGATCGCGGATGGTCTGGGCTTCGCACACTCCCGGGGAATCATCCACCGCGACCTGAAGCCCGCGAACATACATGTCAGCAACAACGGCCAGGTAAAGATTCTCGACTTTGGTCTGGTGCATGAAGCCTCCTCGGATATGACGAAGACCGGCCAGGTGATGGGAACTCCGAATTACATGTCGCCCGAGCAGGTTCAGGGGCTGAGAGTCGATCCCCGATCGGACATCTTTTCGCTGGGCGCGGTGTTCTACGAGCTCCTGACGCGGAAGAAGCCTTTCGGCGCCGATTCCATTCACGCCACGATGTTCAAGGTCGTCCAGGGAGACCGCGAACCGCTCGCGCAGTACACTCACCTCCCCAAGCCTCTCATCAACTTGGTGGACCGGGCCCTCGACAAGGACCCCGAGGGCCGCTTCGCCGACGCGGGCGCCCTCAGGGACCATCTGCGCGTCCTACGCCGCGCGGTCATGAGGGGCCAGGACGCCGAGTCGACGTTCACCGGCAGCGAGGAGATGACCATCGTGACGCCGGCGGCCGAGACGGGCTCGATCCCTTCGACCCCGGCGTTGCATGAGAAAAGCGGCCCCAGTCGCTCCGGACCCCACGCCTCCGCGTCGGCGAGTCGAGGGACACTTCGCAAGAGGGAGGTGGCCGCGAGCTCCGTCTCCGCACTCCCCGCCCCGGCGAAGACCACGCCCGTGGCCCTTTACGTCCTCGCCGGCGTTCTCGTTTTGGCGACGGGCGCTGGCGCCTACTTCATGACCCGGGGCACTGGCTCGGGACAAAACGTGGAGGCCCTGAGTCAGGCGCTTCTCGCGAGCCAGCTCGAGTTGATGGAGCGGAGCCTTTCCCAGAAGGACTACGGGGCGGCGCTATCGCAAGCGGAAGAGCTCCTGAAAACCGACCCGGCGAACGCCGATGCCCTCCGAGTGCAGGGCGAGGCCCGCGAGGCGCTCCAGCGCATCGACAATGCCGTCGCCCAGGCGCGAAATGCGCTCGAGCGCGGCGCCATGCAGGAAGCCGCGGACGCGCTCGCGACCGTGCTCGCTCTCGATCCGTCACATCCTCTCGGAGTCGAGCTCTCGGCCCAGTTGAGCCAGCATTTCCAGAGCCAGGCGGAACACGCCCGCTCCGAGATGGAGGCAAGCCGCTCCGCCGCCCAGTCGGCGGGAGCGCAGGAACGGCCGGAGTACGTCATGGGCGATAGGGCGCGCCAGCAGGCGACCGACGAGTTCAACCGCGGTGTCTTC
>Ga0326597_10003285_pt1 | contig 23458 bp, 20 predicted proteins | sample RVTome_12_FD_203789 | JGI IMG/M metagenome (GOLD analysis project Ga0326597, IMG submission 203789) | Soil microbial communities from uranium-contaminated site in the Upper Colorado River Basin, Wyoming, United States - RVT100D185 | ecosystem: Environmental > Terrestrial > Soil > Contaminated >... | reverse complement strand
GCTACCCGATCGACACGCCGGATCCGGAGCGAAACCTGTGCATGCAGTGCCACCTGAACCGCACCGTGCCGGCGAGCGGAAGCTCGCGCGGCAACACGCCGCACGCGCCCCAGGGCGCCGTCCTGCTCGGTGAGGCCGGTTATGTGAACACCGCTTACGTGGACACGCTGCTCCTCAACGCGTCCAGCGTCGCGACGCACTTCTCACCGACGTCGAACCCACGGCTCTGCGCCGGGTGCCACCTGTTCGCGTTCCCGACGACGGATACGGCCGGCACGTTCAATCAGGCGACAGGCCACCTGTTCCGGCCCATCCCCTGCTACGGTCCGAACGGCCTGCCGACCGACTCGATCCAGAACTGCGCCTTCACCGCCGCCGCCCGGTCGTTCAGGCCGTGCGCCGCTTCGGGGTGCCACTCGACCCAGGATCAGGCGGCCCTGGTGTACTCGGTGCAGCGCGGCCGGCTGCAGAGCCTGACGCGCGACCTCTGGGTAGACCTCGACGGCGACCGGACCATCGACGCCTATCCGGTCGACACCGGCATGCTCCCCCGGATCAAGTTCAACACCACGGACCTCAATCCGACGGCGGCGCCGATTACCGCCGCTGACGGCGCCGAGTTCAACGTCCGGACCTTCGGCGAGGACGCCGCCGGCGTGTTCATGTACGCCAACGGCGACAAGTCGCGCGGGGCGCACAACCCGTTCTACGAGGAAGCCCTGCTGCGCGCGAGCATCAACGAGCTGACCGCCCTCTACGGGGCGCAGGCCTGGTGGACGCCGCCGTCGCCCGAGGTGCAACGGATCCTGGACGGCCCGATGGGAGCCTCTGGAACCATGCCGTTCCCGGCCCCGACTGGCAGGCGGACGGCTTCGCGGTAATTTGGGTCGCGTGATCCTTGCTTTACCCGGCCCCGGGATCCCTGTGGTCTCCGGGGCCGGATGCTTGTGACAACGCGGCCCGGAGGACTCATGACCCAAGCGCCAGCCCCGGGCGTGGACACACCGGGTTGGAAGCCCAGCTTCAACGAGTACCTGCTGGGGGGGATCATCCTCCTGACCGTGGTGCTCGCCGCTCTGGCTGCGGTCGTGTACCTCCTTCCGGGTGATTACCTCCAGATCCCGGAGCTGCAGCCCACGGCGCGGGTCGCGCGGCAGGCGGACTTCCCCGCAGGGGCGAGCCGCGTGGTGAGTTGGGGCCCGCGCATCCTGCTGATCGTCCACGCCGCGGACCGGGAGTACGCCGCGCTCCAAGGCACTTCCCCCGTGGACGGCTGCATTCTCGATTGGGACCCGGTGTCTCTGCGGGTGGTCTCTCCGTGCAGCTTCGTGGTGTACGACCTGCACGGCAACGTGGTGCGCGGCTTGACCACCGTCCCCCTGAAGCGGTACGCGGTGTTCGTGCGGCAGGGCACCGTGTACGTGACGGAGTCGTAGCCGTGCGCGACCTCTGGCGCGCGGTGGCGCAGTGGGCGGCGCAGTTCTGGGCCGACCTCAAGACCAGCACCGATGCCGGCGTGTTGAGTGTCGCCCGGTTCCTCGGCCTGCTGTATGGACCCATCGACGCGCGGCTGCCGATCGCGGAGGCGTTCCGCAAGGCACTGGGCTATCGTCTCGCCCCGCACGTCTCCTGGCGCCATGCGCTCGGCGGCATCGCCTACCTGCTGTTCATCCTCCTCGTCCTCACGGGCGTGCTGCTGTCAGTCCACTATCGGCCCTCCGTGCAGGAAGCCTACCCCAGCATCCAGCACATCGTCTCGGAAGTGACCCTGGGCTGGATGATGCGCGACCTGCACGTCTGGGCCGCCAATCTGGTCGTCCTCGCCGTCCTCGCCCATATGGCGCGGGTGTTCTTCGACGCCGCCTACAAGCCCCCCCGGGAAACGAGCTGGCTCGTCGGCGTGGGTCTGCTCGTTCTGGTGCTCGCCTTCGGCGCGACCGGTACACTGTTGCCCTGGGACCAGGGCGCGTATTGGATCGTGTCCGAAGCGCTCAACGGGGTCGCGGGGGTGCCGCTCGTCGGCGGCGTGGCGGTGGGCATGCTGCGCGGCGACCCGATCGTTTCGGGCGCCACCCTGAGCCGCTTCTTCGCCGTGCACGTGATCGTGCTGCCGTGGTTCGCCTTCGCGCTCCTCGTGTTCCATTTCACGATGGTGCGGCGGCACGGCATCGCTCCGCCGACGCACCCGGCGCCCGGCGGGGGCGGGGAAACCGGCCGGCGCTTCTTCCCCAACCACCTGCTGCGATCGTTCTCGGTGACCGCGGTGGTATGCGCCCTGATGATCACGCTGGCCGTGTTCTGGCCGCGGCCGGTCGGCGATCCCGCTAACCCGGCGCAGGCGCCGGATGCGCTGGTCGCCACCTGGGTGGTGGTGGACGTGTCGCGCGCGCTCACCCACTACCTCGGCGCTTGGGGCTTCGTCGGATTCACCCTGCTGGGCCTGAGCCTCGCGCTGCTGCCGCTGTTCGACCGGGGCCCGGCGCGGGACCTCCGGCGGCGGCCCGCGGTGGCGGCGCTCGGCGCGACGTTCTTCCTCGGGTTCATCCTCTTGTGGATCGTCGGCAGCCGGCTGCGCAGCCGGCCGCCCGGCCTGACGTTCGAGCGTCCGGTGCCGGCGCATCAGGTGGGAGCCCGCGCCCCATGAGGAGCGGCAGGATGCGGTTGGTGCTCGCGCTCGCGGCGGCCGCCGCGGTCCTGCCGCTCGGTGCGGCGGATGCACAACAGCGGGAGGGGCCGTCGGTCGAAGGCCTCGCGGACACCACCTACGGGTGCGTCGCGTGCCATGCCGACAAGCGCACCGCGTTCGTCCTCGGGGTGCACGCCGAGCGCGGCATCAAGTGTCACGACTGCCACGGCGGCGATCCCTCGGCGTTCGCGCTCCCCGCGGCCCACCGCGGCGGCTTCGTCGGGGCGCCGAGCAAGATCGCCACCGTCGCGCTGTGCGGCTCGTGCCACGCGAACCCGGACCGGATGCGGCAGTACGGCCTGCCGACCGGCCAGGTGGCGGAGTTCCGCACCAGCCGGCACGGCCGGCTGCTCTTGTCCGGCCACGATCTGAGCGCGCCGACCTGCACCGATTGCCACGACGCCCATACGATCCTGCGCCCCGACGACGCCCGCAGCACCGTCTACCCCGCGAACATCCCGACGACCTGCGCCCGGTGTCACGAGGACAAGCGGCTGATGGCGAAGTACGGCCTGCCGACGGATCAGGTCGAGCGGTTCCGCAAGAGCGCGCACGGCGTGGCGCTGTTCCAGGAGCAGAACTTCGCCGCCCCGACGTGCGTAGGCTGTCACGGCTCCCACTCGGCGCTGCCGCCCACGGTGGCCGAGATCGCCAACGTCTGCGACCGCTGTCACCGGCTCGTGGGCCAGGCCTTCGACCGCGGGCCCCACGCGCGCGCCGCACGAACGGGGAAGCTGGCCGGCTGTCTCGGCTGTCACTCGAACCACGATACCGAGCGCGTGCCGCCCGACCGGATCACCGCGACGTGCACCAGGTGTCATGCGGCCGGAACCCGGGCGCTGGCGCTCGGCGCCGAGATCCAGCGGAGCGCTCTGCAGGCGACCGAGGACCTGCGGGCGGCCGACAGCGCCCTCCACCGCCTCACGCTCGCCGGCGTGCAGACTGGCGACGCGCGGTTCCGCTACCAGACCGCGCTCACCGCCTACCTCCAGATCGGGGAAACCCAGCATAGCCTGGACCTCGAGCGGCTCGGGGACCTGAGCCGGCGCGTGCGCTCGATCTCTCGTGATCTGCGGGGCGCGGCGGAGGTGGCCGAGGAGCGGCAGTGGGAGCACAAGCTGCTGCTCGTCCCCGTGTGGTTCCTCGCCCTCGCGTCGGTTGCGCTCGCCTGGCTCACGCTGCGCGCGCTCGAGGGCAGAACGAGGAAAGCATGACCGCCGCTCCCCCCTCCGGCCGGCGGCAACGCCTCTCGCGGCTGGTGCGGGTGCTCGTCCCCGTCACGATCACGGCGGTCATCCTGCTCGCCGTGAGCACAGTGGGCTTCGTCGAGTACAGCGGCCGGCCGGGCTTCTGCAAGACCTGCCACATCATGCGCCCGTATTACGACTCCTGGGCGAGCTCCTCCCACCGCGATGTCGCGTGCATCAAGTGCCATTACGCTCCGGGGATCCGGGCCGAGGCGATGGGGAAGTTCCAGGCCGCGAACCAGGTGGTGAAGTACATCACCGGCGCCTACGGGACCAAGCCCTGGGCCGAAATCGAAGATGCGGCGTGTCTGCGATCGGGTTGCCACTCCGAGCGCAAGGTGGAGGGCGTGGTCGTTTACAAGGGGGTGCGGTTCGACCACGCCGCGCACCTGGGCGAGCTGCGGCGGGGCAAGCAGCTGCGCTGCACGAGCTGCCATTCCCAGATCGTGCAGGGTGACCACCTCGCGGTGACGGAAGCGACGTGCTTCCTCTGCCACTTCAAGGACCGGCCGCCGGGATCGCCCATCGGCGGGTGCACCGGGTGCCATCCCTCCCCGGCGCGCATCGTGTCCGCCGCCGGGTACGTCGTGGACCACGCCCAGTACGTGCAAAACCGCCAGTCCTGCCTCTCCTGCCACGGCGAGGTGACGGCCGGGACCGGCACGGTGGAGCGCGCCCGCTGCTTCAACTGTCACAACGAGCCCGACCGCCTCGCCAAGTTCGGGGACACGACCTTGGTGCACCGGGTACACATCGCCGACCACAACGTGGAGTGCACCCAGTGTCACACGCCGATCGAGCACCGCGTGGTCGCGCTCGCCGCCACCTTCGAGCTCGACTGCCGCAGCTGCCACTCCCAGGTCCACGACGCCCAGCGGCGGCTCTACGCCGGAACGGGGGGGCACGGCTCCCCCGAATCCCCCAGCCGGATGTTCCTCGCCCGCGTGTCCTGCATCGGCTGCCATGGGCTCCCGACCACCGTCCGGGGACACGAACGCGTGCAGCTCGCCGGGGAGGCGTCGTGCATGTCGTGTCACGGCATCCGCTACGCCAATCTGCTGCCCTCCTGGCAGCGCGAAATGGAGCGCAAGCTCGGCCGCGTCGCCCCGGTCGTGGCGGGTGCCCGGGCCGCCCTGGGGTCCGCGTCCGTCCGCCGGCGCGCCGCCGCCGACAGCCTGCTGCGCCTGGCGCAGGAGAACGTCGATCTGGTGCGCGTCGGGAAGGCCGCCCACAACGTCGCTTACGCCGACCGGCTGCTGCGGGCGGCGGTCCAGCTGGTGCGCGAGGCGGTGCGCACCGGGCAGCTGCCCTACGCGGTTCCCCAGATCGACCTCGGTCCCCCCCTCGGCGAGAACGCCTGCTTCGGGTGTCACATTGGTGTGGAACGGGCCACGGTGACGTTCCAGGGGGCGGAGTTCAATCACGAGCCGCACGTGCTGCGCGGTGGATTAGGATGCGCCGACTGCCACACGCCGCTCGATCGCCACGGCGGCACGACGCTCACCTCCCGCGCGGCTTGTGACGCCTGCCACCACGACCAGGTCCGGCCCATGAACTGCGCACGCTGCCACGCGGGGCCGGGCGGCGCGCCGGTAGCGACGATCGCGACCGGCACCGGCGACTTTTCGCACCGCGTGCACGTCCAGGCCGACCTCGCTTGCACGACGTGCCACACGCCATCCGGAATGAGCGCGCGCGCGCTGCGCTGCGAGACCTGTCACGATCAGCACCATCAGCCCGACCGCACCTGCACCAGCTGTCACCGGCTGGGGGACGATGTGCTCGCCAAGCATAGCCGCTCCGCGCACGCCGCCTGCGTGACCTGTCACGCCGCGACACCGACCTTGAGCCGCTGGTCGCGCCAGATCTGCACGACCTGTCACGTCCAGCAGGCGAGCGGGCACTACGCTACCAAGTCGTGCGAGGCCTGCCACCAAATCCCGGCCATGGGCGCGGAGTAACGATCCTCCCATGTTCGCGCGATCTTTCGCTCGACTCGCTTGGCTCGCAACCGCCACGGCCGCCCTTGCCGTGGCGCGGCCCGGTGCTGCGACGGCGCAGGGCATCACGTGCGATAAGTGCCACGGCAACCGCGATTTCCTGGTGGGGAAGGGGGGACCCCAGGGGGACTCCGCCCTCTACGTGCCGGCCGGCATTCTCCAGGACACGCGGCATGCATCCTTGCGCTGCGCGCAGTGTCACGTGGGCTACGATGCGGGATACCCGCATCGCGCGACGTCGCGGGTCGTCCCCTGCAGCACCTGCCACGCGGCCGAGGCGCGAGATTGGGAGGCGTCGATCCACGCCGCCAACGCAGCGACGACCGGGGACGCTCCGACCTGCGTCGGCTGCCACGGCTCGCACACGGTTTACGGAGCGGCGGACCGCCGGTCGCCCACGCACTCGCTGAACGTGGCGGCGCTGTGCGGGCGCTGCCACGCCGATCCGCGCATCACCGGGACCTACTTCGCGACGGCGGACAAGACCAGGGCCCGCACGGCGGTCGCCCATTTCCACAAGACGGTCCACGGCAACGCGCTGACGCGCGCCGGCCTCGTGGTCTCAGCGACCTGCAACGACTGCCACGAGGCCCACAAAGTGCTGCCGGCCGACTCCACCGGCTCCTCGGTCAACCGGGCGAGCATTCCGGCGACCTGCGGCGCGTGCCACGTGGGGGTGGCGGAGGCGTACGACAGCTCGGCGCACGGCGACGCGTACCGGACCGGCGGCGTGACCACCACCGGGCATTCCGCCCCCGTCTGCGTGGACTGCCACTCGGCGCACGAGATCGTGCGCGCCGACCAGCCCCAGTGGCTGCTGGGCGTCGTGGAGGAGTGCGGCACCTGCCACGAGCGCCTGTACGAGACCTACTTCGAGACCTATCACGGCAAGGTCACGCGCCTGGGCTTCAATCTCGCCGCCTCGTGCAGCGACTGCCACACGCCGCACAACATGCGGCCGGCGTCCGATACCCGGTCATCAGTGTACGCGGAGAACCTCGTCGCGACCTGCGGGCGCTGCCATTCCGGCGCGAACGCGAACTTCGTCCGCTACCAACCGCACGGCGATCCCAAGGACCGGGCGAAGTACCCGCTGCTCTTCTGGACGTGGCTGTTCATGACACTGCTGCTCGTGAGCGTGATGGCGTTCTTCCTGCTCCACACCTTCCTGTGGCTCACCCGGCTCGCCATCAACCGGCTGCGCGGCGGCGGCTCGGCTCACTCGGAGACCCAGCCATGACGCCCCGCGCCCTGAACGCCTCGGACCGCGGCGCCGGACCGTACCTGTGGCGGTTCACTCCGCTGCAGCGGGCGCTGCACGCGATGGTGATCGTGTCGTTCTTCGGACTGGTGATCACTGGACTGCCGCTCCACTTCCCGCACGCCGGCTGGGCGCGCGCGCTCATCCGGGTCGTGGGCGGCCTGCACGCGGCAGGTCTGATCCACCGGATTTGCGCCATCATCACGTTCGCCTACTTCGCCATTCACTTGGGCACGGTCACGTACGGCATCGTGAAGAGCGGCAACCCCAAGCGTTTCTTCTGGGGTCCTGATTCGATGGTGCCGCAGCCGAAGGACGTGCGCGACGTCATCCAGATGTTCAAGTGGTTCTTCGGGAAGGGCGAGCAGCCCCGGTTCGACCGCTTCAGCTACATGGAGAAGTTCGACTACCTTGGCGTATTCTGGGGCGTGGCCATCATCGGGGCCTCGGGGCTGCTGCTCTGGTTCCCCGAGTTCTTCGCGAAATTCCTGCCCGGCTGGGCCTTCAACGTCGCCACGATCGTGCACGGCGACGAGGCCCTGCTCGCCTTGAGCTTCATCTTCACGATTCACTTCTTCAACGTGCACTTGCGCCCCGAGAAGTTCCCCATCGACCTGGTCATTTTCACGGGGCGGACCACGACAGGCTACATGCAGGAGGAGCATCCGCTCGAGTACGAACGGCGCCGCGCCTCGGGCACCCTGGACGCGCTCACGGCACCCCCGGTATCGCGCGCCGGGTACTTGTGGTCCATCGTCTTGGGCTTCGCGTCGCTCGGACTGGGCGTCTTCCTCGTGATCCTCGTCATATGGGCACTCCTCCATTGATCAACCGCCTCTCTGTCGCCTTCGGCGCGTGCGCCGCGCTCCTGATGCTCGGACACGCGGCCGCGGCGCAGGACTACCGGCTGCGGCTGGACACGCGCTGGCAGACCGTCGCCTATCGCGGCGTCACCCTCGACAGCATCCCCGTGGGCGATACCGTGAGCACGCCGGGCAGCGGGCCCACGTCGCCGGAGGGCTTCGCCGTCCGGTGCCTGGCGGGCGCCGCCTACTGCACCTTCTTTCGGCCGGGACCCGTGCGCCGCGGCGGTCCGCTCTCCACGACCGCCGACCTGACCGTGTGGGACCTCGGGGCGCCCGGCCTGAGCGTGCACGCCGCCGGCCGGCTGGGCGTGGACCTCGGCGCCGCCGACATCTGGCCCGGCTCCGATCCGGCGCTGCAGCTGTTCGAGGGCTACGCCGAGTACGCCGTGCCCCGCGCCACGGCCCGGTTGGGGCGCCAAGTCGTCGCGTCGCGCCTCGGGACGATGGGGTTCGATGGCGGGGGGCTGGTGCTGCGCGACGCGCGGCGCGGGCTCGACGTGCAGGGGTACCTGGGCTGGGGGCTCGCGCGGGGTACCGCGCTCCCCGTGACCAGCCCGGCGCTGAATCCGCTGAACGACTTCCAACCGCGCCAGCGCCAGCTCGTCGCCGGGCTCGGGGCAGGGTGGTCATCGCGCCCGGCGGACCTGCGCGTGGACTATCTCCGCGAGGTGGACCCCCGGTCGGACTACTTCGTGTCGGAGCGTGTCGGCCTGGAAGCCGCGCTGCGGCCGGTCACCGGGGTCCGCCTCGCCGGCGGCGCGGATTACGACCTGGCGGCAGGTTGGTGGGGCAGCGCCGAGGCCTCGCTAGGCTACGCGACCCGGAGGGTTTCCGCGACGCTCGGTGCGCGCCGCTACCGGCCGCACTTCGACCTGTGGACGATCTGGGGCGCCTTCAGCCCGGTGGCCTATCGGGCCGTGCACGGGGCCGTTACGTTCGCGGCGAGTCCCCAGATCGATGTGCGGGGCCGCTATGAGCGATACCGGTACGAGGATGCGGAGGCGGCCACGCCGCTGTTCGACGTCCAGCGTGACGGGTGGCGTTGGGAGGTGGGCACCACCGTGACGCCGCTCCCCGGGTGGATCCTCGACGGCGGGTACCGGCGGGACTTCGGCCCCGGCGCCTCGGCCGCGGGCGTAGCGGGGAGCCTGATGTACGCGCCGTCCCGCCGCCTCGCGGTGACGCTGCTCGGCTCCACCGTCGACCGTCCCCTCGAGTTCCGCTACAACGACGCGGTGGTGCGCGCGTACGGAATCGACGCCCAGGTCGAGCCCTCGGCCCGCGTGCGGGTGGGGTTCGCGGCTACGCGCTACGAGGAGATCCACCGGCGGCCGGACGCCGCCGCCTTCGACTGGAATCAGCTTCGCGCGAGCGCCCGGTTGGTGCTGTTGTTCGGGAACGGGGCGGATATGGGCGGGCTGCCGCCGGCGATCCGGCTCCTCCCCGGCGGACGGGCGGCCCGATGATCGCCCACACCGTCGCCGCGATCCTCCTCGCCGCCGGGCTGACGGCCGTCCCAACACCGAGGGGGGGACTACGCGCCCAACAACCGGATAGCGCCCCTCGCTTCGACCATTACCGGCATCGCCGTCTGTTTCCGACGTGCGTGTCGTGTCACCAGGGAGCGGAGGATCCTGACCAGCCGCTGTGGCCGGACACGGCCACCTGCAACGCGTGCCACGATGGCACCAACCGTCCCAAGGTCGCGTGGCGCCCCCCGACCGAGGAGCATCCCAGCAACCTGAAGTTCGTGCACGATCTCGTGCCGCTCATGACGCGGCAGACGCCGCAGGGAACCGAATCGCTCGCGTGCAAGGACTGCCACACGCCTGCCGGCGGGGAATGGATGGTGGTGCAGCGGGCGACGCCCGAGCGGTGCCTGGAATGTCACGCCACGGGCGCGCCGCACCTCGCGTCTCCGGACACGCTGTGCTCGACGTGCCACCTGCCGCTCCCGCGCGCCGCGGGCCTCACGGCGGCGCGCGTCGCGGCCTTCCCCGTGCCGCCGTCGCATCGGGCGCCGGGGGGGGAGTTCATGGGCAGGACGGGGTTGGGCCACGGGGCCCTTGCGACGGGCACGAAGGAGCCGGTGGCGCCGAGCTGCGCGGTGTGCCACGCGCGCGACTTCTGCATCACCTGCCACGTCGACGCGCCGGAGCAGCGCGCGATCCAAGCGCTCGAGCCGGACCCTCGGGCGCGGGCGATCGTCGTGCGGTTGCAGGCGCCGGCGACGCATCGCGAGCCGGCCTTCCTGCAGCGCCACGGGGCGGCCGAGCGCGCGAATCCGCGCCAGTGCAGCACTTGTCACACGCAGGAGAGCTGCCTCGCCTGCCACGCCCCCTCGCAACATGTCGCGGCGGCGCTGCCGGCGCGGGGGCCGGGGCGAGGCCTGGGGGCGCAGCCGGCGCGCCGGCCGCCGGACTCGCATCGCGAGAACTTCGCGAACCGCCACGCATCCGTCGCCGCGACGACGCCCGCGACGTGCGCCGGCTGTCACGTGCGCACCGACTGCCTCGAGTGCCACCGGTCCAACGCCGCCGCCGCGCCCGGCTACCATCCGGCGGGCTTCCTGACGCGGCACCCCGCATCGGCGTACGCGCGCGAGACGCGGTGCAGCGACTGCCACAACGTCGGCAGCTTCTGCAGTACCTGTCACGCATCGGCGGGGCTGGTGAGCTCGGGACCGCTACGCGCGGGCTACCACGACGGCAGCCGCTTCTTCTCGGTGGGTCACGGCCAGGCGGCGCGGCAGAGCCTGGAAACGTGCATCGGCTGCCACGTCGAGCGGGACTGCCTCACCTGCCATTCGGCCGTGGGGGGCCGCCACTTCAATCCCCACGGGCCGGGCTTCGACGCCGCCCGCATGCGCCGCAAGAATCCCGAGATGTGCACGGCGTGTCACGGAGCGGCGATTCCGGGGAACTGAGACCTCAACGGGGGGAGCATGGCGACGACACCAGGAGGGCTGGTCAGCAGCGGGCGCCGCACGTTTCTCAAGTGGGCGACGGGAGTCGGCGGCTTTTTCTCCGCACTCCTCGCCGGCGTCCCGGCGCTGCGCGCGTTTCTGTCTCCCACCTTCCGGCACGCCCGCCAGGAGAAGTGGATTCGACTCGGCGAAGTCGATCAGTTCGATCCCGAGGTTCCGACCAAGGTCGACTTCGTGGACACCGTCGCCGACGCTTGGGTAGAGGGACGGCGCCTCCGCAACGTGTGGATCTATACCGAGGACGGCGAGCGCTTCACCGTTTACAACGGGCGATGCACGCACCTGGGATGCAATTACTCGCTCGACTCGGAGAAGCAGGTCTTCCGCTGTCCCTGCCACACCGGCTTCTTCGACCTGAAGACGGGTGCCGTGCTGGGCGGCCCCCCGCCCCGGCCGCTCGACACCCTGCCGGTGAAGGTCGAAGACGGTGTGCTCTACGCCGAGTATCAGGATTTCCGGCTCGGCGTCCCCGACAAAGTGATGGCGTAGGCCCATGACGAACATTTTTCGCTGGCTCGACGAGCGGCTCGACCTGCGGCGGGCGAAGCGCGAGCTGCTGGACCGCGAGGTACCGGACCGCCTCACCTGGTGGCACACGCTGGGCAGCGCCACGCTCACCATCTTCCTCGTGCAGGTGATCACCGGCACCACCCTCGCCACCTACTACTCGGCCTCCCCGGATCACGCCTACAACAGCATTCAGTTCCTCTCACGGGAGGTGGCGAGCGGAGCCCTGCTGCGCGGCATCCATCACTGGGGCGCGAGCGCCATGGTCGTGCTCATCGTGGCGCATGTCATCCGGGTGTTCGCCGTCGGCGCGTACAAGTATCCGCGGGAGATCAACTGGGTGCTGGGCGTGGGGCTGTTCCTGATCGTCATGGGGTTCAGCTTCACCGGCTACCTGCTGCCCTGGGACCAGAAGGCGTACTGGGCCACCGCCGTGGGGACGAACATCGCCGGGACGACGCCGCTGGTCGGTGGAGCGCTCGTCGCGCTGCTGCGGGGCGGGTCCGAGCTCGGGGCGGCGACGTTGGCGCGCTTCTACGCGTTCCACGTGCTGTGGCTTCCCCTCCTGCTCACCGTTCTCGTCGCGCTGCACCTCATCGTCGTCGTGCGCCAAGGCATCGCCGCTCGGCCCCGCGACCTGGAGGTGGGCGCGCCGCGGACCACGAAGGATCCCGCCTATCCGGGCTTCTACCGGGAGGCGTACGCCGCGACGAAGCGGGGTGGCGTCCGGTTCTGGCCGGACATTCTGGGCAAAGACGCCGTCGTGTCGGCCAGCGCCGTGCTCGTCATCGTGCTCCTGGCCGTGCTGTTCGGGGCGCCGCTCGAGGCGCCGGCGGATCCGACCGACACCTCCTACATCCCACGGCCGGAATGGTACTTCCTCCCGATCTACCAGCTGCTCAGCCTGGTGCCCGGGTCATTGGAGAGCCTGGTCGCGGTGGGCGTGCCGACGGTATTCGTGCTCGTGCTCCTGACGCTCCCCTTCTTCGACCGGGGGAGTACGCGCAATCTGCTGCATCGGCCGGCCGCCATGGTGTCGCTGGCCCTCATCCTGGGCGGGGCCGGATTCCTCATCGGGGCGGCAGGCCGCGCCCCCGAAGGCGCCGCGCCTGAGGTCGGTCGCCCGCTCAGCTCCGTCGAGCGCGCCGGCCGCGCCCTGTACCAGTCCCAGCAGTGCGGCGGCTGCCATATGATCGCGGGCCAGGGGGGGGAGGAAGGTCCGGACTTGACGACGGTCGGGTTACGGCACTCGGCGGGGTGGCTGCACAGCTTCATGGAGACGCCCAGCCGCTTCCACGCGGAGTCGCGCATGCCGGCCTACGGGCCGCCGGCGCTCTCCCACCAGGAGATCGAAGAGCTGGCGCAGTACTTGTCGTCGCTGCGGGGGCGGGGGGGGCCCGACGTCGCGCCGCAGTTCTATGATACCTTCCCCCCGCCGCAGCGCCCCTGAGGGGCTACGGCGCGCGCGTCGAGTCGCTCGCCAGGCTCTTCACGAACTGGGCGACTGCGGCTATCTCCGCGGGGGAGAGCCGGTCGGCGAACGACTTCATATCGCGCCCGGCCCCGCGGCGCAGCACGGCCGCGATCGAATCGGCCGACCGGCCTCGGAGATACGCCGAGTCGGCGAACGACTTGAGCGCGGGGTAAATCGCCATCATGCGCTGGGGGGGGACTCCCTTGAGCCCATGGCACGACCGGCAATTCTGGCGGTAGAGCGCCGCGCCGTCCGGCGCTTGCGCGAGAGCGGTGGAAGGTCCGAAGGCGAGCGCCAAGATCAATCCAGTTCCGAGCAACGTGCGGTGCATAGCTTCTCCTAGGGTTCCGAGATACAACGATGGCCCCCAAGCATACCCCCCAACTGGGCCGTCCGCCTGCGAAGAGATCGCAAACTTCCGATGAAGATAGCCTCATTCTGCCCCTTCGCATGCGGTTCACTGTCACTTCATGATCGGGCATGCACGCTTGAGCTTTGAAGGAGGTCCGCACTATGGGCGCTGATGAGATCACGGACTCGGGAGGGTCAAGCATCGAGTTGTGGCTGTCGGGCGGGGACGAGCGGGTCGTGCAGGTGGGGCTCCAGCGGCGGGTGTGGGAGGAGCTCCGAGAGGAGACGCTCCTGGCGGGCGCCGATCTCCGCGTTGAGTTGAGGGATCGCGTGGCTGTGCTCGACGGCACGGTGGACCACTATCTCGCCAAGGCGGCGGCCGAGCGTGCGGCGCGGCGGGTGGAAGGCCTCTGTGGCGTGGAGAGCCGCATCCAAGTGCGGCCGCGGGCCGCGCACGTCCAGACCGATGCCGACCTCACGGTTGCCGCGACGCACGCCCTGCACCGCGACGCGCCCGGGCCCCCGGAGGGGATCAGCGTGAGGGTGGAATCCGGAGTGATCACGCTCGGCGGCGTGGTGCGACGGGTTGCCGAGCGGATCGCGGCGGAGGACGCGGTGAGCCGGCTGCCCGGCGTCACCGACGTCCGCAACGAGATCGCGGTCCGGCCGGCCACGCGTCCCGAGCTCCTCGGCGAACGGGTGCGCGAGGCCGTGCACGGCCAGCATGCGCGGCACGTGGCGGTCGAGCTGCGCGGCGACACGGTGGTGCTGCGCGGCCGCGTCCGCTCGCTGGCTGAGCGGGACGGATTGGAGCACGCCGTGTGGACCGTGCCGGGCGTGGCGGCCCTCACCGACGAGGTGGAGGTCGCGCTCTGACCGGATCGGCAATTTCATCGTCAATTCACAGGCCCTTCACGCCCGCCGACCTATGATACGGACGGTCACCGGGACGGTGGCCTGTGCGGGACGCGAAGCGAGCCGTCGGCCGCACGTTCACCGGATGTCGGTTCGGTTCGGTCCGGTATGGGAACGAGAAATCCGACGGCCTCCAGCCCCCGCTCCCGAACGGCGGGGGCTGATTTTTTTGTGAAAAGTTTCACGAGCGATTCAGCGGCACTTCAGGGCCCCGACGCCAATTTCCCGTTGCACCCCAGCGGGTGCCAACCGCAACGGGAGGTGACCCCAATGTTCGGAATCATTCGCAAGTCGAGCCGCGACCCGATGCTCGACCTCCTCTACACTCTGGAGCGCCGCATGGGCCGCGCCATCAACGACCCGCTCGCCGGCTTCGACTGGCAGCTCGGGGAGGCGGCGACGGCTGCGTGGACGCCGGTCGTGGACATTTTCGAGGAGCCGGAGGTCGTCCGCATCGTCGCCGAGGTTCCCGGCGTGAAGCCGGAAGACGTGAAAATCCTGGTCGAGGCGAACGTGCTGACGATCCAGGGCACGAAGGAGCAGGTCGCGGAGCAGAAGGCCGAGAAGGTGCACCGCTATGAGCGGATCTACGGATCCTTCGAGCGCAGCTTCACGCTCCCGGCCAGCGTGGACGCGGAGCACATCAAAGCCACTTACGACATGGGCGTGCTGACGCTCGTGCTGCCCAAGGTGGAGAAGGCCAAGTCGCGTCAGATCAAGGTGGAGATCACCGCGGAGAAGAAGCTGAAACCCTGAAGCACGACGCCCCCGGTCGCCCAGGTGGGCCCGGGGGCGAGGTGCGTCGCGTCGCAGCCCTTCACACGGCCTTCACGCTTTCTTCCGAATGGCTGCCGTAGGGTCTTCACATTCGACACTAACGGCGGGATCAGATGCGTGGGGACCGAATTCGCCGCTCGGCGCTGGCAGCGCTCGTGCTCCTCGCCGTCACCGTCCTGCTGCTCGGCGGCGGCGGGCCCGCGGTGTCCCAGCCCGTCGCCTTCAACCATCTCAAGCACACGCGGGACCTCGGGCTCGGGTGTCAGTTCTGCCATCCGTACGTGTCGACGGGCGCCCATGCGGGGCTTCCGGGACGCGAGACGTGCGCGCTCTGTCATCAGGCGCCGCTGGGGGAGTCGCCGGAGGCCGCCCGGCTGACCGAGCTGCTGGTCGCCGGCGCGCCGCTTCGCTTCAACAAGCTTTTCCGGCTTGCCGACCACGTGAACTACACGCACCGCCGGCACGTCGGCATCGCGCAGCTCGAGTGCGGCAACTGCCACGGCGCCATCGCCGAAACGCAGCGTCCGCCCCTCCGGCCGCTGGTCCGGATCGACATGGCCTTCTGCCTCTCCTGTCACCGCGCGCGCGACCAGTCCCAGGACTGCGTCGCCTGCCATCGCTAGACGAGGTTCGAGCGCCATGGCTCCGACTCGACGCGACTTCCTGTGGACGGCGGGCGCCGCCGCGGCGGCGCTCGCCTGGTACCGGGCGCAGGGCGTCCAGTGGACCGCGGGGCAGGCGGCCGATGCCGGCTGGGCGCCCGGCATTGAGGGGCGGCTCGTGTCGTCGTGTCTGGTGTGCCCGGCCCGCTGCGGCATCCACGGGCGCACGGTGGATGGGCGGCTGGTCGGGATCTTCGGCAACCCGCTGCATCCCGTAAGTCGCGGTGGGCTCTGCCCCCGCGGGATCGGCGGCGTGCAAATGCTCTACCATCCCGATCGCCTGGCCTCGCCGCTCGTGCGCGCGGGCGCCCGCGGCTCGGGTCAGTGGCGGGAGGTATCGCCCCGGGGGGCCGTCGCCCTCGTCGCCGAACGGCTGCGCGCCCTGCGGGAGGGAGGCCGGCCCGAGGGGCTCGCCGTGGTCGCGGGCTACTGCGAGGGCTCGATGCGCGACCTGTGGCGGCAGTTCCTGCAAACGTTCGGCTCGCCGAACTACGTCGCGGACGACTATGCCGACGGGACGGACGTGGTGATGGCGCTCATGCACGGCATCCCGCGCCGTCCCGCCTACGATCTTGATCAGAGCGCGCTCGTGCTCTCGTTCGGCGCACCGCTCTTCGAGTCCTGGTGGTCGCCGCTCCAGGCCTACGTGGCGTTCGGCGGCCACCGCGCCGCCGGTGCGGAGGCGGGGCGGCCCCGGTTCGTGCAGGTCGACACGCGGTTCTCGCGCACCGCCGCGCGGGCGCACGAGTGGGTCGGCATCCGGCCGGGCACCCACGGCGTCCTGGCCCTGGGGATCGCCTACGTGCTGCTCAAGGAAGAGTTGTTCGACGCCGCCTTCGTCGAGCGCCACGTGTCGGGCTTCGACGACTACCGAGCGCTCGTCCTCGGAAGCTACCGCACCGAGGAGGTGTCGACAGCCACGGGGGTGCCGGTCGAGCGCATCGTCGCGCTGGCGAAGTCGTTCGGCGAGAAGCGACCTGCGGTGGCGGTGCTGGGGCCCGACGTCCTCTTCGCGCCGGACGGTCTGCTTGCCGGGCTCGCCGTGCACAGCCTCAACGTGCTGGTGGGCAGCGTCAACCGGCCGGGTGGCGTTCTCTTCGGCGACGATCCGCCGCTCGAACCGCTCGCCGAGCCGGTGCTCGACGCCGTGGCCAGGGCCGGGCTTGCGCGCGCCCCCGTGGCGGGCGCGGGACCGGCGTTCGGCGGCGGGGACGCGGCGGCGCGCTTCGCCCGGGCCGTCGCGGCCGGGACCGGCCCCGCGCCCGAGGCCCTGTTCCTCTACTACGCGAATCCCCTGTCGTCCGCGCGTGACCCGGGACTGTGGCGGACCGCGCTCGAGCGGGTCCCGTTCGTCGTCAGCTTCTCACCGTTCTTGGACGAGACGGCGCGGCACGCCGACCTCGTGCTGCCGGACCTCATGGCGTACGAGCGGTGGCAGGATGCGCCCGCGCCGGTGTCGTATCCATATCCCGTGTGGGGCATTGCCCGGCCGCTCGTTGAGCCGCCCGCGGGCGCCGTGCATACCGGCGAGGCGCTGCTCACCCTGGCGCGCGCGTTGGGGGGAAGCGTGGCCCGCAGCCTCCCGTACGCGGACATGGAGGCGCTGCTGCGCGCGCGGGCGCGCGGGCTGTTTCGCGCCCGGAGGGGGATGACGTTCGGGGAGGAGTTCGAGCGCGCGCACCTCCGGCAGATGGAAGAGCGCGGCTGGTGGCTGCCGGCGCACGAGGAGTTCGACGCCTTCTGGGGCGATCTCGTCGAGCGCGGGGGGTGGACGGACCTGTTCCACGACCACGCCGATCCCGCTCGCCTCGCCCGCACGCCGGACGGCCGGATCCACCTCCTGCCGGCCGTGCTGGCGCGCGCCCTCCGAGCCGAAGGCCGGGGGCGCGCCGCATACCGGCTCGCCCCGCTCCCCGACGGCCCACCGGGGGGCGAGTTCCCCCTGCGCCTTGTCCCCTACCGGATCTCGACGCTCGCGTCGGGCACCTTGCCGCTCGAGCCGTGGCTCGCGGAGCAGCCCACGATCTTCGCGAACCGCCACTGGGTGCCGTGGGTGGAGGTGCATCCCGGGACGGCGGCGGGGCTGGGACTCGACGACGGGGCGCTCATACGGGTGCGCTCGGCGCAGGGCAGCTACCGGGCCCGGCTCAAGACGTTCCCAGGCGTGGCGCGTGACACGGTGTGCGCGCCATACGGGCTGCGGCATCCGGACGGCGAGCTGGCGAACCCGCTCGCGCTGACGGACGGCGCGGGGGACCCGCTGACGGGACTCCCTGCGTGGTTCGCGACGTTCGTCCGGCTCGAACGGGCGTGAGGCGGCGATGACCCGCTGGGGCATGGTGATCGACCTCGACCGCTGCACCGGGTGCGGCGCGTGCGAAGTGGCGTGCAAGAGCGAGAACAACATCGCGACGGTCTCGCCCGAGCAGGCGGACATGGGACGTGCCTTCGCGTGGATGCGGGTGAGCGCGCACGTGGAGGGGGACTTCCCGAACACCACGATGCGGTTCTACCCGCGCCCGTGCATGCACTGCGACAACCCGCCGTGCGTCTACGTCTGCCCGGTGGCGGCGACCTACATCAACGAGGAAGGGATCGTCGGGCAGATCTACCCGCGCTGCATCGGGTGCCGCTACTGCGCGAACGCGTGTCCCTACACGGTCAAGTACTTCAACTGGTACGCGCCCGAGTGGCCCGCGGCCGAACGCGAGCACCTGAATCCCGACGTGTCGGTGCGGCCCAAGGGCGTGATCGAGAAGTGCACGTTCTGCCATCACCGGCTCCAGAAGGCGCGGGAGGCGGCGCGGGCGGAGGGGCGGGAGCTGCGGGAGGAGGACTACCAGCCCGCATGCGCCGAGGTGTGCCCCACGGGGGCCATCGTGTTTGGCGATCTCGACAACCCCCGCCATCGGGTGAGCGCGCTGCGGCACGACTCGCGGGCCATGCGCCTGATGGAGGAGCTCGGCACCGAGCCGAAGGTCTACTACCTCGTGCCGAGGGACTGACGTGAAGCCCGATGTCGCGGAGAAACTCGCGCGCCTGACGCCGGACGAGCAGCGGCTGCTCCGCCCGCTCGTGCACACCACGCCGCGCTTTTATCTCGCCGCGGGCATCCTCGGCGCGCTCGCCCTCTGGGGACTCGTCGCCTACTCCCTCCAGCTCCGCCACGGGCTGGGCCGGACGGGGCTCAACCGCCCGGAGTACTGGGGCATCTACATCATCGACTTCGTCTTCTTCATCGGCATCAGCCATGCCGGGACGCTGATCTCGGCGATTCTGCGCGTGAGCCAGGCCGAGTGGCGGCGGGCCATCACCCGCTCGGCCGAGTTCATCACGGTGCTCGTGCTCGGCTTCGGGGCGATTCAACCGATCATCGACCTGGGCCGCCCGGATCGGGTGCTGAACGTGATGCTGCACGCCCAGCTCCGCTCGCCGCTGCTCTGGGACGTGATGAGCATCGGACTGTACTTCACCGCGAGCACGATCTATCTCTACATCCCCATGATCCCGGACCTCGCGATCATCCGGGACGCCGGGATCAAGGCGCCGTGGCTCTACCGGTTCCTGGCGGCCGGCTACCGCGACACGCCGGACCAACGGGCGCGGCTCGAGCGCGTCATCGGGGTGCTCGCGATCGCCGTGATTCCGATCGCGGTGTCCGTGCACACGATCATCGGCTGGATCTTCGCGATGACGCTGCGTCCCATGTGGCACAGCACCATCTTCGGCCCCTACTTCGTGATGGGCGCGATCTACTCGGGGATCGCCGCCATCCTCATCGCCATGGTCGTCCTCCGGCGCGCCTACCGGCTGGAGGAATACTTCCGGCCGGTGCATTTCGACTACATGGGCCGGCTGCTGTTGTTGTTCAGCCTCCTGTGGTTCTACTTCACCTTCGCCGAGTACCTGACGGCGTTCTACGGCGGGGAGCCGGCGGAGATGCGGACCTTCTGGGCGAAGGTGTGGGGTCCGTTCGCGGTGCCGTTCTGGGCGATGGTGCTGGGGTGCTTCGTGATCCCGCTCGCCCTCATGTGGCGGAAGGCGACCCGCACGCCCCGCGGCACGCTCGTCGCCGGCATTGCGGTCGTCATCGGAATGTGGCTCGAGCGGTTCAATATCGTGGTGCCGACGTCGGTGAACCCGCGTTGGGAAATGGAGTCGCTGGGGCGCTACCTCCCGTCGTGGGTCGAGCTGTCCATCCTGGCCGGCACGTTCGCGGGGTTCATCCTGCTGTACATGGTCGCGACGAAGTTCTTCCCCATCGTCTCGATCTGGGAGATCAAGGAAGGCCGGGAGCACTCGGCGCGGCAGGTCGCCGCGCGGGTGGAGGGGTACCTGCCGCAGGAACCGACCCCGGCGCCGGCGGATTGATGCGCCTCCCGCGCGCCGTGCTCGCCCTCGCCCTGGTGGCCGGCCCCGTCGCGGGGCAGGGCGCGCAGTCCTACCCGGGCACGCCCGCGGCTGGCCGCCGCATCGTCGTCGAGCGGGGCTGCGTCCGCTGCCACTCGATCTGGGGGAACGGCGGGGCGCTCGGTCCCGACTTCGCCGTCGTCGGGGCCGGCCGCAGCATGCAGCAGCTCGCCGGTCTCTTCTGGAACCACACGCCGCGGATGATCGAGACCGTCCGGCGCCGGGGCTTCGCGTGGCCGACCTTCACCGAGGCGGAGCTCGCCGACGTGATCAGCTACGTCTACTACGTCAAGCTGTTCGATGAGCCCGGCGACGCGGAGCGGGGAGCGCACTGGTTCACCGTGAAGCGCTGCGTGGAGTGTCACGCGGTGGGCGGCGCAGGCGGGCGCGTGGGACCAGCGCTCGACTCCTACGCGCGCTACATCGGGCCCATCATGCTGGCCGAAGGCATGTGGAACCACGGCCCGGCGATGCAGGCCCGGCAAGCGGCCAGCGGGGTCCCGATCCCCACCTTCCAGGGCCGCGAGATGGCCGACATTCAAGCCTATGTCCGCAGGTCGTCCACGCTGCGCAACCGCGACGTCGTGCTCCTCCGGCCCCCGAGCCCGGCGGGCGGCGAGCGGCTGTTCGCCACGAAGGGGTGCGCACGGTGCCACGGGCCGGGCGGGCGGGGGACCGGCTTCGGGCCGGATCTCCGGACCGCCACGCAGCGCCTCCGCGTCTCCGAAATCGCGGGCGTGCTGTGGAACCACTCGTTCCAGATGTCCGAGGCGATGCGCGCCCGGGGGTTCGAGTTCCCGCGCTTTCAGGGCACCGAGATGGCCGACGTCATCGCGTTCCTCTACTACCTGCGGTTCAACGAGAGCGGCGGCGACGCGCGGGCGGGCCGGCGGGTGTTCTCCGAGAAGGGCTGCGCGGCGTGCCATGCGCCGGACGGCGGCGTCGCCGTCGGGCCGGACCTCGCCCGCTCCGCCACGGTCAAGACGCCCCTCGGGCTCGCCACCGCCATGTGGAACCACGCGCCCGCCATGTTCGATGTCACCCAGTCCCGGAAGGTGGATTGGCCGCGCTTCGAGCGGGACGAAATGCGCGATCTCTCGGCCTATCTGCACGCGCTCGCCCGCCGGCCGCCCTGATCGAGGATGAAGCCCTCTTCAGGAACCCCTCATGCGACCTTCACATGACGAGCGGCACCATGTAAAACCACGGAACCACACTCGGCATTTCCCGCGGGTGGACAGGTGTTAGCCAGCCCGTCAGTTCCCGCTCGTTCCTCGATGCCAAGGAGGGCCTATGGTCGGGAGATTCCGGTTCTTCTCGCTCGTCCTCGTGGGACTCGCCGCGGCGGCCCCGCCGCCAGCGGAGGGGCAGGGGTTGATCGTAAGCGGGTACGCCAACATGGAGTACCTGAACCCCCAGGGTGGCATACAGACCTTCGACGCCCACAACCTCAACCTCATCGTGCTGGGCCAGCTCCGGGGAGACCTGTTCGCCGCGGGCGAGATCGAGTACGAACACGGCGGCGACGAGATCGCCCTCGAGTACGCGTACCTGGCGTTCACGCGCTGGCGCTATGTGAACATCGTCGCCGGGAAGTTCATCCTCCCGTTCGGCACGTTCAACGTCAACCACCCCGCGTGGATCAACAAGGTGCCGGGGCGTCCGTTCGGCTTTGACCGCGTGTTGCCCGCCACCTACAGCGACGTCGGCGTGATGGTGCGCGGCGGGCTGCCGGCCGGGTACCTCTCGCGCGTCACCTACGACGTGTGGGCGGTGAACGGGCTCGCAGGGGCGGACGGCGGCGACCTGCGCGGCATGCGCGACAACAACATAGATGTGGATCAGAACAAGTTCGTGGGCGGCCGGCTGGGCTACGTCGCCCAGATGGGGCTCGACCTGGGCGTTTCCTTCCACACCGGGACGTACGACGCCGCGGCCGATCTCGGCGTCACGTATGTCGGCGTGGACGGCGCGTTCCAGAAAGACGCCTTTGAGTTGCGCGGCGAGTTCGTCCAGGCGACCCAGCAGTCCTCGGGCGGCGACCTGAAGAAGACCGGGTGGTACGCCCAGGCCGCCTATCTCGTCCTGCCCACGATCGAGCCGGCGGTGCGCTTCTCCCAGATGGACTTTCCGGGCGCGTCGAACCGCGACCTTCGGGAGATCAGCCTGGGCGTGAGCTTCTATCTGTCCGACCTCGGTGCGCTGCGGCTGTTCGGCCGGATCAACAAAGAGCGCTCGTTGCCCGAGGTGGACGACAACCTATTCACCGCCCAGTTCACGGTGGCCTTCTGAGAGAGGTGCGACCCATATGTTTGCACGAATCCAGCTGATGGCGGCGCGGCTCGGCGTCGCGGCGGCGGTGCTGGCGCTCCTCGCCGCGCCTGTGGAGGCCCAGCGGAAACCCGGCGGGGCCGAGGTTTGGGGGGCGAACTGCGGGCGCTGCCACCGCATACGCGCGGTCAACGCGTACGACGCGCGGCAGTGGGAGACGGTCGTCACGCACATGGCGCTCGTCGCCCGGCTCACGCCTGACGAGACGCAGGCGGTGCGCGAATTCCTGGTCGGCGCGGCGCGGGCCCGCGAAGGCGGAGGGGGTGCCGCAGCAGCCCGGGCGGAGCGGGTGCCGCTCCTCGTGGCGAGCCGCGCGCGCGAGTTCCCGAGCGGCGGGGCCTGCTGCGATCTGGCGACCGGGCGAGCACTGTACGAGGTGCAGTGTGTGGCTTGCCACGGGAAAGAGGGCAAGGGAAACGGGCCTGCCGCTCCGGCGATGAATCCGCGGCCCGCCAACCTGACCAACGCGGTGCGCATGGCGCGGCTGCCCGACGACTCGCTGGTGCAGATCCTCACCCAAGGGCGGAAGGCGATGCCCGGGTTTCAGAAGCTGCTCTCGCCGGAACAGATCCGAGAGCTGGTCTTCTACATGCGGAGCCTGAAACCGTAGGGCTGGACGTCGACTCCGCGCAGACTCGCAGGGGACCGGGTAGTGTCCGGTCCCCTGCCGTGCGCTCGGGCGTCAAGCGTCCACCGACTCAAGCAGCGGTCAATGGCGCGCTCACCTCCGGCTCGCTCGCACGTCGCGCGGGCAGGTGTTGGCGCCGACCAGCATGTACAGCGGGCATATGCGGAACAGCGCCGTCCCGATGACGACCAGGGCGATCAGCCCCGCCCCCACGGCGAGCAACGGCCGCTCGTTCAAGGCGGCGGAAACGGCCAGCAGCGCCACGCCGAGCAGCGCGCGGATCCCGGCGTCCATCGCCCCGACGTTCTTGATCACCATGGCTCCGGCTCCGAAACGAAAGGTGGAGCCAAAGTTGTC
>Ga0326597_10003284_pt1 | contig 23459 bp, 24 predicted proteins | sample RVTome_12_FD_203789 | JGI IMG/M metagenome (GOLD analysis project Ga0326597, IMG submission 203789) | Soil microbial communities from uranium-contaminated site in the Upper Colorado River Basin, Wyoming, United States - RVT100D185 | ecosystem: Environmental > Terrestrial > Soil > Contaminated >... | reverse complement strand
CGGGAGGCGCTCGAGGAGCTGGTCGCAACACTGGAAGACAGGGTCGAGCTCCTGTCGCTGCCGGAAGACGCGGGCGAGGCGCTGAAGTTTCACCGCACCGTCATGGAGGCCGAGATGGCCGCGAACCTGGCCGCCGAGTACGACAGGGGGCGGGACCGCCTGAGCGACACGCTGCGCACCCAGCTGGAGCGCGGCCGCAGGCATACGGCGTTCGACTACCTCTCGGCCCGCGCGCGGATGCCGCAGGTGGCGGACGGCCTGGATCAACTCTTCGACCGCTATGACGCGATATTGACGCCGTCCGCGACGGGCGCCGCGCCGCGCGGGCTCGAATCGACGGGCAACCCGGTCTTCTGCACGCTGTGGACCTTCGCGGGCATGCCGGCGCTCAATCTGCCGCTCATGCAGTCGCCCGGCGGGCTGCCGCTGGGCGTCCAGCTGGTCGGCAGGCGCTGGAACGACGCGCGCTTGCTGCGCACCGCGCGCTGGCTGGTCGGTCGTCTTGACAGCGAGTGACCGGAAGGAGATGACAGCATGGCAGTAAAGATCCTCTGCGGTTTCGCGGCCGCTGTTCTGATGATCGGCTTCACCGCCGTAGTGGCGGTCAAGCTGCAGGAGGCCGCGTTGGTCATCGTCATACTGATCGGCATCGCGCTGATGCTGGTCGACATGTGGTTTTCGCTGCGATCCAAGGATGACTGATTCCCGCGGCGCTGCCCGGCGCCGGTTCCTGCTGAATGCCGTTACGGCCGCCGGCGGCGTGGGCCTGGCCGGCTTTCCCATGGTGGCCGCCGCCCAAGGCCCGGTCGTCTTTCGCTTCCAGGGGGCCTGGTCGGCCAGGGACATCTTTCACGAGTACGCGCTCGATTACGCGAGGCGCGTCATCGACATGAGCGGCGGGCGCCTGCGGATCGAGGTGCTTGCCGCGGGCGCCGTCGTGAAGCCGCAGGAACTGCTCGATGCCGTCCACAAGGGCGTGCTCGACGGCTGCCATGCCACGCCGGGACTGTGGGAGAGCCGGAATACCGCGTTACCGCTGTTCGGGTCGGGCCCCGCGCTCGGCATGGATGCCAACCAGCTGCTGGCGTGGATGCGGTATGGCGGGGGCGCCGCGCTCTACCAGGATCTGTACGAACGCGCGCTCAACGCGAACGTCGTGGGGCTCCTCTATGGACCGATGCCGGGGCAGCCGCTGGGCTGGTTCAAGAAGCCGATCGCTTCGTCCGCCCAATTCCGGGGCCTCAAGTTCCGCGTCACCGGGCCGTGGGCGGACCTGTACCGGGAACTGGGCGTTGCCGTCAGCGATCTGCCGGACGGAGAAATCGTCGCCGCGATGGCGCGCGGCAGTCTCGACGGCGCCGCGTTCGGCAATCCGACCTCCGACCGGCAGCTTGGGCTGCCCGGCGCGGCGGGCGTCTGCATGATGCAAAGCTTTCACGCGCCCGCCCAGGTATTCGAGATCCTGTACAACCGGAAGAAGTTCGACGCGCTGCCGCCCGATCTCAGGGCGATCGCCCGGCATGCCGCCGACGCCGCGGGCGCCGACCTGTCGTGGAAGGCGACCCACCGCTACTCCACGGATTACGCGGAAATGCGTGAACGACGCGAGGCCCGGTTCCTGAAGACGCCGGTGGAAGTGCTGCGGGCGCAGTTGCGGGCGTGGCAAGCGGTAGTGTCCGCGAAGTCCCGCGACAATCCCATCTTCGAGAAAGTGATCGAGTCGCAACGGCGATGGGCACGACGGGCCGTCGGATGGAGCCTCGACGCCGCCGCGGATCCGCGCATCGCGTACCACTACTGGTTTTCCGGCAAGGCGGGGGCCGCGAAGCAGTAGGGCGCGTGCCGGCGGCCCGCGAACGGCTGCTGAACCCAGCGGGGGAATGGCAGATGAAACCCAGGGTCCTGGTCACACGGGAGGTATTCGACGAGACGCTCGATTTCCTCGGGCGCCACTGCGACGTCGAATCCAACCAGGAGGATGCTCCCCTCGGTCCGGACGCGCTGGCGGCGAGACTGGCGGACAAGGACGGCGTGGCGTGCTGCCTGACAGACCGCATCGACGCGGCGCTGATCTCGCGATGCCCGAAACTGAAGGCGGTCGCGAACATCGCGGTGGGCTACAACAACATCGATCTTCCCGCGTGCACCGGCCGCGGCGTCGTCGCGACCAACACGCCGGGCGTGCTCGACGATTCGACCGCCGACCTCGCATGGGCCCTGATGCTCGGCGCCGCGCGGCGGCTGACCGAGCTGGAGCGCCGGGTGCGCGCCGGGGAATGGAAAGGGTGGCGGCTCAAGCAGTGGCTGGGGATCGACGTTCACCACGCCACCCTCGGCATCTTCGGCATGGGGCGCATCGGGCAGGCCATCGCGCGCCGGGCCGCCGGCTTCGAGATGAAGGTGATTTATCACAATCGGAAGCGGGCAGCCGCCGACGTGGAGCGGCAGTCGAACGCCACCTATGTTTCAAAGGAGGACCTCCTCCGGCAGGCGGACTTCGTGGTGCTCCAGATGCCGTACACGCCCGAGACGCACCATTTCATCGGTGCGCCGGAGCTGAAGTTGATGAAACGCACGGCGATCCTCGTGAACTCCACGCGCGGGGGCGTGGTGGACGACGCGGCGCTGATCGTGGCCCTGAAGAACGGCATCATCCGGGCGGCGGGGCTCGACGTGTTCGAGGGCGAGCCCCGGCTCGACCCTGGGTTTCTCGATCTCGACAACGTCGTCCTGATGCCTCACATCGGCAGCTCGACCGAGTCGACGCGCCGGGCGATGGCGATGACGGCGGCGGAGAACCTGGTGGCGGCGTTGACCGGCGGCACGCCGCCCAATCTGCTGAATCCCGACGCGCTCGCGCAGCGGCGGTAATCACCCGGGTGTTTGACGGCTGCCATCGGTGATTTCGCCGGCCGTCGCCAGTCGAGATTTCCGCTACCCCCTCGCGCAGGCTTCGTGCCACAATCGGCCGACCAGTCGAATTCCGGGCGCGCCTGACGCGGACCCGGGACAGCGTGCGGGAACCAGCCATGGCCGGGCACGACAGGGGAGAACGCCTTTTCGCCGAGCAGGTGCGCCAGCTTTACCGGCTGTCGCGGCCTGCGTACCTCGGCACCCTCTTCAATGCGAGCATCATCGTGTTCGCCTTGTGGGGCGTGGTGTCCAGCACGTGGCTGGGGCTGTGGCTGTGCGCCATGTTCACGGTGACCGGGGCGCGCTATCTGCTGTATCGCGCGTATTTCGGTGCGCGGGCGCCGGACGTTGAAGCACGCCGCTGGGCCGAGCACTTCGCGGTCGGCGCCGGGGCCGCCGGGCTGCTGTGGGGCGCGGCAGGCTCCGTCCTCTTTCCCGCAACCTCGCTGCCGCTTCAGATTCTCGTCATCTTCCTGATCGGCGGCATGTGCGTCGCGGCGCTCGTCCTGCTCGCGCCGCTGCCCCGGGCTTTTCTCGCGTTCGCGCTGCCCGCCGCGGGGCTGGCGACGGCCACCGTGCTTTCCCAGGGGACGGCGGTGCACCTGTACATGGGCGCGATGATGGCGGTGTTCGTGGCGGTGCTGCTCGGCACCCTGCCGGCGATCGCGCGGATGATGCGCGAGACGCTGGTCGCCAGGTTCGAGAACGTCGACCTCGTGGAGCAGCTGTCCCGCACCAATAGCGAGCTTTCCGAACGGGTGGCGGCGCAGCAGCGCGCGGAGGAAGTGCTGCGGCAGACCACGGAGAAATTCGAGGCGCTGATCGATGCCTCGCCGCTGGCGATCATCCTGCGCGACGCGGAGGGCCGCGTCGAGAAGTGGAATCCCGCGGCGGAGCAGCTGTTCGGTTGGACCGAGCGGGAAGTGATCGGCCGCGAGGCGCCGCTATTGCCGGCGGGCCAGGAGGAGGACCGGCAGCGCACGCGCGAGCTCATCCTGTCCGGCAAGAGCCTCTCCGGCCTGGAGCTGGTGCGCGTCCGCAAGGACGGCGTCCCGATCAGCGTCAGCATCTCGGCCGCCCCCGTGCATGACGCCGCGGGCAGGGCGATCGGCTACCTCACGATCGTCACTGACGTGACCGAGCGCCGGCGCGCAGAGCAGCGACGCAACATGGAGACGGCGGTGACCAGGCTGCTTGCGGAGGCGCGCAGCATCGAGGAAGTGATGCCGCGCGTGATCCGGGCGATGTGCGAGTCCCTCGGCTATGCCTATGGCGCGCGCTGGGCGCTGGATCCGAAGGAGCGCGTGCTCGCCTGCGCCGAAACCTGGTGCGAGGGAACGCCGGAGCTCAGGGCGTTCGATGCATACAACCGGCCCCGGAAGCAGACGTCGGTACCGGGCCACCGCGGCCTCATACACCGGGTATGGGAAAGCAACGGGCCGATCTGGGTCGTGGACCTTTCCCGAGAGGTCGGCGTGCGCCGGGGAGAGGCGGCGTTGGCTGCGGGCTTGCGCACCGCGTTCGCGTTCCCGATCCTGATCGGCGAGAATTTTTATGGCGTGATGGAATTTTTCGGGCTCGAACCGCAGCCGCGCGACGACCGGATGCTGGAGCTCGCGCAGACCGTGGGCGTCCAGATCGGACAGTTCATCGCGCGCAAGCAGGCGGAGACCAACCTGCAGTTTTTCGCGAGCCACGATCCGCTGACCGGACTGTTCAATCGCACCATGTTCAACGAGCGCCTGCAGCAGGCGCTGGCGCAGGCATCCCGCTTCGAGCGCAGCCTGGCGCTCCTGTTCATCGACCTCGACGGCTTCAAGGTGATCAACGATACCTACGGGCACAACAGCGGCGATGCCGTGCTCGCGGATCTCGCGTCACGGCTGCGAGCGACGCTGCGCGAGGGTGACGTGATCGGGCGCATGGGGGGCGACGAGTTCGTCGTGCTGATCGAGGAGTTCGACGAGGCGACCCAGGTCGCGGAAGTGGCCAAGAAAGTGCTCGATGCCACGACCCGCCCGTTCCTCCTGCCGGGGCGAGAATGCAGCCTGACCGCGAGCCTCGGCATCAGCATCTATCCGGACGACGGCAAGGATGCCCAGGCTCTGCTCAAGAGCGCTGACATCGCGATGTACCTGGTGAAGCAGCAGGGCAAGAACAGCTTCCGGTTCTACTCGCCGCAAATGAACGTGCACATGATGGAGAGGCTGTCCCTGGAATCCGGCCTGCGGCGCGCCATCGAGCGCGGCGAGCTCAATCTGCTGTACCAGCCGCGGGTCGGCGTCTCAGACGGACAGGTTCGCGCGGTCGAGGCGCTGATTCGGTGGCAGCATCCCTCGCAGGGCGTGATCAGCCCCAGCGAGTTCGTGCCGGTGGCCGAGGACGCCGGATTGATTTCGGCCATCGGGGAGTGGGTGCTGCATACGGCCTGCCGCCAGGCGCGCGCCTGGCGCGACCAGGGGCTGTTGGAGCTGCGCGTGGCGGTCAATCTGTCGCCCAGGCAGTTCCTCCAGGAAAGCCTGATTCACGTGGTGCGAGAGGCGCTGCATCACACCGGGATGGACCCGGCCCGCCTCGAGCTCGAGATCACCGAGGAAATGCTCATCCGGAATCCGGAGCGCGCCGAGCGGCTCCTCGGGCAGTTCAAGGAGCTGGGGGTGCGGGTGGTGATCGACGATTTCGGCACGGGCCTGTCCTCGCTGAACGTCATCCAGCGGCTGCCAATCGACTGCGTCAAGATCGATCGCTCGCTGATATTGGACCTGCCGGGAAGCGAGCGTGCGGCAGCGATCACGCGCGGCGTGGTCGCGATGGCGCATAGCCTGGGCATTTCCACCACCGCGGAGGGCGTCGAGACCCGCGAGCAGCGGGAATTTCTGGCCCAGATCGGGTGCGAGGACATGCAGGGGAATTACTTCAGCGCCCCGGTGGGTGCCGATACGGTTGCCGGCATCGTGCGCCAGCCCCAGGCGGCCGGCCGGCGTGCCAGCGTCCAGGCGCTGCGGCCGCGGCGCGATGAAAACGGGGTGGATCCTTAAATCGGTGACCAGTGACCAGTGACCAGTGACAAGTGACCGGAAGACGGGCGATCGGGCCGCCTCTTTAAGCCCGGGTCAAAGTTGGCTACACTGGGCCGAAAACGGCGGGGGTCGTTGGCCGCCCCGGCGTCGAAGGAGGTTCCCATGAAGACCCTGATGCAGCTGCTGCAGTCCAAAGGCAGGGAAATCCATTCCATTGCGCCCGATGCCCCCGTCATCGACGCGTTGAAGTTGATGGCGGAGAAGGGCATCGGGGCGCTGGTGGTCCTCGAGAACGGCAGGCTCGCCGGCATCCTGTCGGAGCGCGACTACGCGCGCAAGGTGATACTGCTTGGCAAGTCCTCGGAGGACACGCCCGTGCGCGAGATCATGACCACGAAAGTGGTCACGGTCCGGCCCGGCCAGTCCGTCGAGGAATGCATGGCGCTGATGACCCACAACCGGATCCGTCACCTGCCGGTGGCCGAGGGCGAGCGCCTCGTCGGCCTGCTGTCGATCGGCGACCTCGTGAAGGAGGTCATTGCCGAGCAGGAGCAGACGATCAAGCAGCTGGAAAGCTATATCCACAGGTGATTGAACCGCCAAGACGCCAAGCCCGCCAAGAGAATCAATCAAAAATAAAGACATAAACGGGATGGCCGGCTGGAAGCAGCCGGCCGTTCGCTGTTGAATGTCGTCACCCATTGAATCGGAGAGCCGCGTGCTTGCAATGGCTCTGCCACTGATTATTTAAATTGCTTTCTTGGCGGTCTTGGCGTCTTGGCGGTTAATATCGAAACCATGAACTTCGGCGCAATCATCATCGGCGACGAAATCCTGTCCGGCAAGCGCAAGGACGGGCATCTCGCCAGGACCATCGAAACGCTCGGCGTCCGCGGCCTGCAGCTGGCGTGGTGCCACTATCTGGGCGACGAGCCGGCGCTCATCACGGCGACGCTGGCGCGAACGTTTGCCGGGGGGGATGTCGTGTTCAGTTTCGGCGGCATTGGCGCCACTCCCGATGACCATACTCGGGCCGCGGCGGCGCGGGCGGCGGGCGTGCCGCTGAAGCTCCACCCGGATGCCGAGTCCGAGATTCGGGCCCGCTTCGCGGGCGACCCCAAGGCCGTCACGCCGCAGCGCCTCATGATGGGGGAATTTCCGGAGGGATCCGAGATCATTCCCAATCCCTATAACCGCATTCCCGGCTTCAGCTTCCGGCGGCATCACTTCCTGCCGGGCTTTCCCCAGATGGCATGGCCGATGCTCGAGTGGGTGCTCGACACGCTGTACCGGGATTCGTTCGCGCCCGGCAGCATCGCCGAGTCCTCCATCATCGTGCGCGAGGCCGGCGAGAGCCAGTTGATCGAGCTGATGAACGCCTGCCAGAGCCGCTATCCTCTCATCAAGGTGTTCAGCCTGCCGCGACTGGAGCCCGACCGGCATATCGAGCTCGGCGCGCGGGGCGAGCCCGTCGCCGTGCAGGGCGCCATCACCGCGCTCAAGCAGGGCGTGAGCCAGCTAGGCTTTCCGTGGACGGAGAACCGGAATCCGGAATGATGAATGCGGAATGATGAATGATGAATCGAACGAGGCCTGCCATCCGGCGCTCGTTGTTTCAGGCGGCACAAACAAAAAGCCCCGGTTCTCCGGGGCTTTTCGCTGTTACTGCCGGCTGACGGTCAGGCGGCTTTCTTCGCCTTTTTCGGGGCGGTGATCGCCTGCTTGGCGACGGCCTCGATGTTGGACTGCGTCACTTCCGCGAACTGCTTGGCAACCTTGGACAGGTTGTCGTAGCCGGAGTTGACCGCGGCGATTGCCGATTTGACCGCGGCGATGCCGACCTCCGAGCCCGCGGGCGCGGTCTTCACCATCTTGTCGAGCGCCGTCACGACCTGCTTGTTGAACTCGGACACCTGCGTTTCGACCAGCTTGCCCAGTTCGGCCTGGGTCTCTGCCGTCACGTCGTAGACGCTCTTGGCGTAGGCGGTCGCCTTCTCGATCGAAGGCTGGGTCAGGCTTTCCTTGAGGGTAGCCAGCTCCTTGATGTCCTTGACGGCCGCGATCGCTTTCGCGTTCTCGACCGAATCGGCGAATGCCGTCTTCGCCGCCTTCAGCTGCAGGTCCAGCATGCGCCCGGCACCCTGGAGAGCGATGCCAGCGAACTTCATTGCCACATCCATATTGGCTTTGTTCAGGGCCACGAGTTGTTCAGGGGTCTGATACATATAAATCTCCGTTAGAAACAGCGCGTTAAAGAGTTTCCGGGCTTCGTTTGTTGCACTGCACAATGGCCATTATATGCTTAAAAACCGATGTGTCAAGCCATTTACATGAAAAAAGTATTGCGACGCAATATTCACCACAAATGTGCCGAGGCCATGGGTCCGATCCGGTGCGTGACGACCAATAAAACTATTCTTAATCAAAGTCCTATAATCTTCGAGTTTAGTGGTCTTCCTGCTCGATCAATCCCATGGCTGAACGCGTCACGACACCCAGACTGAACCCCCAGTTGCGCCGACAAACGGGTCCGGAGGGGCGGGAGTGGGTCGAGCTGTCCGGCCCGTGGATTCTTCGCGCCATCGAGACGCGGTTCGCGGAATTTCGCGAGCAACTGGCCGACTGCGCGCGCAACGGCGACCGTCACTGGGACCTGTCAGGCGTGACGCGTCTCGATCATGCAGGCGCGATGCTTTTGTGGCGGGCCTGGGGCGGGCGCCGCGCCGCGCACCTGACGCTGCGTCCCGAGCACGAGAGCCTGTTCGCGACATTGGGGGCGCCTCCGCCCGAGGACCGTCGCCGGGCGCCGGATTGGCGCGATCCTTTCGTGGCGTCCGGCAAGCGTCTGCTCGCGTTCATCGATCACGCTGCAGGATTCGTGAATCTCGTCGGACGCGTTGCGATCGACACCGGCGGGCTGCTCAGGCGTCCCCGCGACATTCCCTGGCTCGAAATCTCGGCCAGCATCTACCGGACCGGCGCGCAGGCGCTGGGGATCACGGCACTGGTGGGCTTCCTGGTCGGCGTGGTGCTGTCCTATCTTTCATCCCAGCAGTTGAAGAGCTTCGGCGCGGACATCTTCATCGTCAACCTGCTCGGTGTTTCCGTGATCCGCGAACTGGGGCCGGTGTTGGCGGCGGTGCTGGTTGCCGGCCGTTCGGGCTCCGCCATGACCGCCCAACTGGGTGTCATGCGGGTCACGGAAGAACTGGATGCGATGACGGTGATGGGCATCCCGCACACGGTGCGGCTGATCCTGCCCAAGGTGGTGGCGCTGGCGGTCTCCATGCCGTTGCTCGTCGCCTGGACGGACACGGTCGCGTTGATCGGCGGCATGATGGCCGCGAAGTGGGAACTGGGGCTGCCCTACAGCCATTTTCTTGCCCGACTGCCCGAGGCGGTGCCGATCGCCAACCTCTGGCTCGGGCTCGGCAAGAGCGTGGTGTTCGGCATGCTGGTTGCGTTCATCGCCTGCCACTTCGGATTGCGGATCGAGCCCAATACCGAAAGCCTGGGCGCCGGGACCACGGAATCGGTGGTGACGGCGATTACCATGGTCATCGTGGTCGACGCCGTCTTTGCAGTCATGTTCTCGGACGTCGGGAGCTTCGGATGAGGCACTGCCTGATCGAGGTCAGTCACCTGTCGACGCGCTTCGGCGATCACGTCGTTCACCGCGACATCAGCCTCTCGATCGACCGCGGCGAGGTGCTGTCGCTGGTGGGCGGGTCGGGGAGCGGCAAGACCACGTTGCTGCGGCAGATGATGGGGCTGGAGACCCCCTCGGCAGGGGAGGTGAAGGTATTTGGCGTCTCGCTCCAGCACAGCGACGCCGAGGAAATCCGGCGGATACGCAACCGGTGGGGCGTGCTGTTCCAGCAGGGCGCGCTGTTTTCGGCGCTGTCGGTTTACGACAACATTGCCTTGCCGTTGCGCGAGCTGGGCAGCCTGGACGAGGACCTGATCCGCGAGCTGGTGCTGCTCAAGCTGGAAATGGTCGGCATCGAAGCCGCCCACGCCGCCAAGATGCCGGCGGACCTGTCGGGCGGCATGGTGAAGCGCGTGGCCCTCGCGCGCGCTCTCGCCCTGGAGCCCGAACTGCTGTTCCTCGACGAGCCCACGGCCGGCCTCGACCCCGACCGCAGCGAGAGTTTTGTCCGACTGATCGAGACGCTGCGCCGGGAGCTGGAGCTGACGGTCGTCATGGTGACGCACGACCTCGACACGCTGATCGCGCTCTCGAGCCGGGTGGCGGTGTTGTGCGATCAGCGCATCGTCGCGATTGGTGCGCTCGCCGAGGTGGTGAAGAATTCGCATCGCTTCATCTCCAATTTCTTCCAGGGGGAACGGGGCAAGCGCGCGCTTCAGGCCGTTGCCGAGGCGCTGGTAAGATAGAATTTGCGGAGCCGCGCCTGGCGCGGAAACGGGGAGGCACCGGATGGAGAATCGCGCCTTTGCGCTGGCCGCGGGCCTGTTCACGCTGCTGCTGGGAGCGGGCGTCGTGTTCGCCGCGATGTGGCTGAGCGGCGACACCGAGGTGCGGGAGACCTATCAACTCGAATCGCGCCATCCCGTGACGGGGCTGAACGTACAGGCGCCCGTGCGCTTTCGCGGCGTCGATGTCGGCCGCGTCGAGTCCATTGCGTTCGACCCGGCTGACCCGCGGTCGATCCGCATCGCCGTGTCGGTGAGAAGCGCAACGCCAGTCACGCGCGGCACCTACGCGCAGCTCGGTTCGCAGGGGATTACCGGCCTCGCCTATGTCGTTCTTGATGACGACGGAAGCAAGCCCGAACGCCTTTCCGCGGCGGCGTCGGTCGAGCACCGTATCCCGGTGCGGCAGTCGTTTTTCGACGAGATCGCCGGCACGGGCAAGGATCTCGTCTCCGATGCCAACGACGTCGCGCGGCGGTTGAACAGGCTGCTCTCCGAATCGAACCAGGCCCTGCTCGTCCGGACGCTCACGGGCCTGGAGGAGGCGACCCGCGCGGTCGCCGCCGCGGCCGGCAAGCTCGAGCCAGCCATGCGCAACCTGCCCGCCGCGACCGAAGAGGCGCGCAGGGCGTTCGCCCGCGCGGACGAACTGCTCGCGAACATGAACCGGCTGACCGTCGAGTTAACGCGGCGCGTGGACACGCTGGAGCGCGTGTCGGCGGGCGCGGAGCAGGTGGGCGGCGCCGCGCAATCGCTGTCGCGCGCGGCGGTCGATGACACGCTGCCCCGCGTCCATGCGCTGCTCGAGGAACTTGCGCGCAATTCGCGCCGTCTTGATCGGCTGCTGAGCGACCTGAACGAGCAGCCTGCAAGCCTCGTGTTTGGCAGGCCGGCCACGGCGCCCGGGCCGGGCGAGCCGGGATTCGCATCGCATGGAGGCAACCGATGACCTGCCGTCACCTGATCGCGGCCGGCGGCGGTGCCGTACTGTTCGCCGCCTTGTTGGCCGGCTGCGCGCTGGGCCCGCAGCCTCGGCCCGCTACCGAAAGCTACGATCTCGGCCCGCCGCGCGCAGCGGCGAAGGGCAAGCCTTCGATTGCGGCGACCCTGCTGCTGCCCGAGATCAGCGCGCCCGCGTGGCTCGACGGCAGCGGCATCATCTATCGCCTGGAATATGAAAACGCGGCGCGTCCCCAGGCCTATGCGAACAGCCGGTGGGTGTCCCCGCCGGCGGCGCTGCTGACCCAGCGCCTGCGCGGCCGCCTGGCAGGCGCGTCGGGCGGCGTCGTGACCGGTCTTGACGGCGCCCGTGCGGACTACGCGCTGCGCGTCGAGCTGGAGGATTTCAGCCAGACCTTCACCGCGCCGAACGCGAGCCGCGTCGCGTTGCGCGCGCGGGCGAGCCTGGTCAGTCCCGCCGACCGCGCGCTGGTCGCCCAGCGCGTGTTCCACATCGAGCGCCCGGCGCCGTCGCCTGACGCGCGCGGGGCGGTGGCGGCGCTTGCCGAGGTCGCCGACGAGACCGTGGACCGGATGGCGGAATGGACGGGCGATCAGATCCGCGCCCGGCGCGGCAGGTGAGGGCAGCCCATGAGCACGATATTCGGCAAGGTCATCCGCCGCGAGATTCCGGCGGACATCGTCTACGAGGACGACCAGTGCGTGGCATTCCGGGACATCAACCCCCAGGCGCCGACGCACGTGCTGCTCGTTCCCAGGAAGGAAATCGCGCGGCTGTCGGATGCCGGGCCGGGCGACCAGGCGCTGCTCGGGCACCTGATGCTGACGGCCTGCCGGATCGCCGCGAGCCTGGGCGTGGGCGATGCGTTCCGGCTCGTCGTGAACAACGGGGCGGGAGCGGGGCAAAGCGTGTTTCACGTTCATCTGCATATACTGGCCGGCCGGAAGCTGCGCTGGCCGCCGGGGTGACCGATCTAATGCAGAGTGCAAAGTGCAAAGTGCAAAGTGCAGAGTGCAAAGTGCGGAGTGCAGAGCGCAAGGACGCGAGGGTAAAACACGACTGAGGGAGGAGAAAATGGCGAAGAACGAGCGTGGCTTCAAAACCGCCGCATTTTCGGCGCTCTTGCTGATACTGGCGTCGGGCGCGGTGCAGGCGCAGTCGTATCCCACCCGGCCGGTGCGCATCCTGGTCCCCACTTCGCCCGGCGGCGGCAACGATTTCGTGGCGCTGGCGGTCACCAGCCCCCAGCGTTCCCCGGTCGCGCCGGAGGTGCCGACCTTGAGCGAGTTAGGAGTGAAAGGCGTCGAAGCGCCTTCTTGGTACTCGATCGTGGCGCCCGCCGCGACGCCCAGGCCGATCGTGGACAGGCTTCACGGCGAGCTGGTCTCGATCTCGGGGACCGCGGACTTCCGCAAGATCATGCTCAGGCAGGCGCTGGAACCGACGTCCATGACCCCGGAGCAATTCGCGACCTTCCTGCGCGGCGAGTACGACAAGTGGGGCAGGATCATCAAGTCGCTCAAAATCCAGTGATGATCGTGGTTCGCGGATCGCGGCGGGCCCGGTCACAAGCCGCCAGTCACGAGTCACCAGGTTTCAATGGGCGTTTTCCCAGCCTGCCGCTTCCTATCGCTTCGCTCGTTCCCGGCGCAAGGGGCTCGGCAAGGAAAGGAAAAGAGGCGATACCGGCAGGTATGCGACATAGGTTATGATGTGAAAAATAGCAGCGGTTCTTGTTAATGAGATCGAGGAGGCTGTCATGAGTGTTTTGCGCAAGGCGGGTCTGGTGCTGTTGAGCGCAGGTTTGCTGTTTCCCGGGGTTCAGTCCAGCGCCCAGGATTATCCGACGCGCCCCATCCGCCTGATCGTGCCCTTCGCGCCGGGTGGCGGCACCGAGCTCATCGCGTTTCTGATGCGTGACGGGCTCAGAGAGAGCCTGGGTCAGCCCGCGGTCGTCGACAGCAGGCCGGGCGGCACGGGCGCCGTTGCCGCGGGAATCATACTGAACGCGGAGGCTGACGGATATACGCTGATGCTGGTCACCAGCAGCACGCACTCGATCTTTCCGAACGTGGCGCGCAAGCCGCCCTTTGATCCGGTAAAGGACTTCGATGGCATAATCCTCGCAGCTACCGCGCCGAATATCCTGTTCGTGCATCCGTCGGTTCCCGCGAATTCGGTCAAGCAACTGGTTGCGCTCGCGAAATCCAAGCCTGGCGCCCTCAATTTCGGATCCCCGGGCATCGGGACGGTGGGCCACCTGGCCGGTGAGCTGTTTCAGGCGGAGACCGGAACCAAGCTGAACCATGTTCCGTACAAAGGCAGCGGCACCGTGCTGCGCGCGTTGCTGGGCGGTGAAATCCAGTTGGGCTTCAGCGGCCCGGGCAGTGCGCTGGCGCAGGTCCGTGCCAAGAAGCTGAAGATGATCGCCTCCGGCATGCCCGATCGCCTGCCGTGGCTGGATCTGCCGACGTTTGCCGAGGCAGGTTACCCCAACATGAAGGCCTACAACTGGTACGGCATCGTCGCCAAGGCCGGCACGCCTCGCGCGATCGTGAACAAGCTCAACGCGGAAATGAAGCGCACTCTCGAGGGCCCGGCGACCATCAGCACGATGTTGAAGCGGGGCTACATTGCCACGACCTCGACGCCGGCCGAGTTCGACAAAATGATCCGCGACGACTATGCAAAGTGGAAGAAGGTGGTGAAGGCCTCCGGCGTGCAAGTGGACTGAGGCGGGCCTTCAAAACCCGGGAGGCCGGGAGAGCGGGAGAGCGACAAAACCCGGGAGGGCGGAAGGAGGAGAGCGTGAGAGAGGTAAGGGCTATTCCCTCTTTCGATCTCCCGACCTCCCGATCTCCCGTCTCTTAGATTTCAAGCGGCAGCCGCACCGCCTTTCCCGTCGCAACGGCGCGCTCGATCGCGATGGTCGTCTCGAGGTTGACGCGGGCCTGCTCGGGCGTGGTGTGCGCGGTCGGATTGCCCGTCACGAGGTGATCGAGCCACGCGCGCGTTTCGTTGCCGAGCGAGCCCCAGAATTCCCCGAGCGCCCAGTCGCCGGCCGTGTTGCTGCCGAGAAAGGCCATGTGCAGGCTGTGCCCCGGGACGTAGGGATGCGGCACGCCCTTCTCGGTGTAGAGGAGGTGGTCCTTGTGGTCGTCGTCGATCAGCATCGTGCCCTCGGTGCCGAGCAGCTCGACGCGGTCGGACTGGCCCTGGGTCGGGAACTGCGCGGGCAGCGCGTAGCTGATGCCGAAATTGATTACCGCGCCGTCGGCGAAGGTCACGATCGCCCAGGTGGCGTCGTGCGCGCTGTAGCCGGCTTCCTTGAAGATGCCGTGCTGCCCGCGCGCGACGACCTCCACCGGCCGGTTGCCCTCGAGAAACCAGCACATCAGGTCGACGTAGTAGGTGAGCACGTCGAGCACCGGCGTCGCGTGCGGGTCGCGCTTGAGGATGGCGAAGGTCTGCGCCCGGGTATTGTAGACGCGCGCGAGCCCCCCGATCACCTTTCCGAGGCGGCCGTGGATCATCTGCTCCTTGGCGCGCAGGAAGCACTCCTTGTAGCGGCGGCTGTAGCCGAAGCGGAGCTTTCCGCCGGTCGAGCGGAGCGTCTCCAGGATTTCATCGGCATCCCTGAGGGTCAGCGCAATCGGCTTCTCGCACAGCACCGGCTTGCCGAGCTCGAGCGCGCGGCGCACCGGCGCCGAATGCAGGCTCTCCGGCGTGGACACGAACACCGCGTTGACCTCGGGCCGCTCGATGGCCTCGTCGTTGCTGCCGGTATGAAAATCGGCGCCCGTCGTGTCGGCCAGCGCCTTTGCGCGCTCGGGGTCGAGATCGGCGATGGCCATGAACCCGACGGCGGGATGCCGTGCGGCAAGCCGCGCGCGCAACGTGCCGATGCGGCCGGCGCCGACGACGGCAATGCCCAGGGATTGCTGCCCGGCGGCTTTCTTCATCCGGTTTTTCCTTTGGGGGTGGCGTTGGGGCCGGCGTGCGCGCCGGGCGTCCAGCCAGGAGTTTGTCGGACCGAGTGCCGACAAACTCCTGAGGCAAGACCGCCCGAAGGAAAACGAGAACGGTGCGCCGGCAATCTCATTTCAACCCTATCCTGACTTCGACATTCCGATTCGGGAAACTAGCGTATTTCCGGGCCTTCATCCCCGTCTGTTCGGCGGTCTTGCTGCTGGCGGCCTGCCAGTCCTTGGCGCCCGACAGGCCGCCAGGGCGCGAGGTGCCTTTCGGCGAACGCCAGCGCTTCGCCCTCGATGGGCGTCGCCAGCGTGATGTTCCAGCGGTTCAGCCAGCCGAGCAGCGCGATCACCGACACGATCTCGATGATGGCATCCTCGCTGTAGTGCTTGCGGAGCTCGGCGAAATGCGCGTCAGTTGCGCCCGGCGAGCCGCCGCCGGCGGCGAGTGCGAGATCGAGCGCCGCGCGCTCCGCAGGCGTGAAAAGGGGGCTTGATGGGTAGCGCGAAAGCGCCTCCACCTTGGCGAGCGGCACGTTTCCGATATGCGCGGCGTTTTCCGCGTTATGCGCCGCGCAATACGGATCGCCGCAGGCCTGGCTCACGACGTGCGCGACGAGGAACTTCAGTGCCCTCGGCACTTCCCCTTCCTCCATCATGACCGCGGTGTGGAGCGCGCGGTAGGCGCGGAAAACCGCCGGCTTGCGCACCATCGTCAGCCAGCTGTTGGGCGGGTAGCCCTTGGCCTGCTTCCAGCGCGCCATGATGTCCGCGACCTGCTCGAAGCGCTCGGGTGGGGCGGGGGAGATGCGTGCCATGGCTCAGTCGTCAGTCGTCAGCCGTCAGATGTCAGTCGTCAGTCGTCAGTCGTCAGCCAAAACCAGTGCTGAGTGCTGAGGACTGAGTGCCAAGCAGTTGGCAGTCGTCAAGCGTCAGCCCCTCGCCCTCAGTCCTCGAAAATCAGCACCCGGCACTGCAAACTGCAAACCGCAAACCGCAAACCGCAAACCGCCAACTGCCAACTGCCAACTGCCAACTGACTGCTGGCGTCTAGAAGACGCGGTTGAGCGGCTCCTCGCCCTTCACCAGGACGCGCTCGATGTTGGCCCACGCTTCGCGGAACAGGTTCGCCGACGCCTGGCGCGTCACGCCCGCCATGTGGGGCGTGAACAGGACGCGCCGCGCCGCTTCGCCTTCGAGGGCGAAGAGGGGGTTGTCGGTGTCCGGAGGCTCGACCGAGTACACGTCCACCGCCGCGCCGCCGAGATGCCCGGAATTGAGGTGCGCGGCGAGCGCCGTCTCGTTGACGATGCCGCCGCGCGAGGCCTGGATCAGGACCGCGCCCGGCTTCATCGCGGCGAGCTGCCGCGCGCCGATCATGCTGCGGGTCTGCGGCAACAGCGGCACGTGCAGGCTGACGACATCCGACGCCTTGAGCAGTTCCTCGAGCGGCAGCGGCCTCGCGCCGATTTTTTCCGCCGCGGCCGCGTGGCGCGGCGCGGGGTCGAAATAGACGATCTCGGCGCCGAACCGGCGGAAGGCCTCGGCCACCGCGAGCCCGATCGTTCCCATCCCCACGATGCCGACGGTGAGACCCTCCAGGCCGGGCAGGTTGTCCGTGACCATCCGGCCGCGAAACGAGATGTAGTTGGCGTCGCGGATCTCCGCGTCGGCCCAGGTCAGGCGCCGCAGCAGGACGATTGCGCACCCGACCGCATACTCGCCCACCGCGCTGTTGCTTCCGCCCGGCACGTTGGCGACCGTGATGCCGAGCTTTTTCATCGCGGCCTCGTCGAGGCGGTCGACGCCCGCCCCGGTCACCTGGATGAACTTGATCTGGCCGCCTTCGAACATGGCGGGCGCGATCTTGCCTCCCACCGCCGGTATCACCAGCGCGCGCACCTCCTTCATCAGCATGAAAAGCTGCGCGTCGTCGGGCTTGCGGTAGGCAATCGAGAGCTGCGCGGGCGGCGTCACGCCCGCGCGGGTGAAATCCGCCTCGGGGCGGAGGCACAGGACGTCGGTAGCCATGGTTTCGTGATTCGTGAATGGTGAATGGTGAATGGAAACTTCAATCGAAATGGCCGGTGGTGAAGCCTCCATTCACTGTTCACTGTTCACGCCTTCTCCTCCTGGGTTCGTTTGGAAATGTCCGCCACCGGGAAGAAGCACAGCAGGACCAGCGGCTCCGTGCCGGTGTTTCGCGTCACGTGCTTTTCTCCGGGCGGGATCAGAATGGTGTCGCCGGCCTTGAGGGGATACTGGCCGCTATCGGCCTCGGTGCGGCCATCGCCGGACATCACGTAAATGCACTCTTCGAAACCCTGGTGATAGTGCGGGCCGCGCAGGGCCTCGCCGGGCTTCGGCGCCGGAATCTCCACCAGGCGCAGCGTGACCGACTGCGATCCCTTTTCGCCCGAGACGATCTCGAGCGACTTGCGGCCGGGCAGCCCCATGCTCTTCGCGTCGGCCTGGGTGAGGAACCTCGCCATCAGCCGGCCACCTTGAGGTGCTTGATCTCGGCGGTGCCGCCCTGCGCTTCGTCCAGCAGGCGAAACAACTCCCCGGCCTCCTTCGCGATCGCGTCGGCGACGGCGTGGCCGATCACGTTGGCCGCGTAAATGTCGGTGCCGGCCGGCAGGTGGGGGCCATGCTGCTCGACGCTGCCCGCGGGCAGGATCACCAGCGGATTCGTCTTCAGCTGCGCCGCGATCTCCGGCTGGGTGAGGTCGATGAAGTAGCGGCTCATAAATTCCGTGACTCGTGACTCGTGACTCGTGACTCGGAAAAACCCCGCAACCGGAAAGCCGGAAGGCCCGGCGCTCCGCAGTCCGCGGAGCGGCATGAGCTGAGCGTCCAGTCACCAGTCACGAGTCACCAGTCGCGTTTTCGGGCGATCAGGCGGCTCGCGGCTGGCTGCCGATCTTCGCGTGCGCTTCTTCCATGACGTCGGCGATGCGCACGCACTGCCCCTTGCGATCGATCGACTTGAGCGCCGCGTAAACCACCGCGACCGCGACGTTGCCGTTGTGCGCGGTCAGCTCGTTCGGCCTGCCGCTCACGCAGCTCTCCGCGAACAGTTCGAGCTCGGCGCGGAACATGTCGCTCTCGGGCAGCGGGATCGCCTCGCGCTTCGCCCATCCTTGCTTGCCGCGCTGGATATAGAGGACGGAATTCTCGTGCAGCCGGTGCGGCGTGTCCCAGGTGCCGAAATCAATCTCGTAGTGCATCAGCCCCTTGGAGCCGAAGACGCGCACGGCGAAGATGCCCGGCGACGTCCAGCAGGACCCGACGTACCCGACCTTGCCGTCGGCGAACCGCAGCAGCGTCATCGACTGGTCGTCCACCTCCGCGCCGACCGGCGAGAGCTTGGAGGCCATCGAGGACACCTCGGCGATCTCGCCGCCGAGCAGGTGCAGGACATCGAACTGGTGAATCGCGAGCTGCGAGAGCGGGCCGCCGGGCGCGCGGTCCTTGTACCAGCGCCACGTCTGGGGCGTCAGCTCGAGCGCGCGCTCGTTGGAAAAATTCGCCTCCATGAACGCGACGCGCCCCAGCTCGCCCGCGTCAATGCGCTGCTTCATGATGCGGATGCCGGCCATCAGCCGCGCGCTATGGCCGACCGTGACGGTCACCCCATGCTGCTTCTCGAGCGCGGCGATCCTGAGCCCGTCCTCCAGCGTCTGCGCAATCGGCTTTTCCGTGTAGACGTGCTTGCCGGCGCGCGCGACCTGCTCGGAGAGCGGCAGGTGCTGCTCGTTCGGCACGGTGAGGATCACGCCCCGGATTTCGGGGTTGGCGAGCAGGGTCTTCATGTCGGGCGCCGCGGGCACGCCGAATTCCTTCTCGAAGGCGGCGCGCGTGGCGTCCGAGCGGCTGTAGCCGGACACGATCTTCAGCTTGCCGGAGGATATCGATGCGCGGGTCAGGACCCTGGCCCAGCGGCCGAGGCCGACGATGCCCAGCTTAACGGGGGATTGGCTCATGGACATTCCAGGCGATAGCGGTTGGTGCGCCATTCTACAACGCGGCGGCGCGGGGCGCGGTCGGGCCGGCGCCGGCTTCCGGAACGCGGGCCCACGCAAGGAAACGGCGGCCGGACACGGCGCCCTGCCGGCCAAAAAAGCAGGGGCGGCCATTGCCGCCCCTCGATTGCGATCGTGCCCGGCGAGGGGCCGCCGGTCACGCGTCGCGCTTCATCCCCGTCCTAATTTTTCGCCAGTCCGAGGGACTTCACCAGCTTGGCGTTCTGGACCATGGTATCCCGCACGACCTTGCGGAACGCATCCGGGCCGCGAACGTCGATCTCGGTCGCCTGGAAGGCCATGCCTTTCTTCACCTCGGGCGCCTTCATGGCTTCCGCTACGGCGGAGTACATCTTCTGGATGATCGCCTTGGGCGTGCCTTTCGGCGCAAAGAAGCCCATCCAGCCGGTGTACTCGAAGCCGGGAATGGTGTCGGCGATCGGCGGAATGCCGGGGAGCAGCGGTGTGGGCTTGGGCAGCGTTTGGGCGACCGCGCGCATGCGCCCGGCTGCGACGTGCCGCATGGCTGCGGCCGACGGGATCAACGTCCACTGCGATTCCCCGGACGCCACTGCGGCGGACGACGGGCCGCCGCCCTTGTACGGCACGTGCAGCGATTCGATGCCGGCGCGCTGCTGGAAATAGGCCCCCGACAGGTGGCTCTGAGAGCCGACGCCGGCGGACGCCATGTTGAACGGCTTCTTGCCGCTCTTGGCGTAATCGATCAATGCCTGGGTCGATCGGACCGGCAACTTGGTGGTCACCGCGAGGACGTTCAGCGTGGTCGCGAAGTGCACCACCGATTCGTAGTCGTTGACCGGGTGGTAGGTGGCCTTCTTGACGAGCAGGCGCGCGATGGTCGAAGCCGCGGTCGTTGCGGCGATCATTGTATGGCCGTCGGGGTTCGCGCTCTTGGCGATTTCCATGCCGATGATACCGCCCGCGCCGGCGCGGTTGTCGATCACCAGCTGCTGGCCGATGGTGTGGGTCAGACTGTTGGTCACGATGCGGGTCAGCGTGTCGACGGAACTGCCCGGCCCGTTCGGCACGATCACGCGTATCGGACGGTGGGGATAGGGCTGCTCGGCGGCGGTGGCGGGCACGGCGGCCGCGACCAGCGCCAGTGCAAGCGGTACGGACACCAGACTGGAACGTCTCATGGACTCCTCCTGATTATTCGTGCCCGGCAACCGCGGGTAGGGTGCCGGTTTCGGGGACACATTCTGTCCCGATTGTCCGGCTTTCGCAACTGAGGCGCCCGCCGGATGCCCGGAACCTGGGTGGAATGGGCGCGGCCGCAGGGGCGATGCGTTGTACAATCCCGCCCCCATGATCCGGCTCTTGATCCTGACCGCTTCGGCGTTCCTCGCCGCCTGCGCGCTGGCGCCGACCGACCACAACGGCGTCCGCGCCCCGCGGCAATCCGCGATCGTCGCGCTCCAGTCGGAGCGGCCGCTGGTGGCGCTCGCGCTGGGCAGCGGCGGCGCCCGGGGTTTCGCGCACGTGGGCGTAATCAAGGCCCTCGAGGACGCGGGCATCGTTCCCGACATCGTCACCGGAACGAGCTCCGGCGCGGTGGTGGCCGCGCTGTACGCGAGCGGCCGGCGGGCGGCCGAGATCGAGGCGATCGCGCTCGGTATCGAAAAATCCGATCTCGTGGACTTCGTGCTCTTCGGCAAGGGGTGGGTGCGCGGCGAGGCGCTGCAGGATTTCGTCAACCGCATGGTCGGTAACCGGCCGATCGAGGCGCTGGCGAGGCCGTTCGCGGTGGTCGCCACCGAGTCCGAGCACCGGCGCATGACGGTCTTCAACCGCGGCGACGCCGGCCTCGCGGTGCGCGCCTCGGCGAGCGTGCCCGACCTGTTCGTGCCCCCGGTGATCAACGGCAAGGAATACGTGGATGGCGGCCTCACCAGCCCGGTGCCGGTGAAGCTCGCGCGCGCGATGGGGGCCGACGTCGTCATCGCGGTCGACGTGTCGTGGTTCGCGCAGGCGCGCGCGCGGTCGGGCGACGGCATGGCGCAGTACAGCCGCCGCGGCCGCTACGTGCTGCTCGCGGAGGAGCTGGACTCGGCCGACGTCGTGATCGTGCCCCGGACGGTCCGCACCCGCATGCTCGACTTCGAGAACAAGGGCGCCAACATCGCCGCGGGAGAAGCGGCGGGGCGCGACGCGGTGCCGCGCCTGAAGGAACTGATCGCGCGGATTGCCGAAAAGAAGAATGGACAGGAATGCAGCGTGTCGAGTGCTGAGTGCTGAGTGCTGAGTGCGACGTCATTCGTGGCGCAGCGGGAACGATTGTTTTAGGCGGCATTTTGCGGTTGGCGTTTCGGGCGGTATCCTTTCCCTTGTAACGGGAATCGGGAGGAGCAGCGCATGATCGGATTAATCGCTCGCGCGGCGTGCTGTGCCGGGCTTGTCTTCGGCAGCGGCCTGTGGACCGCGACGGTGCACGCGCAGGGGGGCACGAAGCCAGGCGGCTATGCGGACGAGGCGAAGGACTGGGGCGTGCCGCCGACCTCGCGACTGCGCACGGTGGGCTACCACTCCCCGACGCCGATCAGCATTCCGGGCGGGCGCGTGGTCACCACGGCGGAGCTCAAGGCGCTGCTCGAGCAGGAGCCGCGGCCGTACCTGATCGACGTCCTGGGCGGGGGCATTCATCGCACGATCGCCGGCGCGTTCTGGATGGTCGCGTCGGGCGCGGGCGATTTCAGCGCGGAGGAGGAGAAGCGCTTCGCCGACGCCATCGCGGGTTTCGCGGGCGGTGACAAGCACCGCGCGCTGGTGTTCTTCTGCGTGGACGCCGAGTGCTGGTTGTCCTACAACGCGGCGCTGCGCGCGACCAAGCTCGGCTACACCAACGTCATGTGGTACCGCGGCGGCATCGCGGCGTGGCAGATCGCGGAGCTGCCGATGCAGCAGTCCGATCCATTTTTTTGGTAAGTCGTGACTCGTGACTGGTGACTGGTGACTGGTGACTGGTGATTGGGCCCGTCCGTTAGCCGCGTTTTCCCTTCGTCCTTCCGCCTTAGGGCAGCACCGGCGCCGGCGCTGCTGCGAAGCGCGGTACCCGGCTCAGGCGCCAGTTGCTGATCGCCCAATCCCACAATGACTTGATCGTGTCTTGTGCCAGCGCCGCGGGTGGCTGCTGACCCAGGAACGAGAGCGCGGCGGAGAGGGCGGGAACGGGGTTCGCGGCGTCCACCGGCGCGGCGGAAGTCTGCTTCGACAGCTTTTCTCCCGCGGCATTGACCGCGACCGGCAGGTGCGCGTAGCGGGGGCGCGGGAGTCCCAGCAACTGCTGCAGGTAGATCTGGCGGGGCGTGGAGGCGAGGAGGTCCGCGCCGCGCACGACGTCGGTGATGCCCTGCTCGGCGTCGTCCACGACCACCGCGAGCTGGTAGGCGTAGACGCCATCCGCGCGATAGACGACGAAATCGCCGAAATCGCGCCCGATGTCGTGCGCAATGCGCCCCTGCAGCGCATCGTCGAACTCGATCCGCGCGCCGTTCGTATTGACGCGCTGGGCGCGGGCGACCCGGCCGGGCGCGATGCCCGCGCGGCAGGTCCCGGGGTAGACCGGCCCTTCGGCGCCCGCCATCGCGATGTCCGCGATCTCGCGCCGGCTGCAGGCGCAGGCATAGACAAGCCCGATCTTGCGCAGCCGGTGAAGCGCGGCGTGATAGGCCTCGGTGCGAGCGCCCTGGTAGACGACCGGCCCGTCCCATTTCATGCCGCAGGATTCGAGCGTCTCGAGGATGGTTTCGGCGGCTCCTGGCACGGCACGAGGCGGATCGAGATCGTCGATGCGCACCAGCCACTCGCCGCCATGAGAGCGCGCGTCGAGGAAGCTTCCGACGGCCGCGACGAGCGAGCCGAAGTGCAGCGGGCCGGTGGGCGAGGGCGCGAAGCGCCCGCGGTATTTTCCTTTCTTCGCGGTTGCCGCCATGATCATCATGGATCAGTTTATGGCTACGGCCGGCGATCTCTGAACGGCTCGGGAAGGAAAATATATCTCAAACCACGGGTGTCCCTGAACGTTCGATAACGGCTTATATTATCGTTCACCGGCCGCTTGCGGCCGGTTCAACCGCCGCCGTCGCAAAAGTCGCAGCGGGCGGCGTCCCGG
>Ga0326597_10003283_pt1 | contig 23460 bp, 18 predicted proteins | sample RVTome_12_FD_203789 | JGI IMG/M metagenome (GOLD analysis project Ga0326597, IMG submission 203789) | Soil microbial communities from uranium-contaminated site in the Upper Colorado River Basin, Wyoming, United States - RVT100D185 | ecosystem: Environmental > Terrestrial > Soil > Contaminated >... | reverse complement strand
CGGAGCGGGGGGGATGTACTGCGGGAGTTGCCTGCGCGATAACCGCGTGGCCGCCACGCTTCTTGAGCAGGGGCGCGACGTGATGCTCATACCTTTGTATACGCCTATTCGAACCGATGAGGTCGATGTCAGCCAGCGGCGGGTTTTCTACGGCGGCATCAACGTCTATCTTGAACAGAAGTCGGCGCTGTTTCGTCGATTGCCTCGATGGGCGGTTCGATGGCTCGACGCCCCCGGTCTGTTACGCCGCGCCATGCGCCTAGCCGGGAATACTTCGCCGGAAGGCTTGGGGGCGCTTACCGTGTCCGTCCTCCGTGGTGAAGATGGCGCCCAGCGCAAAGAACTGGACCAACTGATTGATGCGCTTGGTGATTACAATCCTGATGTTGTCATTCTTCCCAACCTGATGTTTGCCGGGATGGCGCGACGCCTAAAGTCCCAACTCAGCGCCAAGGTGTTATGCACACTCAGCGGCGAGGATATTTTCCTCGACAGATTGCCCAATCCGTTTCGCGAAGGGGCCATGGAACTGATCCGCGCATACGGCCAGGATGTGGACGGCTTTGTCGCGGTCACTGATTACTTTGCTCAGCACGCCACGAATCACTTCGGGTTGCCTTCGGACCGCGTGCATGTCGTGCCGATGGGTGTACGTGTGGATGATGCGGGTGAACCGGCCATGCTGCCGATAGGCTCGTTCACCATCGGTTACCTGGCACGGGTCTGCGAGGAGAAAGGGCTTGATCGGTTATGCGATGCGTTGATCGCGCTGCGTCGAGCGGGTCGCGATTGTCGTGTGCGTGCCGCCGGCTATCTGGCTCCGGCGGATCGATCCTACCTCGATCGCATCCGCACCAAGGTTGAGTTGGCGGGAATCGGCGATGCGTTTGAGTATGTGGGCGAGGTCGATCGACCGGGGAAGTCCGCGTTTCTTCGATCGCTGCATGTTCTTTCGGTCCCAACGGTTTACCATGAGGCGAAGGGGCTTTATGTGCTGGAGGCTATGGCCTGCGGCGTTCCGGTTGTTCAGCCGGATCACGGATCGTTTCCGGAAATCGTGCGTGCGACGGGCGGCGGGTTGTTGTATGATCCGTCGCAGCCGGACGCGCTCGCGGAAGGGATTGCCCAGCTCATGGATGATGAGGACCGGCGTACCCGATTGGCTCGAGACGGGCGAGTGGCCGTGAGCGCGTCGTTTACGGATTCGATCATGGCCGAAAAGACGTGGGAACTGTGTTGCCGAGTTTGCGCGTCTCAGTAGGGTGCATCTCGATGCACCCCAAAAGAAACTCAGGCTGCATCTCGATGCACCCCAAAAGAAACTCAGGCTGCATCTCGATGCACCCCAAAAGAAACTCAGGCTGCATCTCGATGCACCCCAAAAGAAACGGTTTTCGGGGACGATGACTCTTGTCACCACTATTAAACGCGAAATCCATTAGCAAACGATATACCACACGCAGTGGGGAACTTGTCGTCTTGCGCGACGTGTCTCTGGCACTCGGCGTAGGCGATTCCATCGCCATCATGGGGCCTTCCGGTTCCGGCAAGAGCACCCTGCTCAACATCCTGGGGACACTCGATACGCCCAGCGACGGCAGCGTATCGATCGACGGTGCCGACCCCTTTTCTCTATCCGATCGTGAGCTGGCCCGCTTCCGCAATCAGCGTATCGGGTTCGTCTTCCAGGAGCATCACTTGATGCCGCAATGCTCGGTGTTGGAGAACGTGCTGTTGCCCACGCTGGTTGAGGCTTCGAATGAAGGGGGCTCGGATCGGGCACGGGAATTGCTCAAACGTGTTGGTCTGTCGGATCGTCTGGACCATAGACCCGCCGAACTGTCCGGTGGCGAGCGGCAGCGGGTGGCTATTGCGCGGGCGTTGATTAACGAGCCGGCCTTACTGCTGGCCGATGAACCGACGGGCAATCTCGACGCGAAGACGGCCGCCGGCGTCGGTGATTTGTTGTTGGAGATGCACGGCGATCAGCGCTGTGGTTTGGTGGTGGTGACCCACAGCGAGCCGTTCGCGGAGCGGTTCGGACGGCGCGTGTCAATCGTCGATGGGGCGTTCCCATTCTAGCGGGGAGACTGCCTTGCGCTTAATGACGCTACCCTGGCGTAGTCTTGCTTTCCACTGGCGAACCAACCTTGCTGTGACTCTGGGCGTGGTGGTGGGGACGGCCGCGCTGACCGGGGCGCTGTTGGTGGGCGAGTCCATGCGCGGCAGCCTGCGTGAGGCGGCGCTCGGTCGATTGGGCCTTGTGGATCACGCACTGGTTTCGCATCGTTTCTTCAGGCAACAGTTGACTTCCGAATTGGCCGCCTCGGTTGCGAAAAGCGGAATCTCGATTGACATCGCGCCGGTCGTATTGCTCAGCGGTGGTGCCAGTCATGCCGATTCGCGTGCCCGGGCGAATCGAATCGACATCATCGGAGCCGATGCGGCGTTCTGGAAACTCAGCGCCACGGGAGTCGTTCTCGATGAGTCGCTGTTCGCCGGGCTATCGGTTGTCCTGAACGAGCCGCTGGCGGCTGAATTGGGCGCTGCATCGGGTGAAGAGGTATTGATTCGACTCGGCAAGCCGCGTTCCGTATCTAGTGAAACACTTCTGGGCAAGAGGGATGCCAGCCAAGCGACATTACGGCTGCGGGTCGTGGCTATTGTTCCCGCTCGGGACATCGGCGCTTTGAGTCTCACTCCGCAACAAGCATTGCCCAAAAATGCGTACATTCCGCTTGACACTTTGCAGCGTACGCTCGAACGACCCGGTCGCATCAACGCGGCACTGGTTGCCTGCAACGATGCCTCGAACGATTGCCCAACGAGCGTGACGCTACAGTCGCACTTGCAGCGGGAGATTGAACTTGAGGACATAGGGGTAAGACTTCGGCGCGACGACACGCGCGGATACATAGCCGTCGAAAGTGAGGCGATGTTGATCGACCCGGCGATCGAGGCGGCTGTCGCTGCTGCGGTGGGAGACGATGCGCTTGCCCCCGGCTTGACCTACTTGGCCAACCGCATATCCAAGGAAGAAACTGCAGCAGATACGAGCGGAGGCATTCCTTATTCGACGGTGACGGCCATCGATCCTTTGCGAACCGGGTTGGAAGTGGTGCGCGGCGCGTCGTCGATTCGACCGGGTGACGTGCTGCTCAACGAATGGGCAGCGGAGGATCTTAGTGCCAAAGTCGGTGATCGGATCACCCTCACTTACTTCGTTACCGGCGAATTCGGACAACTCGAAGAGCGTGATGCTAGGTTTCTTTTACGCGGGGTAGTTTCTTCCGATGGCCAAGCGGCGGACCCCGGTTGGGTACCCGAGTATAAGGGCGTAACGGATACCCAAAACTTGGCGGATTGGGAGCCTCCGTTTCCGATGGATATGAAGTCCATACGCGAAAAGGACGAGGCTTATTGGGATGCCTATCGAACGACACCCAAGGCGTTTGTGACGCTGGAGGATGGGCTTCGGCTTTGGGGTGATGACGCGGAGCGGTTCGGGCGCTTTACCTCCATGCGCTTTTATCCCAGGCCCCATGAAGCGGGTATTGCCGAAGGTGCTGCGGCGCTGGAGAGCGCCATACTTAGATCGTTAGACCTCTCGGCGGTGGGGTTGTCTTTCGATGCGGTGCGCGCGAGAATGAAAGAGGCCGGTGCGGGTACGACGGATTTCGGTGGGCTCTTTATCGGCTTTAGCTTTTTCTTGATCGCGTCTGCTGCCATGCTGGTGGCTCTATTGTTTCGCTTGGGAATCGAACGTCGCGCTTCTGAAGTGGGGTTGCTCCTTGCGCTCGGGTTCGCGCCGCGTTCCGTGGCGATGCTATTGATTGTGGAAGGGCTGCTTACGGCCGTGGTCGGTGGGGTACTGGGCGTGTTGGGGTCGTTGGGGTACGCGTGGTTCATGCTGGAAGGATTGCGGTCGTGGTGGTCGGACGCCGTGAACACGCCGTTTCTTCGATTGCACGTTTCCACGCAGAGCGTGACCATCGGGCTGCTTGCGAGTTTGCTGCTGGCCATCGTTTCCATGGCGTGGTCCATCCGCGGGCTGACGGGGATTCCCACACGCGCCCTCTTGGGGTGTGCCGGCATCCTTCCGGTGGACAAACGGGGATCACGGACGGTTCAAAAAGGCGGCGCTGTGCTGCGGTGGCTGGCTGTGGGTGGATGCATCGTGGCCATATCCGTGGCCGGCGTTTCCCTGCTTTCGGATTTGATGCCCCAGACGGTGGCGTTTTTTCTGAGTGGGTCTTCGCTGTTGGCGGCGGGTGTCGCGCGGTTTTCTGTTTATCTTCGCGGCGAACGAACGGAACACGTCATACAGCAACCCGGTCGGCGTGCGATGGTTCGGCTGGGCCTACGAAACGCGATGCGCCATCGAGGTCGAAGCGTTCTGACGTCGGGCTTGATTGCGTCGGCCACGTTCTTGATCGTCGCACTCGATGCGTTTTATGTCGATGCGGGAACGGCGTATGGCGGCTTGCATTCCGGGAGCGGCGGCTTTTCCCTTTTTGCCGAATCCGCGACGCCATTGGTGTACGACCTCAGTTCGCCCGACGGGCGCGAGGCACTGGGGGTCACGACGGCCGGCGCCTTCGACGGCGTTTCGGTGTTTGGGTTTCGGCTTCGCGGCGGCGACGACGCGAGCTGTGTCAATCTATACAAGCCAACGGAGCATCGGGTGATCGGTGCATCCCAGGCTATGATTCGGCGCGGTGGGTTTACGTTTTCATCTTCGACCGCAGAAACGGATGCCCAGCGGACCAATCCGTGGTTGCTGCTAAATCAGACACTTTCGGACGGAGCGATTCCGGTGATCGGAGATGAGAGCGCCGTCCTGTGGCAGTTGCATCTCGGATTGAGAAAGGATTTGGTCATCCAGGATCAGCGGGGTCGAGATGTTCGGTTACGTTTTGTAGCGCTGCTCGCGGGCAGCGCTTTGCAAGACGAGTTGATTGTGGCAGAGTCGCACTTCGTCCAGCTCTTTCCGTCGATTGATGGCCACGGTTTTTTCTTGATTGAAACGCCCGGGGATCGCGCCACGGCAGTCGAGAATCTGCTGGAACGCGAGTTAGAGTCCTTCGGATTTGACGTGGGTTCCACGGAAAAGCGGTTAGCCGCATACTTGGCGGTGCAAAACACCTACCTATCCACGTTTCAATTGCTCGGCGGATTCGGTTTGATTCTCGGGACCGTGGGGATGACGGCCGTCATGCTACGCAACGTGTGGGAGCGCCGCGGAGAGCTGGCGCTGATGCGGGCGGTTGGTTTTTCACGAATGGCCATCGGGTGCGTGGTTCTTTCCGAGAATACGATGTTGTTGATCGTGGGGTTGTTGGCCGGGGTGGCGTCGGCTTTGGTGGCGGTGGGTCCGCATATCCTAACGCGACCAACGACCATTCCGTGGGCTTCTTTGGGCATGACGTTGGGGGCGGTTTTCGCCGTCGGCGTGTGTGCAGGAATGGTGGCCATCATGCCGACGCTGCGTGCTCCGCTGATTCCGGCGTTACGTCGTGAGTAGACCTATCGTACCGCGTCCGTGAGCGGTAAGCGGAGTCGCGCATGTTTCCCGGATTTGAATCCTATGTCGGACCCGCTGCGGGCGTGGCAACGGCCATGCTGTGGACCGCTACGTCGTTGTTTTTCACGGCCGCCGGGCGGCGAATCGGTCCGACGTTAGTTAACACCTTTCGCCTCGTGCTCGCTGTTGCGCTGCACGCCGGAACGCATAAGTTGTTCGCGGGAACGTGGTGGCCGACGGCGGTCTCCGGGCAGATTTATTACTTGGCCCTTTCCGGCATTGTCGGTCTGAGCATCGGCGACCAGGCGTTGTTTACCGCGTTCATGGATATCGGTCCTCGATTGTCGTTGCTCATCATGACCACGTCGCCGTTGTTCGCGGCGTTGTTTGGATGGCTGGCTCTAGGCGAGACGCTTCAACCGCTCGCTGGGATCGGCGTGGTGTTGACGGTGGGGGGTGTCGGTTGGGTGGTGTTGGAAAGGTCTCTGACGGCCGTCGGTCGAAATCCTCCACACCGATCACGCGGCATAATCTTGGCATTTGTCGGATCGGTTTGCCAGGCGGGTGGTCTTCTGTTGAGTAAGCAGGGTATCGGTCACGGCTGGTTACCTGAGGATCAACATCTAAGCCCCCAGGCGGCCACGTTTGTGCGCATGTTTTTTGCCGGGTTGGGCATGATTCCGATTCTGATCGTTCATACCGCCCGCGCTCGGAAACTCCGTGAGTCGGGTATCGTGCCGGAGCGCGTCGGATCGCGAGGGATGGGGCTTGTTTTTTCGGGATGTGGGGCGGTTGTCGGACCGTACCTGGGCGTGTGGATGTCGTTGATGGCGGCGCATCACGCTCCCTTGGGGGTTGCGCAGACTTTGTGCTCCCTCACGCCGATTTTCATCCTGCCGGTTCTGGCCATCGCGTACAAAGAGCACATCAGCGTCCGAGCGACCCTGGGCGCGGTGCTGGCGGTGTTCGGTTCGGCGATGCTTTTTCTTTAGAGCCAATCCCAATTTCGAGGGTGGCACGGGCTTCTAGCCCGTGAAAACACCGGCAGGATGCCAGTGCCACACAATTCTGGGATAGGTTCGTAGCCAGGATAAGGCCTTCATCGGACAACTGTTCTACGCTGGTTGTTGGAGGCGCAGCATCCAAAAGGCGATGCCGAGTATGAGGTCGAAGGTGAGGACGGTTCCGCCGAGGAAGAAACCGGTCCACGACCGGGCCGGCATGTCGTTGCGACGTTGGCCGGCACTGCTCCATCCGAGAAGCATGCCCAGGGCACTGGGCACCATGGACAGCAGAAGCAGGACTCCGAAGAGCGGTAAGAAAAGGCTGCCCTGGCGGTAGATGATTTGTGCCAGTTCTTGATGGTAGTTGCGATAGGCGAGAATGACGGCGCCGCCCATCGGAGCCACCGAGAGCACGGAAAGCACCAGCGCGTATCGCGCCTGCACGTCAAATCGTCGAATATTCTTGAGGCTCACGAATGCCTACTCCTTGTAGCCTTTGAGGTTGTGATGTCGGGACTGTTGCACGCGTCGCGCGCCGCCACCCGGTCATTCCGTTCTCCAGAATCTCGGTGAGAACAAGACGATCAGCGTAAACATTTCCAATCGGCCCAGCAGCATTAAGGCGCTCAAGACGATTTTGCCGGATGCGGTGAACCATGCATAGTTCTGCGTGGCACCCACCTTGGCCAATCCCGGTCCGATGTTACTGAGCACGGTCACCGAGGCAGAGGCCGCCGTCGTAATATCAATCCCGTTGTCTGCTTCGAAAAGCATGAGCAAGATGGTCCCGGTAGAAAACGCCAAGATGAAGCCCACGAAGAAAACTAGCGTGTTGAGCTTCATATCAGTTTCGACCGCACCTTTACCAATCTTGATCGGCCGAACGACCTTGGGACGATACGCGTGCTCGATCTCTGCCAGAAGAATCTTCGCAACAATCAAAACCCGTACGACCTTAATTCCGCCGCTTGTTGAACCGGCCGACCCGCCAATGAACATCAGCGCAAACAGCGTCGCTTTCGCCGCGAATCCCCAGGTATCGAAGTCGGCACTGCAAAACCCGGTTGTGGTTTGTATGGAAACCACCTGAAACAACGAGTGGTGAAGCGAATCGGCAAACCCAACGGCCCGATCCGCATCGGGCGTTCGCATGATGCTGAACGTGACGATGGCCGTAGCCGCCAGTATTATCACCAGGTAACAGCGCAGCTCAGGATCCTTTCTTACGCCGCGCCATCCACCTTGTAGAAGTTGGTGATAGAGCCCGAAATTGATTCCCGCCAGCACCATGAAAACGATGATAATCACTTGCATGGCAATCGAGGGAAACGCCGCAATGCTCGCGTCTTGCGTGCTAAAACCGCCCGTTGCAAGTGTCGTCATTGTGTGGCATAATGCATCGAACCAACCCATCCCTGAGACCTTCAACGCGAGTGTTTCGGCCACTGTGAGACCCAGGTAGATCATCCAGAGAATACGTGCGGTGTCGCGGATTCGTGGCTTGACGCCTTCCGGCGACGGACCCGCCGCCTCCGCCATGAAGACACGCCGACTGCCCACGCCGAGCATCGGAAGTACGGCGACGAACAGAACCACGATGCCCAATCCACCCAACCACTGCGTCAGCGATCGCCACAAGAGGATACTTCGCGGCAGGGTGGCCAAAGACTCGACGACGGTAGCGCCGGAGGTGGTGAATCCGCTCATGGCCTCGAAGTAACAATTGACGTATTGATCGAATTGATGGGGTATTGCCGCATCCGCACGGGATATCGCCCAAAGTCGAAACGGTAACGCGGCCAATCCGGCACCCAAGATCCAACTTAACGCCACCAAAAGGAGGGCTTCGCGTTGCCCGAAGGTGTCAGACATGCGTCGGCCGCTCACATGGAACAATCCGCCGACCACCAATCCGACAAATGCGGTAAGAAATAATGCCGCCACGTCCCCGGTGCTCTTCGTCGCGTCGCCCCATCGATCGACAACGCCGAACAGACCTACGGCGCCGATCAACGCGCTGAGCACGAAGAGCAGTAGTCCCAATTGACGAATGACAACGCGGTAGTTCAGGTTCATTTGGAAACGAACAGCTTTCGAAGGTTTTCTTGAATATCGCGCGGACCCAGAACCAGGATCGTGTCGTCGGCCAACACTTGATCGTCCGCGCCGGGAACGTGGACGCTGTCGCCCCTACGAATCGCGGCGATGAGTGATTGGTCGGGCAGCTTGATGTTGCGGAGTTCGTGCCCAACGATTTTGGAGCGCTTGGAGGGGTGTATTTCGTACACCTCGGCCACACCGCCGGCATAGCTCGCCAGTGATCGGACCGGTCCCGTGTCCAGTAGGTGCAAGATGGCCTTGACGGCGTCCGCCCGCGGACTAAAAGCGTGGTCGATGCCCACATGGGGGAACAGGTGGAGATACGTCGCGCGCTGCACCACCGCCATCACCATGGATACACCCATCGCCTTAGCCTGTGCGCAAGCCAGGATGTTTCGTTCATCCTCCTTTGTAACTGCCACGAATGCGTCGGCTTCGGAAATATGTTCATCGGCGAATACGGCCTGGTCCGTGGGGTCGGCGTCGAGAATGGTTACGTGACTGAGTTTTTCTGAAAGCTCTTCTGCGCGATGTCGATGCTCGACGAACAGTCGAACGGAGAAAATGCGGCTTTTGAGCGCCCGACACAACCATACGGCCGTTTCCGATTCGCCCATGATGACAATATGGATACGTTTCTCTTTGTCTTTGTTAAAAAGTTTTCGCGCGGTGTCAAAGGTTTTTGTCATCCCCAGCAACGTCACGTGGTCGCCTTCGGCGATGACGTCATTGGCTACCGCGAGTATAGCGCCGGAATCACGCTCAATCGTAGCCACACGTGTGCTCGGAGGGAGGCCGATTTCTGACAACTTCTTGCCGATTGCGGAAGCACCGGGCGCTGCGGGAACCCGCTGCATCATCAATTGCCCGCGTCCGAATTCCTCCAAAGCAATGGTGCCCGGGTTGCGGATCATCCGTGCGATTGCTAAGGAGGTTAGGTGTTCCGGGCAGATCATCTGATCGATGCCGAGTCGCTTCGCGTACGACGTGCCGCGTAAGGAAAAATTCGCCGTGTGGTGAACGCGCACAATGGTCTTTTTCGCGCCGGCGACCTTGGCGACGCTTGCGGCGTGGAGGTTGATTTCATCCGTTTGCGTGGTGGCCATGAACAGATCGCACTTCTCAACGCCCGCTTCATGCAGGACGTCAAGGTGGCTGCAATGGCCGACCATCGTGCGTAGATCAAGCGTTTCGGCGAGCGCACGAATGCGGTCCACCGAAAGGTCGATGACCGTGACGTTGTGACCGTCCGCCGACAGCACCTCCGCCGCATGACCTCCGACCTCACCTGCACCGCCAATGATTACGTTCATAGGGACTCGTTCCGCGCCAACGGGATTTCCGGCGGAATCATACCCCCGCAATCGCGATTAAGCTAGTCAATGATAGAATGGGTAGAAGTCCAAACGCGCCACCGCGTTGGGGCGGGCTGAGAATCGGAATCAACAGGCAGGATTACCGTTTCGGCGGTACAGGATGGAGTTGAACGCGCAGAATGTATTCGATCCAGGATTGTTGAAAGTTCGAGTCCGGTTCGTCGAAGATGGAAGTGAAGGCCGTCCATTCGCGGCGCGGGTCGATCGTTTCTCCTACCTTTCGCTCGGAAAGTTGCCGAAGGTATCGGGCGAAATCTTCGGGGCGTGTTCGCATGAGGTAGTGAACCAACGCCCACGCTTGGGCATAGCGGAAGGGTGCTTTCGAGCCGGCGCTCTCGAACGCGGCACGGTCGACGATCAAGTCCGGCAAGGACAGAAGACGTCCGGTGGTGATGGCGTGTTCGATCGTAGCCTCGTCCACGGTCTGGGTTTCTGGAGTGACGCGGAGTGCCTCTCGAAAGTCAGCGAGCCGGGCATGGTTGTTCTCCCCTGGCACTTGGCCCGAATCGCTATGCGGTGTTTCGAATTGGCATGCGAGGCCTTCGGTGACCCAACCGGGCGTAGGAGCCCCACGCTGAGGAACGCCGAAATTGAAGAGCACCTGGTGCGCCGTTTCGTGCCGAATGACAAGCCGGTTGAACACCAGGATCAACTCATCGCGCGCGGCGCGCAATGAGTGGATGTCTTGCGCCGTTGGTGTGATGTGTGGGCGGTCCTGCTGGTTTTCGCGTGGCTCGGCCTGCCCGCGCTGGAGCTGGTCTTGAAGAAGAACAATCCTTTCCTCGATGCCACGAATGTCCGGATTCTTGGATACGTTCAGGAATGCGGCGACGTTCGAACGTTGATCGTATAGGCCGGCTACGGAATCTTGGTTTACTCCGACGACCGCGAGATGTTGCTTGAACGCCTCGGGGTGCTCGAAAACAATTACGTCCAATCGCGTGCCCTGCAGAATACTTCGAAGCTTATTGGCCACGCAGAACCGTGCGACCGCGTCATACGTCTTTTCCATTTCGATCGCGAGCGGGCGGATTGTTTCGTCGGAAGAATCGTACCGAATGGCGAAGTGGTCTGTTTTCAGCGTTTGGAGATTATTCTGTTGTTGAGTACCGGGACTACCTAGTGCTTGGCTCGAGCGCACGCCGAGGGCGAGTAAGGCGATTCCGAGCATTCGGATGCTATGCCTGGTTGCATTCCGTTCTGCGGTTTTCATCACCGTTCGTTATTCCAAACGGCGTCCACCAATTCTTTCGGGACGCCGATATCGGCGATCTCGATGCGTCCGACATAGGGGGCGGCTACCGCGAAGCCTTCCTTGAGGGCGACAAACGTGATCGTGAGGTCCGCCTTGATCGTGGCATTCGAGGCGGTGCCCTCGTCGCAGTCCAATCCGGAGGGGACATCGATCGCCACCAGCGCTCGGCGGGGCGCTTTGTTGATTTCCAAGATCAGTTCATTTATCGGACTTCGCACCTCGCCCTGGAAACCGGTTCCCAACAAGGCGTCTATGACGATGTCCTGCGGTTTGATTGATTCAACGGCTGCGTGCCCGCACGCCCGATCCGGCGCATCGAACAACTCCAAGCCCATGGCCTCGACGATCGTACAGTTCGCCCGTGCATCCGGTGTCATTTTAGAGCGATCCCCTGCGGCCACCACGCGCACGCCCCAGCGTGCGTTGTGCAAGTGTCGAGCGATGACATAACCGTCACCGCCGTTGTTACCGGCTCCACAGAAAATGATAACCGTGCCGGCTGGTTGATACGTGTGGTCAATGATGGTTGCGGCGTTTCGGCCTGCATTTTCCATGAGCACCAGGCCGGCTAAGCCATACCGATCCTTGGCCAATCGATCGATCCGGCGAACCTGCTCTTGCGTGAGGCGGCGATTCATCACTGGTCCTGGGACATGGGCTTGTCGGTGTCGAGGGCCGTGAACGGCTGCACCAATGTTTCGGTGCTGCCGGGCGTGCGCACTGAGGTCAATTTCGTACGGGTGCGTACGATCGAGTTCTGCAAGACCACCGTGGCACTGCGGGCTTGAGTTGCGAGTCCCGAAGGCCAGGCGAAAACCACGAGCATGGGAATGGCGCACAGCGCCACGCCGAGACGAAGCGGCAACCCTCTCACACAAACCACTTCAGTGATCTCCGCACGCGTGTATGCGGCCGCAACGATGCGCAGGTAGTAGGCCGCGCCGATGGCGGCGTTCAACACACCGATGACCGCCAGTACGATGAGTGGCTTGTGGAATGAGTGACCGGCATCAAGCGAAAACGCGCTGCTGAAGACGTAGAGCTTTCCGAGAAACCCTGCGGTGGGCGGAATGCCCATCAAGCTGAACGTGCAAATGGCCAGTGCCAGCGCCGCCAGCGGCATACGGCCGGCCATTCCGGAAAGATCGTCCAGTGTTTCCACCGCTCGATCGCCCGAGCGCAGCGCCGCCAGCACGGCGAACGCGCCGAGGTTCATAGCGCCGTATACAGCGATGTAAAATAAGAGTGCCGCAACACCGTCATGCATCGGTCCTTGTCCGGTCACCGGACCGACCAGCAAGGCGATGAGCATGTAACCGGTATGGGCGATGCTGGAATACGCCAGCATGCGTTTGACGCTGGTTTGAAGGAGCGCCAGCACGTTGCCCGCGGTCATCGTTACCGCCGCGATGATCCACACCAGCCATTGGACCGTCGTCGGCAGGTTCCAATCAAGTGCGCCGAAAACCTTAACCAGCGCTACAAACCCCGCGAATTTTGGGACGAATCCGAGCAGGCCGGTAACCGGTGAGGCGGCTCCTTCATAAACGTCGGCCACATAGGCGTGCAGCGGAAAAGCCGCGACCTTAAAGGCCAAGCCGACGAGCACCAGCAGCAGACCGATCAAGGCGTGTGAGCCCATCCCATCGCCGAAGGACAGGCTCGAGGTGGCCACGCCGTTTTCGAAGGAGTAAATCGTTGTCGTGCCGGCGGCGCCGTACAAGAAACTCAGACCGTAGGCGAGGACGGCGGCGGCCATCGCGCCGAGGAAAAAGTATTTGACGGCGGCTTCGGAAGCTCTTTCGTCGGTGCGGCTCAGACCGATGAGGACGTACGTGGGAATGCTAACCAGTTCGATGGCGAAGAAGAGGACCAGCAGATCGTTTGCGGAGGCGGTGAGCAATACGCCGAGCAGGGAAAGCAGAATCATGGCCATGTATTCGCCGCGCTCCTCGGCGACCGGCTGGTGCCAGTTGACCAGTACGATCAGAATGCCGATGCCGAGTACGATCAAACGTGCGTAGAGCGTTAGTGAGGTAAGCCACAGCCCAGGCACCGATCCCTGGTCGTTGGGTGCGCCCATCCGCCACGTTGCCAACAATGCAACGACGAGCACGACCAGCGCCATCGGAGACGCCCATCCGGCACGCTGCGGGCCTTTCAGTACGCCCGCCATGAGCACCAGGCATGCGCCAACCAGAACAATCAGTTCGGGGCCAAGTTGCGTTAGTGCAGCGACACTCATATACCTTTACTCCGAATCACGCCAATATCAAGTGTGGCACGGGCTTCCAGCCCGTGAGAACAACGGCAAGATGCCGGTGCCACACAATTCAGGTATTGGGCTCTTGCCATATTCCAAGTGCAATCGCCCGTCTCCGAGCACCGTTCCGCATTCCGGACAGCGATCCGACGTCAGCCGGTAAAGCAAATAGTCGCACTGGGGACAACGAGGCTCTTCGATGCGTATGGAAATACGAAGTTTACATGCCATGCACGCTGAGTCGCCTATGCGGATCGGCTGCTTCTTCTGACACCGAGGACACACCACCGTCATCTCATTCAGTTCCAGCGAAACCGGCTCAAAATCCACTTTACGATTCATTCGTGCAAGCACAGCTAACGCCAGGGTTCCGCACGCGGCCGCAATACCTCCGGCGGCCGCGAAACGCCCCAGGAGATCTTGATCGATACCGATCCCCATGGATCTCTCGTCGGCGACGATTAAGTCAATCATGCATGCGGTGAGTACAACGGCCGCAATCGTGCCACCCCTTACCCAGTGTTGTCCAGGTGTCAGTGAGCATAGAAGGCTGATGTTTGCGTGGCCCACAACAACGGCCAAGCCGATCAAGCAACAGAAGATTACAAATCCAAGATCACTTCCGGTTCCAATCCAAATGTCAATCAACCACATAGCACAGGCCACGACGCTGGCAACGATGCCCGCCCAACGCCAATGTCTGCGATCACCGGTCCCGAGATTGATCAGCCCCAGCACGGCTAGCCCACCGAAAACCGCCAGGGCGCCGCTGGTCTCCCACCATTTCTTTTCAAAGATACGGCGCGGTAACCAGTATGCGATCATACAAGCGATGAACGTCGCAAGCGTCACGAACGCTCCCACCCGGCCCGCAACGGCGCCGTACGGCTCATGTAGCATTTTCAGAAAGCACACAATCAAGACAACGGCTATGCCGAAGAGCATCATAGTACCGGCAATCTCTTCCTCCCAAGATACTCCCCACAGATTCCGCGGTATTTCCCAAATCATCGCCATAGCCATCAGGAATTCGACGATGACTGCGCCCATACCCAGCAGACCCGCCGGTCGTGATTTCTCCCGATCGACCAAGTTGGATACGGGCAGTAGTAACCCGCACGCGAAAGCGGTGGTGAACCCGGTGCCAACGACCCGCCACACAAGATCGCCGCCCTGGAATAGCACGGCAAGCACGCCGGTCGCGGCCGATATCGCCAGCGACCATAACATCACGCGCAGTAGCATGATTCGGAGCGTCATAAGGTGTTGCCTGTTCTCGGGATCTTTTGCGATAGCTTTTGCCATGGAAAGTGGCGCGTATCTAGGTAGCCAACCCGACCGCGATCAGGCTTACGCAAGACCTTGGCGGCGGCTCTCGTTGTTCTGCCCAAGTCGGAGCCCGTGTCGCGCATGTGGGACGAAGAACCAGCGGGGGAAAAGTTCCCCGTAGGGGAACAATAAAGTAGCCCAGGGTAAGTCCGCCTCAAGCGGACGCCACCCTGGGAGATGAGATCAGGTAATGAGCACGAACCCTGCAAGGGTTCCAGAAACCCAGTGCCCCGTTGTGCAACCCCTACAGGGTTGCTATCTGTATGGCGCCGGCAACCCAGAGTGGCGCTCGCGACTACGCCGCTCGGCTTACCCTGGGCTACTTTCTTGAGCCCCTCTGGGGCGAAGCCAAACGAACCGCGTGGGCGAGCCGACCAGGACTCCCTATTGCACCGAAACGGAAACGGAGATGCGTAGAACGACGAGTACGCGACATCCCGCGTTTGTTCCGTGCGCCGGCTGGCAGATGCGGCGTTTCCTTTGATTGCCACGTTCGCGGGCAAGATGACTTTCTCGTGATCGGCATCGGTCCGATGCACAGTCGCAGAATTGGAAAGAACGTTTGCGGCTATGGCGTCTTCAAACGGATCGAGCAGCGGCTTGGGGTATACACCCAACATGACGCAGCACGTGGCGATGGGAACCAGGATCGAAATCTCGCGCCGGGTAAGGTCTTTGGTCAGACCGGTCGAGGTATCGGGGGTGTTTTCGGGCTCGGTGAGCGGGCCGAACAGCAGCCGCTGACACATCCAGAGCATGTAGACCGCACCGAGGATGATTCCCAGTGCCGCTGGTACGACATAAGCATAGCCCAGCGGACCCGGTGCGAAACCGTCCTTGACGCTGGCCGATGTCGCCGTTCCGATCAACACCAGCAATTCGCCCACGAATCCGTTGAGCCCCGGCAAGCCGATGCTACTCAGCGTAAAGAACACCAGGAAAAACGCCATCCACGGCATTTGCCGAGCCAGCCCGCCGATCTCGTGGATGTCGCGGGTGTGGTATCGTTCGTAGATGTATCCAACGATCAGAAACAGCGCCCCGGTTGAAAGTCCGTGGTTCACCATGTAGAGCACGCCGCCGCTGACGCCGGCCACCTTGAGGCTAAACAACCCCAACATGCAGAAGCCCAGGTGCGACACGGACGAATAGGCCACCAACTTCTTGACATCGCGCTGCACCCAAGCGGCGAGGGCTGCATAGATAATGCCGATGATGGCGATGACGGCCACGATGGGTGCCAGCTCGAACGATGCGTCGGGCAATATCGGAATGCTCAAACGGCAAAAACCGTATGTGCCCAGCTTCAGCAACACGCCGGCGAGAATTACGCTTCCCGCCGTCGGCGCTTCGGTGTGTGCCAGTGGTAACCACGTGTGAAAGGGAAAGAGCGGAACCTTAATGGCGAAACCGGCCGCAAACGCCAGGAACAACCAGCGCTGGGCGTCGAGTGTGATCTTCCCCTCGCGTCCCAGTTGGGTCAGCGTCTCCAAGTCGAGCGTCAGCGATCCGGCGTGCGTGTACGCGATGAATGCGAGATAAACGATACCGGCGAAGGTCAACACACTGCCCGCCAGCGTGTAAATGAAGAACTTGTTCGCCGCCCGCCGCCGGTCAGGACCGCCCCAGATGCCGATGAGGAAAAACAGCGGGATGAGCGTGAATTCGAAAAAGACATAAAACAGCAGCAAATCGCGAGCGCAGAACACACCGACCAGCCCCACTTGCAGCAGCAACAGCAGAATGTAATACTCTCGGACGCGGGTGCGAATGGCCGTGAAGCTGGACCAGATCGCCAGGGGGAAGAGACCGGTCGTCAGCGTCAAGAGCCAGATGCTGATGCCATCTACGCCGACTCGATAGGCTATGTCGATGTTTGTGCTTTCCGGTCCCCCGCCGCTAATCCACGGCGCTTCTTGCTCCAAAACAAACGCACCGGGCGTGGCGGATTCGGCCGATAGCTGGTTGAATCGTGCGATGGCAATAACCGAAAGCACCAGCGTGACCAGCGAAACAGCGAGCGCGGTGCGGTGAATCGCAGTGTCACTTCCACGTCGCGGAAGCAAAAGGGCAAGGATCCCCGCTAGGGGCGAGATGATAATGAGCGTAAGTATCCAGCTATCCACAATCGTTATCGCCTGTTTTGATTAGATTGGTGACGTTCGTCATGACCAGAACACCAATACTATGATAATGGCCATGCCCGCCACCATGCTCAACGCGTAGCCTTGCATCAGCCCCGATTGCATGGTGCGCAGCAAGTATCCCAACCCGCGCGGTATGGCCGTGATGAACCACAGGAGGCCGTCGATCAAGTAATCATCCAATCCGACGCACACCTTGCCGCCTTTGCGCATCGGCTTGACCAAGACAGCGTCGTAGGCTTCGTCAACGTGCCACTTATTCCAAAGCGTCCAGTAGATCTGCGGGAAAGTGGTCTTCGTCAAACCTGCGAACCATTGCTGTTGCACGTAAATGACGTACGCGGCGAGAATTCCGATGATGGCCAGCCCGCCGGAGAACGCCATGAGCCCATACTCCGCCCAGAAACCATGACCGGCGTGTACGTCGTACGCGGGCATGTTGGTCACAAAGGTCGTCGCGAAAACGGGTTTGAGGAATTCGTGCAACCCGCGCCCGGTGGCTTCGATACCGAGATAGCCGGCACCGATGGCCCCGATGCTCAGCACGCACAGCGGAGCCAACATCCAAACGCCGGATTCGTGGGGGTGTACGCCGTCGGGAATGCGTTCCTCACCGGCAAACGCCAGGAACACCATCCGAAAAGTATAGAACGCGGTCAGCAGCGCGGTAAGCAATCCGATAGCACCCAGCAGCGGGTGCGCGATGAGCGCATGGTGAATGATCTCGTCTTTGCTAAAAAAGCCGCTGAACATGGGGAACCCGGCCAGTGCCAGCGAGCCGACGACGAACGTCACGAACGTCCAGGGTAGCACCCTGCGCAGGCCTCCGAACCGGCGGAGGTCAATGATGCCCCCCATGGCGTGCATCACGCTTCCCGCGCCGAGAAAGAGCAGTGCCTTGAAGAAGGCATGTGTAAATAGATGGAATATCGCGGAGTCGGCGGCGTACACGCCGACGCCCAAAACCATATAGCCAAGTTGGCTTATGGTGGAGTAGGCCAGGATACGCTTCATGTCCGTCTGCACCAGGGCGATGGTGGCCGCGAACAGGGCGGTCGCCGCTCCGATACCGGCAACCACGGTCATCGCGGTCACCGACGATGAAAAAATCGCCCCGCAACGCGCCATCATGTACACGCCGGCCGTCACCATGGTGGCGGCGTGGATCAGAGCCGAGACCGGCGACGGGCCTTCCATGGCATCGGGAAGCCACACATGCAGGGGCAGTTGGGCGCTCTTGCCGCACGCACCACAGAGCAAAAGCAGCGCTATGGCCGTGATGGTTCCCTGCGACACCGCAAAACCGTCGCCGGTGATGCCCTGGCGAACCAGCTCGAACACCGGCTGATATTCAAGCGTGCCGAAGGTCAGATAGATCAGCAAAATAGCGAGGCCAAAGCCGAAGTCGCCGACACGATTGACCAGAAACGCTTTCTTGGCCGCCGCCGCGGCGGCGGGTCGTTGGTAATAGAAACCAATCAGCAGATAACTGCACAGCCCGACGGCCTCCCACCCCATATACAACAGAAGGAAATTGCCGCCCAGCACCAGCACGCACATCGCGAACACGAACAGCGATAAGTAAGCGAAGAAGCGTTCGTAGCCGCGCTCCGGTTTGCCGTGCTCGCGCATGTAGCCCACGGAATAGATCACCACCAGCAGCGCGATGCCCGTCACGGTGAGCAGCATCAGGGAGGTAAGCGGGTCAATCAGCAGTTCGAACCGGAACACAGACGGCGTTCCATTTGCGATCCAATCATAGAGCGGGATCGACGCCACTACATCTTCACCGTGAGCGCCGTGAACCTGTATGAAGATCACGATGGACGCGGCAAAGGCGGCGCCGACGCCGAGAATCGCCATCCAATGTGTCCGGCCACGCAAAACGGACCCCAAGGCGCCGGCGAGGATGGCACCGGCGAGCGGGGCAAGCAGGATGACGATGCCGCAGAGTTTTAGTGTTTCAATATCCATGGGTTACTTGAGTAGTTCATCCGCGCATGACCGACCAGGCTTCGGCGTCGAGCGTTCCCTTTCGTTTATACAACATGACGATCATGCCCAGTGCCAATCCGGCCTCCACGGCCGCGATTGCCAACAGGAACAGGGCAAAGGCCTGACCCTGCAAGTGATGGTGCAATCGGGCGTAAGCCACGGCGTTGATCACCACACCCTGAAACATGAGTTCCGTAGAAAGGAAGATCACGATCAGATTTCGTCGCGACAAGAATCCGACCAGGCCCAGAGCGAACAAGATCGCGCCGAGAATAAGATATTCGGTAATACCCGTCATCAGTATGGCTCCACCTCTCTACCGATTTGGCCGAGCGGTTGCGATCTGCCACGTTCCGGCACGGGCACCTTCTTGCGCGAAAGTGCAATCGCACCGATCATGGATACCAGCAGCAGGACACCGGCAATTTCCAGCACGACGACATATTGGGTCATGATCATCAATCCGACTTCGGCGGTGTGACCCGGCGGGGTGGTGTTTGCTGAAGTTTCAATCATCGATTGTGCTTCGATCACGGGCGTCACCGCCGTTTGTGGCAGCGCTCCGGCATGGCCGGCAATCGCCGCCATCAATACAAACCCCGCCAGAACCGCAAGAAACGGCTCGCGCGCGTTCCGATCGTAAAGGGGTGAGCCGCCTTGTTGAGCGAGCATGATCACGAACAGATAGGTAACCAGAATGGCGCCCGCGTAGATGATAACCAGCGCGATGGCGAGAAACTCTGCACCTTGCAGCACGAGCAGCGCCGCCACCGCAAGCACGACGAGCACGAAATACAACGCGCTGTAGATGGGCCTAGGGTGGGTGACGACGCGCACCGCGGCCACCACCGCAATGCTGGCGAAGAGGTAGAAGTAGAAGGACGTGGCGTCCGGAACGACGACGCGGGCTGCGAGCACAACGACGAGTCCCACTAGGGCGAGTAGGCCCAGGACGGCGCCGGGCAGAGCGCGGGATCGGTCGGACTTGGGCAACAGCAGATACAAGCCAGCCCCGCCGAGGGCGAACAGCAGTTGCAGCAAGTAGGGCGCTACGGGGGTCATGCTTGGGCCTTACCTCCAGCGGTCGCGTCGCCCTGCCGATTCCCCGTGCCGGCGTATCCCGTAATGCGGGGGTTCTTGCGGGGCTTGATGTCTTTGGTGGCGTCGAAAATCGACAAGAGTTCTTCCTTGTCGAGGATCAACTCCTCGCGCGTCCGACCCACCAGATCGTAGTCCGGTGTCAGCTCGATGGCGTCCACGGGGCATGCCTCGGAGCACATGCCGCAATAGATGCAGCGCAGCTCGTCGATGTCGAACTTGACGGGGTATTTCTCCCTATCTTCCCAGGGGCTTTCTTCCGCTTCGATGTGGATGCAGTGCGCCGGGCAGGCGGTGGAACACATGAAACAGGCCACACACGCAACACGGCCTTTTTCGTCGCGGTTGAGCCGATGCACGCCTCGGTAATTTTCGACGTTGATCTCACGTTGCTCTTCCGGGTATTGAACCGTTAACGGCTTCTTAAACAGACTCTTGCCGAGATGCTCCAGCGTCACCTTCATGCCATCCAGGATTTGCGGCAGGAAAAGCTTCTCCGCCGCACCCAACTGAGGCTCTTCGATCAGCAAAATGTCTTCGTCTCGAATCATGCGCAGATCCTCGGCGGTTTACTTGCGGACTCTCGGCGTTCGCGATCGGTGGTCATGACATACCACCCCACGATGCGACAGTCGGGGTGGCGTCTCGATCAAACCGCACCAGATTCGCCTGCCGGCCGGTGATCGTCTTGCGCGAAGTACCCGCCGCCACCAACACCACGAGCAAGATGAAGGTATTACCTGATAACGCCCACAGCGGCGAGCGATGATGCCCGGTATATACCAGCACGGTCGACAGGACGAACAGCGCCAGCGTGATGGGGATCAGTCCCTTCCACGCCAGGCGCATCAACTGATCGAATCGAAAACGCGGCAGCGTCCATCGAATCCACATGATGACGAACACGAACGCAACGATCTTCCCGCACAGCACTAGCATTTTTGCGACGACGGCGTACCATTGCGTAGCCTCCGGCTGTGCCCAGGGAATACCCGGAAAATGCCAGCCGCCCAGGAACAGGACGGCAATAAATGCACCGCCCACCATGATGTGGGCGTACTCGGCCAGGAAGAACATGCCGAATTTCAACGCGCTGTATTCGGTATGGAATCCGCCGACCAGTTCTTGTTCAGCCTCGGCCAGGTCGAACGGGGCGCGATTGGTTTCCGCGAGCGTGGTAATGAATAAAATGACGAACGCGAGCGGATGAAGAAAGACATTCCATTGGGGTATGAACCCCAGCCAATAATGCGGATCGGTTTGTAGCGCGGTGATGGTCTCCAGCCGAAGCGTGCCCATGGTCATGACGATCACGAGGATGCAAAGGCCCATGGGAATCTCGTAGGACAGCATTTGCGCCGTGGCGCGAATCGCTCCAAAGAACGAATACTTATTGTTGCTCGCCCAGCCGCCGAGCACCACCCCATACACCCCCAAAGAAGCGATGCCCACGATATAGAGGAGCCCGATGTCGGGGTTGGCCACCTGAACGTTGATCAAAGTGTCGCCGAGTTGCCACTGCCCACCCCAGGGAATAGCGACGAACGTGATCATCGCAACCAGGAACACCAGGGCGGGCGCGAGCACGAAAATCACTTTGTCCACATGATGGGGCACCACGTCCTCTTTGAAAAGAAACTTGGCCCCGTCGGCGATCGGCTGCAGCAAACCCAGTGGACCGACTCGATTAGGTCCGTACCGATCTTGGATCCACCCTGCGATTTTCCGCTCAAAGTAAATGCAGTAGGCCGTCGCCCCCAGGATCGCAACGACTACCACCACCGCGAGAACCACACTAACACCGAATTGGCTTGTCAGAAAATCAATCATACCTCTTGATACTGCCCCTATCGATTCCTTCGAGTAGCAGCGGTTTCCAACCGGTGGAATCGCCTTCTTCAGATTAGCGCTAGTGCTTTGTCTACGCTAAACGGATGGGTTGCCCGTCAAGAGGGCGAAGCTCCTGCTGAGCCTTGTCCAACCGTCCTGCCTACGAGAGCCACGGCTCGCTGGGAGGCTCGCCCACCCCGCCGCGGATGCGCAACCCATCAGAAGATCGCTGACGGAGCACGAGTGGGCATGCGCCGGTCTTGGCGTCGTGCCTCAAACCTCACACGCCGCCGGGCCCGATTCCGCCATCATCTCACGAACCCGACCTCCGCTGTATAATCCACTGCAACCGGCTAACTCAAATAAGTACTGCCCATCGCGCCGCGCACCGTCTGGTGGATCCAACGCCCGCTCAAACGGCTGAGCCAATCCCGTCGCGTTCACGAAGCTCCCGTCGCGCTCCGCCCAACTGCAAGCGGGTAACACGACCGTCGCAGTTTCCGAGAGGGCGCCGGCCAGCAGATCTTGAACCACCAACAGATCAAGTTTGCCGGCGGCCTTTATTAAATCCTTACCCGCCCAATCGTTGGGGTATCCGCCCACGATCCAGGCAGCACCGATGTCACCTTTGTTGCACCGTTCAACGAATTCCTCAAACGCCATCACATTACCACCGGAAGAATCGAGAAGCATCTCGATGCCGCGGCGGTTCGGACATTTTTCGTTGAGAATCGTGAATTTGACGGCGTCGCCGACGGCTCCCACCGGAAACCGCTGCTCGTCACCTTCGACGGGAACGGGGCCGAGGGAAAGCGAAGCGTCGGGGGCCCTGTCGTGAATGAATTTGATCAGCAACCACGCCTCTTCAGTGGCCATGAACGGCGAAAGGACGGCCGCTACTTGGGCACCGCTGTTTTCTCGGATGTATTCGTCAAAGCGGAAGCGAAGAATATCGGGAAGTTTCGCCCAGTCCGGCGTATCCTGTTCGCGCCCTCGGCGAACGATGGGGGCGGTGATGCGGTTTTCGTCCTCGACATACTTCCACCCGTATCGCCCTTCGTCACACATCCAACAGTCATTGACCAATGGATTGTACCGCGGTTTAAGTCGGTAGATCTTGTTGTCCGCCTGATCGATACGAATGGCGCAACCCGTTGCACAACCCGGACAAATGGAGGGCGCTGACTCAAGTTCCCAAACGCGTCGTTGAAACAGGAAGTCCTTATCGAGCAAACTGCCAACCGGGCAGATGTCGACGACGTTGCCTTGCAAGGGGTTATCCAGCGGCAAACCGGGGAAGACGTCGATCTCGGCTCGTGACCCTCGGTTGACCACGCAAAGCTCGTGCGTGCCCGAGATTTCCTGGGTGAATCGAACACATTGCGTACACATAACGCATCGATCGGAATACAGTAACGTCTTGGGGCCGATGTCTTTCTTGGGGTTGACGAGTTTCTGATCGACCATGCGCGACGTGGCGTGACCGAACTTGAAACTGTAGTCTTGCAGGTAGCACTCGCCCGCTTGGTCGCAGACGGGGCA
>Ga0326597_10003281_pt1 | contig 23463 bp, 17 predicted proteins | sample RVTome_12_FD_203789 | JGI IMG/M metagenome (GOLD analysis project Ga0326597, IMG submission 203789) | Soil microbial communities from uranium-contaminated site in the Upper Colorado River Basin, Wyoming, United States - RVT100D185 | ecosystem: Environmental > Terrestrial > Soil > Contaminated >... | reverse complement strand
CGAAGAGTGGAATCGCCATGAAGACGCCGCTCCAGGCCATGATGGTGGAGGTCGCCATGCGCGTGCGCAGCCGGGTGATCGTGATCTGGTAGGCGGCATAGAACATTGCGGTCACGAGGCCGAGGCCGTCCCCGGCGAGCGCAGGGCCGCCGAGTCGGAAATCCGCGCCGATCAGCGTGAACACGCCCACGAGCGCGATCGCGAGACCCGCGAGGAAAAGCCCTGTCGGCTTGCGGCCGAACAGCAGCCAGACCGCGAGCGTGACGAAGATCGGCGCGAGGTTCGCGAGCAGCGTCGCGTTGGCGACGGAGGTGAGGACGATCGACCAGTGCCAGACGGCGAGGTCGCCCGCGAAAAGCAGCCCCGCGGCGACGAGCCCGCGCCGCTCCGCCCTGAAGCTCGCCGCGTGATTGCCGCGTTGCTCGACGACCGACCACGTCCACAGGAACGGCAGCGCGAGCGCGATGCGCCAGAACGCGGTCGCGACCGGGCCGGTCTCGCTGACCCTGACGAAGAGCGGCGCGGTGGCGATCGCGGCCGCCCCGGCGAGGAGGGCGAGCGTCGCGAGCGCGCGTAGGTGCGTTTCGGCGGCGCTGCTCAATGCCGGATATCAACCGCAGATAAACGCAGATGAACGCAGATGAAATTCACGGCGAACATCAACCAGGCTGGCTCATCCGAATGCGAAAGGCTTCAACCGGCGAGGCAGGCAAACGATCGCTTTCGTACCCTATCCTGTTTGCGCCGTGAAGTTCCGAGTATTCGAATGAAATGTTGTTCTTTTCCGCGTTTATCTGCGTTTATCTGCGGTTTCAATGCCCTTCGAACTTCGGCTTGCGCTTCTCGATGAACGCGCGCATGCCTTCCTTCTGGTCGCGCGAGGAGAACAGGAGCTGCAGCGACTTCGTCTCCAGCGCGAGCCCGCTGGTGAGCGGCGCTTCCATGCCCGCCAGCACCGCTTCCTTCGCGAGCTGCACCGCCAGCGGCGGCAGCGCGGCGATCTGGCGCGCGAGATCGATCGCGCGGCCCTCGACCTCTGGGTCGGGCACCACCTCGCTCACGAGCCCCATGTCGAGCGCCTCCCGCGCGGAGAAGAGCTCCCCGGTGAGGATGTAGCGCATCGCCTTGTACTTGCCCACGGCGCGGGTGAGGCGCTGCGTGCCGCCGCCGCCGGGGATGATGCCGATGTTCACCTCGGGCTGCCCGAAGCGCGCCGACTCGCCGGCGACGATGATGTCGCAGGTCATCGCGAGCTCGCAGCCGCCGCCGAGCGCGTAGCCGCTCACCGCCGCGATCACCGGCTTGGGGCAGGCCCCGATCGCGCGCCACAGCTTGTGCACGCCCCGCTGCAGCATCTCGATCGAGCCGAGGTCCGCCATCTCTTTGATGTCGGCGCCGGCGGCGAAGCTCTTCTCGCTGCCGGTCAGCACGATGGCGCGCGTGGTCGTGTCCTCGCCCACCTCCGCCATGTGCTTCGCGAGGAGCTTGCGCACCTCGAGGTTCAACGCGTTGCGCGCCTCGGGGCGGTTGATGCGCAGCAGCACCACCCCTTCTGCCGGGCGTTCGAGCAATACCAAGTCCGTCACGACTTCAGGCCTCCGAGCCTGGTGACTCGTGACTCGTGACTCGTGACTCGAAACGGCGGCTTGAGCGGAACATGGTTTGAGGTCCAGTCACCAGTCACCAGTCACGAGTCACGCTCGCCAAGTGACTACTTGGCGAGCCCGAGGTCGACCAGCACCGATTTCATGCTCGCGTACTCCGCATCGAGCTTCTTGGCAAGTTCCGCGCTGGTCAGGAAATCGTCGAACCAGAAGTTCTTGCGCAGGCCCTCCTGCCACTCCGGCACCTGGGTCGACTTTTTCAGGGCGCCTTCCCAGTACGCGACCTGCTCGGGCGTCATGTTCTTGGGCCCGACGATGGCGCGGAAGCCGCCGAACACGAGGTCGACCCCCAGCTCCTTCCACGTCGGCACGTCGGCCAGCACGCCGGGGAAGCGCTTTGGCGCGGCGGCGGCCAGCACCCGCAGCCTGCCCGCCTGGACGTGCCCCGCGGCGTTGCCCGCGGCCGTCGTCACGAGGTCGATGTGCCCGCCCAGCAGGTTGGTGATCGCGAGCGACGAACCCTTGTAGGCGACCGCCTTCAGGTACTTCGGATCGCCGCCGATCGCCTTCATGAGCAGCCCGATCGCGATATGGTTGTGGCTGCCGAGCGCCGTGGCGAAGCCGACCGCGACCGACTGGGGATCCTGCTTCAGGCGCGCGACCAGGTCGTTCGCGTCCTTGATCGAGGCACCGGCGTTGACCGGGAACACGATGTAATCGCTGAACAATGCGGCGATCGGCGTGAAGTCCTTGTAGTACGTCTTGCTCTGGCCGGTGATGTGGTTGGTCAGCATCGAGGGCGTGAAGATGATCATGTAATGCCCGTCGCCCTGGTGCTGGTTGACGTAGTTCAGCGCGAGCGTGCCGCCGGCGCCGGTCTTGTTGACGACGGCGATCGAGGTGGGGACGAGCTTCTGCTGGATGAGGATCCGTTCCACCTGGCGGGCGGTCTTGTCGTTGCTGCCGCCCGGCGCCGAGCCGACGACGATTTCGATGTTGCGCTGCGGGGTCCAGCCTTGCGCGTCGGCTCCACCTGCCGCCACCGCGAGCGTGGCAACGGCCACCAGGCACTTGAGTTTCATCAATTTCTCCTCTGTTAGTTGGACGTGAGCGCGGGACGGTAGACATCGGCGCCGCGTTGTCGCGTCATTGCGCCGACCGCCACCGCCCACAGGCGCAGCGTTGGGCGGTGCAGCGCATGCTCGCAATCAGGACACTATGCGCCACCCGCTATCCGCGATTCGCGCTCGGCAGGCAGTTACCTGGCGAGACCCAGCTCCACCAGCACGGACTTCATGTCGTTGTATTGATCCTCGAAATGCTTGTGCACCGCCGGGCCGCTGATGTAGTTGTCGAACCAGTGGTTCTTCTTGAGGCCTTCCTGCCACTCCGGCACCCGGGTTGCCTTGCTCAGAATGCCGTCCCAGTAGGCGACCTGGGCGCTCGAGATCCCTTTCGGCCCGACGATGGCTCGCCACCCGCCGACCTCGAGGTCAACGCCCTGCTCCTTCCAGGTCGGAATATGCGCCATGCCGCCGGAGAACCGTTTGGGGGCGGAGATGCCCACCACCCGCAGCCGGCCGGCCGCGACGTGCCCGGCGACGTTGCCGGCGCCGATCGTGACGACATCGATATGGCCGCCGAGAAGATTGGTGACGGCCAGGGACGAGCCCTTGAACGCGACCACCTTGAGATCGGTGGGATTACGGTCCAGTTTCTTCATCAGCAGGCCGATCGCGATGTGGTTGTGGCTGCCGAGCGCGGATGCGAACCCGACCGTCAGGGACTGCGGATCCTTGCGCAACCGGTCGCTCAGCTCCTTGCCGGTCCGGATCGGCGAGTCGGCGTTCACGACGAACGCGATGTAATCGTTGAACAGCGATGCGATCGGCGTGAACTGGGTATAGCTGTACTTGGACGCGCCCGTGATGTTGTTCGCGAGCATCGTCGGGGTGAACACGATCACCGAGTGCGCGTCGCCCGGACGCTGCGACAGGGCGCTCAGCGCGATGGCGCCGCCCCCGCCCGAGCGGTTGACGACCGCGATCGCCTGGTTGACGAGCTTCTGCTCGGTCAGGATGCGCTCGATCTGGCGCGCGGTCTTGTCGTTGCTGCCGCCGGGGGCGGAGCCGACCAGGATCTCGATGTTGCGCTGCGGGATCCACCCGCTTTGAGCCGCGCACAGGGTGCTCGCCGCAAGCAGCGCGACGCCCAGCAGGCAGGGTCTGGCTTTCATCTTTTCTCCTCGACTGGTTTTAACGTCCGGACCGCCATTCTAAGCGCAGCCCGCGAGGCGCGCCACCGGGGCGCGGCACCCGCGGATCGCGCATTACTGCTGCTTGATTCCAGCCGCCTTGATCACCTTCGCGTACTTGTCGATCTCGGCCTGGATGAAGCGGCCGAACGCCTCCTGCGAGCCGCCGATGGGCTCCAGTCCCAGGGCGCCGAACCGCGACTGGATGTCGGCGCTCGCGAGGATCCTGTCGACTTCCGTATTCCACCGCGCGACGATCTCCTTCGGCGTCCGGATCGGCGCCATGAGGCCGAACCAGGTGGTCGCCTCGTAGCCCGGCAGTCCGGACTCGTTGAAGGTCGGCAGATCGGGCACGGCGGAGAAGCGCTTCAGGCTGCCGATGGCGATTCCCCGAAGCCGCCCGGACCTGAAGTGCGGGAGGAGCGCCGGCACCCCGCTGAACATCATCTCGACGTGGCCCGCGAGGGTGTCGGTAATGGCGGGCGCGTTGCCCTTGTACGGCACGTGCACGATGTTGATCTTCGCCATCAGCTTGAAAAGCTCCCCCGCCATCTGGTTGGAGCCGCCGATGCCCGAGGAGGCGAAGTTGAGCTTGCCCGGCTGCGCTTTCGCGAGCGCGATCAGCGCCTTCAGGTTCCTCGCGGGCAGCGACGGGTGAACCGACAGCACGTTCGCGCCCTTCACGCACAGGATGACCGGCGCGAAATCGCGCTGCGTGCTGTACGGGGGCCTCGCGAAGAGACTCATGTTGACCGCGTTCGACGCGCCGCCCATCAGCAGCGTGTAGCCGTCGGGCGCCGCTTTTGCGACCAGGTCCGAGCCGATGTTGGTGGCGCCGCCGGGCCGGTTGTCGACGATCACCTGCTGCCCGAAGACCGAAGCGAGCTTGGCGCCGATCGCGCGCGCGGTGATGTCCGTGTTGCCGCCCGCCGCGTACGGCACGACGACGCGCACCGCGCGCGCCGGGTAGTTCTGCGCAGAAGCCGGCAGCGCGCCGATCAGCATCGCCGCCAATGTAAATGAAAGGACAGGAATCTTCACTTTCTTCTCCTCGAAACCCGGTTGCAGGCCAATTGACAGGATTGACAAGATTAACAGGATTCAAACAAAAAACGACAAATGCGTCTTGACGGCAGTTGCATTCAATCTTGTAAATCTTGTTAATCCTGTCTATTGCCTTGACACCTCGTTCACCAGCGCCTCGCCGCGGTGCCACCGCCCGAGGTTGTCCAGGAAAATCTCCAGCACGCGCTCGTCGTTGCCCGACGCGGCGGCGGAATTGTGCGGCGTGACCAGCACGTTCGGCAGGTCCCACAGCGGCGAATCGGGCGGCAGCGGCTCGGTCTCGAACACGTCGAGATAGGCGCCGCCGAGGTGCCCGCGACCGAGCGCCTCGATCAGCGCGGGCTCGTTCACGATCTCGCCGCGGGCGACGTTGATGAGTCGAGCGCCCGCCGGCAGACGGGCGAGCAGTGCCGCATCGACGAGCCCCCGCGTTTCCGGCGTGAGCGGGCAGGCGACGACGAGCCAGTCGCAGCGCGCGGCGAGAGCGGGCAGCGCGGCGGGCGAATGCAGCTCGTCCACCGGGTCGTCCGGCCGGCGGGCGCCCCGGCGCACGCCGACGACGCGGAGCCCGAGCGCGCGGGCGAGCCGCGCGATGGCGGAGCCGATATGGCCGAGACCCAGGATCACGGCGGTCTGGCCCTTCAGGTCGCGCGGCAGCGGCTCGGCCTGCACCGGATCCCAGCGGTGCTCGCGCTGCGCCGCGAGCCAGTGCGGCAGGCCGCGCGCGAGCGCAAGGAGCCCGAGGATCGCGGTCTGCGCGATGGGCTCGGCGTTCGAGCCGGCGGAGGTCGTCAGCCGCACGCCGCGCGCGAGCATCTCCGCGTAGATCGGGTGGTCCACGCCGACGTTGAACACGTGGAGCCAGCGCAGGCGCGAGGCTTTCCTCGCCGCGGAGAAGAACTGCCGCGAATACCGCGGGAACACGTCGCCGGAAAAAAAGGCGGCCTCGACACGGGCGCAGTCCGTGTCCGGCAGGCGCGCGTCCGGGTCCGGCGGCAGCACCAGGCGTTCGGCGGCCATCTTCTCGCGCGCGGCCGCGGCAGCAACCCTGGCGCCGAACCGGAGATCGAAATGATGCGAAACGAGGAGCGTGGTCACGCGCGGAGTTCCCTGATCAAAAACGGCGCCGCCCGGCCAGGCCAGCGCCGATTTTTGCGGGCATTTTACCCGCTCTGCTACCATTCGACGCTCATGGCGATCGCCTGAGGTCCGCTAAATCCCATTCAGCCACAGAGAGCACAGAGAGCACAGAGGGTGAATTCGAGCAAGCAAGCCTGTCCGCGGCGCTCAACCCGACAGGCGTTTGCGCAGGCAGGGATGGCCGGTTGGTTGAATCCTGTTTTGGTTTTTTCTCGGTGATCTCTGTGATCTCTGTGTTCTCTGTGGCTAAAAGGAAGTTTCGGTCATGACGAATGCAACCCTGGAGCTCGCGCGGCAGCTCATCGAGCGGCGCTCCGTCACACCCGAGGATGGCGGCTGCCTCGACCTCGTCACCGCGCGGCTCGAGCCGCTCGGATTCCGCTGCGAGCGCATGGCGAGCAAGGGCGTCGAGAACCTGTGGGCGCGCCGCGGGAGCGCGGCGCCGCTCGTGTGCTTCGCCGGACACACCGACGTCGTGCCGACGGGCCCTCTGGAACAATGGGACAGCGATCCGTTCATGCCCGAGATCCGCGACGGCGCGCTCTTCGGGCGCGGCGCCTCGGACATGAAGACCTCGCTTGCCGCGTTCGTGACGGCGATCGAGGCGTTCGTCGCCGCGCATCCAGGGCACGCGGGGTCGATCGCCGTGCTGTTCACTTCCGACGAGGAGGGCATCGCGACCGAAGGCACGGTGCGCGTGGTGGAGGCGCTCAGGGACCGCGGCGAAAAGCTCGATTATTGCGTCGTCGGCGAGCCGACCTGCGTCGCCCGGCTCGGCGACATGATCAAGAACGGCCGCCGCGGATCGCTCTCCGGCTACCTGGTGGTGAAGGGCGTGCAGGGCCACGTCGCCTACCCGCACCTCGCGAGGAACCCGATCCACGAATTCGCCGCCGCGCTCGCGGAGCTCGCGCAGACGGAGTGGGACCGCGGCAACGAATTCTTTCCGCCCACGACCTGGCAGGTCTCGAACATGAACGCCGGCACCGGCGCGGGGAACGTGATACCGGGCGAGGTGCAGGTGAAGTTCAACTTCCGCTTCTCCACCGCGAGCACGCTGGAGTCGCTGCAGACCCGCGTCGTCGGCATCCTCGACCGCCACGGCCTGCAGTACGACCTCGACTGGCGCTACGACGGCCGGCCTTTTCTCACGAAGCCGGGCGACCTGGTGGATGCCGTGGGCCGCGCGATCCAGTCGGTCACCGGCGTCGAGACGAAGCTCTCCACGACCGGCGGCACCTCCGACGGGCGCTTCATCGCCGACATCTGCCCGCAGGTGGTGGAGTTTGGCCCGACCAACGCGACGATACACAAGGTCAACGAGTGCATCGCCGTCGCCGACGTCGAGCCCTTGAGCCGCATCTACGAGCAGGTTCTCGTGAACCTGCTCGTCAAGTAACGACCAATGACCGACGACTGACAAGACCCCGCGCGGCGGGAATTCCAGTCATCAGTCACGAGTCACGAGTCACGAGTCACCGCCGCGCGGTCGCCTCGCGGCCCCCGGGGCCGCTAGACGACGCCGCGGCTCTTGAGGTCGTCGATCGCGGCAACGTCGAACCCGAATTCCTGCAGGATCTCGCGCGTGTTCTCGCCGAGGTCGGGCGCGTAGCGGCGGTACTGGGCGGGCGTGCGGGAGAGATTGACGCCCTGCCCGACGACGTGCTGCACGCCCAGTTTGGGATGCCCGACGGGCTTGCCCATGTCGAGGGCCTGCACCTGGGGATCGGCGAACATCTTGTCGATGGTGTAGATCGGCCCGCTCGGCACGCCCGCCTGGTTGAGGATCTCGATCCATTCGGCCGAGGTGCGCTTGACCGTGCGCTTGCTGATCTCGGCGTTCAGGGCGACCCGGTTCTTCGCGCGCTGGTTGTGGCCGGTGTAATCGGGGAGCTTCGCGATCTCCGGCATCTCGAGGGCCTGGCACAGCCGCTCGAAGAGCTTGCCCGAGCCCGCGATCGTGATGTGGCCGTCCGCCGTCGGGTAGACCCCTGTCGGCATCGCGGTCGGGTGATCGTTACCGGCCTGGGGCGGCACCTCCTTCGCGATCAGCCAGCGCGCCGCCTGGAAATCCAGGAGCGCGATCAGCCCCTGCAGGAGCGAGGTGTGCACCCACTGCCCCTCGCCGGAATGCTCGCGTTCGAGCAGGGCGACCACGATGCCGAACGCGCAGTAGAGGCCCGCGGTGCTGTCGGACACCGCGATGCCGGCGCGCACCGGCCCCTGTCCCGGGATGCCGGTGATGGACATCAGCCCGCCCATGCCCTGCACCACCTGGTCGAGCCCCGGCCGGTCCTGGTAGGGGCCTTCCTGGCCGAAGCCGGAAATGCTGGCGTAGACGATGCGCGGATTGATCTTCTTCATGGACTCGTAGTCGACGCCGAGGCGATGCTTCACGCGCGGCCGGTAGTTCTCGACGATCACGTCCGCCTTCTCCGCCAGCCGCTTGAAGACCGCGAGGCCTTCCGGCGACTTGAGATTCAGCGTGAGGCTCCGGCGGTTGCGCTGCAGGTTCTGGAAGTCGAAGCCGTGGCGCCGCTCCCACGGACCGCTGCCGCCGTCCTTCTCGTTCGGGTCCTCGATCTTGATGACGTTCGCCCCGAAATCGGCGAGCTGTCGCGCGGCGGTCGGGCCCGAGCGCGCGCGCGTGAGGTCGAGGACGGTGTAGCGGGAGAGGGGAAGGCTGGAATCGGTCATGTTCGACTACCGTCGCGAAATCGAAAAAAAAGTATAGCGTACGGCGCAAGCCCGGCATCCCGCGAGGATGGCATTCCCGCGTCGTCCGCGCCGACCGCGGCGGCCGATTACCCACAACGTGGACTGGGGCAGCGGCTACAGTTCCACGACGGGCTCGAGCGCAACGCGCGCGGGCGCGAACGCGGCATCCCAGTTCCCGGCCCGCTTCGGGCCGCCGAAGGCCGGCACGACGATGCGCGCGCCGGCCGAGCGGGCCAGCGCGACGTTGTCGGAGAAGCGGGGATGGACGTTCCAGCGGATGTAGTGTGCTCGCCCGCTCGCCGTCAGCCGCTCGGCCGGCGTGCCCGGCGGCAGATACCCGGTGAAGACGATCGCGGGAGAAGTGGCGTGCTCGACGGTTTCGATCAAGCCGGCCGCGGCGCCGCTCGCGCCATCGGCCGCCGCGGCGAGCATGATGCCGCGGCCGGAGAGCGCGGGCGCTTCGCGCGCGAGGCGCGCGAGCGTGTCGCGCACCCCGGGCAGCGCGCTCGCCCCGTGCTCGGCCCCGAGCCACGCCATTGCCTGCCGCACGGCGTCGTCGAGCGCGGGGACGATGCCCTGGCGCGCGAAATGCAGCGCGATCTCGGGGGCGCGACCGCCGGCGGGAACCGGCAGCAGCACGTCGCTGCCCCGGCAGCGCGCGTCCAGCTTGCGCGCGCAGTCGTCGAGCGACGCCTCGTAGTCGCCGTAGGACGCGTCGAGAATGACGACCCGCGCGGGCGGAGGCGCATCGAACCCATAGACGGGGGACTCGCGGCTGAAGTCGCCCATGTAGAGGACGCCGCCGCATGCGTCGATATGGATCCACACGCCGCCCGGCGCGTGGCCGTTGCGGCCAGTGGTAACGGGAATTCCCAAAACTTGCGTGGCGCCGATCAGCGGCAGGAGGCCGCCGATGGCGTGATCCTTGAGCAAATGCGATAGCGGGTCGCTCACGTAGAGCGGGGGATTGCCGACATCCGGGAGCAGCCGCAACCCGCCCGCGTGATCGCGGTGCGCGTGAGAGAGCAGGAGCGCGTCCACTTTGCCGACCCGGGAGACATCCGGCCACAGGCCGGGCTGGGGGCCGTAACCGAGATCGAGGAGGAGGCGCCGGCCCTCGGCCTCCAGCAGAAAGCATGCGGGCCCCTTCGCGCCGAACCCGGAAACCGCCGTCAGCCGGTCCATCGCCATCCCAAAAAACGTGATGCCCGCATTCAACCGCCGATGAATGCAGATGAACGCGGATGAATCTCGATCGCGATCAAGGCAGGCGGTTCTTGTATCTGCGTGTATCTGCGTTTATCTGCGGTTGCTTGTGCAACATCACCCCGCGGCGCGCACTGCGGGGCGGGCGGCCTGCTCGAACTCGACGTTCTTCAGCGTCTCGAGCGCCCACAGCTCCGCAAGCAGCGCGCGCGCGCCAGGCTCGCCCAGCACCGGCGCGGCAAGCTCCTGGAACTTGTCGTTCAGCTCCTCGTCGGTGAGCGGCATCTCGGGATCGCCCTTGCGCGTGGGCTGGAAGTGCTCGAGCCTGCGCCCGTCGGTGGTCTCGATCTCGACGCGCGCCGCGCGCTGGCGCGGGAACGCCTTCGACAGCTCCGGGTCCGCGACGCACTCGATTTTCTGCATCAGCGCCCGCAGCTCGGGATTGCCGAGGCGGTCCGGCCCGAATGCGTTCAGGCGCACGCTGCCGTACACCAGCGCGTGGGCGGCGGTGTACTGGAGGCTGAACTTTGCCTGGTAGCCGCCCTCGGGCGTGGCGTTGTCGACGATGTCGAGCCCGCCCTGGTAGGTGGCGATGCGGACTTTCGCGATGTCCTTCGGCGCGAGGCGGTGCCGGCTCCTCAGCTCGAGGACGGCGTCGAGCGCCGCGAACGTGTGGCCGCAGCAGCCGTGATTCTTGAACGTGATGCGCGTGATGTGGTAGTCGCGGCCGAGCTCCCGCGTTGCCTTCGTCCAGTCGGGATTGACGCTCATCGCCGCGCCGAGGCCCACCGCGCCCTCCAGGATGTCGGGCACGCCGGTCACGCCCTTGGCCGCGCCCAGCGCCGCCAGCGCCCCGGCTTCCGCGGCATGGCCGCCGTGCAAGGGCTTCCCCATGGCCTCCGAGCGGAACGCCTGCTGCAGCCCGGCCGCGAACGTGCCGGCGTTGCCGATGGCGTGCATGAACTGCTCGCGATTGCAGCCGAGGAGGGTCGCGACGGCGGCGGCAGCGCCGAGCGTGCCCACGGTGCCGGTGGTGTGCCAGTACTTGTAGTGCGACGGCATGATCGCCTCGGCGACGCGCGTCGAGACCTCGTAGCCGACGACGACGCCGCGCAGGAATCTCTCGCCGTTTGCGCCCAGCGACTGCGCGGCCGCGAGCGCGGCCGAAATGGTGGGGCTCGCCGGGTGGTAGACCGCGTTGCGCCAGATGTCGTCGAACTCCACCGCGTGCGACGCGGCCCCGTTGATGACCGCGGCCGCGCGGATCGTCGCGCGGCGGCCGGAGGCGAGGCGGGCGCGCCCGTGGTCGAGCTCGTCGGCGAGCGCCTGCTCGAGCAACGTCGCCGGCGCGACGCGGCTGCCCGGCAGCAGCGACGCGTACCAGTCGATCACCGCGCGCTTGGCGTGGTGGATCACTTCCTTCGGCAGCTTCGATGACTGTTCCCGGACGGCGTAGTCCGCGATCTCATGCATCAACATGGCCGCTCCTCTCTGAATTCGTGAACGGTGAATGGTGAACGGTGAACGGACACAACCCGCCAGTATCGTCATCTCCCGTCGAGGACGGGAGTCAGTCCAAGAGAAAGGGGCAAAGCTTCCATACTCCATTCACCGTTCACTGTTCACCGTTCACGGATTTGGCATTGTCCGTTAGGACAAGGAGGCCGTCGACGGCGACGACCCCTTCGCCCTCGCGCTTCACGATGAGGGGGTTGATCTCCGCTTCCGCCACGCGCGGCTCGAGGTGCGCGAGCTGCGAGAAGGCGGCGACGGCGCGGGCGAGCGCCGCCGTGTCGCCGCGGGGCTGGCCCCGGTAGCCGCGGATCACGGCGAGCCCCTTCACGTCCTCGATCATGCGCGCCGCTTCCGCCTCGTCCACCGGGGCGAGCCGGACCGCGAAATCGCGGTAGAGCTCCGCGAGCACCCCGCCCACGCCCAGCACCACCACCGGGCCGACCTGCGCGTCGTGCCGGTAGCCGAGGATGATCTCCGCCAGCCCCTTCTCCATGCGCTGCACGAGGACGCCGTTCAGCCGCGCCGCCGGATGCTTCGTGCGCACGCCCTGCAGGATGGCCGCGGCGGCGCGCTTCAGCTCGTCGGCGCTTGCGATGCCGACCGCGACGCCGCCCGCGTCCGTCTTGTGCGCGATGTCGGGCGACAGGATCTTCGCCACCACCGGGAATGCCAGCTTCACCGGGTCGTCGGGGGTCGTGATGACCTCGGATTCCGCGCAGCGGACGCCCAGCGCCTCGAAGGCGCGGCAGGCATCCAGCTCGTTCAGCCGCTGCCGGTTGCGTATCGCCGATTTCGCGGCCATAACCCGGGCATTGTCGGGCGCCGGCGCGGCCGCCGGCGCGCGCCAGTCGCGCCAGGCGCGAATCGCATCCGCGCAGGCCTCCGGCGTGCGAAAGCCGGCGATGCCGTTCTCGGCGAGCAGCGCGAGCGAGGCGTCCGCCTGCGGCGAGCAGAACACCGCCAGCGGCTTCGTCCCGCGCGGCGCCTCCAGGATCGGGTCGATCGCGATGTGCGGCTGGTACTGGGCGGAGCTGCCCACCACCGCCAGAACGAGATCGCAGTGGTCGGAGGCGATCAGCTCGTTCAGCACGCCGCTGTAGATCTCCTTCTTCGCGCCGGCGAGCGTGAGGTCGGTCAGCCGCGCGCGGTTGATGGCGATCTTCTGCCGCGCAAGCGTCTCAACCACCGCGTCGGTGGGCGGCACGATCTCGACGCCGGCGAGGCCGAGCCGGTCCACGACGGTCGCTGCGCCCCCGCCAGTGGTCGTCATCGCCGCCACGCGGTGGCGCGCCGCCGGGCGCTTCCCCGAGACGAGCGCCGGCAACTCGAACAGCGTTTCAAGCTGCTCCACGCGGAGCATCCCGTTCGCGCGGAAGAACGCGTCCGCGGTCTCGTCGGCGCCCGTCATCGCGCCGGTGTGCGAGGTGGCGAGCTCGACGCCGACGTCGGAGCGGCCGAGCTTGAACACGATCACGGGCTTCCCGGCGTCGAACGCGCGGCGCGCGGCGCGCGCGAGGCGTTCCGCGTCCCGTATGGTTTCCATGAACAGCAGGATCTCGCGCGTGTCGGCGTCGTCCACCAGGAGGTCGGTGATCTCGCCCACCGCGAGATCGGATTCGTTGCCGACCGACACCAGCTTGGAGAATCCCGCGCCGCGCCCGAGGCCGCGCGACATCAGCGCGCCCATCATGCTGCCGCTCTGCGAGACGATGGCCGTCGCGCCGGGACGGATCTCCGCGTGCTCGAGCACCGCGTTGACCGAGAGCACGAGATGCGAATGCAGGTCGAGCAGGCCGATGCAGTTGGGGCCGAGCAGCCGCACGCCGCTTCGGCGCGCGAGCGCGAGCAGCGCCTCCTGCTTCGCGCGGCCGGCGGCGCCGGTCTCGGCGAAGCCGTCGCTGAAGATGGTCGCGACCGGCACGCGCTTCTCGCAGCACTGCGCGATCGCCTCCGGCACCGAAGCGGCCGGCACCATGATGAAGGCGTGGTCCACCGGCGCGGGCACTTCCCGGAGGTCGGGATAGGACCGTTCCCCGAATATTTCCCCTCGGCCGCGATTGACCGGGAAAACCGCGCCGGTATACCCGTGTTTGCGCAGGAACCGCTGCGGGCGCGACGTGTTCTTCGTCGCGTCGCCCGAGGCGCCAATGAGGGCCACCGAACGCGGCGCAAACAGTGCTTGGGCGAGTTTCTGGTCGGGCATGGTATTTGTTTCTGCCAAAGCTGGAGGCGCCGCGTTAACCGGTACTTCTGACCTGACGAGAAGCGCGGCACCCCGAATCTATTTGAAGCCTTTCATTTATCCGTTTTCGACGGGCGTTGACTAAACGACCTGTCGAAAACGGATTCGGCAATGCGGTTCTTGAGGATCTCGATCGAGCCTCCCGCGATCATCCAGCCGCGGCACTTGCGCCAGCACCATTCGACCAGCGTCTCCTCGGTGTAGCCCATGCCGCCGAGGATCTGCATCGCCTCGTCGCAGCACTCGAAGCCTGCCTGGTTGCAGTAGGCCTTGGCGATCGCGGTCTCTTCCGCCGACGGCAGCCCGCGGTCGGCGTTGACGACGGCCCGGTAGAGGAGGAGCTGCCCCGCGTCGAGCTTCATCTTCATGTCGGCGAACTTCCACTGGATGCCCTGGAACTCGGCGAGGAGCCGCCCGAACTGCTTGCGCGTCAGCGCCCACTGGCGCGCCTGCTCGTAGCAGTAGCGCCCGAGCGCGAGCGAGCGCGCCGTGTTGCCGATGCGCTCGACGTTGAAGCCGGCGATCTGCTTCTTGAAGCCACCTTCCTTGAGCATCACGTTCTCGGGGCCGACGTAGACGTTGTCGAGATAGGTCTGCACCCACTCGTCGCCGTTGACGAAGCGCGCGGGTGCGCCCTGGCGGAAGCCTGGCGCGTCGCGCGGGATCAGCACCGAGCCGATGCCGCCCACGCCCGGCCCGAAGCGGACGTAGGTCAACATCACTTCGGCGTACGACGCGTGGGTCTGGAACACCTTGACGCCGTTCACGCGGTAGCCGTCGCCGTCGGGCGTCGCCGCGGTCGTGAGGTCGGTCACCGCCGAGCCCGCCTCGGGCTCGGTCATGCCGACGCAGATCAGCGACTCCCCGCGCAGGATCTTCGCGAGGTAGCGCTGCTTCTGGCCCGGCGTGCCGTACTCCGCGAGCACCCGCACCGGCCCGAAGTTGCCGGCCTGAACCACGTCGGCGCTCTTGGGGCACACCATCGCGACCGCCTCGATCGCGAGGATCGCGTCCATGAGCGTCCCGCCCTGGCCACCGTCGGCCTCCGGCATGGTGATCCCCATCAGGCCCTGCGCCGCCATCAGCCGCGCGACGTCCCACGGGTACGCGGGGTCGTGCGCGCGCGCGAGCGCGCCCTCGCGCAGATGCTTCTCGGCGAAGCCGCGCACTGCGTCGCGGAAGGTCTGCTGCTCGGGAGTGAGCTCGAAGTTCACGGCGTCGGCATGTTATGAAAATGAGTGACGAAAGAAAGTGACGAAAGAAAGTGACGAAAGAGAGTGACGAAACCAGGTGACGCCCGTCCCGCGGTGCGGGGCCATGATTTTACCCCGCAACAAGGCCCCGTCGCTCCTGACTCGTCACTTCCTCCCGTCACTCGTTGTCGTCACTCGGTTCTCGTCACTGGTTTCTGGCAATGGCGGGCCGTCAGGCCCGCAGCAGGGGCCTGAGCTTCCGCATGCTGGACACGCGCTCGAGGCCCCAAACCGCGTCGCAGAGCCTGCGCGCCCGCGCCTTGCCGAGGATCGGGGCGATCAGGTGGTAGGCCTTCTCGTCGACTTCCTTCCGTGTCATCGAATTCGCCGCGGTGCCGCGCACCGCCTGGGTGTGGTGCTTCAGGGCGCGGCCGTCCTTCAGCGTCAGCTCGACGATGCCCTGGCGCGAGGGGAGCGCCCGCGTCAGCGCCTCATCCCCGATCAACTCGATGCGCGAGCGGAGCGCCAGCACCTTCGGGTCGCGCATGCGCTTCTCGTCGTGCGAGGACAGGAAGGTGACGATGCCGTCGATCAGCATCACCGCGCACATGTGCTGCATGCAGATGTCGGGCATCGCGCGGTTGTCGGTCGTGTTCGCGCCCTGCCTGGCGACCCGCACGGTGAGCTTCTCCACGTCCGCGGCGCGGATGCCGTGCGCGCGGATCAAGTCGAGCAGCGAGTCGAGCGGCGCCTGGATCGGCGAGCCTACCGACCAGCGCTTGATGTTGGTGTTCATGATCTCGTAGGTCGCGCCGAGCCCCTGCGCCACGCGCTGCGGCTCCGGCGGCCGCCCGATGCGGCGCGTCTCGTCGTAGGCGACGAAGAAGTTGCGCTCGCCCGAGAACACGTCCTCCACCGCGGTGAAGCCGGAGGCGATCATCGCGGCCGAGGCGACGCCGTTGCGCGCCGGCATGCCGCCGAAGTCGAACGCCTTCTCGATGTGCTCCTCGTCGCGCATCCAGCACGAGATGCCCGAGCACTGCTGCGCGGTGTAGGAGAGGAGCCACCGCGCCCGGTCGGCGTTGACGCCGGTCAGCGCGCCTGCCGCCGCCGCGGCGCCGAACGTCGGCCCGAAGCTGTGCGTCGAGTGCCCGGCGTCGCGGAAGTCGTACGCGCCGAGCGCCATGTTGATGCGCGTGCCGATGTCGTAGCCGAGCGCCACCGCCCGCAGGAACGCCGTGCCGTTGCGGCCTTCGCGCTCGGCCATCGCCAGCGCCGCCGGCACGATCGCGCAGCCGGGATGGCACAGCGACGGCGCGTGCGAGTCGTCGGTTTCGTCGGCGTGGCCGAGCATGCCGTTGGCGAGCGCCGCGTGCTGCGCGGTGGTCACGATCCGCGAGCCGATCACGCAGGCTTCCTTCGCCCCGCCCAGCGTCCTCACGTAGGCGATCGCCTTCTTCCCGGGCAGGAGCCGCGAACCCGACACCATCGCGGCGATCGTGTCGAGCACGTGGTGCTTGGTCTTTTCGATCACCGGCGCCGGCAGCGGCCGCGTGACCGCCCGCGCGATGTACGCGGACACCGTCCGCATCAACGGGGAAACTTCCGCCTTCGCTTTCTTGCCGCTGCTCACGTTGCACGCTCCTTCCAGACGGTATCGATACGAGGGGATACTCCCCTCGTGCTCCGCCGCATCACGGGCCGCATCGATCAGACGGATACGGCCTCTTGCGGCATGCGTCACCGGGCCGGCGGCACCGCCGCGCGGGCGAGCGCGCCCGCGTCGTCGAGCGCCGGGATCCGCCAGCAGAGCTTGATGATCTCCTCGACGCGGTCGCGCGCCAGCACGTCCTGCGCGAGCCCGGTGAATTTCGCTTCCAGGTCGGCGTCGCTCATCGGCCGCGCCAGCGTCCCGAGCGCGTGCTCGACGTGCCGCGACAGCGCCCGCCCGTCCCGGGTGCGGATGGTAACACGCGCTTCCGTGCGGCCGATGGCCGCGTCCTCCCGCGTGCCGACCCGCCCGCGCAGCGCGACGACGCGGGGATCGCGCACGCAGGCGTCGCTGAACTGCGCTTCGCCCGCGGCGCCGTGCACGATGGCGGCGGCCACCGCGTGGAAGACGCTGAACTTGCCTTCGAGCCCGTTGCGCGGCGCGGGAATGCCGGTCAGCCGGGGCACGAGCGGGCTCACGGTGAGCTCGACCGCGGCGATCGCGTCGGGCGCAAGGCCGTGCTCGCGGCACAGCCCGATGCAGCCGTCGATCGCCGCGTGCAGGACGAGCCCGCAGGCGTAGGGCTTGTACATATTGCTGAGGAGCTCGAACCGCTCGCCCAGCCCCTCGGTGATGACGGCGGGGTCGAATTTCGTCGACAGCACGCGCGCGAACCCGCGCGGCGCCTCGATCGCCTGCTCCGAGCTGGTGAACCCCTTCTCCGCCAGCAGCGCGGCGGCGAGCCCGTTCTGCGCCGCGCGCCCCGGGTGCAGGCTCTTGCAGTCCGAGCCGAACATGGCCTGCAGGCCCGCGGACTGCGTTGCCGCGATGCCGAGCGCCCACGCCATCCTGCGCTCGTCCAGCCCGAGGAGCTTGCCCGCCGCCGCGGCGGCGCCGAAGACGCCGGCCGTGCCGGTGATGTGCCAGCCCCGCTCGTAGTGCTCGGGAAAGACCGCGAGCCCGACGCGCTCTTCGGCCTCGACGCCCAGCACGAACGCGTGGAGGAATTCGGCGCCGCTCACCGGCCGCCACTCCGCGAACGCAAGCAGCGCCGGCAGCACCGGCGCGCTGGGATGGATCGCGCGCGCGTGCGTGTCGTCGAAATCGAGCACGTGCGAGCTGATGCCGTTGACGAGCGCCGCGTGCAGGATGTCGAGGCGCTCGCCGCGCCCGAGCACCGCGGCCTGCGGCGGTCCGCTGAAGGGCCGCACCGCCGCCAGCGCCCGCTCCACGGTTTCATGTCGGCAGCTGCCGATTGCGCAGCCGAGCCAGTTGAGGACCGCGCGGCAGGCTTCGTGCCGCACCCGCTCCGGGATGCCGGACCAGCGCGAGTTGACGAGGTAGCGGGCGAGGGCGCGGGTCGCTTCCATCTTATGGCGGATGGTGGATCGTGGATGGTGGATAGCAACAGAATTGTTTGTTTCTGACGGCTGACGGCTGACGGCTGACGGCTGACGGCTGACGGCTGACGGCTGACGGCTGACGGCTCGGGCGGCCCTGTTGCCGCGATCGCGCGGGCGAGAATGGTAGCAGTGCCCCGCTGCCCCCTCAACAGAAGGCCGCCGGGCTGCGATAAAATACGCGCTTCAAAATCGACCGGGAGGGCATCGTGGCCAAGCCGCTCGTGGGCATCGTGATGGGGAGCACTAGCGACTGGGACGTGATGCAGCATGCGGCGCGCAGCCTCGCGGATTTCGGCGTGCCCTATGAGGCGCGCGCGCTGTCGGCGCACCGCACGCCCGACCTCCTGATCGAGTGGATTGCGGGCCTCGAGCGCCAGGGCGTCAAGTGCTTCATCGCCGGCGCGGGCGGCGCGGCTCACCTCGCCGGCGTCGTCGCCTCGAAGACAACGCTCCCGGTCCTCGCCGTGCCGATTCCCTCGAAGCACCTGCAGGGCCTCGACTCGCTGCTGTCGATGGTCCAGATGCCGAAGGGCATCCCGGTCGCGACCTTCGCCATCGGCGACGCCGGCTCCGCCAACGCCGGCCTTTTCGCCGTCGCGATGCTCGCGCTCCAGGACGCCGCGCTGGCGAAGAAGCTCTCGGAATTCCGCAGCAAGCAGGCGGACGCCGTTCGGGCAGCCAAGCTGCCTGACCTCAAATAATTCGTGAACAGTGAACAGTGAACGGTGAATAGTGGGAGGGCGTCGTAGCGGGTTTCTGCCTTTTTCCGTTCACCGTTCACCATTCACGCCCTTGTCTCCAAAGAGTGACATGACCTCCAATCATTCGACGCTGTTCGAATCGAACCTGAAGAGCCTGAAATTCCTGCACCGCGGCAAGGTGCGCGACCTCTACGAGGTCGACGCCGACCGCCTGCTGGTGATCCAGACCGACCGCCTGTCGGCGTTCGACGTGATCCTGCCCGATCCCATCCCGGAAAAGGGGCGCGTGCTGACCGAGATGTCCTTCTGGTGGTTCGGGAAGCTCGGCCACGTGATTCCGAACCATCTCACCGGCGTCGCGCCCGAGTCGGTGGTGGCGCCGGAGGAGCGCGGCCAGGTGGCGGGGCGCGCGATGGTGGTGCGCCGCTTCAAGCCGCTCCTGATCGAGGCGGTGGTGCGCGGCTACATCATCGGCTCGGGCTGGAAGGACTACCAGAAGACCGGGATGGTGTGCGGCATCCAGCTTCCCGCCGGGCTGAAGGAGGCCCAGCAGCTGCCGGAGGTGATCTTTACGCCCGCGACCAAGGCGCCCGCCGGGGAGCACGACGAGAACGTCTCCTTCGCGGAGGCGGAGAAGATCGTCGGCGCGGAGATGGCCGCGAAAGTGCGCGCGGTCTCGATCCAGCTCTACAGCGAGGCCGCGGCTTACGCGAAGACGCACGGCATCATCATCGCCGACACCAAGTTCGAATTTGGTGTGAATCAGGAAGGCGGGCTGGTGCTCATAGACGAAATTCTGACGCCTGACTCGTCGCGATTCTGGTCTGCCGCCGAATATCGCGTAGGAACCAGCCCGCCTTCCTATGACAAGCAGATCGTCCGCGACTGGCTGGAAACCCAGCCGTGGAACAAGAAGCACCCCGCGCCGAAATTGCCGGCCGACGTGCTGAAGAAGACCTCCGAGAAGTACCAGGAAGTGCTGCGGCTGCTCACTCACTGACCGGCGGGGAAGAATAGTGACGAAAGGAAGTGACGGAAAAAGGTGACGAAGATGGTGACGAATCGCCGTATTCGGTTTTACGTCACTCGTATCTCGTCACCCGTATCTTGTCACTCGTATCTCGTCACCCGTATCTCGTCACTCGTATCTCGTCACCCTGTGACGCGTGGTGTCCGATAAGGACATCGAGGAGGTCGTTGCCATGCGGCGCGCCGGGCGATCCGTGCTGCATAATCTGCCCAATGGCGTTTTCCAACGAGCTGATCTTCTACGGCGCTCTCCTCATTGCGGCGAGCATACTGGCGAGCGCGTTTTCCGCGCGCTTCGGCGCGCCGATCCTGCTGGTGTTCCTGGTGCTCGGCATGCTGGCGGGCGAAGACGGGCCGGGGGGCTTCAAGTTCAACAACTTCGAGCTGGCGTACCTCGCCAGCACGCTGGCGCTCGCGGTGATCCTGTTCGACGGCGGCATGCGCACGCGCGCCGAGAGCTTCCGGGTCGCGCTCCGGCCCGCCGTTTCGCTTGCCACGATCGGCGTTCTCGTCACCGCCGCGATCACCGGGGTCGCCGCGACCTGGGCATTCGGCCTGAACTGGATGCAGGGCCTGCTGCTCGGCGCGATCGTGGGGTCCACCGACGCGGCCGCCGGCTGGATCGCCGGCCGCGCGCTGGTATGGCTCATCAACCACCTCAGCCTCGAAACCGGGCTCTACCCGCTGCTCGCCGGGCTCGAGCATGGATACGTCTATTTCAACGCCGCGTTCATCGTGGTGCTGCTGTCGCTGCTGCTGCAGGGCTGGACGATCGCGCCGCTCGCGCGCGCGCTGGATCTCGAGGTGCCGCCCAGGGCGAGGCCGCTCCAGCACATCGACCTCGACATCCCCGGCCAGTTCGACCACGACCTGCTGGGCTACCGGCTGGAGGCGGACAGCATCGCCGCGGGCAAGCCGCCGGCGCAGCTGCCGCTGCCTCCCGACGTCGAGGTCGCCGCGGTGATCCGCGGCACGCGGGTGATGAAACTCGACGGCATCGGGCCGCTCCAGCCGGGTGACTACGTGTACCTGCTCGCGGATCCGCTGCACGCCGACGCGCTCAACCGGCTGTTCGGGGTGGCGCATGGCCCGGCGCGCCTCGACGAGCACCGTTTTTTTGGCGATTTCGTGCTGAACGGGGACGCCCGGATAGCGGACATCGAGGCGGTATACGGCCTGGGTTTTCCGGATCGCGACCCGGAGGAAACGCTCGCCGCCTACCTCAACCGCCGGTTCCGGGGCAAGCCCGTGGTGGGCGACCGCCTGCGAGTAGACGGCGTGGCGCTGGCGGTGCGCGAAGTCGAGCGGGGTCTCGTCACCCGCGTCGGCCTGAAGCTCCACGACTGACATGGTGACCGGCCGCGAACTGGACGACGCCGTCGCAGTGCTCCGCGCCGGCGGACTGGTGGCGTTCCCGACGGAAACCGTCTACGGCCTCGGCGCCGACGCGGCCAATCCTGGTGCGGTGCGGAGGATATTCGAGGCGAAGGGCCGCCCCCCAACGCATCCCGTGATCGTGCATCTCGCGGATGCCGTGCAGGCGGCGAACTGGGCGCGCGAGGTGCCCGAGCCGGCGCGGCGGCTCGCGCAGCGCTTCTGGCCCGGCCCGCTTACCTTGATTCTCCATCGCGCGCGCGGCGTGAGCGACGTCGTGACCGGCGGCCAGGACACGGTGGCGCTGCGCGTGCCGTCGCACCCGGTCGCGCAGCGGCTGCTGGCGCGCTTCGGCGGCGGGGTCGCGGCGCCTTCCGCGAACCGCCACGGGCGCGTGTCCGCCACGACCGCGGAGCACGTGCGGCGCGAGTTCGGCAATGCCGTGACCTGCGTGCTCGACGGGGGCGAGGCCGACGTCGGGATCGAGTCCACCATCGTGGACCTGTCCGGCGCGAGGCCCGCGCTGCTCCGCCCCGGCTGGATCCAGGCGGCGGAGATCGAGGACGTGCTGGGCTCGCCACTCGTCGTGCCGGGCGCGGACGCCCCGCGCGCGCCCGGCACGCTCGCGGCGCACTATGCGCCGCGCACGCCGTTGACGCTGGCGGAGGGCGACCTCGCGCTCGAGCTCGCCGCGAGCCTCGTGCGCCAGGGCAGGCGCGTCGCGGTGCTGGCGCTGTCGTCGCAGCGGCCGCTGCTCGAGAACCTGGAGTGGGTCGCCGCGCCGCGCGCCGCCGCCGGCTACGCGCATGCGCTCTACGCGAGCCTGCGCCGGCTGGACGAGGCGGGATGCGACGCGATCATCGTCGAGCGGCCGCCGCAGTCGCCCGAGTGGGCCGCGATCCACGACCGGCTCACGCGCGCGGCGGCCGGCACGCCGGCGCCCGACGATGCCTGACGCCTGACCGGTATGCCACGCATGGCGGGCTCCGGGCTTCTCCTTTGCGTGTCGAGACGCTGAGCGGCAAGATGCGGCCTCGTGAACGAGGCGTTGGGAGACGGGCGGGTTTCGAATAAGTCGTTTCTCTTGGCGCCTTCGCGGTGAGGCTGTTAACTGAAGGCGGAGGCGAGAGGCGAGAGGCGAGAGGCGAGAGGAGAGAGGAGAGAGGAGAGAGGCGAGAGGCGAGAGGAGCAACGAGCCGCTTCTTCAAACGACAACGCCCCGGGAACACCGGGGCGTTGGCCGTTTCGGGCGCGGGCGGTCAAAGATTGTCGCCGCCGCCCCCCTGGTACGCCTCGACTTTCTTTTTGCGGATGGCCGGCAGGATCATGGTGAGCAGGATCAGCGCGCTGGCGATGACGAACCCGAGGCTGATCGGGCGGGTGAAGAATACCAGTGGATCGCCGCGCGAGATCAACAGCGCGCGCCGCAGGTTTTCCTCCATCAGCGGCCCCAGCACGAAGCCCAGGATGAGCGGCGCCGGCGGGCATTCGAGCTTCACGAGGATGTAACCCAGGATGCCCAGGATGCCGACCAGGTAGAGGTCCACCGGGCTGTTGTTGATGCTGTAGTTGCCCACCGCGCAGAACATGATGATGGACGGGAACAGCCAGCGGTAGGGCACCTTGAGCAGCTGCACCCACAAACCCACCAGCGGCAGGTTGAGCACGACCAGCAGCGCGTTGCCGATCCACATGCTCGCGATGAGGCCCCAGAAGAGATCCGGCTTGGCGGTCATCACCTGCGGTCCCGGCGCGATGCCCTGGATGGTGAGCGCGCCCAGCATCAGCGCCATGGTGCCGCTGCCGGGAATGCCGAGGGTGAGCGTCGGGATGAACGCTGTTTGCGCCGCGGCGTTGTTGGCCGCCTCGGGCCCCGCGACGCCCTCGATCGCGCCCTTGCCGAAGCGCGACGGGTCCTTGGCCGATTTCTTCTCCATCATGTAGGCCGAGAACGCGGCGATCGAGGGCCCGGTGCCGGGCAGCGTGCCGAAAAAGGCGCCGACCGCGGTCCCGCGCAGGATCGGCAGCGCGGACGCCTTGAGGTCCGCCAGGGTAGGCATGATGTTCTTGATCTTGCTGGTGAAGACTTCTCCCCGTTCCGGCGTCTCGAGGTTCTTGACGATCTCGGAAACGGCGAAGAGACCCACCGCGATCACCGTAAAGGCCATGCCGTCGGTCAGCTCCGCCACGCCGAAGGAGAAGCGGGACATGCCGGAATTCACGTCGGTGCCGATGATCCCCAGTAGCAGCCCCACGACCACCATGGCGAGCGCCTTTACCATGTCGCCGCTCGAAAGGCAGGCCGCGG